>Ga0182017_10003816_pt1 | contig 11258 bp, 9 predicted proteins | sample 712E3DmetaG_FD_120492 | JGI IMG/M metagenome (GOLD analysis project Ga0182017, IMG submission 120492) | Permafrost microbial communities from Stordalen Mire, Sweden - 712E3D metaG | ecosystem: Environmental > Terrestrial > Soil > Wetlands > Permafrost | place: Sweden: Stordalen | collected... | reverse complement strand
CGCCGCGTACCCAATCCGCTTGCCCGTAGAACCGGCTGCAGGAACCGCTGGGATCACCGACTGTCGGGTGGGGCTGAAGTTCGACTGTCTGGTCGCCACTACCGATGACCAGGGGCTTGGCTTCGATCGGCTGGCTGGTCTTCAGGTTCTGGTTCCAGGTGTGAACCATCACCTCGCCGGTTTCGCTGTTGGCCACGACTTCAGCTTTCGTCTGGCCGTTCAACGGCACCACATCGCCTCCGTTCGGCCCTGCCTCGGCCTTTGAGCAGGACTGCAACGTCATCATCGCTAGTAGCAGCGCGATTCCGCCGAGGGATTCAAGCAGGCCTCTCGTATTTGAAGTTCTGCTGTTCGCCTTTTCCATAATTGTATCGCTCATTTTCTTGATGCCTCATTTGGTCCCTTGTTACAGCGAACGATTGTCCGAGCGGCGTTATCCACAACAGCCACGAGGGGTTCCCTCGGGCTTCGTCCCGGCGGGCGTGGACAGAAACTTTTGCCGACAGTGGTCGGTGCAAAAGTAGAACGTTTTCCCATCGTGTTCAGCGTGGAGAGCGGTTGCTTCGTCGACGGTCATTCCGCAGACGGGGTCCTTGGTCACGGGTTTCGATTCTTTCATGGTCATGTTTCTTGCCTCATTGCTCAACGGTTGCACGTTGATGGCCACAATCCCCGAAACTCGCGGACATCAGCCCGCACCCAGGGCTGGGACTGCGCGGAAGTTCCACGCGTAGAGCGGCCAGAAAAGGTTCTGAATCACCTTCCGATACGCGGTGCGAGAAAGCTGCACGATGGCCACGACATCCGCCGTCGCTCGCCATGGCCACCGACACGGCCCGCGATTTGGCCGTCGCTTTGTTATCGCCGGTGAGCATCATGCACCGGGATGTTAACGGGTCAACACGCTATAAGCCGCCAGCAATCATAGCAATGGATAGCCCCGACCCGAATACCAACAGCGAGAGGAGTGTCATCCAAGCGAGGACGCTGTTTGATACCCCTTTCACATCACTGTCCATTGGGGGCTTGCCCCTTCCTTCCACGCTGCCAGCGCGCTCTCCGGGCGTGTGATCGTCATGCAGGTCTTGTTGTGCTCCACCGTTTGCAGATGCGTTCGGTGTTCGCACGGTCATCATGCCATGCTTCATGTGTCGGGACACCAACCACCAATTCATCGGATAGGCTGTGATGAAACCAACGAGGAGGGCCATGCACATAATGAACCAGAATGCCGGTTTAGATGGATCGTGACTCGCCGGAGCGCTGTTCATTGCCAAAGTCATCACAGGCACCATGCCAGCCATAAGGCAGTTCATAGACAGCAACTCCGGGAAAAAGGTGCTGGAGAGCGCACGCATATATGAACCGCCCGCCATGTCCCGCATGAACAGAGATTGGAAGATACTCCATCCGAAACCGAAGCCTAAAGCGTACTCCAGCGCAATATCTGTAACTGTCGGTAAATGAAATAACCTGGCGATGACCGCGCCCGCCAAGATTCCCACGCCATCGCCGGCTACACAATGCATGGTCGAACCGAGAACCTGTCTCCAGCGTGTCGCGACGTAGCGTTCGTGCAGCCCAGGCAGTGGTTCGCGGCAACCTAAGACATACACAAAGGCCCCCAGTGGCCCCGTGTACGCGGTGAGTAATATGAACCCCCACTTGAGGACTGGGGATGCCGGCGTGGTACGAATGTCAACCACCACAAACAACAGCGATAGCGTGGTCAGAATAAATCACAAAAGCATCACACCATCAAGCATTTTGATCCCCTGGTAGGTTTGTGCCTAACTACAATCCGGCAGTTTCCCTATAAACTTCGCTGCGCGGCCATCATGAACGATCCCAAAGGCCAGGCAATCAGCCTGATGCCGCCTCCTTCATGATCTTCACAATCGTGTCCTCCACTTCCTGCGCCACCCCTTCAAGTTGTGGCTCATTGAAGATCGCCAGAAGCTTGGTTGGCTTCAAAGTGGCCAGAATGGTCTTACCACCCTCCTCGTAAATGGAGATCCGGCATGGCAGCGCGGTGGAGACGCTCATATTCTGGTCGAGAACCCGCTTCGCTTGTTGCGGCTGACAGACCTCGAAGATCAGACATTCCCGTTCGAACTCCACGCCCTTCTTCGTCATGGTCTCCTTGAGGTTGTGAACCTGCATGACGCCAAAGCGATTGGCCTGGACGGCAGCCTGCAGGGCAGCCGCGGCTTCACTCACGGATTTGTCAGTGGACAATTTGACCAGCATAAATTTCCTCTCAGGCTCAACAGTTCACTTCACAGGCGGGTCGTGAACGCACCACTATTTCTTGGAGCGCTTGGTCAGCACCACGACCAGCAGGACCACCAGCAGTACGGCGATCACCACCGTCCAAATCCACATCCCTCCGCCCATCCATCCATTCGTTCCGCCCATCCCTCCGTTTGTTCCGCCCATCCCTCCGTTTGTTCCGCCCATCTGGTTCGCCATTAGCGCTTGAACTGGAAACCAGATAGCCAGAGCCAGTAAACGGCCCGAACGGATGACGAGGTTCGTATTCGTCTGGTGTTTCATGTTCTATGCCTTTCCGTGTGTCTTTCGCTTGTGTTCGGTGTTGACGTGCGGCTGCCAAGGCGTTTGAGAAAGCGGTTTCGTCTCAGCACCGTCGGCAAGAACTTGTCTGTCTTGAGCGCCATTTCGTAGTGGACAACACTATTCTTCTGAGTGGCCCTGCCACAGAGCCTCCGCCTCCAGATAGGGCGGCGTTCTTCCAATGCCCCTACAATCCACGCAACCAAAGGGGCGCCACAAGCACTGGGCGGATACCCGGAATGGCAAGAAGGCTGGCCCGAACACAATCCCCCGGAGCCCCCCCAAAAGACCCGGCCTTGCCCAGTCCTTCATCCGTGTTGCTATGCGAGTGCACGAGCAGTGCCAAACCTCCTCGTAAGAGGTGACCCATTTGGTCCCGGGCGGTTTCCAATCGGCGCTTGGCCGGTCCATCCGGGCTGACGCCGCTGGATTTGTTGAGAATGATCGTCCGACGAAGCGCGCTCTGCATCGCGGCGGTGGAGACCGAGGACGGTCACACGACTTTGGTAAACATGATGCCGCAGAACCCCGCCCCGTATTCCGTGCCGGATATGCCGGATGGAAGAGCGCCGGGCCGTTCTTCTTTACTGAAGCCCCTGGGAGGAGCGGGCAACGCGCAGTCTGGCGGGATGCCGCAAGGCACCCTTTGCACTTTCAGCGGCAAAACCTGCATCTTCTGCAGCCGCCTCCCTCTTCTGCAAGGCCAACAGTATTGCGCAGTTGCCGAAGGCTCCCACAAACTTCCTTGCCTTGCGCTTACCGCATTGCCCCTCGTCGAGCGGCCTACTCGATCACGGGAGTGGGCCTGGTCGCTATTGGAATCATCTCCGGAAGCGTGATGCAAAAAGGCGGGATCGGCGGATCAGATAATGGAAGCGGGGAGGCAGCGTTCTGACGGTCCGTGAAAATCGGCTGCCGCAAATGAGCCACCTAGCAGGCTAAATCGCGATTGCAGCCCGATATCAGGCAGCTCTTGGATCAAACGGCAGCCCGTCCGACGGGCACCCGCAGGTGCAAAGAACTCGCGTAATGTGTTGAAAATAGTGATGGGATGGCACGGGAGCCTCAAGAATGAAGACACGGCCCACAGGTTGCCTTGTAAGAGCTGAACAATGAGACGTTTGACGCCATTTGCACTGGCTCTGGCTGTAGCTTTGGGGATCGGATGGGCCCAACAACACACGGGCGAGCCGGCGCGCGATGGCGCGGTCCAGACCGTCAGCGGATTCTCGTCCAACGGCGACACGCAATTGAACGGCTACATGCGGCTGGCGCTTGACCGGAATCCCGGACTCAGCCGTGCTTTGGCACAGTACCGATCGGTCTTACAGCGGCTGCCCCAGGTCAGCGCGCTGCCGGACCCGATGCTGGCGTTCACGAACTACCTCCGCACGCCGGAGACTCGCGTCGGCTCGCAGACCAACGCCGTTACTCTTTCGCAACAGTTTCCATGGTTCGGGACCCTGGGTATGCGCGAGCAGGTGGCGGCCAAAGAGGCGGCGAGCTATCGCCAACAATACGAGGCCGCGAAGGATGAGACGGTGCGGCAGGTCAAGACCGCCTATTACAGCCTGGCCTTCATCGATCTGGCGGTCGACATCAACGGCGAGGAGCGGCGCCTGCTCGACCACTATGAGACGCTCGCGGAGTCCCGCTATCGGCAGGGCGCCGGGCTTCAGCAGGCCGTCGTGAAATTGCAGGCCGAGATCACGCGCGTTCAAAGCAGGCTGGAGGAACTGAGATCGCGTCGCGTGGATGCCGAAGCTTCACTCAACACCTTGATGAATCGGCCGGCGGAGACGCCGGTAGCCAAGGTCGAATTGGCGCCCGTTCCGGCGGTCGATATCGACTACAAACAGCTCTATCAGGCCGGGCGCCGAAACCGTCCGGAGGTGCTGGCGTCGCTGCTTGAGATCGAGCGCGACGAAAAGCGGATCGAACTGGCGCGCAAGGACTACTGGCCGAGTTTCTCGGTTGGCGGCACGTTCGTCAACGTTCTCGCCCGGCCGGTGGCTCCGGGCGCCATGGTCCCCGACAGCAATGGGATGAATGTGTGGAGCGTCAATTTCGGCATCAGTTTGCCGTTGCACCGCGGCAAGTACGACGCCGAGGTCGCGGAGGCTACGGAGGCGAAACTTGCCTCCACGCACGGCTACCAGGAAACGGTGAACGCCGTCGAGTCCTCCATTCGTGAAGTTGGTTTCCGCATCGGCACGCTGCGCGAGCAGATGACATTATTCAACACTACGCTGGTTCCGCAAACGCAACAGTCGCTCCAATCCGCCGAAGCGGCCTACTCGACGGGTAGTTTGGGAGTGCTCGACCTACTGGACAGCGAGCGGGTGCTGCTGGAAGTGCGTTTGGGCGTGGCGCAATTAGTCACCGACTACATGAAATCGCTGGCGGACATGGAACGCGCCATTGGCTCGCCGTTTCCGGAGGTGAAGCCGTGAAATCCCGCTCGAAGAGAGTCTCGGGGGCGTTGGCTCTGTTGTTGCTCGGCGCCGCCGTGCCGGTGGCCCTCATCTGGAACCCGTGGCACTGGTCCTGGGCGGACGCTCTCACGGCTCACCTGCGCGCCGGCCCCGCGGCCGGACCTGTGCGAAACCAGGCGGCGGCCCCGGCGAATCCTCCCCAACAGCGCAAGATCAAGTACTGGCGCGCCCCCATGAATCCCAACTACATCTCCGACAAGCCCGGAAAGTCGCCCATGGGCATGGACCTCATTCCGGTGTATGAGGACGCGCAGCCGGCGGAAACCGGGATTCGGGTGGACCCCAACTTCCTCCAGAATTTTGCCGTGAGGACCGTGAAGGCGGAGACGGGCTCGATTCCCGTGGACATCCGCACGGTCGGTCTGCTCAACTACAACGACAAGAACCTCGCGTTCATCAACACCAAATTCGATGGCTGGATTGAAAAGGCCTATGTCAACTACGTCGGCGAGTCTGTGAGTAAGGGCCAGGTGCTCTTTGAAATCTATAGCCCGGAACTCGTGACCACCGAACAGGACTATCTTTCCGCGCTTGAATACGTCCAGAAGCTCTCGGGAGGCGCGGAGCCCGATGCGGTGGCGCGGGCCCGCTCGCTCGTCGACGCCACGCGCGAGCGATTGCGTTATTGGGACATCACGGAAGGGCAGATTGACGAGTTGCGACGGTCGGGTAAGATCACACGAACGCTGCAGGTGGTTTCGCCGGTTGCGGGAGTGGTGGTTTCCAAGATGAGCGATTCGCTGGAAGGTGTGAAGCTGGCCCCCGGAATGAACGTGTACAAGATCGCCGACCTTTCCACCATCTGGGCGTCGGTGGAAGTCTACGAAGATCAGCTTCGGTACATGCAGCCAGGCAGAGTGGCCGATATCACGGTCGATGCCTTTCCCAGCCGCCACTGGAGCGGGAAGGTGATCTACCTCGACCCCACGGTCAACCAGCAGACGCGCACGCTGAATGCCTACGTACAGATTCCGAATGGGGATTACAAACTGCGTCCACAGATGTACGCCAACGTGGAGGTGCACGTCCCAGTGGTGACTGGCGCCGTCAAGGTACCCGAAGAGGCGGTGTTGCACAGCGGCGAGCAAAGCGTCGTGATCGTCGAAAAGACGAAGGGCCTGTTCGAGCCGCGGGAAGTTGAATTGGGCGCATTAGGCGGCGGCTATCGTGAAATCCGCAAGGGTGTGCGGGCCGGCGAAACGGTAGTGACCTCGTCGCAGTTCCTCATCGATTCGGAAAGCAATCTGAAAGAGGCCATTCAGACCATGCTCGCCGGGGGAACGGCGGCGGCCGGGGGAAGGGTGGCGGCCGGGCAGAAGCCGGCGGCCGGGCAGAAGCCCATGCCGGCGAGCCCCGCGGACGGCTCGATGAAGATGCCGGAGCACCAACACTAGGAACAGCGATGTTTGCGCGAATCATTCAATGGTCGATTCACAACAAGTTCCTGGTGCTGCTGAGCACCATGTTCCTGATCGCCGCCGGCCTCTATTCCGTGCTGCGGACGCCGCTCGACGCCATCCCGGATCTTTCCGACGTGCAGGTAATCGTCTACACCGAATTTCCGGGACAGGCGCCGCAGATCGTGGAAGACCAGGTCACCTATCCGCTCACTACCCAGATGCTCTCGGTCCCGTACGCCAAGGTGGTGCGCGGCTACTCGTTCTTCGGGTTTTCGTTCGTCTACATCATTTTCGACGATGGCACCGATATGTATTGGGCCCGCAGCCGGGTTCTCGAATCCCTCAACTACGTTTCCTCGCGACTGCCGAAAGGCGTGACGCCGACGCTCGGGCCGGATGCCACCGGGGTTGGCTGGGCCTTCATGTACGCGCTGAAGTCCGACCGCCACGACCTCAGCCAATTGCGTTCGATTCAAGATTGGTACCTGAAATATGGGTTGACCGGCGTCCCCGGGGTTTCGGAGGTGGCGTCGATCGGAGGCTTCGTCAAGCAGTACCAGGTCACGGTGGATCCGAACAAGCTGCGCGGCTACAACATCCCCATCTCCAAAATCCGGACGGCAATCCAGCGCAGCAACAACGATGTAGGGGGGCGACTGCTGGAGGTCTCGGAAAAGGAGTTCATGATCCGTGGCTTGGGCTATATCAAGTCCCTCGACGACCTCGACAAGACGGCCGTGGGTGTAGACCCCAACGGCACACCGATCCTGTTGAAGGACATCGCCACGGTGCAATACGGACCGGAGATGCGCCGCGGGTTGGCGGAACTGGACGGCCAGGGCGAAACCGTGGGCGGCATCGTGGTGGTTCGCTCCGGCGCGAATGCCCGGCAGGTGATCCAGGACGTAAAGGCGAAGCTGGCCCAGTTGAAGAAGGGACTGCCCGAGGGGGTGCAGGTCCAGGTGGTTTACGACCGCTCGGTGCTGATCGATCGCGCGGTTGAAACGCTGCGTGGAAAGCTGCTCGAAGAGAGCAGTGTCGTGGCGATCGTGTGCATCATCTTTCTGTTCCATTTCCGCAGTGCGTTGGTCGCCATCATCACTCTTCCGGTAGCGGTTCTGATGGCGTTCATCGTCATGCACCAACAGGGCATCGACGCCAACATCATGTCGCTGGGCGGAATCGCCATCGCCATCGGAGCCATGGTGGACGCGGCGATCATCATGATCGAGAACGCCCACAAGCACATCGAGCGCGATGGCGGCAAAACACCGCATTGGGAGCTCATCTCCGCCGCGGCAACCGAAGTGGGCCCGGCGCTGTTTTATTCCCTGCTGGTGATTACCGTATCGTTCGTGCCGGTGTTCACGCTGGAGGCGCAGGAAGGGCGTCTGTTCAAGCCGCTGGCGTTCACGAAATCGTACTCCATGGCCGCCGCCGCGCTGCTTTCCATCACGCTGGTTCCGGTTCTCATGGGATACTTCATCCGCGGCAAAATACTCCCGGAACATCGCAACCCGCTGAACCGCTTCCTGGTCTGGCTGTATCACCCGATCCTGGAATTCGCGCTGCGCTTCAAGTACCTGCTGTTGGGAGTTGCTCTATTGGCGATGGCCATTACGGTGATCCCGTTTGAGCGCCTGGGTTCGGAGTTCATGCCGCCGCTTTGGGAAGGCGACCTGCTCTACATGCCGACCATGCTTCCGGGGGTCTCCATCACGGAAGCCCGCGAGGTTCTGCAGCAAACGGACAAGATCATCAAGACATTCCCCGAGGTGGAGCATGTCTTCGGAAAAGCCGGGCGCGCCGAGACCGCGACGGATCCGGCCCCGCTTTCGATGATCGAAACCACCATCACGCTCAAACCTCAGAGTCAGTGGCCGAGAGGGATGACGGTGGACAAGCTGACGGACGCCATGAATGCGGCGATTCAGATCCCGGGCGTCACCAACGCGTGGACCATGCCGATCAAGACGCGCATCGACATGCTCTCGACCGGCATCAAGACGCCGGTCGGCATCAAGCTGGCCGGCCCGGATCTGAATACGCTCGAGAAGCTGGGCAAGGAGATCGAGGTGGTCATGCGCGATGTGCCGGGCACACTCAGCGTTTACGCCGAGCGCGTCATGGGCGGCAACTACCTGGATTTCTCCATCGACCGGGATGCCATTGCCCGCTACGGCCTGACCGTCGGCGATGTTCAGGATGTGATTCAAACGGCGATCGGAGGCGTGGACATCACCGCTACGGTCGAGGGCCTGGAGCGATACCCGGTGAACCTGCGTTACAACCGCGACTTTCGCGACGACATTCCCGCCCTCGAATCCGTCCTGGTGCCGACGCCCACCGGGCAGCAGATTCCGCTGGGGCAACTGGCTTCCGTGAAGTATGTCCTGGGGCCGCCGGCCATCAAGAGCGAGGGCGCCAGGCCGAACGCCTGGATCTATGTCGATCTTCGCGGAATCGACGTAGGCACCTACGTCCAGAACGCACAGAAAGTGGTGGCGGAGAAGATCAAGCTGCCCACGGGCTATACCATCGCATGGAGCGGCCAGTACGAGTACATGCAACGCGCCAAGAAGCGGCTCATGTACGTCATCCCGCTGACCATCGCCATCATCTTCGTGATTATTTTCCTGAACACGAAGTCGCTGATCAAGACGGCGATCGTTTTCCTGGCCGTACCCTTCTCCCTGGTAGGGGCGATCTGGCTGGTCTACCTGCTGGGCTATAACATGAGTGTCGCGGTGTGGGTGGGCATCATCGCTTTGGCCGGTCTGGACGCGGAAACCGGAGTGGTCATGCTGCTCTACCTCGATCAGGCCTACGACGACTTCAAGGAGCGCGGCGTTCTGAACGACCGCAACGACCTGTCGGATTCCATCTATGTGGGCGCCGTGAAGCGAGTGCGGCCGAAGATCATGACAATCTGCGTGATCGTGGCGGGGCTGGTGCCCATTCTGTGGAGCCAGGGAGCCGGCGCCGATGTCATGAAGCGCATCGCCACGCCAATGGTCGGCGGCGTGGTCACATCCGGCATGATGGAACTGGCGATCTATCCGATTCTCTTTTTCCTGTGGCGAAGCCGGCGTCTGCCGAAGGGCGCGCCCTTCACCGGATTCCACCACTTGAGGGAAACATGATGAGACAGACTGTTCTGTTGTTGGCATGCGCCGCGGCACTTTCGGCGGAGACGTTCCCCGCGAAGCTTGAGAAACCGCTCTGGCCCGACCGCCAGGGCAGTGTCGAGATCGACGATGAGGGCATTACGTACACCGCCCCGAACGCGAAGCATGGCCCGCAGTGGCTGGGCATTCAACACGTCGGGCACGCCCTGGATCGGCTGGCGAATCGCCCGCACAGCCTCTCGTGGAAATGGGACGACATTCAGTATTTCGACCGCATCAGCCCCAGGGAGTTCGTGGTGTTGACTTACCAGGACGACTGGCGCTTCTTCGGACGCGACCGGGAGTACCGCTTCCGGCTGACCAAAGGCGAACTGAGTGACAGCCTGTTCCAGAACATCAGCGGCCACCTGAAGCGGCCGGTAACCGATCGCGTGCCGCCGGGCAAGGTTGCGGCGCTCTACACCATCCCCGTGAAACACGATCGCGGTCTGGGCGGTTCCGAAGGCGAACTGGAGTTCACCCATGACGCCATCTACTACGTGACCCCAAAAAAGACTGACGGGCGGACCTGGCGCATGGATCGCGACATCGTCTCGGTCTGGTCCGACGATCCCTACCGGCTGGAGATCCGCGTCTATGACAACAATCGGCGTGAATTCAGTCGAACGGCCACTTACAAGTTCGATCTGAAAGAGAAGTTAGACCCGGAGTTTTATCGTGAGCTGAAGCTGAAGCTATACGGCCTGGAAACGAACAACGAAGTGATCCGGTAGCCGCCGGCCAAACTAATGTAGCGCCTGGGCGGGCTGGCCCGCGAGCTGGAGGAAAGCGCCCACCTTGCCGCCATGGTCGGAGGCGAATCTCTCGGCCGCTGTCCGATTCGCGAACGCGATCATACTCGGCGAGCAGCGGTCGAAATCCATCCGAACCGGCTGTCCGTCGCGGTTGATCATCTGGTGCGAACGAACGCAAGGGATCACGTCGCTGCCTTCCACGGCGAAGGCATCGGCCGGACGCAGCGAGCGACCCGTCTCGTAGTCGGCCAGTTGCTCAAATCGAACCGGTTCGTGCGTCTGGGCGCCGGCGCTGAGCGCGCAGGTTGGACAGCAGAACACTTCGCGCTTGCCGCCCACCCACGCAACGGTTCGCATGTCGGCGTGAATCGCGCGTCCACAGGCTTGACAAGCGGCCCCCCGTGATGGGTTCCACATCCGCCAGCCTGCGTATCCGAGGCCCACGGCCAAGGCCAGCACGATGACGAGTCCCAGAATCTGCTGCGTGCGGCTCATCGCACTCCCTCCCTCATTTCATCGTAACGCCGGCCTGGGGGTCGGGACCTACGCGCTCTTCTCCAGCTTCATGACGGCCACGTAACCCAGGTTGCGGTAGAGTTGGTTGTAATCGAGGCCGAAGCCCACCACGAAGCGGTCGGGGATCTCAAAACAGCGGTAGTCCACCGGCACCTGCACGATGCGGCGCGAGTTCCGGTCCAGGAACGTGCACACCGCGAGCGAATTCGGCGCCCGGCCGGCCAGCGTTTGCAGCATGTAGCGCAAAGTGAAGCCGGTATCGACGATGTCCTCGACCAGGAGCACATCCTCGCCCTCGATGCTCTCATCCAGATCCTTGGCGATGCGCACCACGCCGGGGGAGCCGCTCTT
>Ga0182017_10003815_pt1 | contig 11260 bp, 12 predicted proteins | sample 712E3DmetaG_FD_120492 | JGI IMG/M metagenome (GOLD analysis project Ga0182017, IMG submission 120492) | Permafrost microbial communities from Stordalen Mire, Sweden - 712E3D metaG | ecosystem: Environmental > Terrestrial > Soil > Wetlands > Permafrost | place: Sweden: Stordalen | collected... | reverse complement strand
GTCTGGAGACGACCGTTGTCGGAGATGATTCAGACTTCAGTGAGAACCACTGCAGATGAATTACCGTCCACTTTCAGACTTAGACAGAACTACCCTAACCCCTTCAATCCGAGCACCACGATCAAGTTCGAGTTGCCCAAATCTTCGGTAGTCAGGTTGAGCGTGTTTGACATCCTCGGTCGCGAGGTTTCAGTGTTGGCCAATGAGAGAAAGGATGCGGGACTTCACGAGGTAAAGTTCGACGGATCGGGCTTGGCATCTGGAACATACTTCTATCGCCTCCAGGCAGGGAACTTTGTGCAGACGCGCAAGCTCCTTTTGTTGAGATGATTCCTGCCAGCTGAGACACTTGAGAACGTCGGCATCATCTGTCGGGGTTTTGTTTTAACTGGTCCGCATCTCCCCTCGCACCCGCTCCATTGTCCCGGGAGGGACTGGAAGGGTTTGAGGAAATCCAGTGATCAATGTAGTCGTCTGGACTGAAGAGGGATAGTGAGGAACTGCACTGGTGTCTTGACTTCCATATTTCAATATCGTCTTGCCCGTCAATTTCTAAACATCAACACCCTCGCTAATGCCCAGGATTCGGCACGGATGACCCCCTTGTGGCCAACTCCACGATTTGTAGGACCGTGTGTCCTCGCAACCACAGATGTTTCTAACCTTCGACAAGGTCACAGTAGTAGAATCTGTTTTCTCGCAAGACTTTTTCTCCGAGACTGATCGGGATTCGCCTGTTGAAGATTGGCCCGTCATACACAAACGAGTGATACTCGCCGTTCTCACCGCACGGGTCAGCGCCAACAGGCAACTCCAACAGAAACGTTTCGTCGATTTCTCTGCCTACGAGGTGCTCTCCAAGAACCGTCGTGTCAACGCATGTAGTGATTGCTTTGAACCCGGATGCAATGAAGAAACGGGCCAGTTCGTTCGTCTCTCTTTTCCAGATGGGAAAGATGCCACGCATGTTTACTGAACCAAGCATATCTTCCCTGTACTTTCGCAAATCCTCCAGAAATATGTCGCCAAATACCACGGAAGAGACACCAGAGTCCTGGTATTTTGCTAGCACCTTGGTCATGTTCGATTCGTACTCTTCATTGGAAGCATTCTTTGTAATGAACACTTCTTCAAGCTGAAGGCCTAGCGACTTTGCCTGCAGCTCAAGGAGTGTGTGTCTCACACCGTGCATACTGATTCTGTTATAGTCTCTCGTCACAGTAGTCATCAACGCAGCCACCTCGTAGTGTTGGCCTTTTAGAATTTCAGCGAGCGCCATTGCGCTGTCTTTCCCGCCACTCCACGACACGAGAACGCGTTCCATTGATTCAACCTAGATTCGTTTCTTGAACTCGCTCAGATCCCGCCGCTTCTGATTCCGGATACTTCCCCCAATGTCTGGGACTTTGTGTTTGCTGGATGGACTTACCTCTTCAATATTTTGAAAGCGATGTTTCGTCCGAGTCCGGCGCCAGAGGCTAGACTTCCCCATAAGACAGCCGCATTCTCCGTGATGGGCTCTTTGTCGATGTTCCCGATGTCAAAGACCCTAAATCCACAATCCTCAGCGAGCTGTTTTACGATTGTTTTGTCTTCAGAGTAGTTGCCACAAAGGATCATATCAGCGACATCATTGCCATAATATGGATTGTCCATGTTTTCCGCTCCAATCCAATTGAAGCATTTCACAATGTGGTCATTACCCGAGGCCGCGATGATGGCCTCACTGGTTTTGTTGTATGGTTCCGGTTTTCTGAAGACAGCATTCATTGCGTCAATGATGATTTTGCCTTTCACGTTGCCAAGCTCTCGCACGGCATTGAACGCAACCGAAGCCGGTACCGCCAACAAAATAACATCAGCTCGTTGAGCCGCATCCGCCGTGGAGTGCGCTGTTATGAGTGTCGGATTGGCGCCAATGAGGGCATGGATTTTCTCGTCATTTGCATTTCTTGTCCCCAAGAAAATACGGTGCCCTTTGCCGGACCACACTCTGGCCAAACGCGCCCCGATATTGCCTGTTCCTACTATCGCGATATTCATCTTTTTCCCTGGATGACTTAGGATTCAATGTCTATATCAATTTGGAACGCAAAGAACTAATCACACGATCAATAGATTGCAAGGAGGAGTTCCTGATCTTTATTCCCAGCCAATAGACTCTGACTTGAGGTATCATCAGCTACAACAATCGATTTAATTGCCCAGTTCCAGGTCGTATCCACTTCGCCCCTTCCTTGTTACAGCACATCCACACTCGACGCTAGGCTCTTCACGAATTCATCTCACCTCGCACCCTCGTCCATAGTCCCGGGAGGGTAAAACAGAGGCCCGATGGGAGTTCACCGGGCCTTGTTGCGCTTCGTGTGATCGAGGGGTCAGCACAGTATACGGTCGCTCAATACTGCAAAAGGTGAGGATCTCGTGGCCCTCCCCGAGGAATGTCTTGCCGTCGACAACGTTGTGGGAGTGAAGCCAAGCTAATATTTCCCGGCAGTCTATTTGTGCTGTACGACAACGACTTAGGGAAGGATTTTTCATCGAGATGAGAATCCAGTGTACAAGTCACCTTAAGAGGGGGATGACCCCCCTAGAATCAACTGTCACGAGGAAGGGCTTCCAATTGTGCCAAGCCATTTGGTACCTTTGAATTGAGTATCTTAATGTGATTAAGATGGACCTCTGAGTCCACAACCATTTCAAAGGAGTGTTATGTCGAAAAAGATTGCAATAGAACTTGGCCTGCAGGCTAGAACGGTGTTAGATCAGTATTGTCGTGAACATGACCTTCCACATGTAGAGGGAAACAGTTTTACCGGAAGGGACAAGAACCAACTATGGGATTTTTGGTCGAAGGGTACATTGGTAGCAACTGTGGATATGACAAAGAAGACTGTAAAGATTGTAAGTGCCAAAAAGTTGTCATGAAACTGAAAAGACCAAACTGCCGGCCCTCAGTAAGGACCGTTTAGGAGCATCTCGCTTATGCCATATATTTGTGGGTATTGTCAGCAAATAGACAATCTTATCCCGGATGCGGAGACCTACTTCTGTTTAAAGTGCAGGAAGAGAAAGCCGCTGCACAAGGATTGTTGTGAGAAGCACAACTTCATTGCACATAGAGGCAAGGCAACTTTCAAACTCAGACCACAACAGCCACCAACGGGACCGCTCGGTCTCGGTTTGTCCTAATTTTGAAAGTAGGAATGTTTTTCAGGATAGGAACGTCACACCCGCACACGGCTCTGACGTTGGGGGGGGGAGAAGGAGAAGGAATAAGGCCCGATGTGGAGTTCACCGGATCTGATAGGCTTTGCCTGGTGGACGAATGGCGCCGTAGATTGTTGCTCAACTCTGCAACATGTGAGGATCTAGTGCCCCTCCCTGAGGAATATCGTGGCGCTCGACAATCAGCAAGAGGCAATTCGGTGAAACAGTATCCCAATTACGCTCAGCCATAGAAGGGAAGACAATATGAACATGAAAGTTATATGGTCAAGTGTGGCTATGATGATAGCGTTTACTGCTATCGGATTAACACAGTTTACAGAGAATGTCAGGAATGTCCAAATAATCGGATTATTCGCATCTGGAGTGGTATTTGGCGTTTCATTAGCCAGGATTGTCGCAGCCTTGAGAGCAAGAGGGAAAGAGTGAGTTCAACTGTATTGAAGAACTCTGGTTATCTCGTGCACGTAGCCTTGTAAAGTCTGCTCATCCCGCCAAGGAGCGACGTGTAGCGCAGCATAAATACTGCAACAGGTGAGGAATACTGGCGGGCTTCTCTGGTAACAGCGAGGGGCTCGATATATTCGTTTACTTTCATTGGGTAAACAGATGAAATACCTGCGAATTTCCTTCGCGACGCAGTTTGCCCTGGCGATATACTTTCAAATCATCAATTGGTTCCCCTTAGGGTTATGGAACTACCAGCCTGGCTTTGTTCCATTGATCAATTCGCCCGCAATTGAGATCGGCGATGTCGGAACTGTCTGTTTATTCCTTCTTCCCTTTCTGCTTTTCTCGTTCGCATACTGGAGAAGCTGGAAGTGGTTGATGTGGTTGGGCGTCGCTGGATATGCCGGATGGCTCTACCTTCAAATTCAGACGTGGTGGGTACCGTATCTCTTCGGGGCATCAGATCATTGGCAGGAGGTGTATCATCGGGTTTTTGCCTACTCCACCAAAATACTCCCTTCCTTTGGCAATCATCTTGCCCCGGATGCGATGCATTTGACCATCCAGCTGCTCCTGCTGGTTATTCTTACAAGCTTGATCGTTGGACTTGTGCAGATACGACGAAGCAAGAAGTCCGAAGTGTGACATAATTCAAGCGCTGATGCCCACAAGGTGCTGCGCTTCACATCGTCCGCCGCAGATATAGGTTTGCTTTTGATTTCGTCGAAAGGGGTGTTGTTCCGTGCATCTTGTCGACTATATTTGCCGCGTAGCAATACATTCAGGTCTCGTCATCGCAGTTGCCATGCCTGTGGTTCTGGTTGCCGTCTGGCATTCACACGAAAGACGTTGGAGCCTTCTCCTGTTGACAGCACTCCTGGTTGTTCTGCATGACGCTCTGATATTGATTCCCCGCCTTAGTGTTTTTGCACGCCTGCATTGGAGTTGGCAGGAATCTCTGTTGGCGACCATCTGGCCTTTCCTACTGACTGCCATCATCTCCAGAGTTACCCTGCGGTCGATCGGGGTGAGCACGCGACTCCGTCCACGATGGCTGAAACCTTCACTCGTCGCTCTGCTGTTGGCCGTTGCAGTTCCTGCTGTCTTCTTTTTTCTTGGTGCACGCAAGAGACTTGACACCTAGGGCTGGGTCTTCCTCTCCATCATGCCCGGTCTCGCTGAAGAACTGGTATACCGAGGTGTGTTTCAATCTTTGTTAGACTCAGTGTTTGGAAAACCCTGGTCGTTGGCAAACGCGCAGTTCGGCTGGGGGCTGTTTATCAGCGCGATATTGTTTGCGGGCACCAATGGGCTGGTTGAGGTCGACTCTCAGCTTCATGGACACGTGGTTCTTCTTGCGGCCATCGCTCCGTTCCTGTTGAGCCTGGTTTCAGGATGGGTACGCGAACGCTCGGACAGCGTTTGGCCTTCAGTAATTGGTCACAATCTCAGCAACATCGTGGTTCCTTTTGCAAGCCTGTTCGTTTAATCCTCACCAGACGGCGACTCATTTATTCTAGCAGTTTTAAGTTCGAAGCAACGGACGATCGAATTCCCTCCACACAGACGAATGGGCTGGTTGATCCTGGTTAGTCGGCCGGCCTCCTGTTTCACCTCACACCACATCCACCCTCGGCGCCAGGCCCCTTACGAATTTATCATCTCACCTCGCACCCGCGTCCATTGTCATGGGAGGGGGCGAGGAAAAAACTAACTGTACATTGGCACACGGACGGGGGGCTGGTCAGTGCGTTGGGACACGTGCCCCCAGCGCCAGAAACAAATTTTCCTTCCGAGGAAAGAAATCAGCTGTTTCTGATGAGAAATCTACAAACATTCCAGGTAGTACATAATTCGGGAGCAAGTCACCCTTTCTAAGAACTTGTTACGGTATCTTCTCCGTGCTTGTCAATTTTGCGCCCTCCCCGCTCCAATTCCTTATACATCTTATACAACCTATTTGATATGAATCTCGGTCACTTCCTACGGGATGCGCTGACGACTTTCCCTACCGCGATTGGGGCATGCGTGCCAACAAAAACTCGTGCTGCCCTATCGTCGCCGATTACCGCAACGTCGAGTGTGGCGGCATCCAGGAGCGCCTCCTCTTTCACACCCGCTCGTTTGGCGACTGCTCGCGCACGTTTGAATACCTTCGGATCAAGATCGCGCGCATAGAACGGCTTTCGAGGAATCCCGATTTTAAGATCCCGGTCCCCGCAAGGGGGCAAAAGGGACTCCTTCGGTGAGACGCGCCAGCTATCGGCAAACCGGTGGTACAGTTCTTCGAAGTTAAACGGGTTCGTCAGTACGGTTCCATCGCGCGCCGCGATCTGGTTGACATTTTCATGGGCGTTGGCGAGGAGACCTTTTACTTTCACACAGCAATTGCCGAGGCCGACGGATACGTCGATCCAGCTTGCGTTGACTGTAGCGCGCACGGAATTGCCGCTCGGACTCGTGATGAAATAGACATTCCCTCTTCGCGAGACATCGACACCGTCGGGCGCGGAAAGCGACTTGCCATCGCTCAAATCAGTAGTCTTGCCGTCGATAGTAAGCCCATCAAGGCAGAGAGCGACTACGGTCTTGCCCATTCGCGTCGCGACAGCGGAGTTAACCGATGCGTTTGGCCATGTCGGCGCCCCGGACACTTGCCTCGTTTGAACGACAAAGTCGGTATCGACTTCCGCTAGTACAAAATCGCCCGACGCCTGAAAGTCGTACAACAAGCCTTTGAAAGTAGTCAAATGGGTGTCGCCCAAGGTGGTTGCGGCCGCGCAGTTGGACGTCGCCCCCCCGGCTGTGCTCTCGGTCGCCAACACTGCTGGCCCCGGCGCTGATGCGGCAGGTGCAGTCAGCCCAAAGCTGAGGTTGTTCATCTCGGCGGTAAAGCCTTGCGCCGTGCAGTTGGGAGGGTCAGTGCCCCCGTAGATGATTCTCGTGCGAATGACAATCGACGAGCCGTCGTTAAAGGTTGCCGTACCCCCGCCGGCGCCATTGCCTCCGTCGCCAAACACGTTGAATTCGGCGATCGTCCAGCTTGCCGCAGCATTGACGGCATTGTCACCGGTTCGTGCGTACATATCGGTCCCTACGAACAAAATGACCTGGTCGCCAGTTGCACTTACTGTGCCGTTCAGGCTTAGATTGGCCAGGTTGGCGATCGGCTGGTTGGGCACGGCCGTGGCCAGGGAATTCCTGTACCAATCCGAGGTGTACGACGGAGCGGGTCCCTGAATCCATCCGGAGCCTGGTGAAGTAGTGCCGTAGTTGATCAGCCAGTACTGCATGTGTACGTCATGGAATGTGCCCGATGCGCCATCATTTTCGAACAGGAACTGTTCCCATCCTTGGCACCCCGCGGGGGAACCAGCAACCGTGCTCGGGAAGAAGTCTGTGTTGATCTGGAACGTATAGGCGTCCTGGACGGATGGTCCAGTGTTGGCGATGGGTCCACTCTCGCTCGTAACGCCGGTGACACTCTCGAACGAACCGGTGGCAGAGGATATATGTCCTGAAGGCGCCTGGGCCGCGACATCGTCACTGTTGCCCACGACGAGAGGTCTTGGCCTGCGCCGTGGTACCATGGGATATGGTGACGCAGTTGTACTCGGAACCTCGCGCCACTCTTTACTTGGATATGAAGCCTTAAAGGAACCCTTCTTCGGCAGCGGAGTCTGCGCCATGGAAATCCTCCAAGTCTCCAGAAGCCTGGCCTGCTCTGCACTCTTTGTCTGAAGCGTGGCCCTTGTCGCAGGCTTCGGGGTAGATCTTGGTGCACGTTGCGTGGGTTTGGTTGGCTGGGTGAACCCGGTAACGCACATGGAGAAAAGAAATGCTGCTACTGCAATTGATGTTTTCATGGATTTGTTCCTTTGTGTTTGTGTAGATAAATTTGACGATAGCGAAAGCCTGAACGAGAACAAGCGCAATAGCCAACGACTTAGCCAGACGCATCGGCTTGGGGGATAGATTAAGCTTCCCCACTTGAATGGGTCATTGTGATCCCGAACCTTTCAAGGGGATACTTGTGAATCACAGGACATTGAATGTCGGCGGTAAGCTCATCACGAACTCATCATGTCCCGCTTCGAGGTCGTTCATTTCTTTCAACACGGCCAAGCCTTGATCGCCTCTCAGGGGCTTCACGTCGTCCATATTCTCGCGATTGAAGTCATTCAGGATCCTGTTCCTCCTCTCGGGGCTGCCATATGGGCAATTGGTCATGATCATTGCCGCAGGGTTCCTTCTCAGACTCTCCTCAAAGACAAATCTAACGCCGATGCTTGACCCCCCGAATAATTCATCTCACGACTTTATTTAGTTGCCTAACCGTTTGCAGTATTTTTTCGGTTCTCTGTTCAATAAGTTTCAGTTCTTCTCTTGAGTAATCGTTTGCAATGGTTCTGAGTTTTTCAAGGTCCCATTCCCACCATGGGATTACTCTTAGCTTATGCTTACGAGAGTTCTCGCAAAAAAAGTGAATCGCACCCGCTGTAGCCTGGTCAATCGAATGAAATGGATAAGCATCAGTTATGATCGTTCCGTCATCGAAGAAAATGGTTACAGATACGGTTACAGCAATTGGAGGATCGGGTGTCCAGATGGAGAAGGAACTCCCGGTATTGAGTTGTCCAGACAACGGAGATGTGCCTGACACACTCCAAAGGACCTGATAACTCATGTTACAAATGACATTGGACAATTCAAAAACAAACTTGGCCTCCGAACCCGCAACAGGCTCATCGGGGACACATGGATCAACAGGTTTTTCAAAATTGATCTTAACGGATGGTGTGACTATTGGCTCCAAAGAATAGCAAAGGCGAACAGTCGCCGTATTGTTGGCCGCATCGATCGAAAGCACTTGGACTCGTGAAAACGGGCCTGACCCAGATTGAAACACATCCCCGGCACTGAGTGATTTCTGGCCTTTGGTCCCTTTCATGATATATGAATGAACATCTTCAAAGCGGTGTACAATCACCTGCGGTTGCGGGATTGCAGCATCCCAGAATTCTCGTGTGCGGAATTCAACTAAATACGCGCTGTTTGGTCCAATGCCGGGAATTTCAGCGCCCAGGAATCCTGCTTTGTATCTCCAGTGAAGGGGATTTAATACAATTGTCTCACTGAAGTCGGTGTTGTTGCTTCCCTTCCAAATGCGGCTTTCATCGAGTCCCTGCATGTGACGCATGTTCCATGCGTTCATTCCTGGCCCCCTCATACCATAATCATTATCGGCTGCAGAAAATGCACATTCGACACTCATGATATCCCAAGGATCTGTATAATCGGACGGATCGCCACCGGTACAATTACTAGTAAGCACGCCATCAGTCCTAGAATGCCCGAGGCCAAACCCATGCCCCATTTCATGTCCCCAGCGTTGTGTACCATTGTTCACGACATATCTGATATCCATGTAAACGCCCGGACCGCCATCGTAATTCACTCCTCCCTGAGAACCAAAATCCGGCGATTGAAAAGAGACCGCTATACCGTAAAAATCTTTCCAGTTAATCCCATATTGTTGAAGAAGGGCATCCTTCGCTCGTTTAAACATCCCATCCTGGTACTCTTTGCCACCGGGATTATTTGCTAAGGCTAATCCCTCGGCGGCTGTCAGATTCAGTTTGCATGGAAAAACCTTGTTGCCTGTGACATCAACCAGCCCATGCGACATGGCATCAAAGTATTGCACAACATTGAACGTAAATATTCCCGTGATCGTGAAAAACACTTCGTAGAGTGCAAGGATGGTTCTGTTATCGGCATCCCAAGACGGGTTTAGATTTGCCATTATAAAGTTCTGGTCCCCCTTTGCCCTCCATTGCGCAGCTAAATCCATGACTCGGGTTTGCGACGGATCATTGGGATCGTCACTGAATCTGCAAAGCAATATTGCCCAAGGTTCTTGTTTTACATTCGCCATTTTAGCGCTCCATTCTTCAATTGTTGCTATTGTTTGGCATGTCTCTATCGTTTATGGTTGTATCTGAATTGCTCTATCTCGGAAATCCATAAAGTTGGTGAGCATCATTTTCCAAGCGCCTCAACCTAAGGATTGGTCAAGCATGTATTTGCAGCAGTCCAGCTTGTGTCTTTGTTGATGGAACGAAACTCACGGTCGCCACTCGTCCCTGCAAGAACTTCCAAAATCACCCGAATGGGGCTGTTTCTTTGAACCCATTGGACCTGCGATGTAGATGCTTGCATCGTGATGAAACCATGCAGTCACTCAACTACTTCTTCGCCGCGGAATCCGCGGTTTGTGTGTTCGAGCAGGTGCAATTGATCATGGGCGTCAACAACAGTCATGCCGGACCAAAACCGATTGATGTAATACATACTGACCAGCACGGACAATCTCGTTGCGTGTTTCCGAGCACCAGGAGGCTCGAAAATGAACAGCGTCATTAAATCTGTCGAGGTTATCCTCTGAACGGATTAGAGGTGGCTTGTAGAATGAAGAACACGTTGTTGAGGTGGTGTTGAGGGAAGGAGTGGGCAGAATGGAAAACCCCTGATTTCGGCTACTCCTTGAAGAGGAACGATTCGTCGAGCGTGAAATCCCGCAGCGCATGTGGCCTCCTGAAAGCTGAGAGTCTCCCAAATTGGTGGGAGGGCTTACTCGACAATCGTCAAATCAAAGAACAGGTCTGAAGAACTCTCTCAAGCTACCTGCAAGGGGAGTCACTTTCAAGACAAATCGGTTGAAAACGCGCGTCAAGGGAGCACTGGCCAAATCTGCCTCTGGGCAGCCCCTTTTCAAGTAGTGCGGGGTGCCTGATGGTTGACCCGGTTGATTTCTTCCAAACGACCCGGTTGTTTAGTCAGAGCTCGCTGAGGTTCCGCTCCCCGGACCTTGGTTACAGTGCAAACGGGATTAATCGGCGGTCCGCAGATTTGGATTCTCCCATGTAAGCTACTACAGAATTGGCGGCGCCACAATACCCAATTTGTGGTAATTTTCCGCGATGAAGACGTCAGAATCGAAGATTTGTAACTATTTAGTAGTATAGAAATCTCCACTGGTTCAGGAGAGACACGGGGACCGGAGATGAGCTGGTCGGCAGCAGCCCCGCCAATATTACTAAAGGCAAAAAAATGGCCGACTCTTGCGTCCGTTCACAGAGTGCCAGTGTGGTCTTATGCATAACTTGGAATCTCTATTGGCAACAAATCCCTTGAAAGCCAGCGTGCGAGTGGACTCTGAGACCCTTGCTCCGTCAATGTCGTATATACACAATTACCGGTGACTCGACGAAAGGTTGGCAGTTTATTCGACAAGCTCACAATGTGGCCTTTTTATATTTATTTTGATAGCTCCTCACGTACTATGAGGTTGCAGAGGCCTCTCCCCTACTGCATCACTTCCACCCTCGGTGCCAGGCTCTTCACGAATTCATCTCCCCTCGCACCCGCTCCATTGTCCCGGAAGGGTTTGTGGGAATACAAGTCCTTAACTGCCGCCGCCTGTAGACCCCCTGCTCTACAAGCAGGGGGCAACCATTCTCGTGCCGATTTCAATAGCTATCAGCCCCTTTATTGCGAGGAATTCGAAAATCATCCCTCG
>Ga0182017_10003814_pt1 | contig 11262 bp, 14 predicted proteins | sample 712E3DmetaG_FD_120492 | JGI IMG/M metagenome (GOLD analysis project Ga0182017, IMG submission 120492) | Permafrost microbial communities from Stordalen Mire, Sweden - 712E3D metaG | ecosystem: Environmental > Terrestrial > Soil > Wetlands > Permafrost | place: Sweden: Stordalen | collected... | reverse complement strand
TTGCCCTCCGGCAGCGTGATCTTGGCGTGCACCGGCCGCGTCAGGATCTGCTTCGACTTCCTGAACGTCAGGAGGGACACGATCTCGTTGCCGAGCGTCGCCAGAACCACCTTGATCGCCCGCCTCGGCCCGCGCCGCTTGCGGTCCTCGTAGTACTTCTGGAGGAAATTCACGGGAAGTCCCGTACCGTAGAGGAACCCGAACTCGTCATTGACCTTGATTGGGTTCAGCGGCGTCACGTCCAGTGGACGGTTCTCGCGGATCTTGGCGGCGACGGACTCGGCCAGCTTCACCGCTGGATGCTTTGTGAGACCGAGGGTCGTCGCGAGGTTGTTCATCGTCCCGATCGGGATGATGAGAATCTGCGGGATCGGTGTGGCCGGGGAGTGCTCGTGCTCGAGCAGCACCTTCGACAGTGTCTGATGGACGGTGCCGTCGCCGCCGGCGATCACGAGAATGTCGGGACGGTCGCGGCCAAGCTGCTTCGCCGCGCCTTCGAGCGTGCTGAGTGTCTCTGGGTTGTAGGTCCAGCGCGGAGTGGCGAGGATCGATGAGATCACTTTGCCGAGACCCGCCCTGGGCGTGTTCTTGCCTGCGTTCGGGTTGGTGACGACAGCGACTATCTTTTCTGTCATTTCTCCCTCCTGGCGCGTTTCAGAAGGTGCCGGCAAGTCCCAGGCCGTGCGCTCCGACGGGGGCGATCTGGACGCGGGTCTCCCAGCGGCGGAGGTGAAGCCAGGGGACGGCAATGCCGATGCCGGTGCCGACCACGGCGGCGACGCCGACGTCGGTTGGAAAATGATGGCCGGAGGCGACGCGCTCGACCGCAACGCTGCTGGCAATCAGTGCGCCCACGATCCAGGGCCAGACCTGCTCACCGTACCGTTTGCGAATGGTGTACGCCGCCACCGCGAGACCGGCGAACGCGGTGGAGACGTGGCCGGCATAAAAAGAGAGATAGCCTTCGCCCGAGTTGACGAAGGCGGGATCGCCGGCATAGGTGCGGGGTCTCGGGCGCGCCACGATGAAGTTGGTCGCGTTCTGTAGCGCGGTGTCGACCGCCAACGCCTCTACGTACACCACCAGATCCTCGCCCCAAGCGCGCCCAAACCCGAGGGCGAAAAGATCGACGAGGGGCAGCGCCGACAGCACGCTATAGACCGTGGCATCGGCGGTGATGCTCGCGGCCTCGCTGTGGTATCTGACGGTCCACCGATCGAGACGGTTGATGCCGTCCGGATTACAGGGACAGTCTTTGTGCACCAGCTTGTTCTCGAACAAAATGCGCACCAGCCCCGCGGCGCCACCGACGACGATGACGGGAATGTCGATAGCCAGATGCACCCCGTACACCTCGCGTGGCTGCGGCTTTGGGGGCGGCGTCCAGTCCGCGGGCAGTGGCTGTTGCATCGGTTCAGGTAGGGTGGACGTGGTGTCGTCCTGGCCGGCAGTGGCAAGCAACAGCGCCGCAATCAGAGCGTTCACGCGTCTTCTCCCATGGGAGTTCCGCTCACGGTGCAGCCGCCGGTGCGTCGCAGTAGTGAAGCGTCGCGGGCGCTTCGGCAGGGTCCGCCGGAACGGCCGGTGGCTGAGATCATCCGTCCGCCTGTCCGCATCGTGTCTCCCGTCTACCTCATTCGAGGCAGCCGGATTTCTCCCGAGCGGCCCAGCACACCGAAGCCGTGTAGCAGCCAGAGAACTACCGCCACCACAACGACGATGTTGAGGATGGTCTTAATCTTCCCGTCCATCGGGATGTACTTGTTGACGAGCCAGAGCAGCACCCCAACGATTATCAGAACTAGCACGACTGACATCAGGGACATGAGTAGCCTTCCTTTCTTACGGCGTACTGATAGCCGGAATTCTTTGGATTGCAGGTTTCATTTCTCGCCGCTCTCTGGCTCCGTCTTCGGCGGTTGCGCCTTGGGCGGTCCCTTGTCCTTTTGTAGGGCGTGCTTGGTCTGCGTTAGCACGCCCTCCTTCTCTGATGCCGCCGGGGGCGTCGAGCACATTCACCAGCAGCCGCCTCCCGCCGGCGGTTCGCGCACGCCCAGCGACCGACCGCCCCGGGAGCCCTCGGCGACGCTGGCCGACTTCGTCGCGCCGGGAGGCACGCCGCTCGGCCGCTGGTCGGGTGGCGGCGGGGCCTGGTCGGAAGCGCGCGCGCCGCTCTCCTTACCGCCGGACACCGCTTGCTCCACGATCGCGTTCATCTCCCCGCCCATGAGCAGGATGAACCCGGTGATGAGGAACCAGGTCAGAAGCACGATAACGCCGCCGATCGAGCCGTAGGTGACATTATAGCTGCCGAAGTGGGACACGTACGTGCCAAAACCCCAGCTCGCCAGGAGCCAAGCCAACGTCCCGATCACGGAGCCCGGCGTGATGAACTTGAACTTCTGCTCGACATCGGGCAGGAGGTAATAGCTGAGCGCGGTGCCGAGCGTGATCATGACCGCGGTGATCGGCCAACGGATCCAGCGGAGAACGATCACGTACTCGTCGGCGATGTGGAGATAGCGGGCCGCCCACAGGCCGGCGTCGCCGCCCGCCACCAGCATGGCGATCCCCGCCAGCACGAGCAGGCCCCCCCCGACAGTCATGCCGAACGCGAGCAACGCGGTCTTCCAGAGCGGACGGGACTCCTTGACGTCGTAGGCGAGGTTCAGGCCCTTGCGCAAGGCGTCCACCGCGCAGGACGCGGAGTAGAGCGCCGCAGCGAGGCCCAGGGTCAGCAGGTGCGGTCTTGGACTGCCCACCAGTCCACGCAGGTGCGTCTCGACGATCCCCATCGCCTCGGACGGCAGGAAGGCGCGGGCGCGCTCGAGGAGGCCGTCGGTGGACACGCTGGCATAGGGGATATAGGCGGTCAGCGTGGCGAGGAAGAACAGAAACGGGAAGAGCGAGAAGACGAGGTAGTAGCTTATCGCGGCCGCGCTGTCGCCGACCTCGTTGTTCTCGTACTCCTGGTAGAGGCGCTTGAAAAGACCCCGCCAGCTCAGCCGCAAACGCCACGACGAATTTGAGTTCCCTCCTTCCGGAATACGCATTTGGTCTCCTTGCGGTGGTTGTGCCTCCGGGCGCGTAGCGAACACCCTGGACGTGGCGACCTAGGCAGGCAAAGACGGGGCCAACACCACGGAAGGTTGAACCCCGCAAGTAGCTCAGGGATGATCCTCCACCAGCCCGGGCTGGTACAGACCCGGCGTCCCGTTGCTTCCCCTGTTACCGGGCGCCCCCGGTGTCCCCGGCGCACCCTGGGCACCTGTCGCGCCCTGCGGTCCTGGGACTCCCTGCGGCCCCTGCGCTCCTTGGGGCCCCTGTGGCCCCGCGCTCCCGTTGCACACCAAGACTGTGGTCGACACCTCCTGGTTGTCGAGCGCTCCATTGCGGTTCTCGTCAAGGCCAAACTCGATACTTGAGCCTCCCGCCTGGCACTGGCTTCCCGAGCTGACCGCGGTCACGCGGGCGGCGGCATGCAGGCCTTTCAGGCTCGTCTCCACCCAGGTGCCCTTGTCACCCTGACAGACGTCGAATCTGGAATCGCTCCACACGTACCACACCTGGCCGTCCTGCTTTGGCCCACAGACCGGCAGAGCCGACCTCCCGAGGGCAAACTGAGCCGCTCGCTGGCCGCCGGCCGAAGACGTAGCCGGCTTGTCACGCCCCGAACACGCCGCCCCACCACCCAGCAACGCCAGGCACATCACCAGTACAATACGATCGCGACTGCGATCACAGGTCATGGTCGCTGTGAAATTCATGAGCTTCCTCCATTCTTCTGTACTCCGACATCCTCATCCAAGCACGCCGTTCACAATCTCACCTTCTTGTAGAACACCCGCTTCACCAGCTCCGCTGCGACAACGTAGAGTCCGACAATGAACCCGATGCAGAGCAGGAACACAATCGGCATCCGGCAAAACCCTAGAATCGCAGCCAACGGGGTAAACGGCACGATCACCGTGATGACAACAATTGACAGTGTTGCCAGCAACAAGGAGTTCCCCGGCCGACTCCTGAAAAACGGTTTCCGGCTTCGAATGACGAGCACGATCAACGACGCGGACACAACAGACTCCAAGAACCAAGCGGTTCGAAATTGGACCTGAGTGGCATGAAGGACGAGCAGGAGCACCCCAAAGGTCAGATAGTCAAACACCGAACTCAAAATCCCGAAGGTGACCATGAACTTGCGGATCGCCTTGATGTCCCATCGCCGCGGATAGTCAATCATCTCCTTATCCACACTGTCGGTCGCGATGGTCATCTCGGGAAAATCTGTCATCAGATTGGTCAGCAGCACCTGCTTGGGGAGCAACGGGAGAAACGGCAGAACAAGGGACACGCCGGCCATACTGAACATGTTTCCGAAATTTGCGCTGGTCGCCATGAAGACATACTTGAGCGTGTTGGCGAAGGTCGCCCGTCCCTCGCGCACACCCTCCACCAGAACGCCTAGGTCCTTTTCGAGTAGAACGATGTCCGCCGCATCCTTCGCAACGTCGACAGCGGTGTCGACAGAAATGCCAACATCGGCGGCATGAAGTGCCGAAGCATCATTGATGCCATCGCCCATGTAGCCAACCACATTTCCCGCCTTTCTGAGGGCGAGGATGATCCGGTCTTTCTGATTGGGTTCGACCTCGGCGAAGACATCCACATTCGCCACGCGAGCCAGCAGTGCCGCATCGCTGAACTCGCGGAGTTCTGGACCAGTGAGCAGTTTCGTGTCCGACAGTCCCATCTGCTGACTGAGGCTGGCAGCGACGAGGGAATTGTCGCCGGTGATGATCTTGAGCGCCACACCGAGTTTCTTCAGGCTGGTGATGGTCTCCAAGATCCTCGGCTTGGGCGGGTCGAACAGAACAAGAAATCCGGAGAATGTCATGCCGGCTTCGTGGTCTTTGCTGATGCGGGACACCGAGCCCATCTTCTTGTACGCGATGCCCAGCGTGCGGAAACCTTTCCTGCTGAATTCCTCGAAGTGTTGGTGGATCTTCCCCTGTACGGCAGCGATATCGACGATGGTGCCCACGCCAGCTTGCACCGACGTGCAGATTTCGAGCACATTTTGCAGGGCGCCTTTGGTCACCATGAGGTGCGCGCCGTCGTGTGCAACCAGGATGCTCAATCGCTTGCGGATAAAGTCATACGGAATCTCGTCCTCTTTTTGATAACCGGACAGGTCAAGCGGGCGATGGGCGCGAATGGCCTTGTCGATCGGGTTGGCGAAACCGGTCTCATAGAAGGCATTGAGGTACGCATGAAGAAGGACGGTGTCGCTTGGAGCGCCTTCCACATCACACGCAGATTGAACGTGCACGATCCCTTCGGTCAGAGTGCCAGTTTTGTCGGCGCAGATCACATTCATGCTGCCGAAATTCTCGATCGACGCGAGCCGTTTGATGATGACCCGTTTCTCAGCCATTCGTCTGGCGCCATGCGCTAGGTTGATGCTAATGATCGCCGGGAGAAGCTGCGGGGTCAGTCCGACGGCAAGTGCCAGCGAAAAGAGAAACGCCTCCAGCACTGGACGCGCCAGATAGACGTTGATGGCGAAGATTGTGACCACCAGCAGGAGCGTCACCTCCATCAGAAAATAGCCGAACTGCCGTATGCCGTGCTCGAAGTCGGTTTCGTCCGGCCTGAGTTTCAACCGCTCGGACACCTTGCCGAATTCGGTCGTCTTGCCGGTGCCTACCACTAGCGCCGTGGCCGTGCCGCTCACCACGTGGGTTCCCATCCAGAGTGCGTTGGACCGCTGCCCAAGGGGAGTCTCTGCTGGCAGCACGGCTGCCGCCTTCTCCACCGGGAATGTTTCCCCCGTCAGCATGGCCTCATCAACGAACAGATCTCTGGATTCCAGAACCAGCCCGTCGCCGGGAACCACATCGCCGGCGTTCAGGATGACGATATCGCCCGGCACGATCTCTTCGACTGGCATCTCCCTAGAGCTTCCATCACGCAGGACCGCCGCCTTGATCCGCACGATGGAGAGCAGTCTCTCCACCGCGTTCGATGCCCCGCGCTCCTGCCAGAACCCGAGCAAGCCGCTGATGACGACGATGAACATAATGACGCCGGCATCCACCCGGTCCCCCAGAAGCAACGACAACCCCGTTGCGACGAACAGGATGAGGATGATCGGATTCCCGAACTGCTTGAGCAGGAGCGACCACACATCCGACCGCTTTGGGGGCTTGAGTCGATTCGCGCCATAGCGTGCGAGCCGCGAGCCGGCCTCATCGGCAGTCAATCCAGTCGCTGTCGTATGAAGTTGCTGGAGCATCTCGGTCGCCGAGGTGTTCCAGAAAGCCGGAGGGAGTTGGTTCATCGCATTGAAATTGGCAGCGCTACCTTCTCGACGCGGTCGAGGAAAGCGAATCGAGCTTGACCTCGGGTTCCATGACCGAAACCCGCTCCGTACCCAGGTTTGCCGCTCGTGTATCCGAGGCAGCTAGTCGACCTCCATCCCTGTCGTCCTCCGCCCCCTCGCCTTGCCCTTCTTCGTCAGGGGCCGCGATGGCCAAGGATCCCACGGCTTGTGGCAAGGGACTACGCGCCATACCAGTAGGTGCTTCCGCCAGCGCCGCCCGGACGTCATCGGCATCTCCACGCTTCCGAGTCGGGCCATACTCCTCCTCTGGACGGCTCTCGACAAAGGGCCCACCCAACTCCTCGGTTACTGCCTCGTCGCGGCTGCTCTCATCGCTCTCGTTGTCGACCGCTTCTCGCAGGTACTGTTCCCCAAGAAACTCGGCCAAATCATCCGGCGTTCCAGAGACCTGTGCGGACTCCGGGATGAACGCATCGGCCCCATCGGAACGTTCTCGTGTCAGCTTGTTCATTTGCGAAATACCTCCTCTCGCCAGTGTCAAAGTGGGCTCAGAAGACCCACCCGAATTACGCCGTCATGCCATGAAGAAGCTCCGAACAGTGACGGAGTTCCGCCTGTGGCCACCCTGCACACGCTTTGCCACCATGACTCTTCCAGGCAGTCACTCCGCCACAATGCCTAAGCTATCGTCTCACATTCCCCGCGGCACTCTTCCCGATTACGCCGCCAAAGGACTAATCCGCGCCGTCCGCGCTCTAAGTGAAATGTATCCGGCCGGTCAGAAGCAGGATGATGCCAATCACCAGAATAATGGCAGCGGGCGACCAGCTCCAGGGACCGTAGTGGGAATGCCCCCATCCGCCACCGCCAAGCGCCAATACCAGGAGCACAACAAGCACGACCATCAATAGCATCGAATCCTCCTTTGGCTCTCAAGAGCCATTCACGCGACCTTCGTTATCAATCGTGGCGCGCCCGTATAGGCGAGCGCGCCCCTGGGTTCCATCGATCTGATGCAGCTCTACCCGCTACTTCGAAACCTCCTTGACCGCGTGCTTCGCATCCTTCACCGCGTGCCTAACGTCCGCGACCGCCCCTTCCACCTGGCCCGCGCGTTCGTCGTCTACTCCCTCTTTCTGGAGCCCCTTGTTGCCAGTCAGGCCACCCACGGCCTGCTCGATCTTACCCTTTGCCTTCTTGCTGAATTCGCCCATTGGTATCCTCCCGTCTGGAACTAGTCCTCTCACAGCGAGCTGTAGCAGGTTTCGAGCCAACGACTAGATACGAGGAAGTTCGGGTAGTTGCCTCGCGAACGCCTCCCCGGTTCAATCAGGATGAAGGGCCTCTCCTTCAATTCGAGGGGAACAGGCCACGGGACGCAAAGCCGTCGAAGTTGGTTTCGCGCAGCCCGTGCGCGAGATTCAGCAGCAGCACGCAACGGGTGGTCTGATTGATGCCGCCTGGTCGGCTACGTACTTCACACCAATTCCCAAGTCAACCGCGAACAGCAGGTTGAGAGAGACCTCTTTGAACTCGGCAGCAAGCAGGCCGGATAGCTCAAAACCGTTGCTCTTCACGCCAACAGAACCCGATCCAGGTGCAGAAGCTTGAAGATCATCAACGGCTGGTCACACAAGCCGTCCACGGTCACGACGCCGCCGTAGTCCTTGGCCTTCTTGTACAAGGACACCACGGCACGCACGCCCAAGGTGTCGATCAGCCGCAAACGCGACACATCGACGACCATGCGAGGGGGCCGTTCAGAGAGCAACGCGTCGACGGATGGGCGGAGATCCGGAGCGGTGACCGCGTCCAGCTCGCCCGCGATGTGAAGAGTAGCCACGCCATCCGCTCTGCTGGTTGAGAAGTCCATTTGTCTCACTCCTTTGGCTTCAAATCCTGAGGTGCTTGTCGGCCTCCTGGTATGTCGTTGGGGCCTGGATCGCCTGCAAAGCGATAACTGTGCGGCCTGGACCGTCGCCTTCAGATCGTCGATGCACTTGCGGTTGTCGATCCTGGCCATGGTGCCGGCCCTATCGGCTTTGGCGACGAGCTCGTCGAGCTTCGCGCCCCATTGCTTGAGCTGCGTCTCCAGCTTGTCTACTTTGTCTTGCGTCTTTTCCATCAGGTTCTCCCTTCGGCCGTCGACGTCCACTTGGGTCATCCGCCCTGCTGCATCTTGTTGGCGGCAATCGTCAACTCGGCGTGCCTTGCATCTCCGCAGACGGCTTAAGCAGTTTTCGAGCCACCGATCAGATGCAAGTATGTTCAAGCACTTGCATCACCGACAGCTTCGGAGGACCGGCCGGTTCAATCTAAATGAAGCACAGCCTCCTTCAATTCGAAGAGAAGAACCGGCAACTGCGCGCCGACGAAGGCCGACAGAGTCAACGCACTGGCGCCGCACGCATTTCGGAGGCAGCGTCATTGTGAATGTTCACCGCGTCGACGGCGTGCGTGAACCCGGACCCCATGAAGCCCAAACCCGTCCCCGCCGTCAAAGCGCCGATACCGATCACCACCCAGCCGACGGGACCGGACATTGCCGCGATCCCGACGATCACACCAGCGATGCCGGTCAGGTAGGTCGGAACACCGATGGCGAGCCGGGTGTGCGATTTGCGCGCGTGCACGGCGGCGGCTGGCGTATCCGACACCAGACTTTCCAAGTCGCCACCGAACGGGCCGATTGGCTCCTCACGGCCGTCCTTCACATACACAGGCGCGGCGTGGTGGATGACCACGCCCACCTGACCGGTGTGTCGCGGTTGGTAGGTGGTGCTGCACGCCACTTGCGGCAAAGCCACTGTCAGAGCAAGGGCCACGCCGACACAACCGTTTCGCCGTGTCGCCGCGCGGTTGCTCACGACGCAACGATGACCAGGGTCGGTCTGCCTGCCGCGTCCCACTCGGCGGCAAAGCCGTCAAAGCCGTCCTCGCGCAATCCGTGCGCGGGATCCAGCAGCAACACGCGACGGGTGGTCTGGTTGATGCCCGCGACCACCTCGTAGTGGGACAGCGCTCGATCGCCATAACGCTGCACCAGCCCGACCAGGACCGGGCGATTCAGTCCCACTTCATTGACCAAATCGGCCAACTCGCCCTTGATCAGGAACGCGCGCAGGCCTTTCTGTCGGGCGAAATCGCGCAATGCGCGGACCGTTATGCCGTGACCGGATTCGACGGGAACGCTGCGCAAGATCTCGTCTGCCGACGATGGCACCGACCAGCGCTGCAACATCATCGCGAGAGCCGCCGCCCCGCAGTCGCGCTCGGCGGTCTGCCGGATCAAGTGAACCCCGTGCACCACCACCCAGCCGCGATCGCGGGCAAGATCGCTGGGCAAGACCGTCCGCGCCGTTCCGTGGTAGCAGCCAGCCAGGACGACGGCAGCCGCCAGGGCAACAAGCGTCCGCGGTCGGCTGTCGTATCGGCGTGTCCGCACCCTAATCAGATTAGCACGATGATGAGCACTACGATCAGGATGACCAGCAGGGTGCTCCCACCTGCCACGAGGACGACCGTGGTGCTGCCACCCTCGAACTTTTCCAGACCCTTGGCCTTCGCCTCACGGGAGGCATAGTCCTGGCCCTCCGCCGCGCGAGCCTCAGTCGCGATCGGGGCCGTCGTCGCGGGGCGGGTCTGCGCAATCTGTGCGCTGTTCTCGCTGGGCGCGTTGGCCCAAGCGCCCGTTGGAATGGAAGCCAGTGCAAGCCCGAGGGCAAAAGCAAGCGATCGCAGCCCCTGGCGTCGTCTACCTGCAACGCGCGCTGGGACGAAGCTGTGAGGTACGAGATTGCGAAGCCCAATGCCGACCATGAGAATTGCGGCGAGAATCAGAAACATGATTGCCTCCTTGTGAGCTAAGTCCATCCCCTGAAGATCCACCTCACTAGCGCGTAACCGTCAGAGGACTTGGTTCACTGTTAGCCTTCTGCACGAAGCGTGCCGCACCCGCGGCCACGGCCTCTAGCGCCGTCCGCGCCGCGGCTGGAGTGCACCTGCCCCCGAGTCCTTCATTTTGATTGAACCCGCCGGCCGGGATGAACCAAATCGCTCCGCCTTTCCTGGAACACTCCGCGGCCTGGATGCTCCAGCGCGTCAGACGACAACCGAGGGCTTGACACAGGGCTCGGGATCTCGCTCGGACAACCGCGTCGTCAGGTTGAGGCCAGACGGCCCCGGTACTTCTGGATCCGGGCAGCGTTGCGCAGCACTATTTCTGGTCTTCCAGCGCCGCCACTTTCGCAAGACGACGTCTGAAACGCTCCTCCCCCTTGAACTGGGCGCGCAGGAAGGTCTGGACCAACTCCCAGGATTGAGCCTCCCCGGTGACCTGGCCGCCCATGCACATGACGTTCATGTCGTCGTCCTCGACACCCTGGTGAGCGGAAAACGACTCCGTGATCAACGCCGCACGTACGCCGGGCACCTTGTTGGCCACAACACAGGCCCCGACCCCGCTACCGCAGATGGCCACGCCCCGGGTGACCTCGCCCGTCGCCACGGCCCTGGCCAGCGGCACAACGAAGTCCGGGTAGTCGTCCCCCACAACCAGCTCATGGGCGCCGAAGTCCAGCACGTCATGGCCGGTGGCCTTGAGGGCCGACGTCAGTTTCACCTTCAACTCAAAGCCACCATGGTCTGCAGCTATTCCGATGCGCATCGGCTCTCCTGTGTGCTAAACGCCTGGCGACCCAATGCCTTGTTCGGGTTGAGCATCAGTCGCCCCTCCGCAACTCATTGCCGGTGCCTCGCCCCAGGCCGGTCCCACTATCCGAAAGATCAACGACCAATTCCTGGCTCACCGCCTCGCCGGCAGGATGGAAGCGGCTTCCGTCACGCTGTGCGAGTTCCTCATATGAGCGATAGCGCTCGGTCGCAACGGTCTGCGCCATCTCGGCGAGCGCGGCCGCTTC
>Ga0182017_10003813_pt1 | contig 11263 bp, 10 predicted proteins | sample 712E3DmetaG_FD_120492 | JGI IMG/M metagenome (GOLD analysis project Ga0182017, IMG submission 120492) | Permafrost microbial communities from Stordalen Mire, Sweden - 712E3D metaG | ecosystem: Environmental > Terrestrial > Soil > Wetlands > Permafrost | place: Sweden: Stordalen | collected... | reverse complement strand
GCGCTTGCGCTTGACCGAGGGCTTCTCGTGGTAGCGGCGGCGCTTGATCTCCTGGAGGATGCCTTCTTTCGACATCTTCTGTTTCAGGATCTTCATCGCTTTTTCGATGGAATCCCGAACTTCAACTTCCAAGGGGCGTCCGAGCAGTGTCTCCAAGCAGTTTCTCCAGGGTCCGATTTCAGAGGGGAATGGAGCTTAAGCACCGTGTGAGCCTGCGGTCAAGGACACGTGTGAGGTCAACACATTGCATCTGCATATTTGTATTGGGCATGACGAAAAAAAATCTTTACACTGCGCGAAGTGAGTTGTATCAAAAGCAATGCGCGGAGGTTGCGAGAGAGCTTCGTGCCACACGGACCGGGCGATCTGAAAAGCCAGAAGGAGACACGCAATGATGGGGGCTAAGGTATTCACGGCAACGAAGGCCAAGGACCGAGACGAGCTGGGAGAAGTGCTCACTCGGTGGATTCACGACAATCCCAAGGCGCGCATCATCGATAAGGTTGTGACGCAAAGCTCAGACCGCGAATTCCACTGCCTGAGCATCACCATCTTCTACGAGATGCAGCAGTAGGGCGTACCGTTTTCGCCAGGCCAGCCTCCTGGCCCGAAATATCCGTTGCGTGTCGAGGCCAGCAACGGGTGCTCGTGTTCGTGCAATAATCCGCGCAATGCGTATTGGTTTTCTCGTTAGGCGCGGCAATCCCGACGGCTTGAGTCTGGCCACCACACTGGCGGATGGGCTGCGCCGCAGCGGAATCGGAGCCATCTTCGTCGACGACTACGGCGAAGACCCTCCGTCGGGCTTCCCCAGCGGACCTGGCGCCGAGGTGGCCAGGGACGCGGACATCCTGGTTGCGTTGGGTGGCGATGGAACATTCCTGCACGGCGCAGACCTGGTCGGGGAGCACGACGTCCCTCTGCTTGGCCTGAATCTCGGCAGCCTAGGGTTTCTCACGCCCTACGCCACGTCCGAGGCCGGTGCAGCACTGGTTGACGCCGTGGAGGGCCGCTTGGGCGTCGAGGAGCGGATGCGGCTGCACGTGACCCTGCGCAGCGGTGGCGGAAAGTCCGAGAGCCACAGCGCGCTCAACGAAGCGGTCATCACACAACGAAACATCGCTCGTTTGATGGATCTGGCCGCGTCTCTCGACGGGGACACCATTGCGACCTACAAGGCCGACGGGCTCATCCTTTCTACGCCCACGGGGTCCACGGCCTACAACTTGTCGGCCGGAGGGCCTATCCTGACGCCCGATCTCGAGGCCATTGTCTTGGCTCCCATCTGTCCCCACACGCTGACCAACCGTCCCCTGGTGGTCCGCGCCGACAGGACGCTATCGGTCACCAACGTGTCTTCCGACCACGGCATCCTAACCGTGGACGGCTTGTGGAGCCGAGAGGTGGCGCCCAATGACGTAGTCGAGGTGTGCAAGGCGGCGCGGCCCTTGCGCATGTTCCGGCCGCGCAGTTCGTTCTTCGGTATATTGCGCCAGAAGCTCTCTTGGGGAGAACGCAAGGTCTGAGGCGCGCAACCGCCAGGCCCAGTTGCCGAAACTCTAGTGCCGCTAGCCTGAAGGTACGAAAGGGTTTCAACCAATGCCCGCAAGAACTAGGGACACCAGAACACGAAGTGAGGCGGCACTAGCCTCGATTTACGGAGGGGTGTGCCCCTCCCCCCGTCGGGCGAAGCCCGACGGGTCCCCCCTTCCCCCCCTCGGCCTTGCGGCCTCGCGGCTTGCGCTTTGCGCTCGCGTGCTGCCCGCGGTGAGACTGGCCATCCCTTCCTCGGCTTCTGGCGGGCAGTACTACTCATGCTGAATCTTCTGCGGGTATCTGGCTTCGCCCTCATCGACGAGGTCGAGGTTCCTTTGGGACCGGGCTTGACCGTCATCACCGGCGAAACCGGGGCTGGGAAGAGTATCTTGGTCGAGGCGCTCGGCCTGCTGCGCGGGGGCCGAGCCAGCGCCGAGATGATTCGTGCAGGCTGCGAGGAGGCGCGGGTTGAGGCCGTGTTCGAGCTGCCGGCCGGATGGGAGGTACGCGAGCGCTTGCTGGCCGAAGGCCGGGCCGTGGAGGAAGGGCTGGTGGTCCGGCGCGCGGTCGCACGCTCCGGCCGGGGCCGCATTCACCTGGGTGGCAGCCTGGCCAGCGCGGCCGATCTGGCATCCAGCGTAGGCAAGCTCGTCGACATCACCTCGCAGCACGACCAGCACCTGCTCACCGACGCCGACAGCCAGCTCGCGATCCTAGACGCCTTCGCGGGAAACGGCGCAGCGCTGGCCGAGGCGCGCGAGGCGTACCAGGCGCTCCAGCAAGCGCGCGCCGAGCTGGCCAGGTTCGATGCGGATGCGCGTGCGCGCGCCGAGCGCGAGGATCTTCTGCGTTTCCAACTCTCCGAGCTCGAGCAGGCGGCAATGCAGCCTGGGGAGGATGATGCCTTGCGGGCCGAGCGCGAGCGCACCAAGGGCGCGGAGAAGTTTCTCGCTGCTTGCACGCGCGGCGAGGAAGTCCTGTACTCCTCAGACGACGCTGTCTCGGGCCGCATCGCGGGCGTGGCGCGCGAGATTGCGGCCCTGGCGCAGCTCGATCCGGCACTGCAGCCCGTGGTGGAAACCCTTCGTTCGGCCCAGGCGCAGGTGGAGGATTCCGCCGGCGAGTTGGGGCGCTATGCCAGCGGCATCCGCTTCGACCCGGAACGGTTGACCGAGATTGAGGAGCGCCTCTTTCTCATCGGCCGCCTGATCCGCAAGCACGGCGGCTCAGTCGCGGCGGCCATCGAGCGGCACGAGACGATCACCCGGGAGCTCGCCGCACTTGGTTCTTTCGAGGAAGGGCTGGCGGAGCGCAAGGCGGCGGGTGAGGCGGCGATGCAACGTATGACCGCCTTGTGCGGACAGATCTCGGAGCAGCGGCGCAAAGCCGCGCGTGTCCTGGGCCGGCGCATGGACGAGACGCTGCGCGACCTGGGCTTGGCCGGGGCGCGGATGCCCATCGCGGTCGAGGATCGCGAGGAGCCTGGTCCGCGCGGCAAAGACCGGGTGCGTTTTCTTTTTGCGCCCAACCGGGGCGAGGAACCCCGGCCGCTCGATCTCATTGCCTCAGGTGGGGAGCTGTCGCGCGTGATGCTGGCAGTCAAGCAAGCCCTGGCCAAGCAAGACGAAGCGCTGACCTACGTGTTTGATGAGGTCGATGCAGGCGTGGGCGGTGGCACGGCGGAGGTGATTGGCCGCAAGCTCAAGTCGACCGCGGCCCATCGCCAAGTCTTGGTCGTGACCCATTTGCCGCAGATCGCTGCTTTTGCCGATCACCACATCAAGGTGACCAAGGAAGCTAGCAAAGGGCGCACCACGATCCGCGTGGCTGTCTTGACCGGCGGCGAGCGCGCCCTCGAGATCGCCCGCATGTTGGGCGGCGCCATCCCTTCGCCCGAGGCTGCGGCCCATGCCGATGAGATGCTGAGGCGCGCTAGAAGTTAGCTGGGAGGGGTACCAGGGCACAAGTGGGGGTCGGGGCGAGCTGGAGCCGAAGCGGAACGAACCCTTCCCGGGCACGCCGTTGCAAAGTTGACGATCGCGTGGGGAGCGGCGCGCTTCGCTCGCCGCGTACCATCGCGGGAGGGGTTGGCGAGGCCGAGCGAAGCGAGCGGGGAGGAGGTGGCGGGTGGGGGGCCGAAGGGCGGAGCGAACCCTCTCAGGGTTCCCATTACGAAGTTGACGTCGTGCTGACGGTGTGGTGGTTTCATAGGGTGGCACGTTCGTTAGTTCCCAAACGAAGAAAGCGGCGGTCGTCGCATGTGCGCAGTTCCCTGGGCCTAGGAACGCTGCTGGTCGCCCTCACCGGGGTGAACGTGTACTTCTTCTTTTTCCGCGCCGACACGGCGGTGCGCAAGCTGATGCAACCCGTGTCCACGGAACAGACACTTGGTGAAGGCCGGAAAGAACTGGCCACGGAGTCGATTCCGCGGTCACTTCTCGGCGCCTCGTGGAAGGGGAAAGACCAGGTCGGCGCCGGGGCACAGCCCGCGGCTGCCGGGTCGGCGGGTCCGGCGTCCGCGCTGCGTGCCAGCAATGGAGACAGCGACGGGCACATGGTGGAAGGCGAGTTCGGGCCATCGGACACCCTGAGCACCGTCCTAGCCAAGGAGAGTTTCGGATCAGCGGCGGGCATGGTGACGCGGGCTCTCTCCAAGCTGGTCGACCCCAAGTTGATTCGACCCGGCGAGCACTACGCTGTGATTCGCGATGACGAAGGAACTGCCATGTCCTTCGAATACGCGCCCACCCCCGTTCTCCGCTACGTCGTCGCCCAAAAGCCCGACGGTACCTGGCAGGCGCGCAAGGAGGAGAAGCCGCTGGTGGTGAAGACCGCAGATGTTTCGGGGACGATTGAGTCGTCGCTGTACGAATCGGTGTCCAAGGCGGGTGAATCAGCCGCCCTGGTGAGCTTGCTGGTCGACTTGTTTGCCTGGGATATCAACTTCTACATCGACACGCACCCTGGCGATCACTGGAAGGTCGTGGTGGAAAAGCAGTATCTGGGCGGTCAGTTCTACAAGTACGGCAGCCTGCTGGCCGCGGAGTACGGCGGCAAGGCGGGCACCTTCCGAGGGTTCTATTGGAATCCCTCGGGCCAGCGTGGACGAGGGCACTACTACGATGAAAAGGGCCAGGCCCTGGCCAAGAGCATGCTCAAGACTCCTCTGCGCTTCGTGCGCATCAGTTCGAAGTTCGACCGGCACCGTTTTCACCCCATCCTGCACCGGATGAAAGCCCACCTGGGGATCGACTACGCAGCGCCCGTGGGAACGCCGGTATGGGCGACGGCAGGCGGCAAGGTGGTTGAAGTCGGCATGAAGCCGGGCTCCGGCAACACGGTGGTGATCAACCACGGCAGCGGGCTGCAGACGCGCTACTACCACCTATCCCGCTTCGCCAAGGGACTGAAGCTGGGCAAGCAAGTTCAGCAGAAAGAGGTCATCGGCTACGTTGGAACCACCGGGCTGTCCACTGGCCCACACTTGCACTTCAGCGTCACCAAGGCTGGGGTGTTCATTGATCCCAGCAAGCTCACCATCTCACGCGAGCCACCAGTGGCCAACCGGACGGCCTTTCTGGAAGCCATCCGGACCCGGCTTGCGGCCTTGCGCGTTCTGCCGCCCGCCGTCGCCAAGAACTGAGTATACTGGGGCAATGGTTCGTGTTCTGCTTGGCCTCATAAAGGGCGGCATCGTAGGGGCCGTCGTTGGGTTTGCAGCCTCACACGTCGGCTTCGGCGCGGGCGCCACGGCGTGGCTGGTGTACGGTGCCGTGGGGTTCCTGGTGGGCCTGGTGTGCGGCAAGCCCCCGTGGCGGCAGGAAACCGTTTGGACATCCATCGTCAAGGGCGTGGTCGGGCTGGCGGTGTGCATGGGCCTTTTCTGGGTCGCTCGCAAGGTGCTCGGGGGGATGCAGGCGCCAGCGCAGCTTCTGGCACCACTAGGCATCACGGGCGGGCAGGCCATCGTCACGGTGCCGGCCTTGCTGGGCCCCCTCATTGGAATCTTGTACGGTGTGTTCGTCGAGGTGGACGACGGTGGCAAGTCGGCACCAGCGGGCAGGGGTCAGGCCAAGCCTGAGAAGCAAGGTTGATCTCGGAATAGAAACTCAGGCGTGGTGAGGGCCGGCCAGCGGGTCCTTGACTGGCTCTGACTCCTCGTCCACTCCGTCGAAAGCGCCCAGCTCACGCAGGACTTCCTCTTCCTGCGTCGGCGCTGGCTCGGGTGCCGGGGTATGGAGTTCGCTGCGTTCCTGGGCACGCCGCCGGCGAAAGAAGATCACCTCTTCTGCCAAGCCCAGCACAACGTAGGCGAGCACGAGAAACAGGAAAATAAGCGCCTTCTCCAAGCCAGCCATGACGATGGCAGCGCATACGCCCACTACCAGCAGGATAACCCCAACCGTCTTGAGGTTGAGGCGCAGCTCCTTGAACGAGCGAAAACGCACACGCGACACCATGAGCGCCGAGAGAACCAGCACGATGAGCGCGGTCGAGCCCTCGCTGACGAGCTGGTACGAGCCGGCGTTGTGGCTGACGATGACCATGAAGACCAGCACGCTGGCTGCGGCGGGAATGGGGAGGCCGAGCATGAACTTGCCAGGCTTGACCTTGCCGGAGGCTTGGTCTCGCCGAGAAAGGACATTGAAGCGGGCCAGCCGCATGGCCCCGGCGCACACGTAGAGCCCGGCCATGAAGATGCCCAGCAGGCCGAAGTGGTTGAGACCCCACTTGTACATCAGAAGAGCCGGTGCGGCGCCAAAGGCGATGACGTCAGCCAACGAGTCGAGGTCGCGGCCAAGGTCGGTTTGTGTCTTGGTCAGGCGCGCCACCCGGCCGTCGAAGGTGTCGAAAAGCAACCCGAAACAGATAGCCAGGGCTGCGAGATAGAGGTTGGCTTCGTTGTCTCCCGAGGCGGAGAGGGCCAGCGACGCAAACCCGCTCAGAATGCAGGACAGCGTAAAAAGATTCGGAAGGACATAGTAGGTCTTCCGGAAGTCCACGCAGGAAGGATACCATGCGGTCGTGCGTTTCTTGCGATCCTTACTGACAATTCCCCACGTGGCGATCGTGACGGCATTCGGCAGCATGATGGGACTGTTCATGCGGATGCGCGACCCCACCGGTGATTGGGTGCTCGATCTGGCGCGCTGGTGGTCAGGGTGGATAACCCGTTTCGCCGGCGTGCGCATCATCGTAAACAACCGAGCCAACCTGGACCCGCAGCAGCCCTACGTGTTCATGGCCAACCATGCCTCGACGATTGACATATGGGCTCTCTTCCTGGCGATTCCGCGCCGGGTTCGCATGATCGCCAAGAAGCAGCTTGCGCGCATCCCGCTGTTTGGCTGGGTGATGTGGGCGGGCCGCTTCATCTTCATCGACCGGCAGAATGCGGCGGCCGCGCGGCGAAGCATCGAAGAAGCCGGCCGGCGCATCCGGGGCGGGGTCTCGGTCCTGATCTTTCCCGAGGGCACGCGTACGCGCGACGGGCAGATGGGCCCCTTCAAGAAGGGCGGCTTCCACCTGGCCATGGACGCGGGCGTGCCCATCGTGCCGGTCGCCCTGCGTGGTACGCGCGCGCTCATGCCCCGCGGGAGCCTGCGGGTGAAGAGCGGCAAGGTGTTCGTCACTATCGGCGCCCCGATTCCCACCAGTGGGCTCACCATCGATGACCGGCCCGCGCTCATCGAGCGCGTGCGCGACGCCATTGCGACCATGGCCGCAGAGCCCGGCGGACAATCGGGCCGGTAGGGACGACTTGCGGTCGCCCCGTTCGTCAGTTGTGGGGCTGACCCTCACGACCATAGCATTCTTCGCTGCCTACCATATCAATTGGGCAGTCTTGGACTATCATGTCGCCTTCCGCTTGCGTTGAACTCTGCTCATGCGCCTCTGGATAGATCTAACCGACTTGGCAGCCTGGAGGGGTCCCTTCACCGGCATCCAGCAGACGGTGTTCAACCTGGCCAGCCGCTACGCGGGTCGGGCCGACGTCGGCTTTCTTGTCTACGACGAAGTCCACCGGCGTTTCTCGACCATCGACTTTGAGCAGGTGCGCCGGCGCCTGGAAAGTCCGGACGCCGGAATCCGCGCCGGTGTCTTGGCGGCCGCACAGCGGACCTTCGACCGCCTGCCCCAGGCCGTCGGCAGCCTGGTGCCGGCCCACACCTCGCGGCGCGTGCGCGGGCTGATGGAGCGGGCCCTGCGCCTGCAACCAGCGACTGGTGCGCAGGCTGCGTTGGGCTCGGACTGCGTGGTACTGCTCCCGGGCGCGGCCTGGCACCACATGGGCATGCTCCCCGATCTGTGCAAGTTGAAGCGCGCAGCGGGGTTTCGCCTGGCGGCCGTGATCCACGACCTCGTGCCCGTGTTCTATCCCCAACTCTACCCGGGGGATTTCCCCCGCCAGTTCCGCGAGCACATGGTCACCCTGATGTCGGAGTCGAGCGCGCTGTTTGCGATCTCGCGCGCAACCCAGGCCGACGTACGGCGTCTTTGCGCACAGGAGGGCCTGCCCGTGCCGGACATCCGCGTGTTCCGGCTGGGCGACTCGCTGGCGCCGGTGACGCCGGTGGCGCCCGAGACGCTGCCCGCGTCAGGTGCGTTCATTCTTAGCGTGGGACTGGAGTGGCGCAAGAACGCCCTCTTACTTTACCAGATGCTCAAGCTGGCGGCGGAGGAAGGGATGCAACTGCCCTTGCTGGTGATTGCGGGCCGGCCTTCCTGGGTCAAGCGCGACCACGAGTTCCTCATGCGCCTGCTAACTCGCGATCCCGAAGTGCGAGATCGGGTCAAGATTCTGACCGGCCTGGACGACGCGCGCCTGACTTGGCTATACCAGAACTGCCTGTTCACCGTGTTCCCGTCGCTGTGCGAGGGATGGGGGCTTCCGGTGGCGGAATCTTTGCGCCAGGGCAAGCTTTGCTTGGCATCCTCGGCGTGCTCGGTCCCCGAGGTCGGCGGAGAGTTGGTCGAGTACGCCTCACCCTACGATCCACGTGGCTTCTTGGATCTGGTGCGGCGCTACCTCGACCCGCAGCGCTTGGCCGAGCGGGAGGCGGCGATCCGGGCTCGCTATCGCCCGCACGACTGGGACGCGGCGTTCGTCGAATTCGACCATGCCCTTCGACAGGCCCTCGGTGACGCCGCCGGTACCGGCCGTTCCTGACATATCTCCCTTTACTCCTCGCCTTGCTCGACGACCTGCGCGGCGGCCGGCGTTGCCAGCGGTAGAGTGAGCCCCAGGGCGTCGCACTCTGCGGTCACCATCTCCCGCACCAGTTGCGCGAAGCCCACCTGGTGATGCCAGCCCAACCGCTCGCGCGCCTTGCGTGGATCCCCCACCAGCGGCTGGTCCTCGGCGCGGCGGCACAGCTCGGGATCGACGAAGACGTGCTCACGGTGGTCGAGACCGGCCACCGCGAAGGCGAGCTGGGCGAACTCGCGCACCGTGTGGCTTTCCCCAGTGGCGACCACGTAGTCGTCCGGCGTCTCCTGCTGCAGCATTAGCCACATGGCTCGCACGTAGTCGCGGGCGTGCCCCCAGTCGCGCCGCGCATCCAGATTGCCGAGAGCCAGTCGCTCTTGCCGCCCCGCCAGGATCTGTGCCACCCCCGCCGCGATCCTGCGCGTGACGAACTCGTGCCCGCGGCGAGGCGATTCGTGGTTGTATAGGACGCCGCTGCTGGCGTGCATCCCGAAGCGCTCGCGGTAGTTGCGGGTCAGGTGGTAGCCGGCCAGCTTGTTGATCCCGTAGGTCGAGCGAGGCAAGAAGCGGCTGGTCTCCCGCTGGGGCGATTCGTCGGCATGGCCGAACATCTCACTGGTACCGGCGAAGTAGAACCGGCAGGCGGGCGCTCTCTCATTCAATGCGGCCAGCAGGTAGTGCGTTCCGTTGATGTCGGCCCCTAGGGTGGGCAGATCGTCCTCGAACGACGTGTTGACGAAGCTGTGGGCCGCCAGGTGATAGCACTCGTCGGGACGCACCAGGTCCACTACCTGGTGCAGGCTGGCCGAACTTTCCAGCGACCCGGCGTGCAGCACCAGACGGTCGCGGATGTGCACCAAGCGCGAAAGGTGGCGTTCGGGGTCATGCAGAGCGATTCGCCTGACCAGACCGTGAACTTCGTAGTCGCGAGCCAGCAGGAATTCCGCCAGGTACGATCCGTCCTGGCCTGTGATCCCTGTGATAAGTGCCCGCTTCGACATGTTGCCGCAGGACTATCACCTCGGCCGCGGATTGTCGACTCCGATCCTTGCACCCCGCGACCACCGACGATAGCCTACCGCGACCAACACCTCACGAGAAGAAGACAATGACCAACCCCGACCTCGATAGCAGCAAAACGTCGAAGTCGCTGGCCTTGCTGGCACTGCTCATCATCGGGCTTGGCGCCATAGTCTTGTTGACTTTGTTGCATCTAGCCCTGCCATTTCCCTTTGTCTTTGACGATGAATACCGGTACAGCCAATTGGCACGCTACGGCCTATTGCCCGGAAGCAGGGTCGCGATGTTCCCCATCTTCCTCTATTTGTCCACATTTAGCTGGGTTTCAAGCTGCGGTGAGGGGTTCTTGCAGTGCGCCCGGTTCATGAACGTTCTCTTTCTCGTCGCCAGCCTGTTGCCACTATACCGAACCGCAAGACTCTTCATGCATCGCACGTTGGCCGTGGTGATTGCCGCCTTCGCCATCGCCGCTCCCGTACACACCTACACGGCGTACTTCATGGCCGAAACGATGTACTTCTTTCTATTCTGGATCTTCGTGTGGTTTGTACTGAGCCACCTTCGTGGCAATCCATTGCAGTTGGGCAGCGGCATAGGAGCAATCGGCGCATTGTTGACCCTTGTCAAGCCTCACGGTCTGGTGCTGCTGGGAGCTGCAACGGTCTTTGTTCTTGTACTAGCTATCGTTTGTCGTCGGACATACCCGTTGCGATGGTTGTCGAAGGTGCTCATCGCTGTGGCATTGTCCTTTCCGGTGCTTCGCTTTGGGCTCGGATACATCCTGGCCGGACGAGCAGGTTTTGACCTCTTGGGTGCCTACCGGGGTCAAGTAGCGCCCATGGCCAACCTGGCAGCCCTGCCGTCGCAGTTGGCCAAAGTTCTCCACGTCGCGTGGGGCCACATGGCGGGGCTCATCTTTCTCTTCTCTGTACCGATTGCGATCTGTGTGTCCCATCTGCCTCGTCTCGCCAGGCCAGAGCCGGAACGCTCGTCGGGTGCAGATTTGGCCGAGTTGTCTCTTTTCACTATTGTGCTCTTTGGTGTGTTTGTGGCTTTCTTTTCCAAGTTCACCGTTGATATCGCTGGGAAAGGACCGTATGAGACGCTGACGAGACTACATGCTCGATACTACGATTTTGCCCTTCCGCTTTTCTTGATCATCACGGCCGCTTTCATGGAAAGTGTCCAACCGGCCTTCGTTCCTAGGTTGAGGTCCCGGGTCATCGTGGTAGTAGTCCTGGTTGCGGGAATCGTCGGTTCAGTTTTCTCCCTGAGGGCATTCACGCCAGTCTTTATTGATGATCCTGAATTGGCTTGGGTGGCAGTCTCGCCGCGGCTGTTGGTGCTTCTTGGAGCCGCGGCTGTTGTTTTGGTGTAACCGCCCGACGGAGCGGTGGCAGTGGGGCACCGGCGTCGCCGTAGGCTCAACGGGGACCGTCGCCTTCAGCGTGTGAGGCCAGGCTTCCAGCGGTGGGGCAGGATCTCGTCAAGGCGCGC
>Ga0182017_10003811_pt1 | contig 11267 bp, 9 predicted proteins | sample 712E3DmetaG_FD_120492 | JGI IMG/M metagenome (GOLD analysis project Ga0182017, IMG submission 120492) | Permafrost microbial communities from Stordalen Mire, Sweden - 712E3D metaG | ecosystem: Environmental > Terrestrial > Soil > Wetlands > Permafrost | place: Sweden: Stordalen | collected... | reverse complement strand
CGGCGGTTCCCGTGAGCTACCATCTCTGGGATTTCATCAACACGGACCCGGCCGTCGATGACGATTGCGGCGGGCATTTCCTGACGTTCTGGTACCAGAACATGCCGGGCCTCGATAACACGACGGTCGATCCCGGCAACGCGGGCCAGCCCATTCTGAACTGGTGGCCGTTTGTGTATTACTAAGTGGGACAGGCCTCCGGCCTGTCCGCCTGCCCCACGGCTACCCGCGCGGCTGCTGCTGGGTCAGGCAGTGCAGCGTGCCGAAGCCCAGCACCAGGTCTACGGCGTGTATGCCCACCACCGGACGGTCCGGAAACAACTCGGCCAGGATGCCCAGAGCCCGGCGGTCGTTCGGATCGTTGAAGGTCGGAACCAGGACCGCCGCGTTCGCGATGTAGAAGTTGGCGTAGCTGGCCGGCAACCGGTAGCCATCGAAGATGAGCGGCGCGGGCGCCGGCAGCGCTACCACCTCCGGCTTCGAGCCGTCCTCGAGGCGCAGGTCCTGAATGCGCTCCCAGTTCCGGGCCAGCGGGCCGTAGTTGATGTCCGAAGAATTGCGCTCGCGGACGAGCACCAGGGTGCGCGGATCGACGAAGCGGCAGATGTCATCGACGTGGCCGTGGGTATCGTCGCCGGCCACGCCGCCGGCCAGCCAGAACACGTTGGTCACGCCCAGATTCTCCTCGAGCGCCTTCTCCAGCCCGGCGCGCCCGAGGCCGGGGTTGCGAACCTGAATCTCGGGGTCGAGGTAGCACTCCTCGGTGGTCAGGAGCGTGCCGCGGCCGTTGACGTCGATCCCGCCGCCTTCGAGCACGAACTCGCGGCCATCCACGCGGGCATCGAACAGCGGCTTCCCGACGCGCTTGGCCGCCCGCTCCGGCACGCGCCGGTCTTTCTCCCAGTCCGGATACTTGGCCCAGGCGTTGAAGTGGAAGTGGACGATGGCGGTGTCCGAGCCGCGCCGCACGAAAATGGGGCCGGAGTCGCGGGTCCAGCCGCGGTCGGTGGGATGGATCAGGAATTCCACGCGCCCGGCATCCGCCCCCGAGCGGGTCAGGTACCGGCGCGCCTGCTTCTGCGCCGCAGCCGAGTTGACCAACATGCGGATGGTCTCGCCCGGAGCGATCTTACGCACGATCTCGGCGTAGACCCAGCGGATAGTGTCGAGCTTATCCGGCCAGTCGGTCGGATTGTGCGGCCAGGCCAGCCACGTGGCCTCGTGCGGCTCCCACTCCGCCGGCATCGAGAAGCCGAGCGCCGCGGGCGTCGTCCCGGTGGTGGGGGTTCGACTTACCATACTGGTATTGTGGCCGATTGGCAGGTTCCCTGCAGCGAGGGGCTTCCGGGAATGGGTCAGGATCGTTCGCGCTGGAGGCCGGTCATCCTTCCAGACAGTTGTCAGCTTACATATGCCGTCATGAACGGACACTTGTGTTCATAGAAATCATACATAATCAGTATTTACAATCAGATAGCATGGACGTATGATAGGTCATGATGATGGACATGCATGTGGACAACCGCGCTGGCAGGTGGGGGTCATGATGGTCTCAGGACGGCTTTCCACGCGGCCGGGGACGCCAGGAGATGTCTATGCAAGTTCCTGAAAAGAGGGAGTTTCACTCGACTCATCCGTGGCTGAGATTCGAGGTCGATCTCCGGCCCGCACCCGCTCAGCTCTGGATCATGCTCGGGGAGTGCCAGTCGAAGTGCGAGCATCTGGCCGGTGTTCCGCTCCGGCCCGACGTCAATCGGGAACTCCACGAGGTGTACCTCGCGAAAGGCGTAGCGGCCACGACCGCCATTGAGGGCAACACCCTGTCGGAGGCGGAGGTCCGGAGACAGATCGAGGGAACACTGACGGTCCCTCCATCGAAGGAGTATCTCAAGCAGGAAGTCGCGAACATCCTGGAGGCCTCGAACCTGATCCTCGGCGAGGTCGCCAGCGGGCAGTTGCCAGCGCTCGACCCAGGGCGCATCAAAATGCTGAATCGCATGGTCCTTAAGGACCTGTATCTGAGCAACGACCGCGCCGTGCCGGGCGAGTTCCGAGATCACTCGGTCGGAGTAATGGACTACCGCGGGGCGCCAGCGGGCGACTGCGAGTACTTGACCGGCCGCCTCACGGAGTGGCTCAACGCGATGCCGTTTCCGAAGGGACAGGAGATGGTTGGGGCGATTCTGAAGGCGATGCTCGCCCACCTCTATCTCGCCTGGATCCACCCCATCGGCGATGGGAATGGCCGGACCGCCCGCCTGGTCGAAGTACAGATTCTACTTTGTTCGGGCATCCCGTCTCCCGCTGCGCAGTTGCTGAGCAACCACTACAACCAGACTCGCAGCGAGTACTACCGGCAGTTGGGGGCGGCGAGCAAGTCGGGTGGCGACGTCATCCCGTTTCTTATGTATGCGGTCCGAGGCCTGCGCGATGGCCTTGTGGAGCAGATTGAGCGCGTGCGCCAACTGCAGTGGGAAATCGCCTGGCAGAACTACGTCCACGAGAGATTCGATGGCCTCGAAAACCGTGCCGATCTTCGCCGAAAACGGCTGCTGCTTGAGCTGTCGCAGCGTGGAGAGGTCGTCGCGGACACCATTCCGGATCTTTCCGCCTCGACTGCACGGGACTACACGAATCGCGCCAAGACTCTCAGCCGCGACCTGAACGCCCTTGTGGGCATGGGGCTCCTCGGCCGGCACGGCCGCAAGGTGTGGGCGAAGAGAGAGAGCATCCTGGCATTTTTGCCTACCCGGGCCCGCGGTTGAGGCGGCACCGGGGGACGCGGGCCTCGAGACCTACGGCAGGCCCCACCGCATCCGTGGCAGAATTGGTACTTAACCATCATGGCCAAGACCCCGACCAAACCCCGCCGCTATCGCGAAGACCTCTCGGAAATGCCCGAGTGGCTCAAACAGAAGAAGTGCCCGCAGCGCGACAAGTACATGTCGGGCCAGCGCATCCAGCCCAAGAACCTCACCGGCCGGGAGAAACTCGCCGACCTCGTCGACAACGCGTTCCTCGCTTACAACTCGGCGCGGCTCAAGGAGGGCTGCCAGCTCTTCGTCCAGAAGATGCTGGAGCCGGACGTCACCATCGGCATGAGCCTTTCGGGTGCCCTGACGCCGGCCGGCCTGGGCTGCTCCTCCATCGTCCCCCTCATCAAGGCGGGCTTCGTGGATTGGATCGTCGCGACCGGCGCCAACCTGTATCACGACCTGCACTTCGCGCTGAACTACCCGGTTCGCGTGGGCAGCTTCAAGATGGACGACACCGAGCTGCGCAACAACGACATCGTCCGCGTCTACGACGTGCTGCTCGGCTATAGCGACTGCCTGATGGCCACCGACGAGATCCTGCGCGGCATCCTGGTCCAGCCCGAATTCCAGAAGGAGATGGGCACCGCCGAGCTGCACTACCTGCTGGGCCGCTACGCCGCCGAGTGGGAGCGCAAGGCCGGGGTCAAGGACGTCTCGGTGCTGGCCGCGGCCTACCGGGCCGGTGTGCCGTGCTACACGTCGTCGCCGGGCGACTCGACCATCGGGATGAACGTGGCCGGGGTCGAGCTGCGCGGCAATAAGCTGCGCGTCAACGCGTCCATCGACGTCAACGAGACCACCGCCTTCGTGCTCGCGGCCAAACGCGCGGGCGGCCGCAGCGCCGTGGTCCTGTGGGGCGGCGGCAGCCCCAAGAACTTCATGCTCCAGACCGAACCGCAGATCCAGGAAGTCCTGCGCATCAAGGAATTCGGCCAGGATTTCTTCCTCCAGGTGACCGACGCGCGTCCCGACACCGGCGGCCTCAGCGGCGCCACCCCGAGCGAGGCCGTGAGCTGGGGCAAAGTGGATCCGGACCGCCTGCCGGACGCCGTGGTCTGCTACACCGACACCACCATCGCCATGCCGCTGCTCACGCACTATGCGCTGGCCCGCCACAAACCGCGCACGCTGCGGCGCCTCTACGATCGGCGCGAAAGCGCCATGAAGGCGCTGACCAGGGAGTATTTCCTGCACAACAAGGTGAAGATGGTGGACGGGTCGGAGCCGGTTTTCGACTCATGACCGCCCGCCAGCTCCAGTCCATCGCCCGCCAGCACGGCACGCCCGTGGTCGTCATCGACCACGACCTGCTGCGACGCAACTACGCCAGCTTCCGGAAGCACCTGCCCAAGGTGCAGGCCTACTTTGCCGTCAAGGCCAATCCGGCGCCGGAGATCGTGCGCACGTTCTACCAGGCCGGCGCCAGTTTCGACGTCGCTTCGCTGCCCGAGTTCATGCTGGTCTATGAGAACATCGAGCACCTTCCGGCCAGGGAGCGGCAGGATTTCATCTGGGACAAGATCGTCTACGCCAACCCCATCAAGCCGAAGGAAACGCTCGAAGCGCTGAACCGGTACAAGCCGCTGGTCACCTACGACAACCTGGCCGAGCTGCGCAAGATCGCGCAGTACGCGCCCAGCGCCGGCCTGGCGCTGCGGCTGCGCGTGCCCAATACGGGCTCGATGGTGGAGCTGTCGTCGAAGTTCGGCTGCGATCCGGGCGAGGCCGTGGACCTGATCGAGGAAGCCTTCCGCGCGGGCCTGGTGGTCGAGGGCCTGAGCTTCCACGTCGGGAGCCAGTGCACGAATTTCCAGAACTTCGTCCAGGCGCTCAACATGGCGGCGGCGGTGATGCGGGAGGCCAAGACGCGCGGACACGAAATCAAGATTCTCGACATCGGCGGCGGCTTCCCGGCGCCCTACAACCGCCACGTGCGGCCGTTCAGCCTGCTGGCCAAGCGGATCAACGCCGAGATCGCCCGCCTGTTCCCCTCCGATATCGAGATCCTGGCCGAGCCGGGCCGCTACCTGGTGGCCACGGCGGCGGTTGTGGTGGCGCGCGTCATCGGCAAGGCGGTTCGCGACGGCAAGACCTGCTACTACATCGACGACGGCGTCTACAACACCTTTTCCGGAATCATCTTCGACCACTGCCAGTATCACGTGAAGGCGTTCAAGAAGGGCGCGACCGAGATCTGCGCCGTCTTCGGCCAGACCTGCGACGGCCTGGACTCCATCTCCCAGGCCGAAGAGCTGCCGGACCTGGAGATTGAAGACCTGGTCTACTCGGAGAACATCGGCGCGTATAGCAACGCGTCGGCCACCTGCTTCAACGGGTTCCCGCCGGCCCGGGTGGTGCACGTGAACGAGTAGGGTGGGGAGCCGTCCGCGGTAAGCCGCACCGCACGCCGGTCACACCTTTCTGTGTGTCCGCAAGTTCTTCTGAAGGCTGGGGCTTGTGCCCTTCAACCGTCGGGTGCGCTTGCCGGCCGATGCTACACTGCCCTCGCCTATGTCCCAATCACGAATTCCCTCCGTCACCGCCGAGATCGTCGCGCAGATGTTCCCCGAGACGCCGGCGGCAGGCATTCGCGCTAACCTGCCCGCCGTCCTGAACGCGCTGATTGCGCCGGGCCTGGCCACGAAAGAGATGGTCCTGATGGCGCTGGCCACCATTCGCGCGGAGACCGAATCGTTCGTGCCGGTGAGCGAAGGCGTCAGCCGGTTCAACACCTCGCCGGGCGGCGAACCGTTCGACCTCTACGATCGCCGCGGGGAGCTGGGCAACCAGGGACCTCCGGACGGCGAGCGTTTCCGCGGCCGGGGCTTTGTGCAAATCACCGGGCGCGCCAACTACCTGGAGCACGGCCGGGCGATCGGGCTTGGCGAGGAGTTGATCGGCAACCCGGAATTGGCGAACGATCCCGAGATCGCGGCCCGCCTGCTGGCCAGCTTTCTTAAGAGCAGGGAGAAGCCGATTCAGAGGGCTCTGCTCAAGGGCGATCTGGCGTCGGCGCGCAAGCTGGTCAATGGCGGATCGGCCGGCCTGGCCCGTTTCACCGACGCCTATCGGCGCGGCCAGACCCTCATTCCGGAGGCGCTCGAAGTAGAATGAATTAGACCCGCCATGAACGGCGCCGCCTGCCTCTACGAAACCCTGCTGCGGAACCGCGTCAACCTCTGCCTTATGAACCCGGGCACCTCGGAGCTCGAGTTCGTGACCGCGCTCGACCGCGTGCCCGCGATGCGCGCGGTGTTGTGCCTGTTCGAGGGCGTCTGCGCGGGGGCGGCGGATGGCTACGCGCGGATGGCCTCGCGGCCCGCGGCGGCGCTCTTCCACATGGGGCCGGGGCTGGCCAACGCGCTGGGCTATCTGCACAACACGCGCAAAGCGCACTCGCCGGTGGTGGCCATCGCGGGCCAGCACACCGCCTGGCATGTGGCCTACGAATCGCCGCTCAAGAGCGATATCGGCGCGTTTGCGCGCACGGTCTCGGGCTGGGTCGAGGAGATCCGGTCGGCCGATACGATCGGAGCCGCGGCGTCGGCGGCCGTTCGCGCGGCTCAGGAGCCGCCCGGGCAGATCTCGACGCTCATCGTCCCGGCGGATGTCTCCTGGAGCGAGGCGGGCGAGTTGGGGCCGTTTGTGGCGCCGCCCGAGCGGCGGGCGCCAGCCAGCGAGAAGATCCGCGAAGCCGCTCGCATCCTGCGATCGGGGGAGCCGGCGGCGCTGTTTCTAAGCGGCAGCGCGCTCGTGGGCCGCGGACTCGAAGCGGCCGGCCGCCTGGCTGCCTCGACCGGCGTCCGCGTGCTCACCGGCCGGTTCTTCAGCCGCATGGAGCGTGGCTCGAACCGCTTCGCGCCGGAGCGTGTTCCGTACTTCCCCGAAGCTGCCGAGCCGGTGGTGGCGGGTTTGCGGCACATGATCGTGGTGGAGGCCGCCCCGCCCGTTTCCTTCTTCGGCTACCGCGGACGCCGCAGTCTGGTGGCGCCGGAGGATTGCGCGCTTTACGAGCTGGCGTCCGTCGACCAGGACGGTCCGGCGGCGCTCGACGCCTTGGCCGCCGAATGCGGCGCAACGCAAAGTCCGCGCATCCTGCGCCGGCCTCCGCAGCTGCCTTCGGGCACGCGCCTGACGCCGCTCGAAATCGGCCAGACCGTCGCGGCGCTGCTGCCCGAGGGCGCCATCGTTTGCGACGAGGCGGTCTCTTCGGGCGAGCCCATCAGCGCCTGCCTGGATGAGGCCGCGCCGCACGACTTCCTGGCGGTAACCGGCGGCGCCATCGGCCACGGGCTGCCGCTCGCTCTCGGCGCGGCGCTGGCGTGCCCGGATCGCAAGGTGGTGGCGCTCGAAGGCGATGGCAGCGGAATGTACACCCTCCAGGCGCTGTGGACCATGGCGCGCGAGCGGCTGGACGTGGTCGCCGTAATCCTGGCCAATCGCCGCTACCGCATTCTGGGAATCGAGCTGGCGCGCAATGGAGCCGCGGGCCCGCTCGCGAGCGGGATGATCGATCTCGGCCGCCCGGATCTGGACTGGGTGAAGCTGGCGGAAGGAATGGGAGTCGCGGCCACGCGCGCGGGGACCGCGTCGGAGTTCGCGATCCAGTTCCAGGCGGCGATGCGAGAGCCGGGCCCGCGGCTCATCGAGGCGATCCTTCAGGCCTAAGGGGCCGCCGGACGGCCTTCGTAAGCGGCTACAACCTCGGCCAGCGCGCCGTCCCTCACCACCGAGCCGTGTTCGAGCCAGATGGCGCGCTCGCACACGTCCGCGACTCCCGCCGCGGCGTGCGAGACGGCGATCAGCGTCTTGCCGGCGCGCTTGAACTCCTGGATCTTGGCCCGGCACTTGACCTGGAAGGCGTGGTCGCCGACCGCCAGCACCTCGTCGATGATGAAGATGTCCGGGTCCATGTGGACGGCCACCGAGAAGGCGAGCCGCATCACCATGCCGCTCGAATAGGTGCGCAGCGGTTCGTCGATGAAATCCTCGATGCCGGCGAAATCGACGATGCTCTCGAACACCTCTGCCGTCCGCCGGTGCGAGAGGCCCAACAGAGCGGCGTTGAGCCAGACGTTCTCGACGCCCGTGAGGTCCGTATGGAATCCGGCGCCGAGCTGGAGCAGGGCGCCGATACGCCCGCTGGCGGTCACCCATCCGGCATCCGGTTCGGCCAGGCCCGCGATCACGCTCAGCAGGGTGCTCTTGCCTGCGCCGTTAGTGCCGATCAGCGCCACGCCTTCGCCCGGCTCGACGCGGAAACTGACGTCCTTGAGCGCATAGAAGCGCTCCTTGCGGCCGTGCCGGAACAAACCCTCGACGTGCTTTCGCAACAGGGCGCGGCCGGTGTGCCGGTAGAAGTACTTCGAGATTCCGTGAAGCTCGACGGCGGGGTTCATAGGTAGTCGTAGAACCTCCGGCGCAGGGCGCGGAACGTCGCAAAGCCGGCCACGAAAACCAGCGTCGAGCTGGCCAGAAGCTTGATCAGCAGCGGCGCCGGCGGCGGAATGCCATCCAGCAGGATGTTGCGGCCGGCCAGAACCAGCGCGGCAACGGGGTTGAGCTGGTAGAGCTCGCGGTACCTGGCGGGGACGATCGAGAACGAGTAGAAGATCGGCACCATCCAGAACAGCACCACGCTGAGCGATTCGATCGCGTATCGCATGTCGCGGATGTAGACGTTGAGGCTGGAACACATCAACGCCAGGCCGCAGACAAACACCACTTCGCATCCCCACACGTAGGGCAGCCAGAGCCAGTAGCGGTTCACGCCCTTTCCCGCCAGAAAGACGGCAACGAACAGGAGGCAGATCTGGATGAGCAGGTGGATGCCGATGGAAAGCACCGCGGCGAGGGGAACGATCTCGCGCGCCACCGGAACGCGCTTGATGAGGGGGGCGTTCTCGACCAGCGACGTGGTGCCCGTGGTCCAGGCCAGCGAGAAGAAATTGAAGGGCACCAGCCCGCACAACACGAACGCAGCGAAGTTCGGGTTGTGGGCGTTGGTGAAGATGTGTGTGAACAGGAACCACAGCACGCCCATCATGACGAGCGGGTTGAGGAGCGACCAGAAAACCCCCAGCGACATGTTGCGGTAGCGGACCTTAAAGTCTTTGGCGACGAGCTGCCACAGCAGGAAGCTGTACTGACCGTGCCACTTCGGGGCGGTGGGCTTCGCGGCGCTGGGTACGGGCTGGCTGGCGGGTGCTGTCAAATCGGCTCCTGGCCTCGGCGATGAGAGACTAGGTTAGCAAAGGCGGCCGCCTTTGGGCGCGGGGGGCCGGGAAGAGCCTCTCGCCTGCGTGCCTACAGCCCCGGCCAACGCTCCCGCCGCGGCTGCGGTCGGCCGGCGGCCGGCAGCCCCGGCCCCGAGACGCAGCCATGCCATCCGTCATTGGGCGCGCGTGCCGTTCTCTACGAGTACGATGACTACGTGACCCTTCTTGTGTCCGGCCTCGACGTACCGGTGAGCGGCGGCGATCTCGGCGAGTGGATAGCGCCTGTCGATTACCGTCCTTACCTCTCCGGCCTCGATCAGCCCTTTGAGAAAAGACAGATCTTCCGGAACGCCACGGGCCACCCCGCCGATGACTTTCGCGGCGCCGGTCATGGAAATCCAACTCCCTCGAAGCATGGATCCGAGAATCCATAACGTTCGTCCGGACGCCCCCACGCGTACATAGAAACTGCCCCGCTTCAGGGATCTCAGGCTGCGCGAGAAACCGCTCTTGCCCACCGTGTCGAAGACCATGTCATAGACCCGGCCGGCTCTCGAATAATCCTCCCGGGTATAGTCGACCACCTCGTCGGCGCCGAGGGACTTCACCAGATCCAGATTGGCGGTACTGCATACTCCCGTGACGTGCGCCCCGAAGTGCTTCGCGAGCTGGACCGCGAAAACCCCGACACTCCCGGACGCTCCGTAGACGAGCACTTTCTGCCCCGCCTGGATCTTCGCTTTCCTCAGGAAATACAATGCCGACACCCCGCCAAACATGACCGCCGCGGCTTCCTGGAGCGTCATGTTGGCCGGCTTGGTCGCCACTGCGGCATCCTCGGGCACCGCAACGTACTCGGCATGGCAATGGCAGCCGAGCTTGAATCCGGTCGACCCGAATACTTCGTCTCCCGGGTTGAACCGGGTCACGGCCTTGCCCACCGACTCGATCTTGCCGGCGAACTCCATCCCCAGTATGTTGACCTTCCTTGGCCTCCAAAGGCCGTTCATGAATCTCACGGGGAATGGATCGGCTCCTCTCATCCTCCAGTCCGCTGCGCTGACTGTCGTGGCATAAATGCGAACAAGGATCTCAGTGTCTTTTGGGGAAGGCTTTTCGACGTCCTCTATGTGAACGACGTCCGGAGACCCGTACCTGCGATAAACGGCGGCTTTCATGCGAACCTCACTCCTCCCGGAGCAGTTTGATGGGGTCAATCGACAGCGCGCGCTGCGCCGGAATCCACGTAGCCAGCAGCCCCAGGAGTAACATAGCTAGAACAACGCCGGCTAGTACCAGCGGATCGCGGGGAGTTGCCTGATACACGACGGACGCCAGCACCCGGCTGGCCAGCATGCCCAGGGCTAATCCCGCCGCCGAACCGAAGGCAAGCAGTCTGAACGCCCGCCCCAAGGCTGCCCGTAACACTTCCCCAGGCTGCGCGCCGAGGGCCACGCGAATTCCCAACTCCTTGAGCCGCTTGCTGACGGAATGCGCGGCCATTCCGAAGATGCCCGTGATCGAGAGCATCGCGCCCATCGCGCCCAGCACGCCCAGTGACATCGTCGCCACCCGCGAGGGAAACAGAACCACGGCCAGCAAGCTGCTCCAGGTCCTGGTTTCAAGGAGCAGCCCTGCATCCAGATCGAGCAGCTTACTCCGCATCGCGGCGGCCAGTTCCTGCGGATCCCGGTGCGAGCGCACTAACAGGTACGCCTGCTTCGCCGGCGATTGCAGGCACGAAAGGAACATCGCCGGCTGCTGATCTTCGGTGAGGTTCATGTACTTCCCGTCTTCGACGACGCCCACGACTTCAAGACGCCTTCCATCCTGCATCTTGTAGTGTCCGCCGAGTGCGTTTCTTACCGAGCCGAACATCTTGCCGGCGAACTCTCGATTCACCACGGCAACCGGAGCTGCGTTCTTGTCGTCATGCCAGGAGAAAGCTCTGCCCGCCAACAGGCTCGTGCCGGCCGCACCGAAGTATCCGGGAGACACGTCGTATTCGTATGGCATCGCGGCGGTATTCGATTGCCTCAGATCGACGGTCTCGTCCTTGAAGACATTCGTCCTGCTGCCGGCGGCATAGGCTAATGGAGGGTAACCATTGACCAATCCCGCCCGCTCGACGCCGGGAATCGTCTCCAGGGCGCCGATCATGCGCTTCTGCATGTCGGGCACTCGCTCGCCGCTGTATCCGACCATTGCCAGGTTCACACTTACCAGCATGGTG
>Ga0182017_10003809_pt1 | contig 11270 bp, 10 predicted proteins | sample 712E3DmetaG_FD_120492 | JGI IMG/M metagenome (GOLD analysis project Ga0182017, IMG submission 120492) | Permafrost microbial communities from Stordalen Mire, Sweden - 712E3D metaG | ecosystem: Environmental > Terrestrial > Soil > Wetlands > Permafrost | place: Sweden: Stordalen | collected... | reverse complement strand
CGGCTCCTGCCGGATCGGGGCAAAATCGGCAGCGTCGCGGCCATGACGATTATCGAGACAGGCTCTTTCCGAACGGCGGCGGCACGCCGTCGTGCAGTCCGACATAGGTCGCCGCCAAAACCATCCGCAGGGCGCCAGACTCGTCGGCCAGGGGCGCCGCGAGAATCTCACCCTTGACATAATCCGCGGTCGCCGTCTGGTAATAGGTGTCGACGCGCAGCGGCTGGCGGGAGGTCAGAACGGTGTCGTAGAAGGCCAGCCAGCTCTCCAGCAGATTGGGGGACACCATTTCTTCGAGCGTGCCGCCCGTATGCTCGCCGAACACAAGCGCGAGCGTCGAGCCGAACAGGCGGAAGCGATAACGCTTGGCGCCGTCTGCTCCTTCGCGCTCCAGGATCATGATGTTTCGGGCGAAACATCCCAGCGTACGCATGTCGAAAGCGGATCGCGCCGGCACGCCAGCCGCTGCCTTCGATTGCCACAATTCGCAAAGCGCCCGCAACTCGCTGCGACGGAAATTCCCGATGTTGCCGCAGCGCAGCGGCCAGCCCTTCGCTTCCGCCAGAGCGTTGAGCTCGGCGCAGGCTTGGTCGGGGCTGTCACAATCCATGACCCGATTCTGCGCCGCCTTGTTTACGAAATCATAAGGGAATCTCGTTAACGCGGCGGTAACACAAAATCGGCGCGTCTATTTGCGTGTGCGACGTCTTAGAGTTTTACCCGACCCGCCACGATGTCGGCATAGACCTCTTCGGTCATGGGCTCATAGCGTCCGCGCGCCTGATCGAACCAGTAAAGCGGGTCGTCGATGCGGCCCGGATCGAAGCCGTCTTTCACCAGATCGGCCTTCTTGAGCTTGAAGGTGCCGGTGATCTCCATCTCCGGCCTCAGCCTGAGGAACACCGGCCGCGCGAAGGGCGCCAGATTGCCCGCGATCTTTTCGCCCAGCGCCGCGGGATCGAAATCCAGCGTCGCCACCAGCGCCGCCATGCCCGCGCGCCCTTCCGCGCCGGGAACAGCGACGCCGTAGACGTTGATTTCCTTGATGCCCGAAACGACGCCGAGCGCCTCGGCGACTTCGCCGGTGGCCACGTTCTCCCCTTTCCAGCGGAAAGTGTCGCCGATGCGGTCGACAAAATAGAAATAGTCGTGTTCGTCGCGGCGCATCAGATCGGCGGTGCGGAACCAGGCGTCGCCCTCCTCGAACGCATCGCGCAGGATCTTCTTTTCGGTGTCGGCGGAGCGCGTATAGCCCTCGAAACCGTGTCCGGGGCGGGTCGTGATCTTGCCGACCGCTTCTCCCACTTCGCCCGGGTCGCATTCGATGCAGAACCCGCCCTCGCCGCGCACCGCGGTTTCCTGCGCGATGTCGAAGCGCGCCAGCCTGATCTGCATGAACCAGCGCATGTAGCGTGGCACCCGGCCGACCGCGCCCACCGTGCCGTCGTAATTCAGCATCGCGACATTGCCTTCGGTGGCACCGTAGAACTCGACAATGCGCGGAATGGCGAAACGCTTCTGGAAGGTGGGCCAGATTTCCGGGCGCAAGCCGTTGCCGGTGATGGCGCGGATGCAATGCTCGCCGTCGCGCGGATCGGGCGGGACATTGAGCAAATACCGGCAAAGCTCGCCGATGTACGGAAAGAGCGTGGCGCGCCACGTGCGGCAATCCTGCCAGAACTCGCCGGCCGAGAATTTGCGCCGGATGATCACCGCGCCGCCGACGGTGAGCGCCATGCCCACGGCGCAGATGCCGCCCGTGGCATGATAGAGCGGCAAAGCGCAATAGACGCGGTCGCGCGCGTCCGTATTCATCGCACCGCCGAAGCCGTGCATCATGAACAGCATGCGCAGATGGCTGAAGTTCGCCGCCTTGGGCAGGCCCGTAGTGCCCGACGTGTAGATGAAAAAAGCGTTGTCCTTGCAGGTGAGCCCGGCACGCACTCTCTTGTCGAGCGCAGCGCCGGACATCGCGGCGAGGACCGCGTCCAGATCGCGCGCGCCCGGCACGGGCCCGCCGGTCGCCCAAGCCGTCGGCGCGGAATCGATCCCGGCGGCGGCCTCGGCATAAGCGGCGCCCAGTTCCGCCCCGACGATGACGTGGCGTGCGCCGGCGATCGCGATCGAATGGGCCAGCTGCACGCCCTTCAGATTGGTGTTGATCAGCGCCGCCACCGCGCCGAGCTTGAGCAGGCCGAGCCAAGCCATCAGATATTCCGGACGGTTCTCCATCAGCAGCGCCACGGCGGCGCCGCGCGCCACGCGTTGGGCTCGCGCCCATCTGGCGTAGCGGTTGGCGCCTTCTTCGAGCTGGCGATAGCTGACGGTGCGGTCCCGATAGAAGATGGCGACGTTCGCCGGCTTCCGCGCGGCGATTTTCTCGACGATGTCGACGATGGTGTAAGTGCTATCGGGCTTGACGCGGCGCATGCGAACCAAAGTTCGCGCCAGGCTGCGAATGTAGATATATTCGCGCTTGAGGCTTTCGAGCATCACCGCCCCGGTTCCATTCCCACCGCCACGCAGGTTAAAGGGCGGCGGCTCAGCGTCAAGGTGACCGGATGAGCGAACCGCTCGATCTCAGAGGCCTGAAATGCCCTCTGCCCGCGCTGCTGGCCAAGCGCGCGCTGCTACGCGCCGCCAAAGGAAGCGTCGTCGAAATCGTCAGTGACGATCCGCTCGCCGCATTCGACGTGCCGCATATGTGCCATCACGAAAACTTCGAAGTCGTCAGCCTCACGCGCGACGGCGACCTCGCGTGGATGGTGCTCAGAAAACCCTGAACTTTATGGCTGGGGCTTTGCGGCCGGGCCGATATGGTCGAGCACCTCTTGGGCGTTGACCGCGCGCGGCTGGCTTTTCGCTTGATCGTCGGTGAGCAGCACGATCTCGGCATAAGCTTCGTAGCGGGTTGTCGGCAGGGCGTCGAAGCCGCGCTCCGGTCCATAAGGCCAGCTATGCCAGTACCAGCCGTATCCGGGCCAGCCCGGCCAGCCGGCAAATTCGCTGTGATAGGTGGTCTCGCTTTTGGTGTCGCGCGTGTCGAACAGGAAATAGCGGGACCCGGCCTTGAGCGTCACTTCGGCCGCGTGCAGCAGCAGATAATCCTCCACCTTGTCGCGCCGCGTAATGGAGTTGCCGGTGAAGGTCACGCGATAGCGGTTGCCCGAGAGCTGCTGGTCGGAATAACCCGCCGCACCCGGCCCCTTGCTGGGTTGGTAAGGCGTGGCGGTCTGGCAGCCGGCCAGCAGGAACAGTGCGGCAGCGGCAATGGCCGTGGTCCGCAGGCGGTGGGTCGTCATGGGCATCCAAAATCTCCTTGCACTTGCCTCAGCTTACTCGATTTCACGCCAGCTCGGCGACTTTCCACTTGATAACTGACCGGTTAGTTATTAACATACGAACGATGAGCAACGCCCCACCCCTTTCGAGGCCGGCCAAAGGCTGGACCAGGCGCAAGCAGGCCCGCCCCGGCGAAATCCTGGACGCGGCGCTGCAGATATTTGCCGAAAAGGGCTTTGCCGCCGCCCGCATGGAGGACATCGCGGCACGGGCCGGCGTCACCAAAGGCACGATCTATCTCTACTTCCCCAGCAAGGAAGAGGTGTTCAAAACGCTGGTGCGCAAGCACGTTGGCGAGACGCTGGCCGGCGCGGCACAGCAGGCCACCAGTTTCAAAGGCACGGCCCGCGAATTCCTGGCCGCGTTTTTTGCAGCCATCGCCCAGATGATCATTCATCACGGCGAGCGTGCGGTGCTGCCGAAGATCATCATCTCCGAGAGCGGCAACTTCCCCGAACTGGCCCGCTTCTGGCGGACGGAAGTCATCGACAAGGCGCTGGGCATGCTGTCCGGCGTGATCGCAAAAGGCATCGCGCGCGGCGAGCTGCGCGATCTGCCGCCGGACTATGTCGCGCGGCTGTGCGTCGCCCCGATCATTCTCAGCATCATCTGGCGCACGACGATCGCACCGACCGATCACGTCGCATTCGACTATCAGAAGTTCCTCAGCCTGCATTTGGACGTGTTGTTGAATGGGCTCGCGCCCGAAGGAAGCAAATGATGAAACGGCTGCCCCTGATCCTTGCTCTCGCGTTGCTGCTCGCCGGATGCGGGCAAGACAAGCACAACGCCTGGCTGGGTTATGCCGAAGGCGACAATGCCTTCGTCTCCGCGCCTCAGGCCGGTTGGGTGACGTCCGTCGCCGTCAAGCGCGGCGATTGGGTCAAAGAAGGCGATCTGCTCTTCACGCTCGACGATCCGAGCCAGACCGCTGCGCGCGATGCTGCGAAGGCTGCGATTGCGCAGGCTGAGGGCCAGATGGGTCAAGCCGAAGCCAATCTCGAACTGGCGAGCAAGCAACTGGTGCGCCAACAGGGTCTGCTGCGCGCCAACGCCACCAGCAAGCAGAGTTACGATCTTGCGAAGGCCAGCTACGACGGCGCCGCCGCGCAGATCGCTCAGATTAGAGCCGCGGAAAATCAGGCCCGCGCCACCCTCGCCAGCAGCGCCTATCAGCTTTCCCAGCGCCAGATCGTGGCGCGCACCACGGGCCGCGTGCAGGACGTCTATTTCCGCCAGGGCGAATACGCCCCGGCGATGACGCCCGTGGTTTTGATCCTGCCGCCCGAAAACGTTTATGTGCGCTTCTTCGTGCCCGAGAGCGAATTCGCGAAAATCCACCTGGGCGACAAGGTCGCGATCGGCTGCGACGGCTGCACGGACATCGTGGCGACCATCAGTTTCATCGCGGCCCGCGAAGAGTTCACCCCGCCCGTCATCTTCTCCATCGGCAGCCGCGAAAAACTGGTCTTCAAGGTGGAGGCGCGCGCGCCTTCGGGCCTGAAGCTCAATCCCGGCCAACCCGTGAACGTGCGCCCGCTGTGACCGACAACGCCATCGACGTGCGCGGCCTGACCAAGCGCTTCGGTAAGAAGACGGCGGTTAACGCCATCGATATTGCCGTCCCCGAGGGCCAGGTCTGGGGCTTCCTCGGGCCCAATGGCTCGGGCAAGACCACGACGATCCGCATGCTGTGCGGCCTGCTTCGCGCCGATGCCGGCGAAGGCACCTGTCTGGGCTACGACTTCCGCACCCAGTCCGAACAGATCAAACGCGAAACCGGCTACATGACCCAGAAGTTCTCCTTCTGGGAGGATCTGACGATCCGCGAAAATCTCGATTTCGTCGCCCGCGTCTACCAGCTTCCCGCACAGCGTGCCCTGGTCGATCAGACCCTCGAAAAGCTCGGACTTGCGCAGCGTCAGCACCAGCTCGCGGGCGATCTTTCCGGTGGTTGGAAACAGCGCATGGCGCTGGCCGCCTGCACCCTGCATTCTCCCAAGCTGCTCCTGCTCGACGAACCCACCGCCGGCGTCGATCCCAAAGCGCGGCGCGATTTCTGGAACGAGATCCACACCCTGTCGAGTCAGGGAATCACCGTGCTGGTCAGCACCCATTACATGGACGAAGCCGAGCGCTGCGACCGCATCGTCTATATCAGCGTCGGCAATATCGTGGCGCGCGGCACGGTGCCCGAGATCATCGCCGGGTCCGGCCTCGTCACCTTCACGATCGAAGGCGAAGGCGCCCGCCATCTCGCCGAAAAACTGCGCGGGCTTCCCGGCATCGTCTTCGTCTCCTTTTTCGGGGCCGTCCTGCATGTCAGCGGCTACGATCGCTCCCTGCTGGAAGCGGCGCTGGCGCCTTATCGCCACGATCCCAATCTCGTGGTCCGCGAGACCGCCCCCAGCATGGAGGACGTCTTCATCGAGCTGCAGCAAGACAATGGCAGGGGCAAGGCATGAGCGGACGTTTCTCGCTGGCCCGCGTCGTTGCCATGCTGGGCAAGGAATTCATCCAGATGCGCCGCGACCGGCTGACGCTGGCAATGCTCGTGGGCATTCCTCTGATGCAGCTTTTCGTCTTCGGCTACGCCATCAACATGGTGCCCAGGCATCTGGCGACGGCGGTGGCGATCTCCGATCCCGGCCCGTTCTCGGATTCCATCGTCGCCGCGCTCGGCAATTCCAGCTATTTCAATGTCGCCAAGGCGACGAACTCGCCGGCGGAAGCCCGCCGGATGCTGGCCGAGGGACGAGTTTCCTTCGTCGTCGACATCCCGGTCAATTTCTCGCGCGATCTGGTGCGCGGCGCGGGGCCTTCGCTGCTGATCGAGGCCGATGCGACCGATCCGGCCGCCTCCTCCTATGCCGTTGCCGCCATCCCCGGTCTCGTCAGTACCGCATTGCGCGACGATCTTACCGGGCCATTGGCGGTGCGCGCCGCCGCGGCGCCTTCGTTCAACGTCGTAGTGCACAGTCTCTACAATCCGGAAGCCAACACCCAATACAATATCGTGCCCGGTCTTCTGGCGGTGATCCTCACCTTGACCATGGTGATGGCGACCTCGATCGCGCTGACGCGCGAGCGCGAACGGGGAACTTACGAAAACCTCCTGGCGATGCCGACGCATCCCTTCGAGATCATGATCGGCAAAATCACGCCCAATATCTTCGTCGGCGCATTTCAGAGCGCCCTCATTTTATCGGTCGCTAAATTCGTCTTTGGCGTTCCGATGGTCGGTTCGCTGGGCCTGTTGGCGGTGACCTCCATTTTCTACATCGCTGCTCTTCTGGCGATCGGCTACACCTTTTCCACCATCGCCCAGAACCAGATGCAGGCGATGCAGATGACGTTCTTCCTGCTGTTGCCGTCGATCATGCTGTCCGGATTCATCTTCCCGTTCCGCGGCATGCCGAACTGGGCCCAGTGGATCGGCGAGGTGCTGCCGATTACCCACTACCTGCGCATCGTCCGGGGCATTTTGCTCAAGGGCAACGGATTGCCCGAGGTCTGGCCGGATGTCTGGCCCCTGATTCTCTTTTTGTTCGTGGTTGGGACGATCGCGATCCGCCGTTTCCGCAAGACGCTGGACTAGATTTTCCGCGCGCCTGCTGCGGTTCGCCGCAGGAAACCCGGCCAAAGCGGCAATCCCGTGCCATTTCGCGGGTCAATATTTGGTGGAAACCGCTCCAAAGGCTGGTATCCGCCTCTTGCGAAAGACTAAGTTGCGTAACAAATTCACTCGGCCTTAAGGGTGCGGTACAAATTGCCCTTGGGGTTTCCGCCAGTCCGCCGGCCAGGCGGCGTCATTTCGGAATGGGTTGGGGGTCGAGCGGTCCGCATGGATGGCCTATCGCTGATTTTGCAATGCGGCCTCGCCGGCGTCTTGCTGGCGCTTGCCCTGCTCTCCGCCCAGCTGATCATGCTGGGTTATTTGCGTCTCTTCCATCCCGAGCGGCGCGTGCGCCTGCCGCTGCTGCCCGACGAGGCCCTGCCCTCGGTGCTGGTGCAATTGCCGGTGCGCGACGAAGGCGCGCTGGCTTTGCGCGTGGTGGCGGCCGCGGCGCGCCTGGATTGGCCGCGCGACAGGCTCGAAATCCAGCTCCTCGATGACGGCGGCGCCGAGTATCACGAGGAACTGGCGCGCGCGGTGATGGAATCGGTACCGCACGGCGTCAACGTTTCGATCCTCAGGCGCAACGAGCGCACCGGCTTCAAGGCCGGCAATCTCGCCTTCGGCCTGAAGCATTCGCAGGCGCCCTATGTGGCGATCTTCGACGCCGACTTCGTGCCGCCCGCCGATTTCCTGCGCCGCACCGTGCCGGTGCTGGTGGGCGATTCCGGCCTCGCCTTCGTGCAGGCGCGCTGGACCCACGCCAACCGCAATCTGAACTGGCTGACGCGCGCCCAAGGGCTTCTGCTCGACGCCCATTTCGCCGTGGAACAGGAAGCACGCTTTCGCGCCGGCCTGCCAATCTCGTTCAACGGGACCGCCGGGGTGTGGCGCCGTGAGGCGATCGACAACGCGGGCGGCTGGACCGGCGACACCCTGACGGAGGATCTCGATCTGTCGATGCGCTGTTTGCTGAAGGGCTGGCGCAGCGCGTACCTGAAGGACGTGGAAGTGCCGGGCGAACTGCCCGAGAGCGCGGCGGCCTGGCGCGGCCAGCAGGCACGCTGGACCAAGGGCCACGCCCAATGCGCGAAGAAACTGCTGCCGGCGATCTGGGCCAGCGCCCTGCCCTTGTGGTGCAAGGCGGCGGTCAGCCTGCAAATGTCCCAGTTCGCCTTCTACACCATGGCGTTCGTCAGCGCCTCGATCAGCCTGACGCTGATGTATATGGGCGTCGTTTATCTGCAGAGCGTGGCGCTCTTGGGCCTTACCGTCACCGCCTTCGGCCTGACGGGAAGCCTGGGGTATCTGTTCCTCGGCCAGAAGCTGCTCGGCCGTCATCGCGCCATCGGCCTGCACCGCTCGCTGCTGCTCGCCATCGTGTTCCCGAGCGGTCTCATTCTCGCCAACACGCGGGCGACCTACGACGCATTCTTCAGTACACAGATGGTTTTCCACCGCACGCTCAGGGCCGGCGAACGCTATGCCGGAGGCTGGCGCGGCGGACCAGAATTGATCGCCGGTGTGCTCTTGCCGGCGTTTGCCTTTGCTGAGCAGGCCTGGAGCGCACCGTTCTTCGCCTTCGCGGTGGCCGGCCTGGTGTCCATCGGCGCCATGGGCTTTTCCGGCGGCGCCCGCCAGATCGCGCCCAGCCGCATCCTGCCGCGCGAATAAACGACTTTTCCTAAAATCCTAAATGATCGAATCCGAACGATTGGCCTAACCTCGCTTTGAACCCTGCTGCGCTATGATCATGACGGTTGCCGCCGCTTGAGCGTAAGGCGAGGGCTTTTTGATGGTGGGGTCATTCGTTCGGCTCGCGGCGGCAGCCGCTTTTTGCGCCCTCTTGGCTGGCTGCGCGAGTGCGCCCTCTTCCTCTTATGACGACGCCGGCGTGACGGCGCCCGATACGCCTCTGCAATGCGTGCCCTATGCGCGCGATCATTCCCAGATCGCGCTTTACGGCGACGCCTATACCTGGTGGGATCAGGCGGCGGGACGCTTCGCCCGCGGCGCTTCGCCCAAAGAGGGCGCGGTGATGGTTCTGGGTGGTTACGCCGGCCCCAACCGCGCCCATGTGGCGGTGGTGCGCGAAATCGTGGACGCGCGCGAAATCCGCATCGACCACGCCAATTGGCTCGACGACGGCGCGATCTATGTCGGCGATCCGGTCCGCGACGTCAGTCCCGACAATGATTGGAGTGAGGTGCGGGTCTTCAATCTCAAGACAAGGGCGTGGGGCGGTAGAATCTATGCCGTTCAGGGCTTCATCGGTCCGGACGGCGCCGATCCGCAGGCCATGCACCTGGCCCGGAACCAGCCCTCCGCGAGCGGGCAAACAGACGAAATCGGCGCTCTGATCGAGAGTGAGCCGGATTCGGCAGACGAAAATAATTGAATAATTATAACGCCTTGTGAAATTCCTGTGCCAACCGGCCTCGCCTCTCTTGTGCCCGGCGCGAGCCGGACTATGGTCCGCGCCCGGCTCCGCCAAGCTCCGCCGTGGCAAGTGAGACTCACTTGGCACGCCGAAGCTTCAGCGAAGGCGGCCCTCGCGGGGAGCCCCACCCCAAAAGAGCGACCAAAACGGCATAACCTCGCTGCCCGGATGAATTTTCACAGCAGACAGAATTGAAGCCCGACAGCCCCCCCGAACCCGCTTCCGCGGACAACGATCCACTCGCGGCCTTGCCAGGCGAGATCGAGCACAGGCATGGGCCCGTGCAAGCGCCCACCTTGAAGCGCAAGGCGACGCTGACGCTGGCGGCGCTGGGCGTGGTCTATGGCGACATCGGCACCAGCCCACTCTACGCACTGCGCTTGTCCGCAGGCGCCGCCGGCCATCACGTGCCGGTCCAGTCGGCCATCATGGGCGTGGTGTCCTTGATCGTCTGGTCGCTGATCATCGTAGTGACGGTGAAATACGTCCTCTTGATCATGCGCGCGGACAATGACGGCGAAGGCGGCGTCCTGGCGCTGGCCTCGCTCGCCCATCGCCTGCAAGGGCTGGGACGAGGCGTCAAGCTGGCGATCGGCACGGCGGCGATCCTCGGGCTGGCCTTGTTCATCGGCGACGGCATGCTGACGCCGGCCATCTCGGTGCTCAGCGCGGTGGAAGGCTTGAGTGTCGAAAGCAAGACCTTCGAGCCGCTGATCGTGCCCCTCTCGCTCGCCATCCTGATCGGCCTTTTCATGATCCAGTCGCGCGGCACGGCGCGCATGGGTCGGCTGTTCGGACCGGTGATGGTGGTATGGTTCGTCGTAGTGGGTGTGTTGGGCCTCGGCGCGATCATCCAGGCGCCGGAAATCCTGAAGGCGCTGAGCCCGCATTACGGCCTCATGCTGTTCGTCAGCGAACCGTGGACGGCCTTCGTGGCGCTGGGTTCGGTCGTGTTGGCGGTGACCGGCTGCGAAGCGCTGTATGCCGACATGGGACATTTTGGAAAGTTCCCGATCCGCTTCGCCTGGCTTGCCTTCGTGCTTCCGGCGCTGCTGCTCAACTATTTCGGGCAAGGCGCGGTGCTTCTGCTCGCGCCCAACAAAGCGTCGTTCGCGTTCTATGCGCTGTCGCCGCATTGGGCGCATTACCCGCTGGTGCTGCTCGCCACCATCGCCACGATCATCGCTTCGCAGGCGGTGATCTCGGGCGTCTATTCGATCACCCGCCAGGCGGTGCAGCTCGGCATGCTGCCGCGCATGGAAATCCGCCATACCTCAGCGACGGATTACGGCCAGATCTACGTGCCGCGGATGAACGCCTATCTGTGCGTCGGCGTCGTGCTGATCGTACTGATCTTCAAGAGCTCCAACGCGCTGGCGGCGGCATACGGTATTGCGGTCACCGGCGTCATGTTCCTGAGCACAGTCCTGGTGAGCATCGTCGCGCTCAAGCAATGGCACTGGAAGGTCTGGATTGTCGTTCCCGTTTTCGGCGCGCTGGTGTTGGTCGATTTCGCGTTCCTCTCCTCCAACGCACTCAAGATCGCCGAGGGCGGCTGGCTGCCGCTGTTCATCGCGGCCTGCGTCTATCTGATCATGGAGACTTGGCGGCTGGGGCGGTGCACGCATCTGGACACCATCCGCAACGACTCGATGCCGTTGAAATTGTTCCTGGAGCGCGCCGAGAAGACGCCCTTGCGCGTGGCGGGCACCGCGGTGTTCCTGTCCTCGCGCACCGATGTGGTTCCCGGCGCTCTGCTGCACAATCTCAAGCACAACAAGGTCCTGCATGAGCGCGTGATCATCGCGCAGGTCATGGTGGACGACACGCCCTTCGTGCTGCCCGAGAAGCGCATCGAAGTCGAGAAGCTCG
>Ga0182017_10003807_pt1 | contig 11272 bp, 8 predicted proteins | sample 712E3DmetaG_FD_120492 | JGI IMG/M metagenome (GOLD analysis project Ga0182017, IMG submission 120492) | Permafrost microbial communities from Stordalen Mire, Sweden - 712E3D metaG | ecosystem: Environmental > Terrestrial > Soil > Wetlands > Permafrost | place: Sweden: Stordalen | collected... | reverse complement strand
CTGCAAGCACAGCCCGAGAGGGGAGTCGAACCCACTAACCTACCGATTACAAATCGGTTGCGCTGCCATTGCGCTACTCGGGCACTATATATTTTTAAGCACTGCAAAAACAGACAACCTTATTATTATATGAAATGATGCAATCAAAGTCAATTCAGCATTCAGCGATTTTTTAAGAAATCTAAAAACGTTTCTTTTTTCCATTTTTTTAATAGAGAACTGTAAACCACATGCCTCTATTGTGGAAATAATTTGCGAAAGAGCCTCAGGTTTGTTAAACTAAAATGCGTATGGGCCGCTAGCTCAATTGGCAGAGCAAAGCACTCTTAATGCTTAGGTTCCGAGTTCGATTCTCGGGCGGCTCACCACGACTAATAAAAGGTAGAACCCCAGTTACACCGTCGTCCCACCGCTTGGGGCGATCGGCAAAGTTAGTTAATTGTCATTTCCTTTGAGCCAACAACTACATTTTTGATGAATGCCCTTAAGAATGCCTTCTGTTCAACGATAGGCGATGAAACCGGGTGACTAAAGGGCGGCAACGTATTCCTGCATATTTTCAATATCAGGTATTTCTACTGCATTGGACTGAATGGAGTAATTGACCTGTTGTCTAGTTGATTCGAGCTCAGCTTTCCTGAACTGCAGTTTTTTGATTCTTGGCCCAAGCTCTTCGTGAGAGAAAGATCCCTTTTCAAGCGCATCGTACAGGTGTTCGAGCCTGTCTTCAATGTCTGTTATTTGTCCGTCAAGGATCTCAAGTTGATCCTTTTGGGATCCAGTGTTTGAACCGATTTCTTCCCGGGTTATTCTTACCAGTTCATCCAGGTTTTCATCACTCAAGACATAATTTTTAACCTTGTCTACAAATCCTTCAAGTTTTTTGCGCGGTAACCATTGTCCTGAGCATTCCTCAGAGCCTCTTTTTGTAGCGTTATTACACCGATAATAGAGAACCTTACCGGACACTTCAGGAACTAGCTGACAAAAGACGGGAAGCCCATCTTTTTCCTTACACTCCCCAAGCAGCCTGGTTAGCACTTAGAAAGGCTGCTAGAGATGATGGCGTGATAGCCCATACAATCCACCTCACTGACAAGAACCCGCCCCAGTTAGTATCGAGAGTGGTTATGCTAATTATGACCTTCACACCTTCCAGTACTAATCTACAGACTTTTTCTTACACAAAGACGAATGCAAATCCTACAAAAATACCAGAATTATCTGTCTTAATTATGGTTCTTTGTCTAGTACAATTGAGTCAAACGAAGAAAATCATCTAATTTTAAAGAGGAAGAAGGTCGGCTTACAGAGAGTTGATATGGAAAATTCGGGTTCATATCAAATTAGAGTCACTCTGTAATTTCATTATCTTTTCATTACTCCTTTAGGTACAACAACATTAATAGTAGAACATGGACAAAGTAGGTGTACGGACGATGAGAGATTAAATGAGGAAAATCCTATTCCGTCTAAAATGGGTGACAATGTCTGAGAGGTAGGCATGCTTATCTCTGGGCATGAACAAGAGAGCATCTTTAAATTCAGTTAAAAACGAATTATGATCCTAATTAGAACTTCAGAATGTGCATACAACAAAATATAACCCGGTACTACAGATTAGTACCATGAATAATTGTCAACGCCCCGAAGTCATTTTAGTTATGGCCACGAGGAAATCAATTTTTACAACTATTCGTATCTGGTCAGATGCTACCGGACCATTACACTTCAAACTTAATACTAAAAAGGAGGAACATTGTAGCGATGGGTAGAATTAATTGTCCCCGATGTACCGTTCAAATGCCCGGATGGCTAATTCAGGAGGATGGTTATACACACTTTGTTATGAGTGGCTACGTTCAAAAGGACGTGCAATATCGGGGGACTGGACTAATTGAGGTTGTCAAAAAAGGCATAATATTTCAGGGGCAGAAAGCTGCTCTTAGAAGTGGGAAATGAGATGAAATAACCTAAACCGACTCAACGCTTGCCTCCAGCGACGTGCGGGTTTCTGATCAACGGAGAGCAAGGGCGATTTTCTCGGCGGTGTACCGTGTCGTTTTTATTAATTTTCATCTTCCGATTAAACTAATCTTCCTAATCTACAAACATTCTGGCCTGTCTAGTTTTGGGGGAAAATACTGTCAGATATATGTAAACCAAATCCACAAACTTCTATTGCCAATAGAGATAAGAATACGTTGGTATCATAGAAGATCAGACTTAACGACTCAAAGAATTGCTTGGAGGCAATAATTTTTTAATATTAGCCGCAATATCGGCGCATAATTTGATGTAGCTTTCATCCAGGTCTTTGCTTCTAGAGCCAATTTCCCTTGCCATCCAGACAATATTATTCGCTAACCCCATATCAACATACAATTGAATCAATTCTTGTTGATGGATGGCCGACATCGGCTCGAATTCACCATGACTCACGTCCCAACATTTAGTTTGGAATGATATCAATTTATCAGTCCAAGGCGTACTGGCAATGGCCAGATTGGTTTCCAACTCAGCAATAAAATCAGATTTCGGAGATTCTTTCTGTTTTGTTTCTGCAGATGCAATTTTTTGTTCCAGTATACCAGATATGGTAGATTCCTTTTGTTCAGTTACTACCGGCAGGTGCGACGGGATGTCTGTGCCCGGTTTTTTAGAAACGACCGATACAGTGGCTTCACTTTGTTTGTCCTCAAGCGCAGTAGCTTTCTGATGGTCAAATACTAATTCCCCAAGAGTATTATGCGCGATGGGTTCTTTATGCTCTCCCATTATTGAAGCATTCTTGATGCCCTCAACCAATGATTTCTTTGCAGGGAGTTCGTTTGGTGGGTTATGCTCTTTTCTTTTCAGCCTTTTGCCTTGTGTGGCTAACACATTCCTTTGAATTGCAGGTTGGAATGGTTTTTCCACTTTTCCCATTATGGGAATATTCTTCTGACTGGTAATCTTGACACCACTGGGAATATCAATTGCCTCAGTTTTTGTCAGATTTTCTGATGTGATGCTATTTTTATTATTTTTTATCAATGACTCGAGGACGTCTTCAGACCCGCTTAATTTCATCGGCCCATTACTTAGTGCTGTGGTAATAGAAAACTTGGGGTTTTCCATCTCGATGGTATCTGCTCCTTTATCCCAAACGCGAGATTCCTTTGATTTTTCGCGAAAAAACAGGTACATAAACAGAAACCCAACTAATAAACCTACTATGGCACCACCTGCTACTATGAGTATTTCTTGCCACAAACCCACGATGATTCCCCTGAAATCCTAGTTATTGTCGATTTTATTTTTGAGTCATCATGCTCAAATAATTACAAGCCAAACTTCACCATGGATCTTGCTTCCAAATTTCCTCTTTCGCTGCCTTTGACATTTCGAGGTCAAAATTTTTCTTCAGTTCATTATTAAGCTTTTTATCATTTCTCAATATTTGATTTTATCCTCAATCAATATGCGTTTTCCAGCATCCCGGAATACACCTTATTTTGTTTTACGTCTCAGCCCCATAGGACCTAAATAATTGTCTCCAGCTGAGTTTTCTTATGTCTATATACGATTCTACTGCTTGTCAAACACAATAGCAATAGACAGGATTGAAGATAAATACCAAGTTAAATTTGCAATAAATATAAAGTTGTTGTCTCAGGCATTGATTGGTGTCCGGTGGAAGGTGCGGGGGTTTTTTACGTGATTAAATTCCATAAATTGTCGCTTCCCGAAAATTATTGGCGCCCGGCAAATCAAATAGAGCTAGCCTTTATTGTGCCGCCAGAGCCCAATACCCAACCCAAGTATCAATCCCAGTATGATCAAGCCTGTGACGCCTGGCCAAAACCACGGCGGGATGAAGTTTTTCGAAACGATAAAGTTGCCGTTTAGCCCAGCAACCTCGACCTGGTAATTTCCAGACGAATTACGACTGGTCGTAAAGGTGACAATCTTACTTTCACCACCGGCTAGCATCACATCCTTGGTATCTGCGGTCTGGTTATTTATCTTCAAAACGACTGTATTAATCCCGGTGACATCACCAGTATTGGTAATTTGGATAGAAATATTGACCGTTGCGCCGTGTTTGACCGTGGTCGGATTGACAACCAAAGAATTAGCTTTAAATGAGGCAAGACGTGGTATGACTACCGGCGTGGTGGTGCTGGTTCCCGCAGCGCCACTGCTGCTATTCCCGGTTGAATTAGCGCTGTTTAAAACATAGTTTACTTTGCCGACGGCCTCAGATGAGGGCAAATAACTGGTGATATCCCACCAGATGATACCCTTAACTTTAGCAGCGATAAGTTCACCGGTGATAATGTAACTGCCTGCCGGACTACCCAGCGGAAAGGTAAGCGGAACCGTTTGCGTCAGTTGCAGCGTTTCCCCAATAGTGTTCGGAAACTGTGCTATGTCTACCGTATAGTCGGCATTAAGAGTAACTTTCATTCCGGTGACCTGATTTGTGGCCACGACGCATCCCTCGATAATGGCAGCGCTTACGGAAATCGGCAGTGCCGCTTTCAATGTCCCCGAGGCCGAGGCAACAGCATTGAATGTTTGCCCTTCATTGACTTCAGCAGTGCTCAGGCTGATCTGGTAACTCAGTGTAAAATAGTCCGACACGCTGAGTGCTGCGACGTATTGGACGTTGAGCAGGTTAATTGCAACAACTAAAAAACAGGGGATTAAGGTTTTCCATAAAACCCATTTATCCAACTTCATCCGGTAAGCTCTCTTTCACCAATAATCAAAGAAACCAATCCCTCTTACCGTCGGTTCTAAACGATGACTCCGGCATTTTCGTTCTTTTATTTGAGGGAGTTAACAGAAAAATCTAGACTTTCCTACTCCTGATCAGCCCTAATAACACTGCCAGGATTACGCCCACGGTAAAAGCTCCGGCAACAGCCGTGAAGAGCCATGACGGAGTGGCGCTTTGCAAAACGGTAAAATTGCCGCTGAGTCCCGCAACTGTGACTACGTAATTTCCCGGTTTTTGACCGCTGGTAGTAAAGGTGACGACGCTACTAACACCACCGGTCAGAGTGACATCTTTGGAATCTACGATCAGACCATTAATCTTAAGCACTATCGTATCGATCCCGATGACAGCACCGGTATTAGTAATCTTTAAGTAGACACTCACGTTCGCACCGGATCTTACCGTAATTGGGTTGATCGTTAAAGAGTTTGCGACAAAGGTGGCGGGCAGCGGCGTGACTACCGGCGTCGTGGTGGTCACCGGTGGCGTGATCGTCGTTGGCGTCGGTAGCGGCTTCGTGGTCGTCGGTACTGACGTTGTGGTCGTTGGTAGCGACGTTGTGGTGGTCACCGGCGGCGTGGTCGTCGTCGGTGCGGGTGTCACCGCCTTCACCCCGTAGGTCACGGCGTAAGGCGTGAAATGGGATATTAGAGCATAAATGAAGTGGCTAGTGGTATCGATGGAGGTAGTAGTTAACGTGATCCAAGCACTCTGGGTACTATCATAATATGCAATCTGCAGGCTGCTCGGGGACACACCGTCCGGTATTAACTTCGGGTCGTAACTGAATCTGACGGGCACCGGCGCATTAAAGGTGGCACCTGCTGGCGTAAAATCATACGCCAGGGTAATTATGCCCGCATCCGTTTGGAATGCAGGTGGTGTGGTCATATGTATCATGCTGATCTGAGCTAGAGCAGCCCCACTGGAAGTAAGACCCGTGGTACCGGCGGGAATATGCAGAACAACATTATTATCATCACTCCAAGCATTGACATTCTGGTTGAAGATACCCTGGCTATTAACCGCACTGGTGATATTGGTAACACCGGCCATAGCAGTCGAGCCGATAATTGCACCACCTCCACCGCCACCCCCACCACCTGATTGAGGCGTGACCGAGATCGGCGCACTGGCATAACCGATTTTGGTGTTGGTGCCGCTGCCCGCAGCTAAAATCACCGTCAGGTTACCTCCATTGAGAAAACTGGTTAAAGCGGCGGCTGGGCTGGCCGTGAGGCCAGTATACCACAGACGTAGATAACCGGCATTCGCCACCACTGACGGGAAAGCGATACCGTAATTATCCCAGGCACTACTACCCGCACCTTTGCTGAGAACTGGATTTGACGCTGTGCCATTCGTCCAGGTCGTGCCATTGGTCGAAGTCGCATGACCGATCGCCGTATTGACACCGGTCAGAAAAAAGTTATTGAGCGTGACTGTATTTTGCAGATAATTGAAAAACATGCTCAGGTCACCTTTACCACCGGTATACCACATATCGTAACTGCCATCAGCATTCTTGACGACCGACGGCGCGAAAACACCATAGTTATCCCAATCTGTGGCAGCACCTTTCTGCAGGACGGGGCTGGTGTCTTTTGTCCAGGATTTACCGTCCGTGGAGACAGCGTGGCCAATGGCGATGTTAACGTCGCTTAGCAAAGCGCCCTGGATACCCGTGACACTGGTCGCCCCTATAAATCCGTCATCAGATTAACACCAGCGCTGATACCGGAATACCACATTTCATAATTGGCACCGTTCTTAATCACTGAAGGAGTCATGATACCTAAATTGTCCCAGGATCCGGGCAAGTTTGATACCAGCACCGGATTAGAGGAATTCTGGGTCTAGGTGATGCCATCAGTAGATTCGGCATATCCAATCGCGGGGGCACTATCGGCAAAAAAAGTCAGTGTTTTAGTGACGAGATCCGTGATTTGACTTTTCAAGGAAAGACTAATGATGTCGGTGCGCAATTTAGTGATATTGCCATTAACGATATCTACCAGTAAAATCGACATATTAGCGGGGGTGAGACTGGCCGTGGCCGCATTAAGCGCAACAAACACACTTTGAAGATCGACTGCATTACCGGTGAAGCCGGTGTACCACATTTTATATGTGCTGCCGTCTTTGATGACATCGGGAGACGAAAGATATTGATCCCATGCTGCCCCCGGGAAGGTAATAGCACCACCATTAGTCCAGGTGGTACCATCCGGGGAAGTCGCGTATTCCAGACTCGTGCTGATACTACTGAGGTAGGTTGTGATTTGCGTGGTATTCAGTCCCGCCAGAGCAGCAAATACCGACTGGATCGCGGCGCTATCAGAGGCAGAGACCGCGACATTGTCATAATTGCCGGCTTTAAGGTCAGTGACTAAACCGCTGGATAAAAGACCGTATATATATGATCTGATAATATCGTCTGGAGTAGTCTGGACATACCACATTTTATACAGTCCCGACAGTCCCGCCGTGCTATCATAAACTACCGTCCCATTGCTGGCAAAATTACCCGAACTAACCACGGCACTTACCAATTTCACAAGGTTGTAAGTGGCGGCCTGCACTGGTGCTGAGACCGGTGCCAGTAAAAAAATGATAGTTGTTAATAACAACCCCACCAAACATCGTTTCAAATTTTTCATCGGTTTTTCCTCAACTTATAAAATAGAACAACCGGCGACCAGGCTGGCGGGATATATCTCGTTAAGGAATGCGTCCGGGATTTCTGCCACGCGCACACCAGCGTTACAGGAACGATAAGCCGTGGTTGGGTAACGGGAAAAGAACCCAGGATCAGGTTTTGAGGGAAGGCTAATTGCCCTATGCCCCGATTAAGGCTCATATCACCACTCCCTTTAGAGCCAATTGCTGTCAAGAGGCGATCTAACGAAAGACGTTTTTGCGTCTCGGCACAACATTACCCGGTGTTCTGAACCCGCGATTCTAAATAGCGGTGGAGCACATTTATAGCCAGTATATTTGCCTAGAAACTGTACTCGTTTCTCCTGGATATTAGATGCATTTTACCTGAATTGCTGATTATTGTATTCTCTTATTAAGACTCATGTCAAGCATATTCGAGTACATTTTCTAAAAAGTTCGTTATTTTCATGAAGCATTTAAAATGAAAGTAGCCCTTCCCCTCTTCATAACTTCACCTGCCTGGCAACTTGGTTAAGATAGGATTCTTTTAGATAGCTGACACACATAATATCTTTATCGAGACCACGAGCACGGTCATTTATAGTAACGTCACCATTTTATCTACTTTGCCTAATACAAATTTTACTATGAGATTTGAATTATTTAATGCTTAATTATGATAATATAATGAGTTATTCCGATATACCACTTAATGGATTTTGTCTAACTGGCTTTTGTCTCCGTAGTCCCGCTGACAGAGGGCGATTTGCGCCAGTTAATATCACCAATCTTCAAAAAATGCCTCACCTGGCCACTTATCATCAGCCGCAGGCCAATGTAACATGTTATAATGAAACCTACGGTTTCAGAAATATAAACGTGGGGGTTGGACATTAGGCCCTCCGCTAGAGAAATCAGCCATCCGGCAGGTGTTTCCCGTGGAATTGGGCCCAGCAGCGGCCACCAGAGAGCGGTCGGATTAAGCCACATCTGGTCAAATATTAAATGGAAAAAACAACCTACCGCAACCTTGGTAAGCCACGTCTTATTCCAGCGGGTCGCCAGTATTAACCCACCTATAAGCAGCAAGAGACTAAATAAAAAAGTGTGGGCATAACCACGTCCCGCCCAACCTAAATTATTGGCGGTAAATAGCCACATAGGCTTATCGATAATATCCGGTAGTAGCGAACCTAATAAAACGAAGCGGTAATCAATGGATGCTATCTTGTCACGAATATTGTCGCGCGTGTTATGCTGCCTGCTTTGAACTTTACCTGATTGCGACTTCTGTAAAACCTCATTGTGACTGGACTGTCTACCTAACGTCAACTCTTGGCATATTTTGACCACACCAGTCGTAATCCCAATATGGCCGAAGAACAACATGATTTATCTTTCCTTAAAATATATAATACAAGTATTATCTTACCTAGCTCTCATTATACTTAATGTAATTAATATTAAACAGATTGATTTGAGAAGATATTCTTACCCAGTTTTTGCACTTTTGCGGGATCATCCTGCTGTCTCCGCGAAGCAAATTAATTTCGACACAGAAAGTGAAAGGCTTCATTGGCATTGCTGCTCTATTATGAGAGCTGGGGAAGAATACTTATGTCAACTCTCGATTGTCTTTAAAAAGATCGGCGTCAGCGACTACACTTATTACCGCTGGAGATAAGTATACGGCGGGCTGAGTGTGGATCAGGACAAGAGGCTGAAAGAATTAGAAACAGAGTATTTAGTCGAAGCCTACCGACTCATTTCACGAACCGCGGTCTACAACGCAGGTAAAATTATTCGGTGCGATCGCAACGAAAAACTAATATCGTCTCCGGCTAACTAAAAAGTGGTCAGGGTGATAAGGTTCAGAAAGTTCGTGGATGGGGTTATCTTTGATATAAAAATAAAAACATCTGGGTTTCGATTCCTGATTTAGACATTAACCTGAAAGTAGCTGCCAAGGGATAAGGATCTGGCAATAAATCAGTCAATTATCATCGGAGCAAGATCTAAACATATTCAGGTAGTCGCCACACCGGGCTAAAATACCTTTCAAGGAACATTCCCGCCATCGACTTAAATGGCTCTAATCATATACGAGATGACCATTACCACATCATCTCGAAAGTGTTTGGCGGACGTCACAGCGGCCCGTGTATGGATACCTAACGCATTCCATCTGGCGGCCCCATCATCAGAGGAGAGGAGTTTTTAAGTACGACCCCGGGTAGCGGTCTCAGATCCAGGGTATCCAGTTCCACCAGATTACCGGGTAGGTTGGCTTGATATGTTTTCGACCCACGGACGGCACGGGGATGTAAGGGATGCTATTTACTGAGGGAGATGTAACTGGGAGAGTCTCCCGTAACAAACCTCTGGCTTTGAGGTGACGGTGTCACGCCAAAGCAAAAATGGGTTCGTTTCGCAAAAACCACTTTTTCACCCCAGTCCGGCAGGCGGCGTTAGATTTGCATCACTGAGTTATCATTACGAAATACTGATGGAAGCCCTATCAACCAGGGTCGATGACTTCTTATTCTTTATCAGGGAAAATATCCGCTTTCTTGGCAAAATATCGCTAAGATCTTTAAAATTACTTCTCCAAATAATTTCTCCCAGATAAAGCGGTAGCCTTTCTCTTCTGATGCCGTGTTTCGCAGCGATTAATTCTTTTAAACCACACCAAATAGAAAAACAAACCAATGCGGGCATGCCACCTTCTCGTTTTCCTTCATGGTTAAAATAGTAGAGACGCGTTTTTGTAATCACGCCGGTATATCTATCCAGTAACGCCGACCAGGGTATTACTTTACCCGCAGATTCGTTCAATATCTTCTCCAAATCTTCGCCACTTTGCCCTGATATCAAGCTACCCCAGACCTTCTCGTCACGATAGATGAGTGTATAAACGCCGTTTAAACTAGCAATGGGGTTGCGGCTAGTAAATTTTTGCCTTCGGTTAATTTCATAACGTTCAAAATAGCCTACATATACTCTCTCCGGTGCTTGGGAACCGGGTGGAATTGCAGTTGGTTCCCCCGGTATATCGGAACTCATGACGGTTCCAATAATATCGAAAGTCCGGAAAACCTGTCCTCGTCCCAAATGCTTCTTATTGGCGGTTGCAGCAACTGTCTCAGATACTAGAAATTGCCGTATCAAATACCGCCATTGCGAACGGCTAAGTTGTAGCGGTAACTTTTGCGGTGACCATTCGTATTTACAGGCAGCACATTTTCGTTTGTTACGCCTTACAGACCAGCTTTTCTTATTCCCACATCGCGGGCATTCCATATTTGTCAATTATTTAGCTTCATTTTAGTGGCTCTTTTAATACTATTACAGGCATACGTTTTGGATATCAGTCTTATCGCCATATTATTTTACCATGGGAGGTTATCGCCAGACAGTGCCGCGTTAGTCCGACCACTGTAAAAACTGGAATCTCGGGTCAAAAATGTCGGACTACAAGAATATTTTTTCGGAGGAATATATGGTTTCGGATATACAATTAATCGCCAACCGGGAAAATGCTAAGCTCGGTGGCGTCAAAACAGCGGCCGGGAAACAGGCTGTTAAATACAATGCTGTCACCGATGGTCTTCTCACCAAAGTAGCAGTGGTACCTGGGGAAGATGCCACCCTACTCAATCAATTACGGGATAATCTTATGGCCGAGCTTGATCCTCAGGGCGAACTGGAAACTATGCAAGTCGAACTTATCGCCACCGGTATCTGGCAGTTACGCAGGGCTCTAAACATGGAAACTACAGATATTTTTTTAAAATGGAAGGGCCGTAAGGGCTATTTTCTTGGACCACGATTTGATAACTTGTG
>Ga0182017_10003806_pt1 | contig 11274 bp, 6 predicted proteins | sample 712E3DmetaG_FD_120492 | JGI IMG/M metagenome (GOLD analysis project Ga0182017, IMG submission 120492) | Permafrost microbial communities from Stordalen Mire, Sweden - 712E3D metaG | ecosystem: Environmental > Terrestrial > Soil > Wetlands > Permafrost | place: Sweden: Stordalen | collected... | reverse complement strand
CTTTCCCCCTCTCCTCCTTTAGGGGGAGAGGGCAGGGTGAGGGGGTTGCTTCTCGTCGCCTCCCACGGTCCTGATCGCTGCGGTCAGTTCTTTTTCTTCTTGTCCTTCGCCGGCGCATCCATGTACTTGTCGAGTCCGCGCTTCGTCAGCACCATGAACGGCAGCCCGCGCACAAACGCCGCATCCGCGCACCGCTTCTGGTTGAACCCGCTCGCCTTGATGCTGCGGATCTCCGGGCAGAAAAGTCCCGTGCTCGACTCCCGCTTCGTGATTTCCATCGTGCCCTTGTATAGCTTCACCTCGTACTTGCCGTTCACCACGCGCTGGCTGCGCTCGATGAACGCTTCGAGGTCGTACCGGAGCGGCTGGAACGCCTCCCCGTGATAGATGATGTACGCCCACTTCTGGTCGATCCCGCGCTTCGTCTGGATCTGGTCCTTGGTCAGACACCACTGTTCCAGGTCCTTGTGCAGGGTGAGGATCACGCGGGCCGCCGGGGCCTCGTAGATCTCCCGGCTCTTCAGGTCCATGATCCCGTCTTCGAACATGTCGATGCGGCCGAGACCGGCGGCCCCGGCGATGACGTTCAGTTCCGTGATCAGCGCGTCCAGTTCGAGCGCCTTCCCGTTCAACTTCACCGGGATACCCGCCTCGAACTCGATCGTCACGGTCGTCGCCTTGTCCGCGGCCTTCTCCGGCGGAACGAGCCACATCCAGATGTCGTCCGGGAGCGGCTGGTTGAGGTCGATGGCCCCCGACGCGATGCTCCGGCACCACAGCGTCTTGTCGTCCCCGCCCGTGATGGTCTCCGTCACCGGGACCTTCCAGTGCCGGCAGAGCACCTCTTCCTCCAGGCGCGTCAAATCGAAGTCCCGCACCGGCACCAGCACCCGGCACCCCGGCGCAAACAGCGTGAACACGTTGTGCATCCGGTACTGGTCGTTCCCCTTGCCCGAGCTTCCCTCGATGATCGCATCGCACTGGTGCTTCATCGCCAGTTCGCCGACCGCCCGCGCGACGAGCTGCCGCGTCATCGACGTGCTCACCGGGTACCCGCCGTAGTCCGAGTTCGCCTTGATCGCCATCGCCACCCACTCGTCCGCGAACTCCCGGCGGACGTCCACGACCGTGATGTCCAGCTTAAGGAGCCGCGCGTGACGCTTGGCCATCTCCAGTTCTTCTTTCCCCTGTCCGATGTCGATGGTGATGGGGATGATTTCCTTCGCCTTGTACTTCCGACGCAAGAGCTCGATGCCCAGAGTGGAATCGAGTCCCCCCGAGTACGCCGATGCGACCCGGCTCACCGGTTCGACGGGGACGGAGTCGATCTTCTTGAGAATGTCCTCGATGTTCATGACCTGCTCCTCGGTTCCATGGAACTCAGGCATCAGGGACGCCCCTGTGCCGCAATTCAAGCCCAAAGTATAGCAAGACCGGCCAAAAATGCAAGATGCTTTTCGACTTCAAGGAAGGGGGCGGCGGGGAAGGGCAGGGGGGCGGTGTGGGGTGAGCGCGTCGCGTCGGTACAGAGAACGACCTCCGCTCCCAATGCCTTGAGACCGGAGGTCGCCTGACTTAGAGCCTATCCCAATAACCCCGCTAGCCGCGTTGCGAGCGCGACCGGGGTGGATGCAAGGCGCGGCGACGCAGTCGATGCGGGAGACAGCATCGTCGAGGAGCCGCAACGCAGCAGACGCCCCGGTCCCGCCGCAACCCGGAGGGACCGGCCGTCTCGCGTCGGATTGCTGTGTCGCTCGTCGAAAGCGTGTCTATCCCCTGCATCGATTCCTCCTCGCTCCTTGCACTCCGACGTGACTCGACCCGTCGCGGCTGCGCGGTTATTGGGATAGGCTCTTACGAGCCGGTAAGACTCATCACGCGTTTGTCCTGTTCCAGACGATGGGCGACGACGGACTTGAGTCCCTCGACCACCTTGTGGTCGTAGCGTTTCCCAACGCCCTTTTCGATTTCCTTGACGGCTACCCACGGCGCGCGGCCCGAGGCGTATGCCTTGTCGGTGACCAACTCGTCGTAGGCGTCGGCCACTCCCACGATGCGGGCGCCCACCGGGATTTCCTCCAGTGACATGGGAATGCTGTTCCCAGCCATCTGCTCCGAATGATACCGGATCAGCGAGACCGCCTCCTTCAGCACCGTTCCCACCGAGCTCAGGATTTCCGCCGCCTTCCCGCTGTGCTCCTTCAGTTCCTCTTTGTCCTCGCTCAGCATCGCCGCGCGATGGATGATGTCTCCGGAGATCCCGTCCCCGGTCATCTGGATGTCATGGAGAAGCGCCGCGGCGTGCACGTTGTCCACCGTCCCGCGGGGAAGTCCCATGGCGACCGCGATCTCCGCCGAGAGGTTCGCCACCCGCAGGCAATGTCCCTTCGCAGGACCTTCCGGACTTTCCAGGTACCGCGCAAGCACTTCAAGGATCCCGATGTAGGCCGACTTGACCTCCTGGATGCGCCGTTCCTTGTCCTCGTACAGCTGACCGGTCACCAGGGCCGCGAGAATCAGGAACCCCGCCCACGCCGCCAGGTCCAGCGCCACCATCACTTCTTTGTTGTTGTCAAACTTTGTCGTAAACGACGAGGGCGACAGAACGAAGGCAAAAACCACGGCCAGCACCGACAGGATGGCCGTCAACAGGGCGTTGCGCTTGCCCAGCACGTACCCGGCGGTCAGTGCCGGCAGAAAATAGAAGAACAGGATCGGCGTCCCGCGCGCAAACCACAGGTGAGCCACCGCCACCACGCCTAGGATCGTCACCACCAGGATCCGTTCAAAATGGTCCAGCAGGAACGTCTTGACCTTCTGCATGTTACTGCTCCGTCCCATGGGCCCTGGTATCTGTTGAGGAGTCATAAGTCCTCTTTCTTGACGTTCTGAGTGGTTTACATGGTCGCAGGATAGAGTGCGAGCGCACTCTCCATCCCATGTATGTCTTATCGGACGAGCCCCGCGTCTTGATTAGCCCGTTCTTGGACAAAAAACGTGTCCGGGAACCTCCAAACACGGTAAGGGCAAGCCCACCAAGAGGTTACGACACGCCCTGTGGAAAAGAATCGGAGGGGCTAAGCAGATGACCGCAGGGGAGAGAAACGCCGCGTCTTCCGCGCGAGTTCTCATGCGTTGACGGTGGACAACGCGGTCGACTTCAGGCGCACCTTTCAGGTCGAGCCGGCCTTCAGTTTGTGTCGCACAATTTCCCAGCGTTCCGCGTGGGACCCGTCCGTAAACACCGGCTCAAAACCGAGCGCAAGGTAGACGTGTATCGCCGGAAGGCGGAAATCATCGGTTGCAAGCCACGCGTCCGCGTACCCCATGCCCTTGAGAAGGTCGAGGACCCGCGCCCCCAGCGCCAACCCCAGGTGCTTGCCCCGGTGCCCCGGAAGGATCGCCAGGGAATGGAGCATCCCATGCCCGGGACGTTCCCGCGATTCCCATGCCGTCGCCGTGCCGACCACTTCCAGGCCCCGACACAGCACGCACATCCGGTACGGCGACCACACAGATTCTTCCACGAAGGTCTTGAGGACCCGGTCCGAACTCCATCCGGGATCGAAGCACTCCTGGAACACAGGCGTCAGCGCCTCGGGGTCTCCGTCCTCGTAGGAGCGGATGCGGTAGCCTTTGGGCAGGCGCGTCGGCGGAATGTCGTCCAGGTTTTTCCGGACCATGATCAGCTGTGTCCGGTCCATGTGTTCCTCCTGCCGCAGGTTACCAGGTGGCTCCAACTAACGATTTTCACAATGGCACTGTGGGATCCCGATTCATCGGGACCTGTCCGGGCCGGGCAGACAAGAATGTCTGCCCCACCATTGTATGAGAAACTCTCTCGTTGGATCCGTTCAGAACCCGATCCCGAAGCGCAGGCTGCTGGACGCCCGCCACCCGTGACGACGCGCCAGGCGCTCTTCCTTTTTCGCCTCCGACCGGCGTTCCGTGCCCAGGAGGTAGAGCGACCGCAGCCGATGGACGTACGCGACCCAGGCCCGGAGGTTCTTTGCCGTGCGTTCCACCTCGGCGCCGAGCCGCTGGAGGGCTTTCGCCGCCCGTTTCCGCTCGCCCAGCTTCAGGTACGAGAGATAATCATAATAGCGCAGTTCCACGAGCCACGGACGCTGTTCCTCGACGCACCGGCGGAAGCACCCCAGCGCCTCGCGCCGCCGACCCAGCTTCTCAAGACACACGCCCGCCAGGTAATGCGCCTTCCCGTAGAACTGAAAGTGCGTCTCGTCTTCTCCCAGGTCCACCGGGACCCGGCACGCCTGCTCGAACTCCTCCAGCGCCTTGCCGTACTCCTTCTTCTCCAGGAGCCGCTCGCCGAGCGTCGTGCGGGTGTTGACGTAAAGCCGGCTCAGCGTGAAGATCCAGTGTCGCGTCTGGAACCGGAAGTTCGACAGGAGCTCGATCGCCCGCCCGGGCCTCCCGCGGTCGAGGAGTATCGAGGCATAGCGCTCCCGGACGCCGTCGTGCTCCGGACGCCGCCCGAAGGCCTCCTCCAACAGGTCGAACCGCGCCTTCTCCTGGCCCGCCTCGATCATCACGTTATCGAGCCACAGCGCCAGTCGCATGTTGTCCGGATCGATTCGACCCGCCCGGCGAAGCCATCGCAGCGTGCCGTTCAGGTCCCCCTGGTCCCACGACGCGAGCGCTAGTGTGCTCGTCAGAAGAAGCGACCGCTTCATCCTCCGATGCGCCCGTCGCCACAACCGCGCCGCTTCCTCGCGTCTCACCCTCTGGTAAAGGATGTCGCCCAGGGCCACCACCGCCGTTGTGTCGTGGGGGTAAAGCTCCAGCACCCGCTCGAGCACCGCGATCTCCTCCACGCGCCCCGGGAAGCACAGTTCCGGCTTCATCCGTCCGCCGCGACGGTAATACCGTTTCGCCTCGCCCGCGCGCCCCAGTTTCTCCAGGCAATACCCCGCACTATAGAAGAGCAGGGGGTACGTGTAATCGGGGGAGCCCGTGACGGCGATTCCCATCTTGAGGACCGCCACGGCGTCCTCGAAGAGTCCGCACCCGGCGTAGTCGGCCGCAAGTTCCAGGTATGCCTCGACGTTCGCGCCCAGCAGGTCCCGCAGCTTCGCCGCCTCGCGCTTGGCCGCAGCCGTCCGTCCGAGCGCGACCTCCACTTCCCACGCCTCGCGACGCATCAGGTAGTCCGTGGGAAACCGCCGCAGCATGGCGCCGATTCGCTCCACGGCCTCTTCCGAGCGTCCCATCTGCCGCAGGCACGCCGCAAGAAGTCCCATCGCGCCGGTCTCGTGGGGACTAGCGGACAGCGCCTCCGAAAACCCCGCGGCCGCGGCCGCGAAATCCTTCTGCCGCATCGCCGTGCGTCCCAGCTCCATCCGGCAGCGCACGTCTCCCGCCTGCTCCCGCAGCGCACGCCAGAACGAATCCTTCGCAAGGTCGTCCCGGCCCGCGCCTGCGTGGGCCAGTCCCAGATAGTAATAAGCCTCGCCGAGATCCGGGTTTCTCGCCAGGACCCGGTTGAGGTGCCGCTCCGCCCGTCGCCATTCCCCGCTCCGCAGCGCCAGGACCCCCAGCCCCAGGTGCGCCCCCGCATGTCCCGGGTCCTGTTCCAGCGCCCGCTCATAGCTCTTGTGCGCGTCAAACCACAACCCCGCCTTCTCCGCTAGCGCCCCGCGCATGCAGAGGCTCTCCGCGGAGCCGTTTCCGGCCTCTGCCTCCGTCCCGTTCGATTCCTCCGGTCGTGATTGCTCATCGAGCCACCCGCGCACGTTCCGCGCCGGTTTCCGGCCGTACTCGAGCCGATGCGCGATGATCGCCTCCGCCGCGTCGAGCACCGAGAACTCGTAGACCACGCCCGGGACGTGCTTGCGGTCAAGTTCAAGGTGCACGGCGAACGGCTTCTCCGGCGAGAGGTCCCGGACGGTGCCATAGACCTTGCGCCCGTCCCGCAGAAGAACGATGCGCGAGCGCGGACGCCGGCTCACCACGTTCACCGCGACCTGCATTCCTCTTTCGCCGTCCGGCTCCAACGTCACTGCGCCCTCCGCGTTCGCACGGCAGAATCTCTCCTTCATCCCGTGCAGCGGAACCCAGAACTCCGTGAACCGCACGGCCCGGTACGGACCCAGCATCTCGGTCCCGGGCTGCTCCTCGGCGAGTCCCGCCTGGATCTCCGCGTACGGTCCGTCGGGAGGGGAGAACTCGCTGCTCTTGCGGATCCCGCCCGGCCCCGTCCCCCAGTCGAAGAACTTCTTCCCGGGCATCACGCGGAAATCCGCCACGTGCGCCACGCCCCAGTCGTGCTCCACGTCGTACGCCCCGAGGAAGTCCTCCTGCGACCCGCGCGCGAAAACCCCGATCGTCGTCTTGATGTTCCGGCGCCAGGAAATGTCCACCCCGCCGGTGATCGGCCAGCTCGTCCCGCCTCCCGGCAACCCGTGACCCCTCGTGGCCCGCGTGGGCACCACCCATCGGATGTTGTGCGTCGCAGGGATCGCCCCGTTCGTCCAGCAGCCGACCCCCTGCGAAAGACTCGTCCGGTTGTGCAGCGTCATCACCGTCTCGATCTCACGGCGTCCAGGTCGCAGCGTGATCTCCACGCACCACCGCATCCGGCTCACCCGCTCGATGTCGCCGATGACGACCGACGCGCTTCCGTCCGCGTTCTTCCTCAGCACCCCGTCCATCCGGCTCAGCGTCGAGGGGGCGTGCGAGGAAGGGAAGTTGAACTCCAGTCCCACCGGCCCCCAGGCGCCGCGCTGTCCCAGCGGACTCGGCTTCAGCTCCGACACCCGGTAAAACACCTCGCGCTTCGCCGCCTTGTCGTAGGCCGAATAGACATGCCCCCCGAGCTCCGGCAGCACCGTCAGTTTCAGGTATTCGTTCTCGACGAAGAGCGCCCTCAGCGCCCGCGGCTTCTTCACGCAGTCGAACTGGTCGTTCCGCGGATACGGATACCGCGTCCCCCAGTGACGCACCTTCTGGAAAATGTCCGGCACGATGTCTTCGCCGTACCCGTACATCGGAAGGGTGATGCGGCCTTCCCATATCTTGACTTCGTCTTGTCGGCTCATTGTCTTCCTGAAACCTTTCCTATCAGGCGGCTAAAGATGTCATTCTGAGGACCCCGAGTCACCGAGGGGGACGAAGAATCTTGCCCGGTCCTGCCCAGATCCTTCTCCCGATAAATCGGGATCAGGATGACACCGCTTTCTTAACGTCCTGTTTGTCTCGTCGGACGAATGTATGCGGCCCATCGCGGCAAATCGCGACGCCCGGCTCACGCATCTCCGGCCCATAAGAGCCTATCCGAATAACCTCGCTGCCGGCGCCTCACGACGTCTCATCGAGATGGGAAGACCTCGCCATCATCCGCTTCCATTTCCGCCGAGTGCTCCAATTCATGCCCAATCGAGCGCCGAGATGCCGGGAACTGCGAAACACCCGGCTCGCAATGCGCCTGATCGAGTAGTACTCCCGGTATGCCTGCCACAAGCCGGCCTGGAGCTCGCCGGCCGACAGGAGTTTGGGGGTGAAGACGACGTGGTTGCTGTCGTACTGCGTCCACTCGCGAGTCGTGATCCGATCCTCGCTCACCAGGTCGTCATAGGGCCTGGTTCCCGGCAGAGGCGTCACGATGTGAAAATACGCGGCGTCCACGTGGATCTCAAGCGAGGCCCGGATGGTCTTGGCGATCACGTCAGCGTCGTCGTCTTCGAAACCCAGCATGAAGTTCCCCAACACGCAGACGCCTTGTTTGTGGAACCGATCGACCGTGCGCCGGAATCCATCGCAGACGGCCTCCAACGGCTGGGCGGTCGCTTGGCCTCCCGTCGTGCCGGCCGCTGCCCAGTTCTTCCTCAACCGCGCCACGGTCAGCGGGTTGAAGGATTCGAACCCCACCGACACGAAAGTGCATCCGCTGAGTGCCGCCAGTCGCAGGAGTTCGGCATCCTCAGCCAGTTCCGTCGTGGCTTGACAGGCCCACTGGATGCCCAAAGGGGTCAGCGCCTTGAAGAGATCCCTGGCGTAACCTCGATCCAGTGTCAGATTGTCATCGATGAAGACCACGTGGCGGTCGATGCGTCCCTTGGGATTGGCCTGCGGCGAGAGCAGCCCCCGGATCTCGCTGACCACGTCCTCCGGCGGACGCTTCCTGAACGTGGGGCCGAAGAAGGCGTCAATCGAACAGAACGCGCACCCTTTGGAGCATCCGCGCGTCGCCTGGATCGTGTTGAACGTGAAGTACTTGGTTCGATCCAGCAGGTCCCGACGGGGAACCGGCAACTCAGAACTCATGTCGCACAGACGATCAGCCGCATAGGAACTCCGGGGCCGCCCGCTTCGGAAGTCCTCAATCACGTCACGCCAGGTCAACTCCGCCTCGCCGATGACCACCGCGTCGGCATGAAGGCCCGCCTCTTCCGGCATGAAGGTGGCGTGATACCCGCCCATGACCACCGGGACGTTCCTCGCCCGAAATGCGTCCGCAATCCTGTAAGCAGCGGGCGCCTCGCACGTCATGGCCGTGATGCCCACGAGATCCACCGGACTCTCATAGTCAATGGCCTGGACTCGGCAGTCCACGATCTGCACGTCAACGTCCGGTGGCGTGAGCGCAGCTAGCACCGGCAGCGTCAATCGTGGCATGCCTGCCTTCCCGTGCGATGTCTGCCCCAGGAGCGACAATTCCGACTTCGGCTGCATCAAGAGAAGCTTCATCCAACCGCTCTCTTTCCCTGCCGCAATCTATAGCAGGCTGCTAAAAAAGTGTTGTCATCCTGACCCCGATTTATCGGGGGAAGGATCTGGCCGTGAAGTTGAAAGAAAGCCCGCGTTTTCCGCGGAAATCGCCACCTGTTTCCGAGGGGGTGCCAGATTCTTCGGCGCAAGGCGCCTCAGAATGACATTTGTGGGACTTTTTTAGCACCCTGATAGATGCCTGCTGACGCCCGTCGCCGGTGTCCTTGAAGATTCTCTCGGGCTATCCCTGACACTGACAAGTGGTATCTTCGACTGTCCCGCGACGATAGCAGGTGGCTGAAGAAGTCACCACCGCACTGATTCCCGTTGTAGTGCGCCCCCCTGTGGGGCGCTCTGGATTTCCCCTCTCCCTCTGGCAGCGGGTTAGGGCTTGCCCTTCGTCTTGTCCGCCATAGCCTTGGCGACGGCGGAAGCCTTGGCGTAGGAGGGTGAGGGGTCCTGACTTTCTCTCATTCGTCATTTCCGTTTCGTCATCGAATCGTCATTCGGGTTTAGGATTTCGTCATCCCGCTTCTGAACCCCCTCTCCCTCCGGCCTGTCCCGGTGTCTTCATCGGGAGAGAGGGTCGGGGTGAGGGAGCGCTATTCCATCGGCCTTTGGCCTTTCTGTTCCCCTCAGCCTTACTTCTTTACCCCTTCTTTCTCCCACCACGCACTCCACGCTTCCGGCGTGTTCTCCTCCAGCTTCTGTCCCGTCAGCGTCTGGAGCGACTGGACGACGACCGCGCGCACCTCTTCCTTTTCCTTCTCGTCCTTGAGCGCCTTGATAAGAGGCGGGACCGCCTGACGGTCGTTCAACTTCCCCAGCGAGCTGGCCGAAATCCAGCGGATTTCCCACGTCGGGTCCGTTAGTAGCGCAATGAGCGGCGCCGCCGCCCGCGGGTCCTTGATGTCCCCGAGCGCCTTGATCGAACCCCACCGGACGTCCTTGTTTTCGTTCTTGAGCGCCCCCAGGAGAGGCGCAACCGCCGGCGCCCCCATCTTCGCCAGTGCCCCCGCGATCTCCGTGCGCACCGGCTCCTCCGGGTCGGTCAATGCCGCAATCAGCGACGGCGCCGCTTCCGCGTCCCCCATGTCGCCCAGCACGCGGGCCGCCGCCGAACGCATCGCGACGTTCATCTTGTCCCGGTCCTTCAGCCTGTCGAGAAGCGGTTGCATGGCAGGCTTCCCGAACTTCGGAAGCGCCTTGCCCGCCTGCCATGCGACGCCTCCATCCTGCACGCCGAGGGCGTCGATGAGCGGCTTGACCGCGCGCGGGTCGCCCAGTTGCCCGAGGGCGAGTGCCGCGCTCCACCGGTCACGCCACTGGGCGTCGCCCAGGGCTTCGATGAGCGCGTCCACCGCTCGACGGTCGCCGATGTTCCCTAGCGCCCGCGCGGTGCACCACCGGTCAACCCATTTCTTGTCCTTCAGCCCCTCGATCAGCGGGCCCACCGCCCGTGGGTCCTTGATCTCTCCCAGCGCCGTCGCCGAGCCCCACCTCACGTTCATGCTGTCGTCCGCCAGCCCCGCGATCAGCATCTCCACCGCCGGGCTTCCCGCCTTTCCCAGTGCCGCCGCCGCGGACGTGCGTACCGGCTCGTGCTCGTCGTTCAGCAAAGACATCAGCGGTTTCCACGCGGGTTTGCCCATCTGCCCCAGAGCGTCCGCCGCCGCCGCGCGCCGTTCATCGTTCCCCGTCTTGACCACGGCGACCACCGACTCGATCGCCCCTTCCCCCATGTGCCCCAGGGCTTCCACGACCTTCGAGCGCACCTCCGGGACGTCCCCCAGCATGCCCACCAGGTACGGGATCGCCGGGGCCGATTGCGCCCCCAGGCCTCCCAGTGCCGCAACCCCGACCCCGCGCTGTGCCGCGGTGTCGGCGTACAGCATCTCCATGTACGTCCTCACCGGCGCCGCAATGTCTTTCGGTATGTTCTCCTTGGGCTCCAGAGGCTGGGCATACGTCATGCTCGCGACCAGACACACCGCCGCCGCTAGCAACACCGTGATCTTCCTAATGGTTTTCATGCCTCACCTGCCTTTCTCCATACCGCGTTGCATGATTAGCCCTTCAGGATCAGGGCGTCTGCAGTTTAATTCCCGCCCGCGGGTTCGCCGACGACTCGGTAGTAGACCGGCGCCCATGGTGGCTCCATCGGACCCGCTGGTTTTCGCTTTTTCTCAGCCTCAGCAGCCGGCCGCATTGTCTCAAGGATCAGCCAACCCGGCTGACGCTTCTCGTAGTCAATCTGGACGAGCTTGTACGTTACCAGTTCAAGGCCCTTCGTGAGAGCATCGGCAAACTGCTCACGCGTGAGGGGTTGATAGGCAACGAAACTCTGCACGGTGTTTATTCGCGTGGCGGTCTTATACGTGTAATTCCCCACGTAGACCAATTCCAACTCGCAGCGGGTGTAGGAAGTTGCGCCAACCTTCACGGTCTTTTCAGGCAACCGCTGACCGTCTATGAACCCGGCGGCATCCATGCCCTTTACGTGAAAAGTGAGGGCTGGGGTCCGCCCTTGTCCTCCACCCAGAGCCG
>Ga0182017_10003805_pt1 | contig 11275 bp, 7 predicted proteins | sample 712E3DmetaG_FD_120492 | JGI IMG/M metagenome (GOLD analysis project Ga0182017, IMG submission 120492) | Permafrost microbial communities from Stordalen Mire, Sweden - 712E3D metaG | ecosystem: Environmental > Terrestrial > Soil > Wetlands > Permafrost | place: Sweden: Stordalen | collected... | reverse complement strand
GTCCGTAGAGATGGCCACATCGGCCAACGGGCAGCTCGTCGGGCAGGTGGCGGCCCAGCGGCAACAACTCCAGGACGAGCAAGCACAGCTCGCCGACACCCAGGACCAGCTGGCGGCTCTCAAGACTCAGCTGGAGGCCCAGCTGGCTCAGCAGAAGGCCGCGGAGACCAAGCTCGAGCAGAACCAGACCGCCCTCAACGCTGCCATCCAGTCCAACGGCGCGGCTCTGGATCAGCTGGGGGCGAAGATCGACCAGATCGTGAGTCAGTACGGCGGCGCGAGCAAGATCCCGTCCATATTCAGCGGGACTCTGAAATGGCCCATGGGCGGAGTCATCACCCAGGAGTTCGGGTGCACCGGCAATCCTGCGGAGCCGCGCGTCGGAAGCTGCGCCCACTTTCATCAGGGCATCGATATCGCGGCTCCTTGCCTCACTCCGGTTTACGCGGCCGGGGCGGGCGTGGTCGTCTTCGCCGGGTACAACCCGTACGATGCCCCGCCGCAGGCCTGGCTGGTGATAATCGCCCACTCGACGAGCCTGGTCACCTGGTATGCCCACATGACGGGCAAGGCGCCGGCCGGGATCTACGTGGGGGCTAGGGTCGCTGCGGGCCAGCTGGTGGGGACCGAGAACACGACCGGCCATTCCACGGGTTGCCACCTTCATTGGGCGGCTCGTGTGAACGGCGTGTTCATGAACCCGCGGATGTTCCTCTAGAACGTTCTCGGCGCGAGGCCGGCGGGTTGCTTTTGGGCGGTCGTTTCAATCCGAGTGGGGCCGCCCAACGGTCCGTGAGTCGGACCGGGCGGCGGGGTGCTAGCATCGACTTAGCCCGGCCAGACCCGGGACGGTACCTAGAGGACGCCCGATGAAGCGAACTCTGGCGGTGATACTCGCCGGCGGCGAAGGCGAGAGGCTGTCGATCCTGTCGTCGCTGCGGGCCAAGCCCGCGGTGCCCTTCGGCGGCAAGTACCGGATCATCGACTTCACCCTTTCCAACTGCGTCAACTCAGACATCGACAATGTCGTCGTACTGACCCAGTACAACCCGCGTTCTCTCAACGACCACATCGGCATGGGCCGGCCATGGGATCTGGACCGCAACTACGGTGGCGTCCGGATGCTCCAGCCCTACATCGCCCGCGGCCGAGTCGCCGAGTGGTATCGCGGCACCGCCGACGCCGTTCTCCAGAATCTCAACGTCATCGAGCAGACTCCGGGCGACACCGTCCTCGTACTGGCGGGCGACCACATCTACAAGATGGACTACCAGCCGTTCGTGGCCGCTCACCGGCGACACCGCGCCGACGTCACGATAGCCGTCCGTCGGGTGCCGCTCGCGGATGCGACACGAATGGGCATCCTCGCCCTCGACGAGACGGACCGTGTCGTCGAGTGGCACGAGAAGCCGCGCCAGCCCAAGTCGGATCTGGCAAGCATGGGCGTCTACGTGTTCTCGAAGCGGGCACTCCATCAATGGCTGACGGACACGCGGGCCGATTTCGGCCACGACGTCATACCGGCGATGATCGAGGGCGGTGCTCGCGTCTACGGTTATCGATTCGGTGGCTATTGGCAGGACGTCGGAACGATCCAGTCCTACTGGGAGGCGAATCTGGCGCTGCTCTCCGACGCCCCGGAACTGGACCTCTACGACCGCGAATGGGTCATCCACACTCGGTCCGAGGAGCGCGCTCCGGCCAAGATCGGGGCCACCGCCCAGGTCCACCGCAGCCTGGTCAGCCACGGTTGCGTAATCAACGGCTCGGTCGTGAACTCGGTGCTCTCCCCCGGCGTCGTTGTGGACGTGGGCGCCGTTGTCCGCGACTCGATCATCCTCTTCGACTCGGTCATCCGGTCGGGCGCCGTCGTCGACCGCGCCATTCTCGACAAGGAGGTCGCGGTCGGCCCCGGTGCGATCGTGGGCGAGGGGACGGACTACGATGTCGTCAACCGGCGCGAGCCAACCCGCCTCAGCACCGGCATCACGGTCGTAGGCAAGAGAGCTGTGATCCCACGGGGTGTCCGGATCGGACGAAACGTACTCGTCGGCGAGGGAGCTCGGGCTGCCGACTTCCAGTCGAGGGTCGTCAAGAGCGGCTCCACGGTGGAGCGGGCCCGCGAACGCCCGGGACGTATCGGCACGCGAGCCCGGAATGCGGACTCACTGGACGTAAGAGACGACAACCCTCCAGTTGGCCTCGACAGTCCCGACCCCCAGACGGACGCCGCGAGCCGGCCGAGTTCCGGCAGCCGGCGCGCGTTTGGGGATCCGAGCGACTGAGGCGGATGTCGACGCCGGGCTACCAGCTACGACCGATTCGGGGGATGCCTATGTATACCGCCGCCACAATCTGATCGGGCTGTCAAAGATGTGTTGCGGCGTTCGGCGCTTGTCTACGCGGGCTCTTGTCGGCGCTCTCTTCCTGGTCGCCGCCGCGTCGATGCTGAATGGGGCCGCGCCGGATCGCACAGTGGCGGCTCAATCGGATCTGAGCTTCATCTCCGATTCGACCTGGACGGCCGATCCCGCGGCCGGGCAAGTCGACGTTCTGGCGGCCGTGACCGTCACTTCCCATGCGGGGGACAGGGGCGGCCGCCACTACTACTACGACAGGGTTCAGCTAACGCTGCCGCCGTTCTCCGGCGACTTCAGCGCCACCTCCGTCGCCGGCGACCACCTCCCGGTCACACTCGAGTCGGCCACGAACTCGAGCGTGGTCATTGTCGTCGGCCTGGCCGAACGGCTGTACTCGAGCGAGAGCTGGTCGTTCAATCTCCACTTCGACATGGTCGATGCCGGCGGTTCGACCGATCGCGATCTGCGCCTTGGCCGGAACCTGATGTCGTTCCCCGTGTGGGCCTTCGGCAGCCCCGGCGCACCCGGTAGCTCGGTCACGGTCGCCTTCCCGCCCGATTTCGCCGTTCAGGAGGAGTTCGGCGGCTTGCCCAGGTCCGTCTATCCATCCGGCCAGGTTGTCTTCTATTCCGGAGTGCTCGACGACTCGACTCAGTTGAACGCCTGGTTCACCGCCGTCAAGCCGGTCGCGGCCGCCGACTACAAGATCCGCTTGCTGGCGATCGGGCCGTTGGAGGTGGTTCTCCGATACTGGCCCGATGACCCTGGATGGGCCGACCAGGTGGAACGTGTGATGCGGGCCGCCTACTCGCCCCTCCGCAGCTTGATCGGGTTGGGCGATCCGGCGGCGACCGTCCTCACAGTCGAGGAGGCTTCATCCTCGGAGATCGCGGGCTTCAGCGGGGCCTATGACAATGCCACCGGAGAGATCCAGATCTCGTATCTGGCCGATCCGTTCGTGACAGTGCACGAGATGGCACACCTCTGGTTCAACAACAATCTGGTCGGCGACCGCTGGGTCCAGGAGGGATTCGCTTCGTACTATGCCCAAGAGGTCGTCGACAGCCTCGGGTATGTGGATCGGGCGCCCATAGTGACCGGCCAGATGAGCCAGGCGGCCATCCCGCTCGACGACTGGGTGACGGCCGGGGACCCCAACTCGAGCACCAGCGCATACGAGTACGGCATGTCCTTGCAGGTCGCCCGACAAATCGCCGCCCAGGCCGGCGACGCCGGCCTGCGGAGCGTCTGGATTGCCGCGCGTTCCCACACTGCCGCATACCAACCGCTCCACGGTGCGCAGACGGAAACGTTCTCCGCGGGCGCTATCAGCTGGCGCCAGCTGATCGACCTACTGGAGCGGAAGACCGGCAGTTCGTACGTGTACATCTGGCAACAGTGGGTCGTGGACCGGGCGCAGGCTGCGCTCCTGCCTCAGCGCAGCACGGCTCTTGCCGCCTACACCGAGGCGGAGACAGCGGCCGGTTCCTGGGACCTGCCACCTGAGATCCGCCAGTCGCTCGACGCGTGGCAGTTCGATCAGGCCGACCAGTTGATCACACAGGCCCGCGGCATCCTGGCCCAGCGGGACGCGATATCGACCGAGGCTGCCCGAGAGCAGGTCGCGCCGCCGACCACGCTCAGAACCGCTTTCGAGCACTCCAGCGTCCTGGCCGCCGGCGCCGAGGCGGCGAACGAATTGGCGGTCCTCCAGGAGCTGTCGGCCGCACGCCAGGCCCGGACCGACAGCGGAGGCGCCGCCCGAGCCCTCGGTTTGCTCGGGGCCGACCCGCAGTCGGATCTGGTCTCGGCCCGGAATGCTTTCTCGTCGGGCGATCTTGGTAGGGCGATGTCTCTAGCGACGGGGGCGCGCCTCGCCTGGCAGGGCGCCAACGGCGCGGGCCAGAGGCGCATCTTCGGCAGCCTCTGCGTGCTGTCCGGAGGCCTCGTGCTGCTTGGGCTTTTCATGTGGGGTCGGGGCAACACGTCGCGGGCGCAGCTGGCTATGGCCGCCGTCGCGGACAAGGGCGAGGCGAGCAGGGCTGGCACCGCGGTGCCGGTGGGTGGCGTGGCTAGAGGGCTTCGGCACGAGAAGAGGGGGAGCGTGATCGGCGCGGGCGGTGGTGCGGTCGCGGCCGCCGCGGCCACGGCGGACGCCGCGGATGCCGAGGCGAACCCGATCCGCGTATCCCGACCTCGAAAGCCGGTAGAGTCCGTGCCTGTCGCAAGGACCAAGTCACTCGATCCCTCTTCGAAAGACCAGGGCTACCTGCGCGACGCGGGTCATGCCGCCCGGTCGGGCGACAACGGCGGGGGCGCCTCCGTCTCTGACGACGGGTCGATCGGCTCCGAGGAGTCGGCCTATGAGCTGCTGCAGCGAGGAAATGCGCTGATTCGAGACCGCCACAACGCCCAGGCGGCGGTAGTTCTCGAGCGAGCGGCCCGGCTCGAGAACGGCAAGGGCTCGATTCTCGAAGCACTCGGGCGAGCCTATTTCAACAGCGGCCAGCATGCGCGGGCTGCGGAGACGTTCGAGGCTCTGCTCGAGATCGACCCGTCCGCCCACTACGGGCACTTCGCCCTTGGGCTTAGCTTCGCGCGACTCGGGCGACTTGCGGAAGCGAAGACCCATCTTCGCCTGGCCGTTGCTCTGGACCCTGTCAGCGACACATACCGGCGAGCTCTCGAGAAGATGGAAGCGACGGAGGACTGACCCGAACGACCGTCAGCGGCCTTCTGCCTCGAGGCGGCGAGCCAGGAGCAGGACGCCGGCAACCGACTTGGCATCCTCGATGACGCCGCCCTCGACGGCCGCGACCGCATCGCGCCAGGGGAGCCGTGAGAGCCGCAGGTTCTCGTCCTCATCCGGGCCGAGCCGACTCTCGTCGGCCGGACGCAGGTCCGTCGCCAGGTAAAGAGTCAGATACTCCGTGGAGAATCCCGGAGCGCTCCAGAAGCCGCCGATCCGCTCCATCTTTCCGGCGCGATATCCGGTCTCCTCCTCGAGTTCGCGGTGGGCGGCCAGAAGCGGATCCTCGATCGTGCCGTCGTGGGTGTCCAGTGTCCCGGCCGGCAGCTCCAGCATCGCTCCGCCGCATGGCACCCGGAACTGGGTGACGAATAGCAGCATGCCGTCGGGATCGAGCGGCGCCACGACCACGGCGCCCGGATGAACCACGATGTCCCGGACGGACTCGGAGCCGTCGCAGCGGACGATGCGGTCCCTCTCGAAGACCATGTAGTGGCCGTTGTGCAGCGGCCGTCGATCCACCACTCGCTCTTCGAGTGCGACGTCCGCGTCGCGCAGTTCGTCGAGGAGCAAATCCAGGACCGGTTGTCCGGTGGGGGTACGGTTCGGCTTGTGCCGCGCAGGGGAGTCGGGCATCGACCAACTATACGGGCGTGGCGGCCGCACTGCGGCGACCGATAGGACAGCCACCGAAGTGGTGCTGCCTGCTGTCGGGCGATAGGAAAGCGCCCCGGTTGTCCGGGGCGCTTTTCGTCTTGGACGGAGGATGGTTACGCGGTGACGGGCCCAAACGGGAGGGCGAAGTTCGTGTCGGGATCGAAGACCTGGAGGCGATCCAGCGGGATCCGCAGCTCGAGCATGTCGCCTGGACGGACGCGGTAGGAGGAGTCGACGATGGCCACGATGTCACGGCCTGCGCCGGAAGCGTGGATCAGTTCCTCGTTGCCGAGGTACTCGACGACTTCCGCCTTGGCATTGACCGTGGCCGTGGCGCCGGTGACCGGGCCGAGGACGAGGTGCTCGGGCCGGAAGCCGACGATCAGCTGCCGACCGACGGCGCCGATCGACTCGCGGAATTGCGGCGGGAGCGGAACCGTAACGCTCGAGCCCTGAAGCGTGATGTTGTCGCCGGTACCGGAGACTTCAACAGTTGCGAAGTTCATCGCCGGGCTGCCGATGAAGCCGGCCACGAAGCGGTTGATCGGCCGGTCGTACAGTTCCTGCGGGGAACCGACCTGCTGCAGGCGACCCTCGTTCATGACCGCGATGCGAGTGCCCATCGTCATGGCCTCGATCTGGTCGTGGGTCACGTACACGAACGTGGTGTTGAGGCGCTGGTGCAGGCGGAGGATGTTGGCCCGCGTCTCAACTCGCAGCTTGGCGTCGAGGTTGGAGAGCGGCTCGTCCATGAGGAAGACCGCGGGCTCGCGCACGATTGCGCGGCCGAGGGCGACGCGCTGGCGCTGGCCGCCGGAGAGTTCGCGCGGCTTCCGGTCGAGGTAGCGGGAGAGGTCGAGGATCGCGGCCGCTTCCTTGACGCGGGCCTCGATCTGGACCTTGGGCACGTGCCGCAGCTTGAGGCCGAACGCGAGGTTGTCGCGAATGCTCATGTGCGGATAGAGCGCGTAGCTCTGGAACACCATCGCGATGTCGCGATCCTTCGGCGGGACGTCGTTGATGACCTTCTCGCCGATGCGGAGCGTACCGTCGGTGATCTCTTCCAGGCCGGCGATCATGCGCAGGCTGGTGGTCTTGCCGCAGCCGGACGGCCCGACGAGGACCATGAACTCGGCATCGCGGATGTCGAGGTTGAGGTCGTCCACGGCGACCACGTCGCCGTACCTCTTGCTGACGTTTTCGAAGGTAACAGTTGCCATTCCGCAGGCTCCCTGTGTCTGGTGGGCCGATGTCGAGGGATGCTAGCAGCCCTGTCCGGCGGCTCCTCCGCTCATCGGGGTCCTTCGGGCCTAAACGTTTAGGTTCCATGCTGCCGGCGCGGCGGCTTCGGGGCCCGAGCCCTGGCCACAAAGGCCGGCGCCGCGTTCTTCGGACAGTCTGCCACGGGCGCGTTCCGGCGGGCGATCGAACCATGGAGCGGCGGCCGGGCCGCACACGACGACCTGATCACCTATTCAGTGGCAATTCAGCTAGGGCGCCTACAAAGGGGTTCGGGTGGAGCACATGGAACCCTCAACTGGAGCGCAACAATGAGCGCGAACGAACCCAACTACCCGCCGCAGATACCAGCGAGGCCCGAAGGCCAGACAACCGCGGACAGGACGGCGTCCGCCGAGAGCGCGCCATTGTGGCAGCCTGAAATGGGCGAGGTCGAATCGATCCAGCCGATTGTGCCGGCCTACGCCGAGACTCGGAATCCGGCTCCGCCCCCGACCGGCTTCTGGACCGCTCCGCCGGCCCCGCCGGCCCCGCCGTACGCTGCCCAGCCCAACTACGGATGGCCCCAGGCGGCGCAACGCGCCTGGCAGCCGCCAAACCAGCCCTGGCCGTCCGTCGCGACCGGAGCGCCGATGTTCACCGGTCCGCAGAAGCGAGCCGGGTCCGGCCGTCGCGTCTGGCCGCTGATGGTGGCCGTGGCGTTGCTCTCGGCCTCGCTCTCGGCCGGGGGGACCTACGTTGCCATTGCGCTCGCCCCGAAGGCAGCGGCGGTGGTGACCGCCACCAGCCAGCCCGCGGCCGCCCAGCAGGTAGGCGTCGCGCAGTCGGACACCATCGTTCGCGTCGTGAACCTGGTCAAGCCTTCGGTCGTGACCATCACCTCCTCCGGTGTTTCGGGCGGTAACCCCTACTCGTCGGGCACCGGTATCGGCTCGGGCTTCATCGTCAACTCCAATGGCCTGATCCTTACCAACAACCACGTGGTCTCCGGCGCGTCGTCGCTGACGGTCACCCTGAGTGACTCCCGACAGATGGCGGCCACGGTCGTGACGACCGATCCGGCGCACGATCTGGCACTGATCAAGGTCGTCGCGACGGGCCTGACGGCGGTCACTCTCGGCGACTCCAGCACCGTCCAGGTCGGCCAGCTGGCCATCGCGATCGGCAGCCCGCTCGGTACCTTCACCGACTCGGTGACTCAGGGAATCGTGTCCGGTCTGAATAGGAGCATCACCGTTGGCGATCCGGCGACGGGCGCCCAGGAGGCCCTCGCCGGGCTTATCCAGACGGACGCGGCCATCAACCCCGGCAACAGCGGCGGCCCGCTGCTCGATGCCAGCGGCAATGTCGTCGGGATCATCACTGCCAGCGCGAGCAACGCCCAGGACATGGGCTTCGCGATCTCGATCAACCAGGCCAAGTCGATGATTTCGGCGGCCGCGTAGCTCCGCCGAAGCCTTGTGTTACTTCAGGGATATTTCAGACGGACAGTCCATATATCGGAGGCACATCTTCCACTTGAAATCAGGACGCGTGGAGGCACCACGGAGAGACCATGAGAGGCACTGACCAATGAAGACCAGACTGGCAGCAATCGCACTGATCCTGGTGGGCGTCGCGGCCGTCGCGCTGGCCGTCGTTGGCCCCACCCTCGGCGCGTCGTCGACTTCCAAGTACCTGACGACGACCGTTTCCACAGGCTCGGTCAGCGCCCAGTCGGTGGCGACTGGAACCGTTGCCGCAAGCACGGTATACGGCTTCAAGTTCGGTTCCACGCCCGACATCGTTACTTCAGTTGCCACAACGTCCGGCAGCGGTGGTGCCACGAGCGGTACCTCAAGCAGTTCGCAGACCGGTTCCTCATTGATCTGGCCCGTCCAGAATGTCGCGGTAAAGGTTGGTGAGCGCGTGCCCGCGGGCACAGTCCTTGCCACCGCCGACCCGACTGCCGCCCAGCTCCAGCTCACATCGGCCCAGGCGACCCTGTCCTCGGCCAAGGCCAGGCTGATAGCAGATGTGAGCCAGGCGGATGCCGTCATCCTGGCCGACCAGGCCCAGGTGGCCACCTCTCAGGCAACCGTGAATGCCGACCAGGCCATTGCCGACGCGGCCACGCTCACGGCTCCGGCCGACGGTCTGATCATCGCCGTCAACATTCTGCCCGGGGTGAATGCCCCCACCGGTGAGGCGATCGAAGAATCGGTAGGCCCGATGGTGGCCACCGCGGGCTTTGCCGAGTCCGACATATCCAAATTGCAGATCGGGCAACCGGCCAGTGTCGCGATAAACGGCTCCAGTGCGACACCGGTGGCGGGGACGCTTACGCAGATCGTGCCGGTGGCGTCCACGTCCGGCGGTTCCAGCAGCGTCGCAACCTTCGCGGTCACGATCACGCTGACCAGTCCGCCCGCCACTGTTCTGGCCGGTATGAGTTCGACGGTTACGGTCACGACGGCCTCCGTAGACAACGTCCTCCGCGTACCTGCGTCAGCGCTGCAGGGCTCCGCCAGCGCCGGCTACACGGTTCTGGTCATGAATGCCGATGGCAGCACTACGACCACATCGGTCACCGTCGGTCTCGTCACTACTTCCTGGGCGCAGATCGACAGCGGCCTTAGCGCGAGCGAGACGGTGGTCACGGGCACGACTGCGGCCCGGACCGGAACCACCACCACGAGCAACAGCGGCGTCAACGTCAACTCGTTGACCGGCGGCGGCGGTCTGGGTGGCAATGGGTTCGGACGATGAGCGCCTTGCCGGACCAACCGATCATCAAGCTCGAGGAAGTCAGCCGAATCTACGACACGGGTAGGGTCCAGGTCCCGGCACTCATTGACGTGAGCCTGGAAGTGGCCAACGGCGAGTTCCTCGCGATCGTCGGGCCGTCGGGATCAGGCAAGTCCACGATGATGAACATCCTGGGCTGTCTGGATCGGCCTTCTTCGGGGCTCTATACGCTCGATGGACAGCCCGTTGACGAGCTCGATGACGACGGCCTGGCGTTCGTCCGGAGCCGTTCGATCGGATTCGTTTTCCAGAGCTACAACCTGCTGCCCCGCACCAGCGCCCTCGAGAACGTCGCGACGCCGCTCATGTATCAAGGCATTGGCAAGAAGGAACGGTTCCGCCGCGCCCAAGCAGCGCTCGAGCGCCTCGGTCTCGGCGACCGCATGAATCATGTCCCCTCCGAACTCTCCGGCGGGCAGCAGCAACGCGTCGGCATCGCCCGCGCCCTGGTCACCGAGCCGGCGTTGTTGCTGGCCGATGAACCTACGGGCAATCTCGACAGCCATTCGGGCGCGGAGGTCCTGGAGCTCTTCAAGGACCTTCATGCCCTGGGGCGGACGATCGTCCTGATCACCCACGATGTGGATGTGGCGGCCGCAGCCGACAGGGCCGTCCATCTCCGTGACGGACAGCTACAGGACACGGTGCCCGCATGAGACCTACCGATCTCATCCGACTGGCCCTATCACGTCTCGGTACCGGCAAGCTGCGGACCGCCCTGACGATGCTCGGCATCATCATCGGCGTTGCCTCGGTGGTCGCTCTGGTCAGCGTCGCCGAGGGCGCCACGAAGGGAATCAGCGACCAGCTCCAGTCTCTCGGCACGAATCTCGTGACCGTCAGCCCCGGCTTCACTCGGACCGGCGCGACGCGGGGGGCGATAGGCTCGGCCACGACCCTCACCCTGGCCGATGCCGATTCGCTCGTCGGCCTGGACGGCGTCCAGGCAGTTGCCCCCGAGTTGACGACGAACAACCTCATCGTTGCCGGAACCCAGAACGAGACGACTCGAATAGTCGGCACGACGCCGGCCTATCTGTCCGTCTTCGCCTACGACATGTGGGTCGGCTCGTTCATCAACCAGGCTTCGGTCGATCACAACCTGCGAGTAGCCGTGATCGGGGCAACGACCGCGGACAACCTGAGCCTGACCAGTTCCTCAGTTGGAACGACCATCACCATCGGCGGCCTGCCCTTCCAACTCATCGGCATCCTGCAGCCAAAGGGCGGCTCGACCACCGCGGATGACCAGGTCATCATCCCGCTGTCCACGGCGCACGAGTTGTTCATCGGTAGCAACAACGTCTCGGCGATCGGCCTCTCGGCCACGAGCCAGGACGCCATACCGACAGTTTCGGCCGAGATCACAGCTACGCTCGAGCAGCGCCACGGCATCACGAATGGAGTCGACGACTTCACGATCGCGACTCAGGCCCAGCTGCTCGGCACGGTCAGCTCTGTCAGCGACGTTCTGACTCTCCTG
>Ga0182017_10003804_pt1 | contig 11275 bp, 11 predicted proteins | sample 712E3DmetaG_FD_120492 | JGI IMG/M metagenome (GOLD analysis project Ga0182017, IMG submission 120492) | Permafrost microbial communities from Stordalen Mire, Sweden - 712E3D metaG | ecosystem: Environmental > Terrestrial > Soil > Wetlands > Permafrost | place: Sweden: Stordalen | collected... | reverse complement strand
TTGAAGCGGTCCTCCGATTCCTTGTTGTTAGGATTTTTGTCGGGGTGGTACTTGTGAGCGAGCTTCCGGTACGCTTTCTTTATCTCGTCCTTGTTCGCGCTCTTATCGACCCCTAGTGTCTTGTAGTAATCCTTGTTTCCGTTCAAAAGTCATCACCCGGCTCGCGGGTGCCCCCTTACGTTACTTGCCTTCGTCCGGGCCGGCCACGCTCACCATGGCTGGTCGGAGCAGGCTGCCGTTGAAACGGTATCCCTTCTGGGTCACGTCGACCACGGTTCCCTCGGGCTGCCCCGAAGAAGGCACGACCATCATCGCTTCCTGCTCCTCGGGATCGAACGGCTCTCCCTGGCCTTCGATGACCTCCAGCCCTTCTTTCTCCAGGACCTCCATCAGCTGATCGCGGACCATCGACACGCCCTGCGCGAGCGCCTTCGCCTGCTTCACCTCTCCGGCGTTGTCGATCGCCCTTTCCAGGTTGTCGATGGCGGGCAGGAGCTTCTTTATCAGGCCGGCCTCGGCCGTCTCGAGGATGCGTGTCTGCTCCCTGACCATCCGCTTGCGATAGTTATCGAACTCCGCCTGCATCCTCTGCAGGCCGTCGATGAGCTCGGCGTTCCTTGCCTCGACCGCCTTGATATCAGCAGTCGTCGTCTCGGCCGCGGGCGCCTCCGGCGCCTCTTCCTCGAGGACGATCTCTCCGCCATCGATGGCGTCCTCGCCCGGCTCCTCGAAGCCTGGATTCCCTTCCTTCTTTTTATCAGCCATTTCCTCGCCCTATCTTCGGTGTCCCCTGTCTATAGAACTCGGCGGCGGGAGCGATTCGTCCCGCCGCCGCTCTCCGTTCGCAAGGCAGCCTCATGCGGCTACTCGCTCTTTTTCGTCTCGACCTCGATCGGAACGCTCTTCTGCGCGGCCTCTTCAGCCTTCGGGACGGTGACCTTCAGCACCCCGTTCTCGTAAGACGCCGAGACCTTGTCCGGGTCCACCCCGGTGGCCAGTCTCATCGACCTCTGGAAGGTGCCCCACGCCCGCTCTACGCGGTAGTAGTTATCCTCCCTGACCTCTTTCGAGTGCCTCCGCTGGCCCTTTATCGTGAGGACCCCTTCATCGATAGACACATCGATGTCGGCAGGGTCCACGCCCGGGAGTTCGGCCTCGACGACGAGGCCGCCGTCGCCTTCGTACACGTCGACCGCCGGTGCCCAGGTGCCTCCCCTGAGCGGCTCTTCCTCGCCTGTCTGCCCGAGCATGTGACGGAACACCTGGCTCACGTCACCGGGCGCGAACAGCGAGTCGAACGGGTCCCATCTAACAATCGCCATGCGCCCTTCCTTTCAGAGTGTGGTCGAGGAACCGAGGACAGAGCCTCAGCTCTTGTCCTCGTCCATCACTTCGTAGTCGGCCTCGATGACCTCTTCCTCGGGTGCGCCGCCCTGCGGTCCGCCGTCGCCGGCCTGGTTCGCCTGGGCCTGCGCCCCGGCCTGAGCGTAAGCCGCTTCGGCCAGCTTGTGCGACGCCTGCACGAGGTTCTCCATCGTGGTCTTTATCTTCTGCGTGTCGTTGCCCTTGAGGGCCTCCTTCGACTCGTTCAGGGCCTCTTCGATCCGTGCCCTCTCGGATGCGTCGACCTTGTCGCCCAGGTCGCGGAGCGTCTTCTCGGTCGCGTAGACTATCTCGTCAGCGCGGTTACGGGTCTCCGCCTCTTCCCGGCGCCTGTGGTCCTCGGCCGCGTGCTCTTCCGCGTCGTGGGTCATCTTCTTGATCTCGTCCTCGGAGAGCCCGCTGGTCGCCGTGATCGTTATGGCCTGCTCGTTGCCGGTAGCCCTGTCCTTCGCGGACACCTGGACTATACCGTTCGCGTCGATGTCGAAGGTTACCTCGACCTGCGGTATTCCTCTAGGCGCCGGCGGGATGCCCACCAGCTGGAACCTTCCCAGCGTCTTGTTGTACTCGGCCATCTCGCGCTCGCCCTGCAGTACGTGCACCTCGACGCTCGGCTGCCCGTCGGATGCGGTCGTGAAGACCTCGCTCTTCCGGGTCGGGATCGTCGTGTTGCGCTCGATCAACTTAGTGAAGACGCCGCCAAGCGTCTCGATGCCCAGTGACAGTGGCGTGACGTCGAGGAGCAGGATGTCTTTGACTTCGCCCTTGAGGACGCCGGCCTGTATCGCCGCGCCTACCGCGACGACCTCATCCGGGTTGACTCCCTTGTGCGGCTCCTTGCCGCCGGTGAGCGACCTCACGAGGTCCTGTATCGCCGGCATGCGTGTCGCTCCGCCGACGAGGATGACGTGCTCGATGTCCTTCGCCTCGAGCCCCGAGTCGGTCATGGCCTGCTTGAACGGCCCCACGCACTTGTCCACGAGGTCCGCTGTCATCTTGTTGAACTCGCTCCTCGACAGGTTCATGTCGAGGTGCTGCGGGCCTTCCTGGGTCGCCGTTATGAACGGCAGGTTGATGTTGGTCGTCGTCGTCGTCGACAGTTCCATCTTCGCCTTCTCGGCCGCTTCCTTCAGGCGTTGCAGTGCCATCTTGTCCTTACGGAGGTCGATGCCGGTCTTCACCTTGAAGTCGTCGGCCATCCAATCGATGATGCGCTGGTCCCAGTCGTCGCCGCCCAGGTGCGTGTTGCCGCTGGTCGACTTGACCTCGAAGACCCCGCCGCCGATCTCCAGCACGCTGACGTCGAAGGTGCCGCCGCCGAGGTCGAAGACCAGGATGGTCTGCTCCTCTTCTTTGTCGAGCCCGTACGCCAGTGAGGCGGCGGTCGGCTCGTTTATAATGCGCAGCACTTCGAGGCCGGCGATCTTGCCGGCGTCCTTGGTCGCCTGCCGCTGGCTGTCGTCGAAGTACGCGGGAACTGTGATGACCGCCTGGGTTATCTTCTCTCCCAGGTACTCCTCCGCGTCGGACTTCAGCTTCTGCAGGATCATCGCCGAGATCTCCGGCGGCGAGTAGTCGCGCCCGTCGATCTCGATCTTCTCGTTCGTCCCCATCTTCCGCTTGATGGATGCGATGGTCCTGTCCGGGTTGGTTATTGCCTGCCTTTTCGCTACCTGGCCAACCAGGCGCTCGCCGTTCTTGCTGAACGCCACCACGGAAGGAGTCGTCCTACCACCTTCGGAGTTGGGTATGACGGTCGGCTCGCCTCCCTCCAGCACGGCCATACACGAGTTGGTCGTACCGAGGTCGATTCCTATAGCTTTCGCCATGTCTACCACTCCTTACCCTTGGATTGCTTCCTTTTGAGATGCTAGTTAATACTACCCTCATTATGAATGTTGAGTCTCTTGTTGTCAAGTATCTTCATATCATTATTATCACCACTCCGGCAAAGCGTTCCCATGGGGGCTTTTTCGTTGCCGCTGCGTCCACTCCTCCGGCAGAACCTCAAATCAGTTGAGTCCCGGGAGAGCGGGTCTGCTGAGAGGATCGCGGCCAGGAGGCCGGCCGCAGGACACCGGACGGGATCGACTATCGGCGCCCGGCCTGAAAAGCTTCGCGGCGCTCCAGGGCCGAGGGTCAAGAAAATCCTTTGTGCAGGCGTTTTCTTTCGACCCCGGGGAGCCCTGCTCTTTTTAGCTTGTAATGCTTGACGCACGGGAATGAGAATTGGATTATTGTGCGGATTGATTCACGTTGAACTCACTCAGGAGGTGAACCGTGGCAGAGCCCAGCGACAAGAGGCCGAAAGTCGATGCCGATGAGTGCACCGGCTGCGGGCTGTGTGTTGACGTCTGTGAGCAGGAATCTCTGGACCTCGTTGACGATATCTGCAGCGTGGTCAAGATGGACGCCTGCATCGGTTGTGGCGAGTGCGCCGAGGAGTGCCCGGTAGAAGCCATAACGATGGAATAGAAACAGTATTCGTGCTCAAGATTAAAGGCGGGCGGGTCCCGCCTTTAGCTTTTTCCGAGAAAGGTGATGGTCGAAAAATGGTGTGGTTAAGCCAGATTCCGGCCGTCGAGCAGTGGCTTGAGACGCTCCTGTCTCTTGAGTTGACAATACAGCAAGATAATTAACAAAAGGGTACAGAAGGTAAAGGTTCCTTACTCAATTTGACAATCGACAACATGTATGGCTATACTCGACTAAACCTGTACTAGATGTGCTGCTTGTTTTTATTTAGGAGGCATGTTGGCACGAAGTAAGGGTGTAAATCCCGCCATCAAGAAATACCGAGAACTCTCCGACAAGGAACTGGTCCGTGCCTCGAGGTCGGGCGACCGTGTCGGGGAAGCGGTGCTGATCCACAGGTACCAGTACCTCGCCCACGTGAAAGCCCGCTCCTACTTCCTTACGGGGGCGGACCACGAGGACACGGTGCAGGAAGGCATGATAGGCCTCTTCAAGGCCATCCGCGACTACAAGGAGGACGAGCTCTGCTCGTTCCGCTCATTCGCGATCCTCTGCATCACCAGGCAGATAATAACCGCGGTGAAGACACACGCACGTAAGAAGCACAACCCGCTGAGCTCCTACCAGTCGCTCGACACGCAGGTGCCGGACGAGAGCCTGCTCGACACGCTCGCCCAGGGAACGATGGGCGGCTCGGAGAAGTCGGAAGACCCGCTCGATCTCTTTATCTACGAGGAAGAGCTGGACGGCGTGATCGGTATCCTCAGAGAGAAGCTGAGCGACCTGGAGTGGAGCGTTTTCGTCGAGTACCTCGACGGGAAGAGCTACCAGGAGATCGCGGTCGAGATCGACTGCGAGACCAAGGTCGTCGATAACGCCCTCTGCCGCATCAAGCAGAAGATCCGCAAGGAGTGCGCTCTCTCCGCGTAAAGCTGCGCCGCGAATATCAAACTTTTGCCACACAACCCTGAACGAGATTTGAGGCACGGCATGTGCCGTGCCTCAAATCGAGTCCCACCTTGAACAAGAAGCTGATGAACGTCTTTTGACGTTCATCAGCACGAACGCGGCCGCAACGAGGCTCAGTGTTTGTTCAGACTCCGGGTGAGGGGGATCTCAGACTAAGACAAACGGTTGCGGACGCTCTTATCTACTTCGAACTCAGAGGTTATTCAGGAACGGTGAACCTTCGAACTCAGGGGTAACCCGGTGTTAGGCGTGAACCTTGAGCTTCTGCCACCCTGTTCACCACCTGCTTGAACCCCCAAATTCCACTTTTTGGACCTGACCCTGAATTCCAGTCTTGAGTCGTGGTACATATTCTGCCCAACCCACCACCTGCGTGTGCAAATCAGCCGGTAATGTCCGGGAAAGCGCTACATGCTGCACACCTGACGCATCCCGCTGCGCAGTTGGCCGCCTTCAGCCCGGCGTCGGTCACCGGTACCGCGCAGCTTTCATAAAGGCGCATCATCCTTTCCACTGGTGGCGGCTCGACGTCCCGAAGCCGGCTGCCTCTCAACGGCCGCAGCGGGAGCAGGAACGGGTAAACGCCGAGGGAAGCGAGCAGCTTCACGCCTTCTTCGACGCTCGCGTCTTCCTCTCCCAGTCCCACCACGATGAAGCAGGTGACGTTTCCCGGGCCGAAGACGTCCACCGCCTTCTTCCATGCAGCGACGTAATCATCCGTGGGTGTCTTCGCCTTGCCGGGAGTCATCGAGGCGCGGACCCCGGGGTCGAAGGACTCGATATTGATAGCGCACGAGTCTGCGCTCCTCCCCGCCTCCTCTATCCAGGCCGCGTCGTCCGGCGGCTCGAACTGGACGTGTATTTTCATGAAGGTTGTCCGCCTGACGGCCGAGGCGCATCTCTCCAGCTTCTCGATGCCCCTGCCGGCGGAGCGCGTGGTGCCGGTCGTGAGGATGACGTGACGGTAGCCCTCTTCCTCGGCCGCCGCGGCAACGCGGCCTATCTCGTCGGGGTCCTTCTCGAAGAGGGTCGCACCGGCGGCGGCACTGGAGTCTATCGAGCAGAACCTGCACGCGTTGCTGCCGTGAACGCACGTCTGCACGACGGTCGTCCCGATGGCGTCGCGACCGTGCCTGAGCGCGAGCTTCCTGAAGGAGACTCCGCCCGGTGTATCGAGCGAGTAGAAACCCGGCTCGCACGCCGGCTCGACCAGGGTGAGCTCCACGCCGCGATCGAAGAGCATGAACTGCCCGCCGCTCTCCTCGATCGAAAAACGAGAGCGGGTAGCGAAGGCCCCGAGGACGGGTACGTTCACGACAACGTCGCCTATGAACAGGGTCGTTCCGTCGGAAGGACCCGCCCCACCTTCACGGGACGGAAGGCCCCCGGCCATTGCGCCGCACGATTGCAGTTCCGCTTTCAACTCGATGAGTCTCATCACGCGATTATAGCGCCTGCCGACTGGTTCGCCGGCGGGCCGGTCGATACGATTATCACGTTCTCTCTGCTAGGCTTTTCATGTATTCACCCGGGCACATGGCCGGACGCGGCCGCGAAGCGAGGAACGTGCTGGAGGAGACCGTGGACCAACTGCGCGAAGAAGAGCTTCGCCAGTGGGAAGAGGAATTCGAGAAGTTCAACAAGATGCTCGAGCTTTCGGAGATGCGCGAGCGACAGAGCGACGCGCGCGTACGGGAGGCCCTGGGCAAGTTCAACTTCTTCATACACGTCACGGGCTGGCTCTCGGGCACGGCGTACCTGGTGATACTGGGCATCCTCATCCCGAGCGCCTGGCCCTACCTGGCGATCCCGATAGGTATCTGGGTGTGCCTGCTGGCTGTCCACGCGATCTACGCTTTCTGGCCGAGCGGACCGGTCAACCGTTTTCTGAAGAAAGTCTTCAAGCCGAAGAGGCCCGGCCCGGGTCCGTCAGGAAAAAGCCCTGAGGCAGAGAAAGGCGAGAAGGCAGAGAAGGATCAGCCACACGACGATGACGACAACGGCGGCGACCCTGGCCGCGCGGGCTGAACCGACGACCGCCCCGGCGGCACTCTTGCGGCACTCTTTCATGACATCACGCGGGACCATCTTTATGCAGATCGCGAGCCCGACCGGGACGATGATCATGTCGTCGAGCAGCCCCAGCACCGGGATGAAGTCGGGGATGATGTCTATCGGGCTGAGCGCGTAGCCGACGATCGCCACCGCCAGCACCTTCACGTACCAGGGAGTGCCGGGATGTCGGGCGGCGAGGTAGAGCGCGTAGGTCTCGGTCTTGAGACGCGCCGATCGTTCTTTCCACTTGTCGCAGTTCAAGACACGGTCACGCCTGCAGGACTCTCAGGCATCTTCCTGCAGCTTGTCATGGGGTTGCCACCCCGTGAACTTCCACAGGAATTCCAGGACGAACAGCGCCGCGGCGGCGATGCCCGCTGTCTGCAGGAGCACCTGCGGACCGGGGAAGCTCAGCCCAACGAGGTCGCTGAACCACGGCCAGAGGGCGCTCAGCAGCATGATGAGGACGAAAGTGCCGATCATCGTCAAGTCCAGCAGCATCTTCCACCAGTTGAAAGGCTCCGACAGGACTATCAGGACCCAGAACCCTACACACGCGAGGACCAGGATCGCCATGGTCTGTGACTGCTCCGGGGTGATGTAGCGGTAGACGTGAGCGAGGGCGCCCGCGGCCATAACGGCGCCGGCGGCGACGAGGCCGGCGGGCACGGTGAATCGCAAGACCCTGGTGACGAAGCCAGGCTGATAACGTTTCTTGTTCGGCGCGAACGACAGCACCAGTGCCGGCGCGCCGATCGTCAGAGCGCTCACGATGGTGAGGTGGCGGGGCAGGAACAGGAACTGCCAACCGGCCAGCCCGATCACGATGGTCAGCAGCGTCGCGTAGACCGTCTTGGTCAGGAAGAGGTTGGCGACCCGCTCGATGTTTCCGGCAACGCGCCGCCCTTCGGCCACCACGCCGGGCAGCGTCGCGAAGTTCCCGTCCAGCAGGACCAGCTCGGCGATCGCACGGGTCGCCGGGGCGCCGGAGCCCATCGCGATGCCGATGTCCGATTTCTTCAGGGCGAGGACGTCGTTGACGCCGTCGCCGGTCATGGCGACCACGTGGCCTTTCGATTGAAGGGCCTCGACCATGGCCCGCTTCTGCTCCGGTGTCACACGCCCGAAGACGGTGGTCTCCTCCACCGCGGCCGCGAGTTCTTCGCTGTCCGCAGGAAGCTTGCGGGCGTCGGTCGGTTCCCCGACCTCCAGCCCGACCCTCTTCGCGACGGCGGCGACGGTAACGGGATTGTCACCCGATATCACCTTGACCGTGACACCCTGGTCCTTGAAATACTCGAGCGTGTCGTGGGCCTCGGGCCTTATCTTCTCCTCGAACGTCAACAGAGCTGCGGGCTCCAGCCCGTCCGGCAGCAGTTCGCCGCTCAACCCCGACGGCGAGCGGGTCAGCAGCAGCACGCGGAGCCCCGAGGAAGCGAGCCTCTCGACCTCTTCACGAACCCCCGGTGAATCGACGGACCTGTCGAGCAGAACCTCGGGGGCGCCCAGCACCCACGAGCCAAGACCCTCGAAGCTCTCGGCGCTCCATTTCCGGATCGAAGAGAACGGGACGCTGCTTGTTATGTTCACCGCGTCTGCCGGCGGGTACTTCTCCGATATCGCTTCCAGTGTGCTGCTCGACGTGGATGTGTCGGACGTGAAGCCCGACAACACGGTGGTGACGTCGACACCACCGTCCAGCTCCTTGATGTCCTTCAGCTCCAGCGAGCCCTCCGTCAGTGTCCCCGTCTTGTCGAGGCAGATAACGTCTACGCGGGCCAGCCCCTCGACCGCGGGCAGTTCCTGCACCAGGACTTTCCGCCTTGCCAGGGCGATCGCGCTAACGGCGAACGCGACGCTCGTCAGCAGGACCAGGCCTTCGGGGACCATGCCGACCAGCCCGGCGACCATCCCGGTGACCGCCACGCTCCAGACGGCATGCGCCCTGTACACCTGGCTGAGGAGCAGCAGCAGGCCAGCGGGCACCATGATCCACGAGATGTATTTGAGGATCACGTTGATGCCTTCCCTCAGCTCGCTCTTCACCATCGTGAACTGCTTGGCCTGTGACGAGAGCTTCCTGGCGTAAGCCTGCTCGCCCACGCGGGTCGCCTTGAACAGACCGGCGCCGGCGATGATGAAGCTCCCGGACATGACCTGGTCGCCCTCGCCCTTGTCGATGGCGGCGGACTCGCCGGTCAACAGGGACTCGTCCACTTCCAGCCCGTGCGACCTGATAATCACCCCGTCGGCCACGACCTGGTCGCCGGTCTTGAGGGAGATGAGGTCGTCCAGGACGACGTCGCCGGTTGCCACTTCGGACTCGACGCCCTCCCTCGTCACCCTGGCCTTCGGCGCGCTCAGCAGCGACAGCCTGTCCAGCATCCACTTGGCCCTGACCTCCTGTACCACGCCGACCAGCGTGTTGACGACCAGGACCATCCCGAACAATGCGTCCTTCCAGTTCGCGAATATTATGATGATGAAAAACAGGACACCTAGGATGGCATTGAACCTCGTGAAGATGTTGGCCCTGAGGATGTCGCCGTAGCTGCGACTGGTGTGCTCCTTGACCGAGTTCGTCTGGCCGGCGGCGATCCGCTCGGCAACGTCGGCTGTCGAGAGCCCTTGAAGCCCGTCCGTTTTTTCGGCGTCCTTCACCCCGGCAGGAGCTGTGCCCTTTGCAGAATCCATGCGTCTATCTTTCACGTAATGGTGGTGGGTTTCAACATGGCCCCTTCAAGCGGCGATCAGGGCACTTGGGAAACTACGCGAGGTCTTCGCCCGCGAAATGGAGCTGAAAGGCTGGAAGGTCACGATGAGTGTCGGCGTGGTCACAAAGGACGGAGCGGAGGTGAACGTCGAAGACCTGGTGTCGAAGGCGGACGCCTTGATGTACACGATCAAAGAGAGTGGCGGGGGCGGGCTCGCCCGCGAGGCGCTGAGCGCCCCGCAGTCGGACTACCTCAGGAGCTCCCCGTAACGGGTGTGCGGTCCCACCAGGGGGTCTCGACGTCACATCCGCACGTGCAGATGGTGACCCTTGCAGGGAGACGCCTGTGACAGTCGGGGCAGATGGGACCCTCTATGACGTGAGGGCCTTTCTTGACGGGCTCCTCCTCGGGCTCGTTATCGTGGTGTTCCTTCTTCACCGGCAGGGGCGTCATCACAATCATCAGGCAGAGCGGGCCGAGGACCAGGCCCGAGACCGCGTAGAAGACCTGGTCCTTGTGATAGCGCCTCGCCAGCTCCTTGCACAGGATGGAAGACGATACGAACGTCACCGCTACTGCCAGCCAGGTCACCACGTCCAAGAAGATCCACCTCTTCATGCCGCGATCATTGCTTCTATAGATTACTTCGGAGGCCAACGTTCAAACTTGATAAAAGTGACCACTCAGAGCGAAGAATGGTCCTTATTGCTTCACGGAGAGTAGCCCTTTCGGTTGGTTGCGGGCTGGGCCATTCAGGTGCGGTCCCGTTTGCGTTATCATTTGGTGTCCGCCCCGTCAGGGGCGTTCTTGACGATTGTATGAAGTCACGAGACTGGAGTCTTTCTTGCAGGCCGATATTTCGAAACTGGATTGCGTCTTCAACCCCCGGTCCGTCGCGTTCGTAGGCGCGACCGAGGCCAAGGTAAAGTGGGGCTTCATCATCTTCAATAACCTGGTGATCGGTGGTTACGAAGGCGAGCTCTACCCGGTGAATCCCGGGCACGAGGAGATCATGGGGATGAAGTGCTACGCCCGGGTCAGCGACATACCCGGCGACGTCGACCTCGCGGTCTTCACGGTGCCGGCGAAGCAGGTGCTCGCCTCACTCGACGACTGCGCGACCAAGGGCGTGAGCGCCGCACTGGTGATAACGGCGGGGTTCAGCGAGGTCGGTGAAGAAGGGGCGGAGCTGGAGGCCGAGATGGTCCGCAAGGCCGATGAGGCAGGGATCGTCCTCGTCGGTCCGAACGGGCAGGGAGTCTGCTCGCCCGGCGCGTCTCTCTACACCTGGATGCCCATCTTCTTCCCTACGCCCGGCGAGATGTCTTTCGTCTCGCAGAGCGGCAACATCCTGAACATGCTGATCGACCACGCGCTCGACGCCGGCTTCGGGGTGTCGAAGGCGGTGTCCAGCGGCAACGAAGCGATGCTCCGGTCCCAGGACTACTTCTCGTACCTGTCGAAGGACCCGGGCACCCAGGTCATAGTCTCCTATATTGAAGGCATGAAAGACGGCCGCGATTTTTTCACAAAGGCGAGCGACGCGACGCGAAGGAAGCCGGTCATCGTACTCAAAGGCGGGCGCAGCAGCTCGGGGATGAAGGCGGCGAGCTCACACACCGGGGCCCTGGCGGTGTCGAGCAACGTGTTCTCGTCGGCGGCAAGGCAGGCGGGCGTCA
>Ga0182017_10003803_pt1 | contig 11277 bp, 7 predicted proteins | sample 712E3DmetaG_FD_120492 | JGI IMG/M metagenome (GOLD analysis project Ga0182017, IMG submission 120492) | Permafrost microbial communities from Stordalen Mire, Sweden - 712E3D metaG | ecosystem: Environmental > Terrestrial > Soil > Wetlands > Permafrost | place: Sweden: Stordalen | collected... | reverse complement strand
TTCTTTCGCCACTTTTTTCTTTAAGTCCATGATCTCCGGTATTGCCTCTATCACCATATCGGCATTTTTCACTGCTTCTTTCGTATCAATCACGAAACTGAGGCGGCCCATTAGTTCATTCTTGGCTTCGGCGGTTATTTCGCCTCTTTTTACTCTTTTGTCCCAACCTTCGGTAATGACCTGGCGGCCTTTGTCCAGGAATTTATTATCAATGTCTCTGATAATTACCTTGTAGCCAGCCTCCGCCGCGATAGCGGCAATCGTCGCGCCCATAGCGCCGGCCCCGAGGACCGTAATGTTCTTAACTTCTTTCATCCTTTAACCCCTTTCTTAGTATTTGTATCTAAGTTGGAATGGCTATTAGTTTTTTACCATTCCCAAGTATAATACACGTTTTCGATTGGCTTGGACGCTACATTGCAGTCCATGTCATGATTGAATCTCGAAACCCATTTTCACTTTATTGATTATCTTAAACTTACACTCGGTGCAGTTTGTGATACTATCTAATATGAACTTTATCAGGATGCTTTTATTAAATCTGCGCTAAGTCATAACTAATCGTTCCAGCATTGGACAAGGTGAGTGACATTTTAGGTAATTCTAATTATTCCAAGACTTCCGACCAGCATTTCTAGCAGATTAAGTTCAAGAATAACACAAGCAGCCACATTTTTTACATTTCCTACCGGTAAATCTCACTCATAGAAGGCAGCCACGAAACCAACAAACATAGTTAAATTCCCGAGCTTCTAGTGACCCTATATTCAGAGCGGAGACTTGCTAGATATCCAAAATCGTGGTTCCCCCAATCTTGGTAATTATTAACTATGCCATTTTATCTCCTTTTCCCCAATCAATCATACACCTCCTATTAATCCAGTTCGGTGCCCTGGAATATTAAGTCTATTACCCGCCCCACCCCATCGGGTGTGGTTGTGGTTTGTACAATATTGCTCACATGATTTCTAACACAAAAAATGTCTAATGACGACTAATATTAAAACAAACTAGCATGATACCAGTTTAAAAATCTTTTTTTCCTGATCGTTTCGCAAATATCGTTCACTGCTCCAACGAGGATGCAATTGTAGGGGCAGGCAACTACGCACACCGGTGAAACTCCACTTTCCAAACTGTTCGAACAAAGGTTGCATTTCCTAGCAACCTTTGTTTCAGCGTCACACTGAATTGCACCCATGGGACAGGCTTTAATGCAAGCAGCGCAGCTATCACATAACTCTTCAATGATTTGGACTATGCCATCCTTTCTTTTAACTATAGCCTGCCTCGGACAAGCAACTATGCACAAAGGGTTAACGCAATGAGCACAATGAACAATGATACATCCGCCGTGCCTTTCGCTGCTAATTTCTGAGGCATAACAAGCTCTTATGAAACCATGCCCCGAGGTAATATTGTTTCCCTTTTTACAGGCTACCTCACAGAGATTGCAGCCGACACAATCATCATTGTCTATAACAATCCCATATTCTTTCAACAATATCGTGCTTCCTCCACAAGGGGTTATGCCGTTAATCCAATATATAATCGCCGCCTAATGCAAGAATGGTCGTTACTAAGCGGCTGCTTTATGCAAATCTTCAAATCCAAGACTAAGTGGTTTATTTATCGTGGTTATTCCCCTTAGTCAGTAGGGATTTTATGTATAAAAAATGGGCACCCCGAAAGGAGGTGCCCAAAAGCAGACGCTTTCTGAGCCATCTCTCCTTTCCAAACACGGGAGGCATCGCCATTTCCAGCGATACCCTTTGAGCCTCTTCCGAAGCTCACGGTCGATATACCATACCTAGCGTTAAGGTATATCAACTCGAAGAGCAATCTCAATATTCAATTAAAATATACTTTAGCATAGCTTCAACATCTGAGTCAATTGAACCATGCGACCTCAAAAAAAGTTGCGCAACTAGTACAGAAGTTCATAATGTATTCCTATATTTTCTTTCAAGGATGGTTCCTCATTGGCTGAATTAAAAAGAATACCAGAATCTGCCGAATTAAAAAACTTCCTTTTGGAGCGTCACATCAACGAATTTCGTATAAAACCGGTCTCCAACTTAATTATTTGCTTAACATAAAGGTTTTTGTTACGTAAAATATATACTATTTCATAAAAGTCAGTTACTAATATTTAACTATTTTGTTACTTCCGGCCTTACGATTCCTGTTGACAGTCCTTTTTGCTTGTTGTAAAGTAAACTTTATAAGATTGACAAGTAAATATGACATATCGATTTTATTTATATAAAATGTGCGTGAATTAAATAAATAATTGGTTATGTAGTTTGCGTTTCTCCGGAGCTGTTTTACCTAAAGGCACGATCCATGGTGAACAGCCGGTAGATGGAAAATCTCGAGGGTGATGCTGGAAACGGCTTTACCTCCCGGATGGAGAAGGAGAAAGCAAGTATGCGTTTCGTTTTTTGACACAGAATCCCTCCAGAGAATTACCGCTGTTCGGCTCTGTCTTCCTGTCTCTATCCTCTTTTAGCAACTTCAATTTATTAATTCAGTGTTTTGTCTTCTCATTTAGTGTAGAAATAACCGGTAAAGGAGAGGAAATTATAAGAATAAGGAAGATACCATCTTGCAATTATTGTGTGAAAAATAAACAAAAATGGAGTCTAATATACGGATATGAAAAATCAAATAGTTAAATATATATCCACACTGTTGGCAACAGTTTTATTGTTTGGCACACTTGCTAGTTGTACACAACCAACAATAACAACCTCCTCTCCAAATGTAACAACTCCAACGACTACCTCAACAACCCATCCGACAACGACGGCTATTACCACAGTTACATCGACAACACCGACACCCCTACCGACTGCGCCGACTACGACAACGGTGCTCACGGTTGTCAATGGAACCGATAGCCAGACTTATACATTGGCGCAGTTAAAGGCTTTACAGTCTGTCACCGGTTGGGGTGCTAAAAATAAGGGAGGAACCGTCAGTGGATCTGATACTTATGTCGGGGTTAGGTTAACCACCCTCATCAAATCAATCGGTGGTATGACCAACAGTGATTTTGTGAAAATTACCGGAGCGGATGGTTACTCCAAAACACTGTCCTGGACACAGGTTTATCAGGGCACTTTTAACGTTTACGATCTAAGCGGTAATTCTGTGACCGCTGGCACGCAACCTTTTGTATCACTGATTTATACAATGGATGGCAATGACCTGGATGCGACGACCGGCCCGGTTGAGACGGGTATCATGACAATGAACGGCCAGGCGTCAGACTCGTCTTTGTGGATTAAACAGACAATTAAAATCGAGATCCTTAGAGCCCTTTCCTTGAATGTTTCCGCAGCATCAAGCTTGAGTAACGTCCTGAAAGCTATTGATGCTCTTTATACCAAGACAAATCCCAATGTGACCATCAGTTTAAATACCGGCGCATCCGGAACACTGCAAACCCAAATTGAGAACGGCGCCCCCGCCGATGTTTTCCTCTCGGCAGCCTCTGCGAATATGGATACTCTGCAAAATGAGAATTTAATTATCAATAGCTCGCGCAAAAACCTCCTTAATAATACCCTTGTCATGATTGTCCCCAATGACAGCACTCTTGGCCTCACCAGTTTCAACGACCTGACCTTGGTCAAAGTGACCAAAATCGCCATTGGCGACCCCAAATCCGTACCTGCCGGAGCTTATGCCCAGGCAGCTTTCGATGAACTCGGTATCACTTCCCAGATACAATCTAAGTTCATTCTAGGCGCCAATGTAACCCAGGTATTAACCTATGTTGCGGGTGGCAACGTAGATGTCGGTTTTGTTTATTCCACTGATGCCTTAAGCTCAAGTCAGGTCAAAGTGGTGGCCAACGCCCCGGCGGATATTAATGCTCAAATTATCTATCCTGCAGCGGTTCTCAAAGCTAGTACCCATTCGACTGCGGCTCAGGCTTACCTTGATTTCTTATCTAGCGATCAAGCCAAAGCACTGTTTATTCAATACGGTTTCATTATGGCTGGTAATTGATTATTTTATAAGTTAACGAACAACGAACAATATATGACAGAATATAATTTGTCACCATTGTAAATTTTAAGAATAACGGTTCTAGTGGCGACGGCAATCACCCTTTATCTTAAGATTGCCGTCGCTCACTTGACGGTTTCTCATCGCATGAAATCAAAATTATATCATTGGGATTTTTTTATTGTTATCGCCACCAATTGCGCTGGGGCTTGCGCTTCTGTTCTGTCAAAATGGTTTTGTTGGGTATTTCTTAGTCAATAATTATCTGGGAATATTGAGACACATAGGAGAAGCTATGGTAGAGGAAATAAAATGTAAACCCATAGGAATCATTTATACCTCTTATTCACAAAAAGAGAATACTCCGATACAAGGATGTTTTGCCCCAAATAATAAGGGTTTTATTGAGCTATTTCATGAATATAAGGAAGGACTTCAGGACATACAGGGATTCTCGCACCTAATCCTCATTTACTACTTTCATAAATCCGAGGGTTACGATTTATTGACCAAACCTTTCCTAGACAAAGATAAAAAGGGCATTTTTGCTGTTCGTCATTTTAACCGACCGAATCCAATCGGTTTTTCCATTGTCAGGTTGTACCGTGTTAGGGATAATATTCTCGATATTGGAGGCGTGGACATTTTCGACGGTACTCCGTTGTTAGACATTAAACCCTACGTCCCACAGTTCGATATCAAAGACGATGTCAAGAACGGATGGTATCAAGATGCTAGTGAAAGATCTAAATATAAAGTGGAAGAATAGTAAATAAACGTGGAGGTAATCAAAGAGTGTTTTATCAATAGAATCAAGAGGTATCGTCAATTCTTTTCCCCGACCAGTGTTCTGTTCGAGTCCTGACAACCATGATCGAATTAAATGCTAATTACTATAACATGATTAAAACGAATTGTTGATTGGGATTGTCGACAAAACGCAAAGGAAAAACAAAATAATGTCGGAAAGCCTAAAACAGAAAAACGATTAATAAACGGCAATGAGTTTGAACTAAGATTAATCTCCAGTAACAAGAACCGGGCAAACCACTAAGCTAGTAAATATCGTAATAATGGTTTTCATACTAGAGTTTTTAAGATACAACTTGGGGTATTTTCGGTCTATCGCCGTCATAAGACGATTGGTAATGACAATTCTGTGGGGTATGCAAAAAAATTAGCATAGTAAACAGCTATTGAGTTGCTCGATTTGAATTCCTGCTAACATCAATATACTATCAAATTCACGGTCTGTTGCGTGGCCAAGATTATAATTTTAACCGACTGTTTAACCCACCATGATTCTTGGGGACCCTGTATTGGTTAATCATAATGCCAAATTCCAAAAAGATGCGCTCAAAATAATATAATAACTTGTATTTGACATTTATATTGGCTGATGGATAAATCAGATTTAGTTAAAAATGCCGGCGTGCATAAGATAATGTGCGACCCTAAAAGAGGTAACGAAGTACCTTCAACTTGTTGCTAATACAGCGATAATGTTCCCCAAATTCCTGTAGACATGCCCTTTAGCATTGGTATTATTAAATTAAAGCCTTATCTATCTATTAAGGTGAATTACACCCGGAATTGAAACAGGCGAGAATCACGTGTGGTTAAATCTCGGGCACAGGCCGAAAGGGAATCCTGAGGGTAGGCAATTTAGATGTCTAGTTTGATGTTGGGCAAGATATAGCCGTTTTAGAGTAAGCCAACTCAGATATTTTGGATCTGAGCTAAGTTTAGAATTATGAAGTATCTGAAGTATTGTGTGTTTCTCTGAAAAGTCCAGAGTTATTATGGTTCAATTGACTCAGATCTTGACGCTATGTTAAAGTATATTTTAATTGAATATTGAGATTGCTCTTCGAGTTGATATACCTGAAGCCGCAAGGTATGGTATATCGACCGTGAGCTTCGGAAGAGGCTCAAAGGGTATCGCTGGAAATGGCGGTGCCTCCCGTGTTTGGAAAGGAGAGATGGCTCAGAAAGCGTCTGCTTTTGGGCACCTCCTTTCGAGGTGCCCATTTTTTATACATAAAATCCGATCAATTATTCAGCAGCTATATTTCGATAAATAATTAGGGAGAATATAACTATATGAAACAATACAAGATGTGGATCGATGGAAAGTGGGTTGATGCGGAGTCAGGAAAGACATACCCGGTTTTCAATCCGGCCACGGAGGAAATAATCGCTCAGCTTCCTTTTGGCGGCAAAGCCGATGTCGACAAAGCCGTTGAGGCTGCGCGAAGAGCTTTCCCAATCTGGTCAAAAAAGCCGCAGGCAGAACGCTCGCTGATTGCCATGAAAATCGCCGCTCTGATCCGGGAAAACGCCAAAGAATTAGGCAGGATCGATACCCTCGACCACGGCACCCCGACGAAATCGGCAGCCCCAATGGTTGCCGGGAAAGCATTGAACTTCGAATGGGCTGCCTATAATTCCCGGTCGCTGATGGGCCATACCGTGCCGCAAAGCCCCGACGAATTAGTTTATCTCCAACACGAACCAATCGGGGTTGTCGCTCTGATCACGCCGTGGAACTTTCCCCTTTCCATGGTTCTGGTAAAGCTGGCCCCGGCTCTGACACTTGGCAATACTTGCATTATCAAACCACCTAGTATTGACTCACTCGCCGCTCTCAAATTGGCAGAGCTTCTGGAAAAACTGGACTTGCCGGCGGGAACAGTCAATGTCATTACCGGCCCCGGCGGCACTGTAGGCGAAGCGCTAGCCTCGCACCGCGGCGTGGACATGGTATCTTTTACCGGTAGCTGTGAAACAGGCAAGACGATAATGGCTTTGGCCAGTCAGACCGTAAAACGCCTGCATCTGGAATTGGGCGGCAAAAATCCCGTCATTATTCTGGATGACGCAGACGTAAATATGGCAGCAGGTGCGATGGCGGGACGCCAGTTCTCAAACTCCGGTCAGATATGTGCTTGTCCGGGTAGATTTTATGTCCACGAAAAGATCTATGACGAATTTCTGGATAAGTTTATCGCGGTAACAAAGAAGTTGGTTACCGGCGACCCCATTGATGAAAAGACCGATATGGGGCCGCTCGTCAGCGCGGAACACCGGGATCGGGTAGAGAGTTACATCAAATCGGGGATAGATGATGGCGCACGGGTGGTTCTCGGCGGCAAAAGGCCGACGGCCCCTCCGATGAACAAAGGCTATTATGTGGTACCTACAATATTCACCAATGCGACTCAACAAATGAAAATAGTCAGAGAGGAAATCTTTGGCCCGGTGGCCGTATTCATGGAGAAATTCAAATCGGACGATAAGGTGATAGAAATGGCGAATGATAGCACCTTCGGGCTTTGTGCCTATGTCTGGACGCGAGACATGGCCAGAGGTATGAGGTTCGCCAACGAAATACAGGCCGGCACCGTATGGCTAAGTAACGCTCTTTCCCTCGCCCCAGAATTACCATGGACTGGCTATAAGGAGAGCGGAATAGGGGAGGAAAATTCCTTATATGGCCTGTTAGAATATACTAACCTCAAGAGGGTACATGTTGATTTGAAGATGCCTCAGAAATAGATTCATCTTATTGCAATATCGTTATCAACCGTTAGCAATCGTATTTTGTAAGTCAACAATATTAGGATATGAAGGAGGATAAAACATGAAGCAATACAAGATGTGGATAGGTGGGAAGTGGGTCAATGCCGAGTCGGGAAAAACCTATCAGATGGTCAATCCCGCTACGGAAGAAGAAATTGCCGAGCTTCCTCTGGGCGGCAAGGCAGATGTTGATAAGGCGGTCGCGGCCGCCCGCAAGGCTTACCCCGTGTGGTCGAAAAAATCTCAGGCCGAACGTTCGCAAATTACGATGAAACTGGCGGCCCTGCTGCGGCAAGAAGCCGGGGAAATCGGTAGGATCGATACCCTCGAACACGGCACTCTGGCGAAAATGGCTGTCTTCCTGGCAGCTGATACACCGGACTGGTTTGACTGGGCGGCCTATGGTGCCCGGTCGCTAATGGGGCACACCATCCCCGTCAGTCCCGATACCCTTGTTTATCTCCAGCGTGAACCGGTCGGCGTCATCGCGATTATCACACCCTGGAACCTGCCCCTTTTGATGATTTATCAGAAGCTGGGACCAGCGCTTGCCCTCGGCAATACCTGCGTCATCAAACCGGCCAGTATTAATTCCCTCACTGCTCTCAAACTGGCCGAGATAATCGAGAAATTAGAATTACCTCCCGGCACCATCAATGTCATCATCGGTCCCGGTGGAACCGTGGGTGAAGCACTCTCCGCCCATCGCGGCGTTGACATGGTGGCCTTTACCGGCAGTTCCGAAACCGGCAAGGCGATAATGTCTACGGCCAGTCAGACCGTTAAACGTTTGCAACTGGAGTTGGGCGGGAAAAACCCGGCCATAATTCTGGATGACGTGGACGTAGATGCCGCCGTTGGCGGAATGGTAGGACAACAGTGTTTTAACTCCGGTCAGATCTGTGGTTCGCCGGGTAGATTTTATGTTCACGAGAAAGTCTATGATGAATACCTCGAAAAGTTTACGGCGGCAATGAAGAAAATGGTTGTCGGTGACCCCAATGATGAAAAGACCGAATTGGGCCCGTTGGTCAGTGCCCAGCACCGCGATCGAGTTGAAGGTTATATCAAGTCAGGAATCGATGAGGGGGCTAAACTCGTGCTTGGTGGTAAAAGACCGACGGCCCCTCCGTTGAATAAAGGGTATTATGTCATGCCGACGATATTCACCAATGTCACACAAAAAATGAAGATCGCCCGGGAAGAAATCTTCGGTCCGGTGGCCGTCTTCATGGAGAAATTCAGCTCGGATGAACAGGTAATAGAGCGAGCGAATGATAATGTCTACGGACTCACTTCCTGGGTCTGGACGCGCGACATGGCCAGGGGGATGAGATTCGCCAACGAAATACAGGCCGGCACGGTAGTGCTGGGTCAGGGTCGCGGCGGCGGGCCGGAATTCCCCTGGGGAGGTTATAAGGAAAGCGGCATCGGTAAAGAGGGCTCCTTATATGGTATGTATGAATTCACCAACCTCAAGAGGGTACAGGTAGATTTGGTATCTCCGAAGAAATAGGCATAGCCAGTTCAATTCATTTAAATAACGACACCTGAAAAATAGGAGCCGTGCCGTCTGTTCCCAGGAAATAATCAAACTCGTGGCTAATACTTAATGGTATGAATGGAGTATATTCTAAAAATATTATATAAGCTATTCCGGCAAGGTGCTATTTTTGAAGAGCCGAATATCGATCGAAGATTGTAGGGCAGATTTTCCACCTTTATTAAGGCAACGCAACGGGAAACCTCCTGTCTACCTGGATAATGCTTGCACGACATTAGTGCCAAAACAAGTCGTCGCGGCAATCAACGAATATTATCTGGAATATCCGGGCTGCAGCGGCGGCAGGAGCCGTCACTGGTTTGCTGAAGAGGTTACCGACCGCATCGAAGGGAATCCTGATAAAGGTATCAAGGGTTCACGGCGGATCATCGCCGAGTATATCAATGCGGTATCTGAAAAAGAAATCATCTTCACACTTAATACAAGCCATGCAATTAATACCGTTGCATTGGGTTTTAAGTTTCAACCAGGGGATGTTGTTTTACTCACCGATATCGAACATAATTCGAATCTGGTTCCCTGGCTGAAATTGCATAAAACGGGACAAATTAAAGTAGATTACATAGCGTCAAATCAAGAAGGTGTCTTCGACCTTACAGCTTTCGAACAGAAAATGAAAGATGTGTGCGTCAGGTTGGTCAGTATGGCGTTTACATCAAATTCAACCGGCTATACGATTCCGGCAAAGGAAATAATCCGCATCGCCCACAAATACGATGCCAAAGTTTTGCTCGACGGTGCCCAGACGGTGCCCCATCAAAACATCGATGTCCAGAAACTTGATGTCGATTTCCTGGCTTTTTCGATACATAAGATGTGCGGGCCAAAAGGCGTCGGTGTGCTCTATGGTAAAAAAGAGCTCCTGGGGCGGAGTCCGCACGAGGAAGATGAGACCGGGAATATCGTTGAACCTACATTTCTAGGTGGAGGCACCGTCGGCGATACCACTTATCATTCCTACAGTCTTTTGGAACCGCCGGAGAGGTTCGAGGTCGGAATCCAGAATTACCCCGGTCAGATTGCCGCTGGAGAAGCCGTTAAATACCTGCAGCAAATCGGTATGGCGCAAATAACGGCTCATGAGAACAGGCTAAATAGTTTCTTAACTCACGAACTGATGCGCCGTTATGGGAGCTCGGGATGGTTCAAAATACTTGGCCCGCAAGATCCATCACAGCGTGGCGGAATCCTGACCTTCGAGGTTAAAAGACCGAATGCGGTCGGCATCGCGGAAGAGCTTAGCGAAAAGAGTAACATCATGATTAGAGACGGTGTTTTCTGCGCTCATTCTTATTTTAATGCGCAGTTCGGCCAGGGTTGGACCCGTCCTAAATCTCATAGTGAACATCGAATGGTATATCGGGTTTCCTTTTATTTCTATAATACAATCCAGGAATGCCGGATATTCTTGGAGACTCTGGATGAAATATTCAAAGAACGTAGTTATATTTAGTATCGGAATTAACCGGTTTAGGGAAAAACGGCATGGATGAAGCAATTATCAAGTTCTATCGGAAATTACTGCGGTCGGGTTTTGAGCATTCAGGTTCACTCGAAAATGCCTCGATCTTCCTCGATAGTGTCGGGGAAAAGGTACTGATTTGCGGGAGCACCGGCGATTTCATGCAACTGTATATTAATGTAATCAATAATACCATTGACAACATCAAGTACATGTGTGTTTGTGACCCGACGGCAAATGTGGCAGTAGAGATTTTATGTACTTTGGTGAAAGGTAGGACATTGGACGAAGCCGCCGGTTTGACAGAGCAAGCGTTTTTTCAATTTCTAGGAAGCGGTGGCGAAGAACTACAAAAAAAAGCTAAAGGTCTGCTGGAACTACTTAGTAGGGGAATCCTACGATATAAAAGTACAAACACTATGAAATAAATGGCACAAAACGATGATTCGATATAGACGGAAATTATTTAAGGTTTATTGACATGAACCTGGGACTTTGGTAGAGTAAAGTTAATTTAATATTGAGGTTACTCTTCGAGTTGATATGCCTAAAGCCAAAAGGTATGGTGTATCGATCGATGGGCTTCTGAAGAAGCTCAAAGGGTATCGCTGGAAATGGCGGTGCCTCCCGTGTTTGGAAAGGAGAGATA
>Ga0182017_10003802_pt1 | contig 11277 bp, 7 predicted proteins | sample 712E3DmetaG_FD_120492 | JGI IMG/M metagenome (GOLD analysis project Ga0182017, IMG submission 120492) | Permafrost microbial communities from Stordalen Mire, Sweden - 712E3D metaG | ecosystem: Environmental > Terrestrial > Soil > Wetlands > Permafrost | place: Sweden: Stordalen | collected... | reverse complement strand
TACCGTGATTCGCAACCATGCCGAAGCGCTGGGACCGATCAGCGCGCTCGAGTTCGGCGCGATGCTGACAGGGCTCGGTGTAGTCATCTTCTTTGTGCGGGAACGCCTGCGGAAACCCCACCTGCCGGGGCGGTAACGCCGCTTCGCGCCCGTCCTCCGATGGCGTGAGACGTCGAACGGCGGCCCAGCGGCATACGATGGACGTGGCCGTGGTACGCTTCAGTCGGAGAGATGTTCCCGCTCCGAAACCTGACCCACGATGGGCGCCTCCTGTTCCTGACGCGATTCGTCCGCCTGTTCTCTTACGGCTCGGTGTCCGTAATCCTAGTGTTCTATTTGACGGGCCTGGGTCTGAGCGAATCCCAAACCGGATTGCTGCTCACGCTGACGCTGCTCGGCGACACGGCGGTGTCCCTCTATCTGACCACCCACGCGGATCGAATCGGGAGGCGCCGCGCGCTCACAATCGGAGCCATTCTGGTGGCCGGGGCGGGGATGGCCTTCGCCTCGACGAGCAACTTCCTGTTTCTGGCCATCGCGGGCACGATCGGCGTGATCAGCCCCAGCGGCAACGAAGTGGGGCCTTTCCTGCCCATCGAGCAGGCGGCGCTCGCTCAAGTGATTCCCGCGCGAACCCGGACGGAAGTATTCGCCTGGTACACCCTGACCGGAGCGTTTGCAACCGCATTGGGCTCGTTATCCGCGGGCTTGTTGATCTCGGCGCTCCGGAGGGCGGCGGTCGCGCCCCTGGCGAGCGAGCGGGTGATCGTTGCCCTCTACGCGGCGGCTGGAGGCGTGCTCGCGCTGCTGTTCAGCCGCGTCTCGCCGGCGGCGGAAGTCGAGCGGGAACCGGGCGCTCCGGCGGCCTCGAAAACGGCGCTCAGCAAGTCCTCCCGCACCCTGGTGCTCAAGCTGGCCGGTCTTTTCGCCATCGACGCCTTCGGGGGCGGTTTCGTGGTGCAGAGCTTCGCGGCGTGGTGGTTTCATCTCCGTTTCGGCTTGAATCCGGCGGCCCTGGGCGGCATTTTCTTCGGCGCGAATCTGTTTGCGGCGGTCTCGGCGCTGCTCGCATCCCGGATCGCGGCCCGCATCGGTCTGGTTAAGACGATGGTGTTCACCCATCTGCCGTCCAACGTTCTGCTGATCCTGGTGCCGCTGATGCCGAACCTGCCGCTGGCCATCCTGGTGCTTCTGTTGCGATTCAGCATCAGCCAGATGGATGTGCCGACGCGGCAGTCCTATACCATGGCCATCGTTCGCCCGGAGGAGCGCTCCGCGGCGGCGGGCATCACGGGCGTGGCGCGGACGACCGGCGCGGCCATCGCCCCGGTGCTTGCGGGACTGCTTTTCGCGCGGCCGGCGCTGATCGGCCTGCCGTTCTTCATCGCCGGGGGGCTGAAGATCGTTTATGACGTGCTGCTGTACCGGGCTTTTGTGCGGCTGCGGCCGGAGGAAGAAGTGGAGTAGGGGCGGAACTACAGGCGGCGCAGGTCCGGCCGGCGGGTCAGGGAGTTCCCTGCTGAGCCGTCATTCGACCGCGGCGGACATGTCGGTAAACGCCTGACGACTACACGGTATCTATCGTCAGGTCCGGCTGCTTCCGTTTCTCCTCGATACTTCGGTGCTGCAACAATAGGGGAGCATGGCTTTGGTCGTTTTCCTCCGGGGCATCAACGTTGGAGGACACAGGGCTTTTCGTCCGAGCGCGCTTGCCAAGGAACTGGGCACTTACGATGCCGTGAACGTGGGCGCCGCAGGCACGCTTGTCATTCGCAAGCCTGGGTTGCGCGCGAAGTTCCTGGCCGAGTTGCGCCGGAAGCTGCCGTTTGAAGCGACAATCGCTTTCTGCGACGGCAGCGATCTAATTCGACTGGAGACGGACAATCCATTTGGGACTGAGCCGCTGCGCGCAGATGTTATTCAATTTGTAAGTATCCTGTCGAAGGCTGGACGCCGCACAGTTTCTCTTCCCATCATTCTGCCCGAAGGCGGGGAGTGGCGTGTGCGAATCATTGGCTCGAAGAATCGCCTCGTGTGTGGGGTGTACCGCCGCCACATGAAAACAATTGGCTATCTCGGCCAGATCGACAGGCTCTTTGGGGCGCCGGCGACAACGCGCAGTTGGAACACAATACTCTCAGTGGTGCGAATTCTGAAATCCGGCAAGCCCGGCAAGAGGACCGCAGGAGCTGGGAACGTGGATAGGCGATGATAAACGGCGCACAAAGGCCCGCGAAGTCCGGGTTTGGGGAGTGGTCACGCCGCTGTCAAGGCGCTCCGGCCTTGCCTGGAATCCGGTACGTGGGCACCAAGAAGCTGGTGAACATCGCCGCCTCGCGTAGGTTCCGTTCTTAAGATTCCGGCGTTACTATTACCTTTCCCCGAGCGTGCCCCGCTTCCATGTATCGGAAAGCCGCCGGGGCTTCGCTCAACCTGTAACGTCTGTCGATAACCGGCTTTACCTTTCCAGTCGCCATGAGCTCGCCCAACGTCGTCAGGTCTTTTTGGTTGACTTTCGCGATGAAAATGGCCAGCTTCTGGCTGACGAACCGTGATAAAACGAGCGCGCCGATCAAACCAGTCAGAAGACCCGACACTGAAATATCGCCCGGCGCTCCGACCCCGACGAGTATCCCTCTGGGATTCAGGATGCGCCTGTGCTCCGAGAACGAATGATTTCCGACGCAGTCGAGAATGAGGTCGTAACGTTCCGCACCTTTGGTGAAATCCTGCTGGGTGTAATCGACGACCCGGTCCGCGCCGATGGACCGGACCAGGTCCACATTCCCCGTGCTGCACACGCCGGTCACATTCGCGCCGAACGACTTGGCGATCTGCACCGCGAACGTGCCCACGCCTCCCGCCGCGCCGTTGATCAAGACTCTCTGCCCGGGCTGAATTCGTCCCTTGTCGCGGAGGCCCTGCAATGCAGTTAGCCCCGCCACCGGTGCGGAGGCCGCTTCCTCAAACGTCACGTTAGCCGGCTTAAGGACCAACGCCGACTTCATGCCGGGCGCCGACTTGGAAGTCGCGTACTCGGCCAACGCTCCAACACACGTGCCAAATACCTCGTCGCCGGGTTTGAACTCCGTTATGTTTTTGCCAACCGCTTCCACTTGGCCGGCCACATCGACTCCGGGCCGCTTGATCTTCGGTTTGCCCAGCCCGAGTAGCAGGCGAGCGATGAAGGGCCCACCCTTCATTACCTTCCAGTCAAGGGGATTGACGGAGGTCGCGCGGACCTTCACGAGTACTTCGTTGTCTCCGCAAGCCGGCTTGTCAATGTCTCGATATTCAAGAATGTCGGGGGAACCAAAGCCCTGATAAACAACCGCCTTCATGGGTCTCCTTCCGAGGTCTCGGCCGCATCCAGCCGGCGCCCGCGCAGATCGAGGACATCGTCTGACCAAGTCTATCGAACTCCGGGCCAAGCGCCAAACCGGCTCTCACATCCTCCCACGGTTGCTTCGCGGAAGTCACCGCGGACCCGCCAACGGGAGCGTATGCTGACGACCAGTCAACTGGCGACTTACAGCGGGGCCGGCATCGCCCACCAGTCCGCGGCTCATCTGATACCCTTGGAGCCGGTGCTCCCTCGTCGCCTCCCGCTCGGTGTGGCGCTCATGCTTGGAACCGTCATTGCGGGCCTGACGGTCCGCTTCGTTCCGCTGGGCCTGCCGCCTGCGATCGTCAAATACGGCGGCTCGACACTCTGGGCGCTGATGATCTACTGGGTGGTCTCGACGCTCCTGCCATCGTGGCGCATCCCGACAGTGGCCCTACTCGCCGCAACATTGGCCACAGCCATCGAGTTCCTGAAGCTCTATCACTCGTCTCCACTGGACGCCTTTCGCCACACACTCGCCGGCGTCCTGTTGTTGGGCCGGTTCTTCTCCGTTTGGGATCTGATCGCCTACTGGCTGGCAATCTCGATCGGAGCTCTCGTGGATCGACGCTTGCGAGCGCTCCCCTGAAATCCGGTTCTGGGAAGTTGAACCGCACTACTCCCCGCTCGTGCCGAAGCGTTCAGGTTGCGGCTTGAGGGGGCAGATCGCCGGCCGTCCGACAGCCGGCTCTTGTGAACTCCCCCACTCCCATGAACGGCCCGTCGATGCAGCTCAGCGCGCCCGAGGGGCTGGCGCACTTGCCGCAGATGCCCACTCCGCAACTGGTCATGTATTCGATCGAGCCGAGGATGCGGTCTTCGCTCGCCAGGGGCCGCTGGATCTCGAAACAGCGCTCGACCATCGGCTGCGGACCGCAGTTGATGAACACGGCGCGCTCGCGCTCGGCGGCCGGCATCTCATCGAGCGCCGGCTGCAGCAGTTCCGGGATCAGGCCGTGGAACCCGGCGCTGCCGTCGTCGGTGGCCACGCGGACCGGTCCCAGGCGCTCGAACCGCTCTATATCGAAGAGCTGATCGGCCGAGCGCGCGCCCAGCAGGAACATCTGCGTGTTGCCCGGCCCCAGCTTGTGCGCGATCTCGAGCAGGGATGCGGTCCCGGTGCCTCCTCCGGTGAGAATCAGCGTGCGGTCCGTGAAGGCCGGCACGCCGGCTCCGTATGGACCGCGGACCAGAATCCGGGAGCCCGCCTCCAGCTCCGCCAACCGGCGCGTGAACACGCCCGCCACGCGGACGATGATGCTTCGCTCGGAAGCCGAAAAGACCGCGAAGGGCTTTTCGCCCGCGCCGGGCAGGCAGAGGAAGAAGAATTTGCCCGCCAGATCGCCGTCGCGGTAGTCTCCCGGCAACCGTTCGAGGACCAACTTGAAAAGCGACGGCGTGTAGTCCACGCGCGATTCGATGCGCGTCTCGACGTAATCCATGGGGACGCGGGTCTCGCAGGAGCACGCCGGCAGGGCGCCGCTCGCGAGGCCGGCCACGTATTCGCGCATCCCGGCGCTGTCCAGGCCGGTGAGCGCGCTGCCCACGCCGAACAGATCGGCGCCGGCCTTGGCGTACTGGCGCACGTGCTCGGCCGAGGCGATGCCGCCCATCCCGATGATGACCGGCCCTTCGCCCACCGCCGCACGCACCTGCTGGACCGCGCGCAGTCCTATGGGGCGGATGCCATCGCCGGAAAGCCCGCCGACCTTGTTATAGAGGATGGGATCTTCGCCGACTTCCGCGAGCGCGGGACCGATCGTGTTGGTCACCGTGATGCCGGCCGCTCCGGCGGCGATGGAAGCGCGGGCCGCCTCGCCCAGGTTCGCGAGCATCGCGGAGAGCTTGACGAACACGGGCACGCGAACCGCCCCGGCAATGGCCGCGGTGATGCTCTTCAGAAGCTCGCGGTCCTGGCCCACCTCGGCGCCATAGCCCTTGGCGTGCGGGCAGGACATGTTGAGCTCGAAGCCATCGGCGATCGGCGCAAGCGTGCGCGCCGCGGCCAGGAAACTCTCGACGTCGCCGCCGAAGATGGACACCAGCAGGAACTTGTCTTCGGGAATCTCGATGCCGACGAATTCGGCCAGGAACTTCTCCGCGCCCGGATTGGCCAGGCCCACGGCGTTGATGTAACAGCCGGGGGCGTAGCGGGCGAAGATGGGTTCGCGATATCCCGCGCGCGGCTGGTAGCTGATGCTCTTGGTGGTGACGACGCCCACCTCCGGAATCTCGCTGAAACATTTCCGGATGGTCGTCGCATGGGTGCAGCGGATGCCGGAAGGGATCACGAAGCGGCCGCGAACCGTCTTCGATCCGAGCATGCAGGGCCGGTCGGACATGGGGAGAAACAGATCATAGCAGGAATCCGCGGCGGCACCTAGCGCGACTTGCCCGCGCCGAAACCGGACCGCCTCCGCCGCGATCGCGGGGCGCGGCGGGTAGCCGCGTTCCCGCACCGCTGCCATCGCCCCGCTCGCCCCGCTCTGCCGCCGCGCCGCTCGCTCCGCTGCCGCTGCCCCGCTCGCCCCGCTCGCACCGCTGCCGCCGCCCCGCAACGTGCATACTGGAAGTGACCCGTCCCATGGCGACAGACCTTCGCTCGCTTGTCCAGACCGGCTTCCAGAAGTGGGACCGGGATTTCCTCTTTCTGCTCGAGTGCTTCCGCGGCGTCCTCACCTCCATCGGCGAGCGCGACCTCGCCGATCTGGTGGCGATGGCTTTCTCCGTCGAGCCCGCGCCCGGCGGCCGCCTGCCGGCGCGCGGCGCCCAAGCTCTTTCCGTCGCCTTTCACCTCCTCAACATGGCCGAGGAGAACACGGTCAACCAGATCCGCCGCTTCCGCGAGAACCTCCACGGCCCGGCCAGCGAACCCGGCACCTGGCCCTATCAGTTCCAGCTTCTGCGCGAGGCCGGCATCGGTGCCGAAGAGATCCGCCGGGTGCTGCCACGCATCCACGTGCAGCCCGTGCTCACCGCACACCCTACCGAGGCCAAGCGGGCCTCGGTGCTCGATCGCCACCGCGAGCTTTATCTCCTGCTGCTCGAGCGCGAGAATCCCAACCGCAGCCCCATGGAGCAGGCCACGCTCCGCGAGCGCATCGAGGCCGGCCTCGAGCGGCTGTGGCGCACCGGCGAGATCTTCTTCGAGCGCCCCGACGTCGAATCCGAGCAGCGCAATATCCTGTACTACCTCACCAGCGTTTTCCCCGCCATGGTAGAGCTCGTCTCGGAGCGTTTTCGCCAGTCCTGGCTGTGGGCTTTCCCGGGTACGGACCCGCCGGCCCCGCCCGCCATCGCGTTCGGAAGCTGGGTGGGCGGCGATCGCGACGGCCACCCGTTCGTGACCACCGAGGTGACGCGCCGGACGCTCGAATCGCTGCGGGCAGGGGCGTTCGAGGTCCTGCGGCAACAGCTCGAATCGCTGGCCGGCCGCTTGAGCCTTTCCGAGATTCTCCAGCCCCCTCCGCCCGCGCTCGCGGCACGGATCGCGCTCTACCGCGGCATGCTGGACGAGGCAGGACGCCGACTGGTCGACCGGCACAGCGGCGAGCCGTGGCGGCAAATGGTGCAGCTTATGGCGGAGCGCTCCTACGCGGACGCCGCCGAGCTCGAGGACGACCTCCGCCTGCTGCGGGGCTCGCTCGAGGAAGTGGGAGCGGTTCGGATCGCTCTGGCCGAGGTCGCGCCCGTGGCCCGCATCGCCGCCACGTTCGGCTTCCACCTGGCAGCGCTCGATATCCGCCAGAGCGGCGCGTTCCACAGCCGCGCCATCGCCCAACTCCTCGCCCTGGCCGGGCTCGATGGCGTCGATTATCCGGAGTGGAACGAAACCCGCAAGCGCCAGCTCCTCGATGGCGAACTGGCATCGCCGCGCCCCTTCGCGGTCGAGACCGCGTCGCTACCGGCCGAAGCGGATGCGACCATCGGCGTTCTGCGGCTGGTGCGCGATTGGACCGCGCGGCACGGGAACCGTGGCATCGGCTCCCTGATCGTGAGCATGACCCACGGCGCTTCGGACCTGCTCAATGTGTACCTGCTGGCCCGCGAAGCCGGCCTGGTCCGTTCGACGCCCGAAGGTCTGGTTTCGGAGATCGCGGTCACGCCGCTGTTTGAGACCATCGACGACCTGGGGCGCGCCGGCCGCGTCCTCTCCGAGTTTCTGGCGCACCCCATGACCATGCGCACGCTGCGCCATCTGCAGCGGCGCGACGGCCGCCCCTGCCCGCTCCAGGAGGTCATGATCGGCTACAGCGACAGCAACAAAGACGGCGGCATTCTGGCCAGCCACTGGTTCATTCGCAAGGCCCAGATCCAGCTTGCCGCGGCGGCCCGCGCGGCCGGAGTCCAGTTGCGCTTCTTCCACGGCCGTGGCGGCACCATCGGCCGCGGCGCCGGCCCTACGCACGTCTTTCTGGAGTCCCTGGCGCCGGGGACGCTCGACGGCGAAATCCGCGTGACCGAACAGGGCGAGGTGATCTCGCAGAAGTACGCCAACCGGCTCACCGCGGCGCATCACCTCGAGCGCATGCTGGCCGGCGTGGGCCGCTGGACCCTGGTTCAGCAGGGCGGAATGGAATCGGCTCCGCACCCCGCCGAAGCCATCTTCGAAACCGTGGCGCTGGCCAGCCGCGACGCTTACCGCCGCCTCATCGAGACCCCGGGTTTCGTCGAATTCTTCTCCCAGGCCACGCCGCTCGATGCCATCGAATCGAGCCATATCGGCTCGCGCCCGACGCGCCGCAGCGGCCAGCGCACCATCGAGGACCTCCGCGCCATCCCCTGGGTGTTCAGTTGGAGCCAGGCGCGTTTCAATCTGCCCGGCTGGTACGGAGTGGGCAGCGCCTTCGAGCGCGCCCGCGAAACCGATCCCAGCGCCTGGCGCGCGCTCGCCAGCGCCACGCCGGAGTGGCCGTTCCTGAACTACATTTTGCACAACATCGAGTTCAGCGTCGAAGCCGCCGACGAGGGCATCATGACCGAGTATGCCGCCCTGGTCGAGGACGAGTCGCTCCGCGAGGCCGTTTTGGCGCGGATTCTCGACGAGCACCGGCGCACGCGCGGAGTCCTCTCCGAGCTGTTCGGAGGAGGCGCCATCGAGCAGCGCCGCCCGCGCCTGGTCAAGGCCATCGCGATTCGCCGTGAAGCGCTTCTGCACTTGCACCGCGAGCAAATCGCCCTGCTCCGCGAGTGGCGCGAGACCCGCGCCGACCATCTCCTCCCGCCGCTTCTGGTCACCGTCAACGCCATCGCCGGGGGCCTCAAGACCACGGGCTGATCCCGGCCCGGAGTTTGGCGCGGCCTCCCGCCCCACGCCCGCCGTCGCGCCGTGCCGCCCCACGCCCGCCGTCGCGCCGTGCCATCCCACGCCCGCCGTGGCGCCGTGCCATCCCACGCCCGCCGTCGCGCCGTGCCATCCCACGCCCGCCGTCGCGCCGTGCCGCCCCACGCCCGCCGTCGCGCCGTGAGAGACTCGGGTCATGGCTGACAAGGTTCGCTGGGGTGTTCTGGGAGTGGCCAGGATCGCCACCGGAAAAGTGATTCCCGCCATGCAACGCGGCGACAACGCCGAAATCGTGGCCATCGCTTCCCGCGATGTCGAGAAGGCCCGGCGCACGGCGGCGGCCCTCGGAATCCCGAAGGCCTACGGCTCCTACGAGGAACTGCTCGCCGACCCCGAAATCGAGGCCGTCTACAACCCGCTTCCGAATCACCTGCACGTGCCATGGTCGATTCGCGCCGCCGAGGCCGGCAAGCACGTTCTGGTCGAAAAACCGGTGGCGCTCGGCGTTGCCGAGTGCCGCACGCTCATCGAGGCCCGCGACCGAACCGGCGTCAAGATGGGCGAAGCGTTCATGGTGCGCACGCATCCCCAGTGGCTGCGCGCGCGCGAGCTGGTCCGCGCGGGCGAGATCGGCCCGCTGCGCGCCGTCATGACCGCCTTCAGCTTTTACAACCGCGACCCGGCCAACGTCCGCAACGTTCTCGAAATGGGCGGCGGAGGGATGATGGACATCGGCTGCTACGGCATCCAGGCGGCCCGCTACTTTTTCGGCGAGGAGCCTCGTCGGGTGGTGAGTCTGATCGGCCGCGATCCCGAGTTCCGTATCGACAGCATCGCCTCCGTGCTGCTCGACTTTCCCTCGGGCCAATCCGTCTTCACGTGCAGCCTGCAGATGACGCCCTACCAGCGCGTGCAGATCGCGGGCGAGCGCGGCCGCATCGAGATCGAGATCCCCTTCAACCCGATGCCGGACCGCCCCACTCGCATCTTTGTCTCGACCGGCGCCGGCATCCGAACCGAAGAGATTGCGCCTTGCGATCAGTACACCATCCAGGGCGACCTGTTCTCGAAAGCCATCCGCGGCGAGGGCGAGGTGCCGACTCCGCTCGAAGATGCCATCCGCAACATGGCCGTGATCGAGGCTGTTTTCGAATCCGAGCGCGGGAACGGTTGGGCGATCCCTCGGCTATCATAGAGCCAGACGGGAAGTGTTATGGCTGAGAAGCGCGACCCCGCGCTGGGAATCAACGACTGGCTCGAAGACGAGCTGTACCAGGAGTACCTCCACGACCGTACCACCGTCGACGAAAGCTGGAAACACGTGTTCGAATCCAACGGCTCCCAACTCCCCGCTGTGGGGCAGGCGGTGGCGCCTGCCGGCGACAGGCCGGAGGCCTGTCCCACCGAATTGCAGCCTCTCCGCGGCGCAGCCGCACGCCTGGCCGGCAATATGGAAGACAGCCTCGCCGTGCCCACGGCCACCTCGCAGCGCACCATCCCCGTCAAGGTGGTTGACGAGAACCGCACCATCATCAACCAGCACCTCACGCTGGTGGGCCGCGACAAGGTTTCGTACACCCACCTGATCGCCTGGGCCGTCGTTAAGGCGCTGGGGAGCTATCCCAACCTCAACAGCTCCTACGCCGAGCGCGACGGCCAACCGCACCGCCGCGTTCCGCAAGCGATCAACTTCGGCGTGGCGGTGGATCTGGCCGGCAAGGACGGCTCGCACTCGCTGGTGGTCCCCAACATCAAGAACGCCGGCGGGCTCGATTTCCAGGGGTTCCTGGCGGCGTTCGACGCGATCGTCGCCCGCGCGCGCACAGCGAAGCTTACCGTCGAGGATTTCGAGGGCACCACGATCTCGCTGACCAACCCCGGAACGGTCGGCACCGTCGGCTCGATTCCCCGCCTCATGCCCGGCCAAGGCGCCATCGTCGCCACCGGCGCAATCGACTATCCCGCCGAGTATCGCGGCGCTTCGCCCGAAACGCGCGCCCTGATCGGCATCAGCAAGGTGATGACCATCGCGTGCACCTACGATCACCGCGTGATCCAGGGCGCCGAGTCCGGCTTGTTCCTCGCCAAGGTGCAGGCGCTGCTCGAAGGCCAGGACAAGTTCTACGACGCCATCTTTGCCGACCTGCGTCTGCCATACCAGCCCGTGCGCTGGGAACCGGACCGCACCGCGTTCGTCCCCGGCGGCGGCGAGCACGGTTCCCGGATCGCGCAGCAGGCCGCGGTGTTGCAGCTCATCAACGCCTACCGGGTGCGCGGCCATCTGATCGCCGATCTCGACCCACTCGGCTCTGAAGCCAGCTACCACCCCGAGCTCGATCCCGCCAACTACGGCCTCACCATCTGGGATCTCGACCGCGAGTTCGTCACCGGCTCGCTCGGCGAAGCCATCGGAGGCGGCTCTCCGCGGCCCTTCGCCACGCTGCGGGAGATTCTCGAGATCGTGCGCCAGACCTACTGCGGCAAGATCGGCTGCGAGTACATGAACATCCAGGTGCCCGAGCAGAAGCGCTGGCTCCAGCAGCGCATGGAGCCGACGGCCAATCGCTGGCCGCTCGATCGCGCCGTGCGCCGCCGCATCCTGGACCGC
>Ga0182017_10003801_pt1 | contig 11278 bp, 13 predicted proteins | sample 712E3DmetaG_FD_120492 | JGI IMG/M metagenome (GOLD analysis project Ga0182017, IMG submission 120492) | Permafrost microbial communities from Stordalen Mire, Sweden - 712E3D metaG | ecosystem: Environmental > Terrestrial > Soil > Wetlands > Permafrost | place: Sweden: Stordalen | collected... | reverse complement strand
GCCGGAAGAACTGTCGGTAGTCGCCATCGTAGGCGATTGCCAGGTCCGAGGGCAGTCCGCCTGCGAGCCGCTCAGCCCAGCGTGTGCTCCCATCGGGCTTGAGCCGCAGCACGAACGTATCTGCGGAAGTCGCCAGCAAGTATCCCGTGCCAAAGTCACGCCAGCCGCTGAACCCGCCCGCGAGAAGGAGATCATCGCCTACCACGAGTCGGGCCACGCGCTGGTGGCGAACACGCTGCCCAACGCCGACCCTGTGCACAAGATATCGATCATCCCGCGCGGCCAGTCACTCGGCTATACGCTTACGCTTCCGATAGAGGACAAGTACCTGATCACCCGCTCGGAGCTGGTCGACGAGCTCGCGATGCTGCTGGGCGGCAGGGTCGCCGAGGAGATGGTGTTCGGGGAGATAACGACCGGCGACCAGAACGACATCGAGCGCGCGACCAAGATCGCCCGCCAGATGGTGATGGAGTACGGCATGAGCGAGAAGCTCGGCCCGGTCACCCTCGGGCACAAGCAGGAGCAGGTGTTCCTCGGCCGAGACTTCGTGGCGGAGCCGAACTACTCCGACCAGGTCGCCTTCGAGATCGACCAGGAAGTGCACAGGCTCGTCGGCGAAGCGCACTCGGAGGCTCAGCGAATCCTGAAAGAGCAGCGCGAGAGGCTGGACGTGATCGCCAAGATCCTGGTCGACAAAGAGACCATCGACAAGGAAGACCTCGAGAACCTGCTGCAGGGAGAACCTGCCGACATCTACAAGAAGTTCCTCGAGGAGAAAGAGAAGATCGCGGCGATGCCGGCGCCGGAGCCGGAGACGAAGCCGGACGGGGTGCAGAAGCCCTGGAGCCGCAAGCCGAAGCCGAGCCCGAGCACCAACCCCAAGCCGGGGATACAGCCCGAATAGCCACGGTGCCCCGCTCGCGGCCGCTTTTCCTGAAGACAAAGGCCTTGACACAGGTCAGGGTTCCTTCTAATACATAGTGACCACGTGGAACGGCCGCGAGGCCGGCGCGAGACACTTAGGAAGTGAGATGGACAGGGAGAAAGTAGAAGCCGCGGTCCGGATGATCCTCGAGGCGATCGGCGAAGACCCCGGGCGGGAGGGCCTCGTCAAGACGCCCAGCAGGGTGGCGAGCATGTACGAGGAGATATTCGCGGGCATGGATGCCGAGCCCATCAAGCTCCTCGAGGCGCAGTTCGCCGAGGAACACGAGGAGATGATCATCGTAAAGGACATCCCTCTCTACTCGGTGTGCGAGCACCACCTGATGCCGTTCGTCGGAAAGGCGCACGTCGCATACGTCCCGGGCAAATCGGGCCAGATCACCGGCATCAGCAAGCTGGCGCGCGTGGTCGACACCCTCTCGAAGAGGCTGCAGGTACAGGAGAGACTCACCACACAGGTCGCCGACACGATAATGCAGGGGCTGGACGCCTCCGGGGTGCTGGTGGTGATCGAGGCCGAACACCTCTGCATGTCCATGCGCGGGGTGAAGAAGCCCGGCACGGTGACCGTGACCAGCGCAGTCAGAGGTGTGTTCTACACGAACGTCGCCGGCAGGGCTGAGGCGATGTCCCTCATCATGGGCAAGGGTTAGGAGCCTTGGTGTTCCCTTCCATAATCGGGAAGTACGGGGAAGGAGCGGAACGCTGTCGGAGGCAAGCAGGGGCGTTCGAATGCCAGCGTATTTATGGAAGGGAACACTAGGTTGTCGGATGGGCAGGTCCGGAAGCACAACGCGCGGCTTCTGAGGGTGGAGGGGCGAGCCGACGCACGTCGCATCCTCGAGGAGCTCGGCAGCGACACCGGCGGCGTCGCCATCATGGCGGACAAGATGACCCATCTCTCCATCTCGCTCGAGGGCGTCAAGGCCCGCGCCGCACAGATAATCAAGCAGGTGATGCTCTCCAAGGGCGGCGAGTGCGCCACCCCGCACGACCTCCTCCTCAAGACCGTCGAGCCGGTCGACATCATCGTGGTCGGTAACGCCAGGCAGCTTCGCGCGGCCTGCCAGAACCTCTCCGTCCAACCGTTCGGGTGCAAGGCGATAGCCTCCGAGATCAAGGCCCTGATGGCAAGGGAGCTCATCCGAAGGACCCGCCTCATGAAGGCGGGCCCTTATGAGCTCCGATTCGGCGAACGCACGCTCGTGATGGGCATCGTCAACGTGACGCCCGACTCTTTCTCCGAGTTCGGGGAGCTCTTCGACTTCGACACCGCCAGAGAGCGTGCGCTCGAGATGGCGGCCGCCGGCGTGGACATCATCGATATCGGCGGGGAGTCCACCAGGCCGGGGGCCGAGGCCGTATCGCTGGAGGAGGAGCTGCGCAGGACGGTGCCGTTGATCGAATCCTTAGCGCCCGAGGTGAAAGTCCCCCTGAGCATAGATACCTACAAGGAAGGTGTCGCCAGGCGGGCGCTGGACGCGGGCGCGGTCATCGTCAACGACATAAGCGGCCTTCGTCTCGACCCGGCGCTCGCACTGCTCGTCGCCGAGAGAAAAGTCCCGGTGTGCCTGACGCACATGCAGGGAGAGCCGCGCACCATGCAGCTCGACCCGACCTACGACGAGGTCATCCGTGACATCGCGGACGAGCTGGCGGCCCACGCGGAGTCGGCGATCGAGAGCGGCATCGAAGAGGGAATGATAATGGTCGACCCGGGCATAGGTTTCGGGAAGACGGTCGGCCACAACCTGGAGATAATCAGGCGGATCGAGGAGTTCCGCTCCCTCGGCTTCCCGGTGGTCCTCGGCACTTCGCGCAAGAGCTTCATCGGTAAAGTACTCGGCGTCAAGGAAGACCGGCGGCTCATCGGCACGGCGGCGACGGTCGCATTCGCGATCTCGCGCGGCGTTGACGTGGTGAGGGTCCACGACGTCGAGGAGATGGTGCAGGTCGCCAGGATGTCCGACGCGATGGCCCAGGGGATCGGCTATGAGGTCTGAACATGGATGAAGTGATAGTAAAAGGCCTGAGGGCCCGGGGAAGGCACGGCGTCCTGCCCGAGGAGAAAGAGAACGACCAGGAGTTCATCGTGGACATCCTCCTGGAATGCGACACAAAGCCCGCGGCCGCGGGCGACGACCTCTCACTTACCGTCGACTATGCCGCGCTGAGCGAAGCCGCGGCGGAGATCGTCGAGGGCACGAGCTTCAGCCTGATCGAGACCCTGGCGGAACGGATCGCCGCCGAGGCGCTTTCCGGTGCCCGGGCGCGCCGGGTGACCGTTACCGTGAGGAAGCCTGAAGCCCCGCTGGACGTAGCCGTCGACTGGGTCGGCGTGACCATCACCAGGGAAGTCGGAGAAACGCCTTGAGACAGGCTTTTCTCGGCCTCGGATCCAATGTCGGCGACCGGTTGCGAAACCTTCGCTTCGCGGTCCATTCACTCGAGGAGGCCTCAGTAGTCGTCGAGACCGCCTCGCACGTCTACCTGACAGAGCCGCTCGGATACACCTCGCAGGACCCGTTTCTTAACGCGGTGCTGGAGGTGTCGACCGAGCTTGCCCCCCTGGACCTGCTGGAGCTTTGCCAGCGCATCGAAGACCGGGCGGGTAGGGAGAGGACCGTGAGGTGGGGCCCCAGGACACTCGACATCGACATACTCCTGTACGAGGACACCGAGGCGAGCGCGAAGTACCTCACGATCCCTCACCCGCGCATGCTCGAGAGGCGCTTCGTGCTGGAACCGCTCTCCGAACTGGCCGACGAGCTGCCGGACAGAACCACGATCGACCGGGCGCTCGCGGAATGTCCCGACACTTCTTCGGTCGAAGTCGCCGGGACTCTTGTCGCGCTCGGCGACATCAGGGAAGTCCCGCTGGCATTCATCGGCACCGGTAAGGTCGGGTCGGCGATGGCGGGGGACCTGCGGGAGCGAGGGTTCACGGTTGACGCCGTCTACGACGCGGACGGCGATCGCTGCACGGAGGTCGCTTCGGCGGTCGGTGCGAGAGCGGCGAAGAGCGAGGCCGACGCGGCCGGGGCGGCCACCGTTGTCTTCGTCACAACCCAGGACTCACACATTCGGTCCGCCTGCGAGAGAGCGTCCGGCACCGGGGGCGACATGCTTCTGAAGACATTCGTCCACATGAGCGGCTCGCTGTCGCTGGAATCGATGGATGCCGCCCGGCGCAAGGGAGCGCTCCTCGCCAGCATCCACCCGGTCCAGACTTTCGCGGACTCCGTGTCCGCGGCGCGCGACCTTCCCGGCTCGACGTTCTCGATGACCGGGAGCGCCGGCGCGCGTGCGTTCGCTATGGGGCTCGTGGAAGAGCTCGCCGGAAGGCCGGTGCCACTGGCTGACGAAGACAAAGCGCTCTACCATTCCGCGGCGGTGATAGCCGGCAACCTCACGAACATGCTCATCGGCGCCGCCGCAGAGATCTACAGGGGGATAGGCTTCGAGGAGAGGCAGGCAGTCGAGGCCGCGCTGCCACTGGCGCGAACGACCCTCTCCAATATCGAGAAGCTCGGCGCGGCGGAGGCGCTGACCGGACCTCTGGCGCGCGGCGACCTCTCGACCCTGGAGGCTAACCTGGAGGCCCTGGACGCCACGTTCCCCGAGGCCGCCGCGGCTTACCGCGCGGTGTCGCTGCTCGGGTTGCGGCTTGTCATTGAACGAGGTGCCGTGGATGATGCGACAATACTCGCGATGAAGGCGCTTCTCGAGGGCGGAGCCGGAGCTGAAGTGGAGGGCGCTCCTTGAAGGTCATCAGGACGAAGGAAGAGATGCGGCGCGCGGTCCGGCGGGCCCAGGCCGAAGACCGGACAGTCGGCCTCGTTCCCACGATGGGCTTTTTTCACGAGGGGCATCTGGAGCTGATGAGGCGGGCCTCCGAGTGCGACGTCGTAGTCGTGAGCCTTTTCGTCAACCCGACCCAGTTCGGCGAGGGCGAGGACTTCACCGACTACCCTCGCGATTTCGATCGCGACTGCGCGATGGCCGAAAGCGTCGGGGTCGACTACGTCTTCGCGCCAGAGCCCTCGGAGATGTACCCGGAAGGGTTCACCACCCGCGTCGTGGTGGAGAAGATGTCAGACTTGATGTGCGGCGCCTTCAGGCCCGGCCACTTCATCGGGGTCGCGACGGTCGTCGCCAAGCTGTTCAACATCATGCCGGCGGACCGGGCCTACTTCGGGCAGAAAGACGCGCAGCAGCTGGCTGTGATCAGGGCGATGGCCCGCGACCTCGACTTCGACATCGAGATCGTCGGCGTCCCCACGGTGCGCGAGGAGGACGGCCTGGCGATGAGCAGCCGCAACACTTACCTCGAAGCGGACGAGCGTGCCGCCGCGACCGTGCTGCACCGCGCGCTGGATCGCGCCTCCGAGCTGGCGGAGAAGGGAGAGCGGGACCCCGAGGAGCTGCGGCGCGCGGTCGTCGATACCATCGGAGCCGAACCGCTGGCGCGCCTTGAGTATGTAAATATCTGTGATAATATTTATCTTCGGCCAACGGCTGACCTTAAAGGTGAGATACTGATCGCGCTCGCCGTCCGGATCGGCAGGGCGCGTTTGATCGACAATGTGATTCTCAGGATCGAGTGAATAAATGGCTGAATTCCACAGACGGATGCTCAAGAGCAAGATACACCGCGCTACTGTCACGGACGCGGACATACATTACGAGGGCAGCATTACCATCGACCGCCACCTGATGGAGCTGGCCGACCTCGTCACTTACGAGCAGGTGCACGTGTGGGACCTGGACAACGGCTCGCGGCTCGAGACGTACGTGATCGAGGGCGCGCCGGGCTCGGGAGAGATCTGCATGAACGGCGCGGCCGCGCGCCTGATACACAAGGGCGATCGCGTCATCATCGCTTCATTCATCGACGCGCCCGACTCGATAGCCTCGGACTATCATCCCCGGATAGTGTTCGTCGACGAGCGCAACCGCCCGGAGATGATCGAGGACCAGCTGACGGCCGAGGATTTCTGCTAACGGCCGGCTTCCCCGCTCGACAAGAAGAGTGAACAAATGGGCAACCGCAACACCGAGACCGGGCAGATAGAGTCCATCGAGGAGTTGCTTCTCGACGACGAGGCGATCGCAGAGCAGGTCCTCAAGATAAAGCGTGACCGCAACGCGGTCATCCTCGTCCACAACTACCAGCGACCCGAGGTCCAGGAGATCGGCGACTTCGTGGGTGACTCCCTCGGGCTGGCCCGCCAGGCGGCGAAGACCGACGCCGACATAGTGGTCTTCTGCGGCGTGCACTTCATGGCCGAGACCGCGTACATCATCAACCCATCGAAGCTGGTCCTGCTCCCGGAGATGCTCGCGGGCTGCCCACTCGCGGACATGGTGACCGCGCAGGACGTTCGAAGGTCGCGCGAGGAACACCCGGGGGCAACCGTCGTCTCGTACGTCAACACCAGCGCGGACGTGAAGGCCGAGAGCGACTACTGCTGCACCTCCGGGAACGCCATCGCCGTGGTCAAGGCCGTTGAGACAGACGAGATACTTTTCTTCCCTGACCGGAACCTGGGCGCTTACGTCGCCGGCCAGGTCCCGGAGAAGAACGTGATCGCGTGGGACGGGTACTGCCCCGTCCACGAGCACATCACCGCCGGCCAGGTAAGGCAGGCCCTCGATGAGCATCCCGGTGCCGAGGTAATAGCGCACCCAGAGTGCAGGCCCGAGGTACTGGAGATCGCCCATCACGTGAAGAGCACTTCGGGGATGCTGGACGCGGCCCTTTCTTCCGACGCGGCCACCTTCATAGTCGCGACCGAGGAGGCCATGCTCCACCAGCTGACCAAGGCCGTCCCGTTCAAGGAGTTCCTCCCGCCGGCAGGCGAGCATATCTGCCCGAACATGAAGCTCATCACACTGTCCAAGGTCCTCTGGGCGCTCCAGACCCTCGAGCCACGTGTCGTGGTCCCCGAGGAGGTCCGCGGGCGCGCGCTGCGGTCCGTCGAAAGGATGCTGGCCCTCGGATGATCCCCCGGTACATCGAGTCGTTCGACACGGGCGATATCGCGACCCTGAAATGCGACGTCCTGGTGTGCGGAAGCGGCGTCGCGGGGCTCTCGACGGCGCTGCACCTCGCGGAGCACTTCGACGTGCTCCTGGTCACGAAATCCGACCTGCAGGCATCTTCGACCAGGCACGCGCAGGGCGGGATAGCCGCCGTGATGGACGAGCATGACAACGCCGACTCACACATCCGTGACACGCTGATCGCGGGCGCGGGGCTGTCCGACCCCGAGACGACCGCGATGCTGGTCAGGGAAGGGCCGGCGAGGATCATCGAGCTGCTGGACGGCTACGGGGTCGAGTTCGACATGACCGACGGCAGGCTGGACCTGAGCCTCGAGGGCGGTCACTCGTTCCGGCGGGTCGTGCACGCGCGCGGAGACGCTACCGGGTCCGAGGTCGAGAGCGCGCTGGGGCGCGCGGTAATGCGCTCGCCGCGGATCAGGGTGATGGAGGAGACGTTCATATCGGACCTCCTGCTGGACGACGGCCGCTGTGCAGGCGCGCTGGCCCTGGACGAGTCGAACCGGATCTCTCGATCGCGGCCGGGGCCACCGTCCTCGCCTCGGGCGGGATGGGACAGCTCTACCTGGTGACGACGAACCCGCGTATCGCGACGGGGGACGGCGTGGCGATGGCCTTCCGGGCCGGCGCGCGCGTCAGCGACCTGGAGTTCTTCCAGTTCCATCCCACGGCGTTGCACATACCGGAGGAGCCGAAGTTCCTCATCTCCGAGGCGCTCCGCGGTGCCGGTGCGTGGCTGGTGGACATGGACGGCAACAGGGTCATGGACGGCATCCATCCCCTCGGGGAGCTGGCGCCGAGAGACATAGTGGTCGCCAGGATGGTAGAGGTGATGAAGGAGCAGGGACAGAACCACCTGTACCTGGACGTAAGACACATCGACTCCGCCGAGCTGAAGAGGCGGTTCCCGCACATCTACCAGCACTGCCTGGAGGCGGGCATAGACATCACCAGGCACCTGATACCGGTCTCACCGGCGGCTCATTATATGAGCGGAGGTGTCGTCACCGACGAATGGGGGCGGACAGACGTCCCATCCCTGTTCGCGTGCGGCGAGGTCGCCTGCACGGGAGTTCACGGTGCCAACCGGCTCGCGTCGAACAGCCTGCTCGAGGGCCTCGTCTTCGCCAAGCGAATATCGGACCTGCTGGCCGGCGAGCTCGCCCCCGGCACCTCGCCCGCGATCCCGCACATCGCCTTCAAGCCGGACTGGGGCCGGCCTCGCGTGAGCGGCACCCTGCTCACCGGCTTCCTGAGGGAACTGATGCGGGACCAGGTCGGGATGGTCCGTTGTGAGAGAGGCCTCAAGCAGACGCTCGAGCTGCTGGATGGCAACAACGCCGTGCTGGAGACCGGTTACCACGACCAGCACAGCCTGGAGCTCAAGAACATGCTGCTGCTGGCGATCCTGATCGCTACCGCCGCAGAGAATAGGACGGAGAGCAGGGGCTGTCACAGGCGGAGGGACTTTCCCGACCTGGACGACTGGAACTGGCACAAGCACCTGGACATGAGAATGGCCGGAGGAAGGCTCCTGATCGCTCCACGCCCCCAGAAGGTAGACACGCTGGCGGCCCTCAAGGTCGCCGGAGGTTAGCATGGACATCTCGGACGAGGCCGAAGGCATCATAAGGCTCGCGCTCGCCGAAGACCTTGGTGTCGAAGGTGACGTGACGACGAAGGCATGCGTCCCCGAAGGGGTCGTCGGCACCGGCAAGGTCCTCGCGAAGCAGCCGTTGACACTGGCCGGCGGGCCGATCGCCCGGAAGGTCTTCGAGCTCGTGGGCGGGACCTCGTACGTTTCGCTGCTGGGCGACGGCGAGCGCGCCTCGGAAGGTCAGGTCGTCGCGAAGCTCGATGGTGAGCTTGCCGGCATACTGACGGCCGAGCGGACCGCGCTCAACTTTCTCTGCCACCTCAGTGGCATCGCAACCCTGACTTCGCGCCTGGTCGAGATCGCGAGGCCTTTCGGGGTGGAGTTACTTGACACGCGGAAGACCATGCCGGGGATGCGCGCCCTTGAGAAATACGCGGTGAAGATGGGCGGTGGGACCAACCACAGGGTCGGGTTGTTCGACGGCGTGATAATAAAGGATAATCACATAGCCGCGGCGGGTGGGATCGAACTCGCCGTCCGCAGGTTGAGGAACGCGCTCGGGACGCGGTTCCCGGTCGAGGTCGAGGCGGCCAGCCTGGCCGAGGTGAGAGAGGCGCTGGACGCCGGCGCGGACGCGATAATGCTGGACAACATGTCGCCCGCGATGGTCTCCGAGGCGGTGGGAATGATCGGTGGGAGGGCGAGGACGGAGGTCTCCGGTGGGGTGAACCCCGACAACCTGCGCGACTACGCGGCCATGAAACCGGACTCGATCTCGCTCGGTTTCCTGACCCACTCGGCGCCGGCCGCGGACCTTTCACTGGAGCTCGATATCACTTAGCGAGGGCTGCGATGCTGCTGGGAATAGACGTAGGCAACACCCAGATGGTGATAGGGATGTACTCGAGAGAGAAACTTCTGTACCACTGGAGGCTGTCGACGCAGCGCGACCGGACGGCCGACGAGATGGCCCTGACCATCGGCGGCTTCTTCGGCTTCAGGGGCCACACCCTCCGTGAGGTGGACGGGATGGTCGTATCCTCCGTCGTGCCCGAGATGACGTTCGCGCTGACCCATATGGCGCACGACATCCTCAAGCTCGAGGCGCTGATCATTGACCAGGATACCTACACCGGGGTGCCGGTGCTCTATGACGACCCGCGCCAGGTGGGGGCGGACAGGGTCGTGAACGCGGCCGCCGCGATCGAGAAATACGGCACGCCGTGCATAGTGGTCGATTTCGGCACGGCGACCACGCTGGATGCGATAAACGCGAAAGGCGAATACCTGGGGGGTACCATCATGCCCGGCGTGGAGATATCCTCGGACGCGCTCTTCCGCTCGGCGGCGCGCCTCTCGCGGGTGGACCTGGTCGCTCCGCCCGATCCCATAGGCCGTAACACCTCCGAGTCGATCCAGTCGGGAATAATCTTCGGGACGGCCGGGCAGGTCGACCGGCTGGTCGAAATGTTCAAGGAGGAGCTTGGCCCCGACACCAAGGTCGTGGCCACGGGAGGACTGGCAGAGGTGGTGATCAGCCACTGCCGCACGGTCGAGAAGTGGGACGCTCTTTTGACTCTTGACGGACTAAAGATAATATATGAGAGGAATCAAGGCCGGGAAAAGGCCGAAAGCTCATAAGGGGGCGCTGAAATGGGAGTCTACAAAGACGCCGACCAGGTGTACGAACTGCTGGGCGAACTGTTCAACACGCTGACCGGAGACAAAGTGATAGCCGAGAAGTTCGCCGCGAGCGGGCTCGTTATCCAGTTCGCGTATACGGAACCAGACTCAGAGATCTGGCTCGACGCCAGCAAGAAGGACCCGGACAACCTGATAGTAATCTGCGGGCCGGCGGAAGGCCTTACGGCCGATGTCGAGATGTCCATGAAGGCGGACATCGCCCACCAGTTCTGGTTGGGCAATGTTAACCTGATGGTAGCGCTGACGCGCAAGCAGATCGTCGCCAAGGGCCCGATCCCGAAGATCATGAAGCTCCTGCCGGTCATCAAGCCCGCGTACGCTCTGTACAAGAAGGAGCTCGAGGACAAGGGCCTCGAGAGCATGATAACCAAGAAGTAAAAAAGAGCCGACGAGCCGCACCGCCGGCAGGGGGAAAAACAGAGATCGAACCGGTAGTTTTGCTGTTGAACTTTTTTGACCAAAAACCTTTTCTATATGATATACTCCACGCGACCCGGCCCCGGGGGCGGGTCGCGGTGCCATGAAGATGGCACTTTTTGTTGTGTAAACAACTACGCAGTCAAGGAGTCAGGGATGGCTGATGCGAAGATGGACACGGCTCCGGCCGAGGCCACGAGCCCCGAGGCATTACTAGAGCTGATCCTCTCTAAAGAAGACGAGATCAAGCAGCGCGTAAGGGATGCGCAGACCGAAGCGGACCGCCTGGTCGAGGAGGCGAAGCTCGAGGCCTCGATGATCAAGCGAGACGCCGCGGCCGCGGAGGTCGGAACGGACATCAAGGAAAAAGAGCTCGCCAAGGCGCAGGCGGAGGCGGAGAGACTCGTTGAGGAGATTGGCCGCCAGGCGGACGACATCAGGGAGAAGGGCAGCGCACGCATGAACGACGCGGTTGCCATGCTCATCAAGAGCGTGCTTCCGCCGCTCGAGTAGGGTTTCGCCCGGGGAAAGGACCTTTCTATGATC
>Ga0182017_10003799_pt1 | contig 11280 bp, 14 predicted proteins | sample 712E3DmetaG_FD_120492 | JGI IMG/M metagenome (GOLD analysis project Ga0182017, IMG submission 120492) | Permafrost microbial communities from Stordalen Mire, Sweden - 712E3D metaG | ecosystem: Environmental > Terrestrial > Soil > Wetlands > Permafrost | place: Sweden: Stordalen | collected... | reverse complement strand
GTCCAAATTGTTCATTTCATCATTGACTTCTGAGACCTTGCATATTAGACTACCGTATCAGAAACTCATTCAAATTTAATTTGGAGAAATTTACTTGAATTCTACGCTTATCAAAGCTGTAATTGTCGTTACTTTCGCCCTGATATTCTATTCAATTGCAATATTAACTGAGCAAAGGAAGGGCTATATCTCAAGGGTAGTTTTGGGATTTTTAACAGCAGGGGTGATACTCGATGTTACATCCACCCTCTTGATGATTATAGGGTCACGTAAAATACCTATTACTATCCATGGATTCATCGGATATTCAGCATTATTAGTTATGCTAATTGATACAATCCTGATATGGCGATTTTGGCGTAAAAATAGAGGCATTCAGGTATCCAAAGGTCTTAACATATATACACGACTTGCCTATTGTTGGTGGGTCATCGCTTATATTGCCGGTGCTATCATTGCCATGACGCTAAAAAATTAGCCCTATCCGTCTTTTTATTGCACAAAAGCTTGTGACCTCGAGAAGGAGACACTATGCTTGTATTATCTTATTGCCGTCTGTATGGACTAAGATGAAGCAACGGGTTCCGGTGAGGTGCACACTATGCTGGGGAGCCAAAAAGCTGCCCCGTCTGTGAGAATACCTGCCGGACTCCAGAGCGGCCCGATTTAGGAAACTGGGGTATCGCTAAGCGACAGTCCCGCATTGTACACAAGCATGGGCAGAGGGAGCCGGCTGAGATAGTACCGAACCCGAATTTGATTAGGAGGTACGAATGGTCAAAAGCGTAGGCATCGATTTAGCCGGTATCGGGGAGCATAAAGTACGTTGTCTCGACGAGAAGGCACAATTATGCGATGGTTTCGGTTTTGAGACAACGCCACAAGGATTGGCGAAGCTGGAAGAGCATATTTTTCGGGACGGATCCAATCCTGTCATCGTATTTGAACCCACAGGCCTGGCATGGGTAGCGGTAGCGGTCTATTTACGGAGTCGACATCCTGAATGCCGACTGGTGAGGACCCAGTCACGAAACGTAGCTGCCCTGCGTAAGTATCTTCGGCGTTCCTCCAAGAGTGACAAAATCGATGCAATCACCCTTGCCAAAATGCCCTTCGTCGATGCAGAGCGCCTGGCCGAAGTCTTTCTTCCTTCTGCCAAAATATACGCTATTCAGCGACTTTCTCGGCAGCGTCGACACCTTGAGCTCGACATCGCCTCTCGTAAAACCCGCATCAGTTCAATCCTTGACGGCTACCTACCCGGAGTACGACAGACCATCTCTAACCTGTGGTCCAAACAAGCCAGGGTGTTTCTGAGCTCCCGGATCAATCCACTCACGGTGGCCCGCGAAGGAGAGGATGCCCTGACCCTGTTCCTTGCGACGGCAAGACCTCGGCGCAAAGCAGACGCAATCGACAGCCACATGCTGTACCAGTCGTGTCAGGCCGCAGCTACGATCTACTTAATGTCCGAATCTGCGGGAACTATCAACGACGATTTCTTCAGCACTCTACAGGAAGAGATAGCACGTGAGCTCAGATTAATGGATGTGGAAGAAGCAGAGTCGGAATCGATAACGAAGCACGTCAATGAACTGTACCAGGAATTTCATCCGTCGAATAACCTGGGCACGATACCAGGGGTCGGAGAGCATACCGCTCCCATTTTCCTGTCCGTGATTGGAGACCCGACTCGTTTCAGAAGCCAGGCAGCCTTTGCCAATTACACCGGAGTAGTACCTGATTCCAGACAATCCTCTAAAGTGGAAGCTAAAGGTCTGCCGATGACCAAGGCCGGTCCAGCCATCATGAAATGGGCTCTTTATCAGTCAGCGGATATGGGGCGGCGTTATGACCCGCAAATGGCGTGGCTTTACTATCGGGAGATGGTACATAACGGCAAGAACCACAAGCAATCGATGGGTGCGGTGATGAGCCACATAGGATCCAGAATTTTAGCAGTGCTGAGGGAGAACAAACCCTACGAACTCAGGGATGTTGATGGCACGCCGATCAGTTGGGAAGCGGCGAGAAGACTTATTCTGACGCGCTATCAGGTACCGGAAGAGATAAGGCGTGACAGACGGCGCCGCACGGCATCGAACGCTTCCTTGAAGAAGCCTCTTAGTAACCAGAGGGAGATGGCAGCGATTGGGGTGCACAAGGCAGCCGAAGCTCCTTAACCCACACTCGCTACACATCCCCCACAGTTAGTCTATTCTGGAAAATAATGGAGGTCAATAAAAAAACAGAAAACCATTGACAACACATTAGGAAATCTCAAAGTGTCGGTATTATTTGGACGGCCAGGGCAACCGGTTAGAAAGCGATTCGCCTGGATGGACCCTTTGAGGATTTCGTGGCCGATGTAAATTATTTTATTTGACCAGTTTATTTCTTGTAAACTGTAATAATTCTGATGGGTTGACACCTAACGCTTTGGCAATTGCAGCAATATTATCCAACGCTGGATTCCGTTCACCCCGTTCAATGCCACCTAGATAATTTCTGTGAACACCCGCCCTGAAAGCAAGCTCTTCTTGGGACAAACCTTTCGCCCGTCGCAGTTCTCTTACTTTATCACCGAATTTCTTGCGTATTGTTTTCATTTATTTTCCAGATTAGGATGCAGTCTTGACTAAATGTAATGGGAAGGTATATCATCGGTCTACCCACTATAAGTGTGATTTATGGGTAAATTACGCTCTGCAAAGGAACTCGAAATGGTAAATTACAAGTATCCTCCAGAAATAGACCACTCCCAGGTCTTGAAATTAGTGGAAAAAGAAGATATTGAGGCACTTATTGCCGTCGTCAAAACGAGTGGGAACCCGGCTGTTTTAAAACATGCGATATTGTTTTTAGGCGAATGCAAAGTAAAAAAAGCAATTGAACCTTTAATTACCCTTTTATTAAGCGAATTTGAAAGTGTCCGTCAATTCTCTGCACTGGCTTTAGGACAAATTGGAGATAAGAAAGCTATTAAACCATTATCTATGCTGCTAAATCAGCCGAAAGAAAATGATTTAATTCGAAGAGAGGTGTTAAAATCTTTAGTTGGGTTGGACGGTGATGAAGGGAAAGAGAGCATCTACCAGCTATTAACGAGCGCATGGGGTGGAACAGCCCTGACCATATTGAAAGAAATTGGGAAACCCGCAGTTAAACATCTTATCGACGCTCTGCTTCACGCTCAACAAAATGATGACCAGACTCTCGTAGACGAAATTATTAAAGCATTGGGGAAAATCGGCGAGAGTGCTAAAGCGGCCACAGCGCCGCTCATTAAGATACTAGAGACAACTTGTGAGAAGGATGACCCGAATTGTACCCCCCTTGAGCCAGTCTTGATTGCCCTTGCCTTAATAAAAGACCCCGAAGCTGCTGGACCTCTAATAAAGGCTATCAAATATGATACTTCGCCCGGAGACATTGATTACGCTGTTCAAAATTGGATAATATTTGCCTTAGCCGACATAGGAGATAAGTTAGCTACCGAGCCATTAATTCAACTAATGCTCCGAAATAGCGATTCAAGAATAAGAGGAATAGCGGCCGCGGCTCTTGGGAAAATCGGGGACAATCAAGCAGTCGGATCCTTGATTAGTGTTCTGGAAAATAAAAAGGATAATTTGTGGGTAAGAGACAACGCAGCGTGGGCATTACTACAATTGGAAGAAGGGACAAAGGCTCTTCCTCTCCTGAGATATTTGAAGTGGAACCATAAAAACATTTTTGACTCACTGAAAGGATTTCAATTCCCTTCTGAGTTTAAGAATGAGGCGTCTGAAGGGTAGATTCGTAAATGGAAGAACAACAAAGATTAAAATTCAGTTGGTTGATACCCGGTAAAGTGGCGGGGCATAGCGCCCCGGCATCTGTGGAGGATCTTCTCTATCTGAAGCAAAGAGGAATAAAATCTCTTGTACGCATGGCAGAACTTGATAAGACACGTGTTACAGACATCCAGATAGTGGAATTGGGATTTACCGATTGTCACGTGCCGGTATCCGATTTCACTGCTCCAAAGAAAGGCCAGTTAGATGAAATTATTGCCTTCATGAAAGCGTCTGTCACTGGAGGACGGCCGATAGGTGTTTCCTGCGTCGCCGGTCTTGGTAGAACGGGGACGGTACTGGCGTGTTATCTTGTCAGTCTGGGGTACAATGCTCTCGACTCTATCAAAGAAGTCCGAGCGAAGAGACCGGGTTCGATTGAAACAAAGGATCAGGAAGAAGCCGTAAAGACATACGCGAAGCAGACGGGGAAAGCATAAAAGTCTTTATGCGAAGTTAGTCAAAAGTTTGGTCATAAAGGTCAAAGCGGTCACGTGATTAGTCATCCGCATAATTTTTCCCGGTCAAATCGTCAAAAGAGGCCGGGGAAAAATGTACTAAACGATAGTATTTACTCAATTTCAATATATATATTGAAATTGAGATAACGCTACAAGGGGCATAAATTGCACTTGGAATGACGAATTACCGGCTTCAACTTGACCGGTATCAACATTTCAGCAAGTTCCTGGTGAGCTTTCTTAATATTGGTAACCTGATAGTACAGTGACTGAACTTCTTTACTTTTGATTAGTATATCGAATGATGAATTACACAATTGTGCTATGTTATTAGCCAAGCCCTGATTTTTTACATTAAAGAACGGGAATATGGTTTCATCTCTATCTCGTAAATCGAAGTCTCTTGAAATAACTAATGTCTTCCCATTACTATCTTCTATCTCAAATCTGGGGTTATCTGAATCCAATTTGTCTAAATTTATTCTTTGCCATAACTGTGTAAGCATTACTTTTTCAATTCTTTGTTGAGGGTCTACCCCTTTTGGCAATAGATTAGTGAGATCCTCAATCGATTTGACCATCTTTGGCTGAAGAATTAATTTGCCAACCACTGAAGATATTTCCTTCTTTAATTTGGGAATGATGTCGACACATTTGTCCCGGGCATCCTTCCAATCAGTGTCCAACGCTTCCCACCGCACTTTTCCTTTGGTATGTACTTTAAGGGCTTCAAAAAGCAATTCTTGCTCACGACCGTAGGTATCCAAGTCTCCGGGATAAATTTTACTCCCGGTTTCCGGTGATAAATATCGATTTAAAAGATCTTCCCCCCACAGCGAAATAAAAAATTGCTTACTGTTTTTTTCTAAATCAACCAATTTAGGGGGGAGTCTCAACTTCGAAACCAAACCTGAGGCTAAACTAACCAGGTCGTTCATATGTTCGTTCCAAGCTTCGGCGTTGATACGAAACCGGAGCGCATCCTGCTCACTGACGTCTTCGTCAATTTTCCATTCTGTGTAAGCTCGCTTTGCAGCTCTCCTCTCAACTTTTGTTTTTTCTTCGATCTTTGTCCAGGTGGTCCCCAGTTTCCTATAGGCGATTATTTCTTTCAATTCTTCGGGGGTGACTTCTCTTTTTTTCATTTGACAACCCTCCATTCTCGACTTGCCATCTTTTAACAATTAGAGCATACAACATCTGCCATTACGTGTCAAGTATATATTTTATTATTTGCCATTTGAATTTAACCTAACTTGACATTATTTAGATTTAGGTTTAAATTTAAAGGGCACGAATCAGAGTGACTTTTAAGTTTTTTGGACGCGGGAGCTAAAGGTGAATCAAAGTAAAATCGCGATCCTGAAATGTTTATCCGGGGGTAAATGGTGGACTACAACCCAAGTCTCGCAAGGGTGCGGATTGAAACTAACTAACGTATCCGAACTCCTGCGTCGCTACCGCGGGCTGGGATTGGTTAATAGGGAAAGAAATTACCGGGTTCCTCGGGGGTATTTGTACCGGATAACTTCTATCGGCATTGAACGCCTCCGGTATTTCAATTTTGGAGTGGCGGCCACAGGTGCATCGATGGCTGACAATATCGGCTTAAGTGGAAACGAGAAACAAATATTCGAACAATGGATAGCAGGAAAACTAAAAGGAGGTAAATAAAATGGAAGAGATCGACCAAATCCTGGAAAACCAGGGATTGAACAAGGAAAACCTGGAAGCATCGTTGGAATTGTCCAGGTTAGTCTCGGAAGAAACCGGGCTTTGCTGTGCCGAGTTGGGTCAATTTGCCTGGGCGTGCTACCACCAGCTCGAAGGAGAGGAATGAAAGAATTAAACGAAGAAAATTTGTCAACCGCAATTATCATTGGCTCCGCCGTCTGCAGAACGTTATCCATTTGTTGCGCTCAACGCGCCCATATTATTTTTAAAATTTATGAAACACTAGAGGGGCTAAAAGAAGACTCTCTCGACACCACCGAAGTTAGGAATATCACGGAAGGTCAAATCGGTCAGGTAATGGGAGGTGTTAATGATTCTTCGGTCAAGTAATCCGCGAGCCTAATGCATTAAGGGAGAATATATTGTTTAGGAGGTAATTCATGGACAAGATACCACACGAAAAGAGAATCGAGGTAGGAAATTACCACGTTCTCGGCTATACCAATGAATGGATAGAAAAGAAGGTCGGAATTTCGCACGGCAGCACTGTCTCAATTATTCATGAATTGGTCGCCGGGCACCTCGTCATACCGGGAGTAGCGGCCGACGAAATACCTGTCCTTCATTTACTATCAGTTGATTTAAAAAAGAAAAACATTGACCCATCACAAGCCTTACTCGGTATCGCCTTTTTTGAAAGGTTCGTGAAACTAGGTATTGAGCCAGCTGAGGTGGATCACTGGGCAAAATTCGTCGAGCTATTCTCACCCGATGATTTCCCGGCAGAAGAGTTTTTTCAATCAGCTTTAAAGCTGCACCAAATTGAAGAAGCGGAAGGCAAGCCTTTTAATGTCCTGGCCGGCGAATACGCCGCCCTGGTGCAAAAGACCAGTGACCTTAAGACTGAAATCGATTCGCTAGTTAAGCAAAAAGATAACCTGACCGAGAATATCAAATCTAATACATCGGAATTAAATAACATTATAAACACGAAAGAGAAAAATGTTGCGGCAATCGAGTTACAGTCCAAACAGCTTAAACAGACCAATGACGCCCTGGTAATTGCCGAGAAGAAGCTGGCTCAAACTGAGGCTGATGTCGAAAACCTCGAAAAGGAGAAGATCAAATTAAAAAAGGAAGTGGACGGCAAAGAGAAGATGCTAAAAAATCTTCAGGCGTTGAACTTCACCGAGGAAGACCTCTTGCGTTTGAGGAATACGTTAGAACGTATGTCAAAGAAGAGTGGGATTAGCGGCGAGGAACTTAAAGACCAGTTCTTTTCCGCCCTAAACCGGTTTGCTGATTTTGCCGGGTTGGAAAAAGCTACCCAGGCAGAATCGAAAATATTACGGGAAATGATGAAACAGAAATCGTTGCTTACCGGTGAAATTGTGGAGCTTGAAAACCAGAAGGCAATTCTGCAGGGGGAAGTTATCAAAGGTGCGGCTGCCGGCGCCGACCAGATACAGGTTGCCTCAAAGGAAGCGGTGTCAGCTATTCGGAATACGGCGAACACGATCCAGGAAGAAGTAAAAGCTATTCTAGAAGATGTATTGGAAGCCGGGTTAGCGGTAGGGCAAATGAGAACAGCCCAAAAAAATGGTGAGGAGTCCGGGAAAGAAATTCAGGAGATAGTCGTCGATCTTAAAAGCCGACTAGGAGGAATTCAATGACAAGAATTGGTTGGGAGAGAAGAATAGCTGACTTTAAACAGGAAGTTACTCAAATCCGGCTCCGAGCTAGTAATTCCTCCATTAATTTTCACGAGCAACAGAAGCAAGCGGAATGCTTAAAAGTCCAGTTTTTAACTCATGAACTCGAAGCTAAGCGTAAATCATTAGCTCGCAACAGAGGATTGGACTCCTTTGCACACAATAAGAAAAATTTGCCTGTCGCTTTAGGGATTGCGGCGGCGGCATCCGTTTTTGCCGGCATCGTTAGCGGGGATAAATATACAACTGCCGGCGCAGGCATATCTGGTTTCAACGGAGCTCTTCAAGGACTAGGAGAAACTGATTGGGTTGTATGCCTGGATAGGCAATTAACAGTCAGACCACGGAACAGTATCACAGCGGGGCGTGTCTGGTTTACATGGCACAGCGTCAGGGCGGCTCTTGATGAATTAGAACAGCAGGCTCAAAACGGAACCCAGTTGGGAAATTTTGAGGCCGTTATCTCGGAGGTACGGAGGAGTAAGAGACTTGTAGCTGTCATTATGCAGGAATATAAAATAATTACTTAAATTATTGTGCATATCATCCACGCCGTCTGCCGCTCCTTGCGAGACGTCCGGGAGCCTTCCCTTATACCAACGATTACTTTTGTTCTGGAAGAGAGAGGTCTGGAATGGGTCCGATAAAGAATCCAGCTGTCACAGTTAAAGTAGAAGTGCACCCGGGTCCGGCATCACCAGCACAACTGGCAGCGTGGCGACGGTTTTGGGTGAAGATGGTCGCCAGTGCCAATCATGACTTAGTTAAGAGTCAAACTAGCAATGTCATGAAAGAGGGCAATTGTGAAAAGCCTAACTAGCAGTCGGGACACGGTATTTACTTACCTGAAGTCTATCTCGCCGGGATCGACGTTCAGAGCTAGGGCTAGTTTGCGGATGGTGACAAACCGGGGTTTACGTTCTCCCCGTTCCAACCGACAAATGGCGCTGACAGTTACGCCGGATGCACGAGATAGGTCGGCCTGGCTCATGACCTTCCTGATTCTCAGTTCTTTTAACGTGGCCATGTGGTTATTTCAACATAAAAGAACGGCGTTGTCAACATTAGAATAACCTATTGACAATGTAACAATAATAAGATAATGTAGAGATAATATTACGATAACTAAAGGATAATGCCAAGTTTCGCCGGGTTAAAAGGATGAAAACCACAGCAGTCTACAACCGGGTTTCTACGGACAATCAAGAGGTCGAAGGCACCAGCCTTCAGACCCAGCCGGGAGTATCTCTATTCGACGTGCTGCTTGAAACTGCACGAGAGTTCTTGGTGAGAAAGAAAGAGCTCGATTCATCCAACACTAAATCCCTAGGGGAATAGATTCACTAATTACAGGAAAAAATGGGGAGGTAGAGTCGAATGGTAAAAACAGAAGAACAACTTCTTAAAAAAGAGTTGAAGAGGGCAGTCCTCAGAGCCTGCCGGAGCGTTGAGCAAATGATCCGTGAAGAGCCGCACCCGATAGTTATCAGCGACGGGAGTAGCAGCGATTCAGGTGGTACTTTAACAGAAATAACCAGTTGGTTATTCCAAAGGAGGTATGGCGATGGTAGTGAAAGAAACGGAAACCATAACTAAAGAGGAATTTAATCACTACATTGCCGAAGCTGCGAAAGTCACCAACTATGAGAAAGGGTTCGGAATAACCGGTTGCGACCTTTCGACGCCTGTCTGGTGGGCGGGATACTGCCGGCAAAGCCTGGACCAGCAGTCTCATAACAACCGCGTACCCGAATACCTGCTAAGCCTGGCAAAGATGGCCAAAGAGCAGGGTGTAGTCATTCCCCGCGAATACGTGCTTTATGACCATGTCACCGGGGAACACCTCGACCGGCCGGGCATGCAGTTCTTGAGACATGAATTAGTGGATAAGAAGAAGGTTATGGGCATCTTCTTCGCTGACTTGCGCTGTCTTTCACGGGAACCGGCTCCGCAGCAGGTCTTTGAGAGGGAAACTGAGATCAGGGGTATCAAGCTGATATTTGGTGATGCACCCTCCGGTATGGATATCGGCAGTCAGTTCGCCCGGTCCGCGATTACTTTCAGTAATAAGCTGGCGCGTCTGGCTACCCACAGTAATGCCCGAGCCGGAAATGTTGGGCGCGTGCTGAAAGGATTAGTACCGGCCTGCAAGGCAGCTTACGGCTACCGCTATTGCCGCGACGCGGAACTGACATCGGCTGGTAAAATACACATCAAGAAAGCGTGGTGGGAAATCGACCGTCTAGATGCCAGTGAGACTCCGACCGAAGACAGTCCAGCACGAATCGTACAGCAAGTTTTCCATTGGATTGGCGAAGAAGGGAAGACGGCATGGTGGGTGGCCACTAAACTCAATGAGATGGGTGTAAATGCCTCCTCCGGCGGTAAATGGGGCCCTAACAGCGTCTGCAAACTCGTCAGAAGAGGGTGTTACACCGGTAAGCATGCTTACAACTCAAGTTCCATGGTATCGAACCCTGCTCGGCCGCTGGGAGATGTCACCGGGCATGTGAAGCGAACTATTCTCAGGCAGAAACCGAAGGAAGAATGGGTTTTCTTCAATGTTCCCCAGGTCGTTTCTGTTGAACTCTGGCAGAAAGCCAATACCGCGTTGACCGTAAGGGGTAGGGGAAGGGGGAAGGAGGGAAAGGCTATACAAGCTCTGCTTCGTAGCCGTATTTATTGTCCCCGGTGTGGACTCCCCATGGTGGTGAGACGTGATGGGAAAAATCACAAAGTCTACTATCATTGTGTCCGGCGTTACCGGATTTGGGATGGTAACGCCTGTGACTTTCGTAAGTTTATTCCGGTGAGATGGGATGACGTGGTCTGGGATTGCATGTATGCCTTGCTTAGTGACGCTTCCTGGTTAGAGGAACAATTCACGGTGGAAAAAGACCGCCGTGGCACCATCACCAAACTGATTGACATCGAACTAAGAAAGGTTGCTCAACTCCAGGCCAAAATAAACAGGGTGCAAACAGGTTACGAAGAGGGAATCTACAGCGCTGCGGAAGCTAGGAACCGTATAAATGTATGTCAGCACACAATTACCCTCGCTCAGGCCGAAATCACCAGAACGGAGCATCAGGCCGGGAGCCAGGCCACCGGTTCTGTTATCGAAGGGTTCAAACATGAACTTGAATCGCTAAGAAAAAATAATCTCGAAACCGCCAGTTTTGAAGATAAACTGCAATTGCTGAGACTGCTGAATATCAGGGTATATCCTTCGGAAGACCTGAAGACCGTCCGTATCAAAACCGGTCTCGGTATAGATTCTAACTACATAGCTTCAGGAGACAATCAAGAGAACTGTGGGAAAGTCATCTTTGAGCCACCAAAGGGGTCGCTACCTGGAACTTTCTCGAAGAGAGTCTTTTCAATAACCTTTGCATGGATTTCTTAAGAAGTACTCTTATATGCGCACCTTATCACGTTAAATATTGTTTGCAGTTTAAAAATGTTTTTCATGTTGTCTGCTAAATATTATACCCGAGTCCGAGAATTCGACGCACAATAGACACAATTGCGATAACTATTATCGTAGCTACGATTAGATTGAAGACATTCTCTTTTTAATGCTCATTTCTTCTTACG
>Ga0182017_10003796_pt1 | contig 11283 bp, 7 predicted proteins | sample 712E3DmetaG_FD_120492 | JGI IMG/M metagenome (GOLD analysis project Ga0182017, IMG submission 120492) | Permafrost microbial communities from Stordalen Mire, Sweden - 712E3D metaG | ecosystem: Environmental > Terrestrial > Soil > Wetlands > Permafrost | place: Sweden: Stordalen | collected... | reverse complement strand
GCGGATCTCACACCGGTATGCCCAATCAAGCATCACATGATCGCCATCGGTATAATCAGACTCCACATTCTTCACCCAGCAGTAGGCTGCCTGCTGCAACAGGAAATTCCGCTGGACGCCGGTGTTGTTGGCGTACGTTTTCAAATCCTCGACGCCCGCCCATTTGCACCCCATCGTCAACCGGGTCGCCCAAGGCACATGGCTGTAAGCCGAATAGAGCGGCGGGGTAAAGCCGACGGTGGTGCCGCTGACTGACGTGACCATCACAATCTGCCCGCGAGACCGGGTGTTCACCGTGCTCCAGCCGTCCACATTGTTTGCGTAGGTGCCATTGGCGGTGCCATAGCCGGAAACAAACGCCGGGTCGTTGACTTCCGTGATGATCAAAGCCGTCCCTGCGGAAATGCCGCTGGCTGAAGCCACGACAAGGTTGGTTGAACCGGCGGTTGCGCCCGATGAAATCGTGGTGCTGATGGAAGTAGGGTCCCAGAGAGTGGTATATCCGCCGAAAGTGACAAGTCCCGCAGGCGCCCCATACGATGTGAGCACGGTTGAAGTTCCCGCCCCTCGCAGGGTGACATAATTGGGCAGGGACAAGCTGCCGTTAATTCGAAACGTTCCGGCGGGAAGTTTCACGACTTGATTGGACGGACATTTGTTGAGGGCGTTTTGGATGGCTGCCGTGACATCGGTTGCGCCGGTGCCGTCCAAGCCCGTCAGGTTGGTGTAGATGATTGTGCGGTCGGGAATCCCGCCCGGAATCCCCGACTGAGTCCAATCGATCAGGCGTGATGACGGGATAATTGCTCCCACAGTTGTATGAACGGCAAACAGAAGACAAACCAAAGCCAACACTTCGGATGCCAAAGGATAACCCCACTTGATATACTTCATATTCATTACTCCACTACGCGTTTTGATACTCTGCCCGTTTCCCTGACGCAGAAGTTATGCCAACCATGCTGCTTGATTGCGCGCCATCAAGCATTGGATGCAGCTGTTGGTCATTTTTTGATATTTCCACATTGTTCTGACGTTAACGTCGCGGTTTTAACCATTAAGCCAATGGATGAATATCATTCATCTTTTACCCCAAATTCAGACAAGTCGGATATGGTGAACAAGTTTTTTTGCCAGGGCCGCTCTGGAATATGCCTTGGGGTTAAGCAAACATTGTGCGATAAAGCCCATCCGCAGTTTTTGACCTCGTCCGGCCCCATTCCACAATTTCCACGGCAAACTGGGTCAGAAGCAGGGCCCCCAGAAATGAAATCGTCAACTTCCAGCCTTGCACCTGCACCGCATGCAGAAGTCTCACGAGCAATTGCAGAACGACAATCTGCGCGATATAAGCCAGCAGCGAGTATCGGCCCAGCATGAGAATGCGTGTTTCCACGAACCCCTCGGATCGGCAAATTGTCCCCGCCAGGTAGATCAATAACAGACTCAGGCAAACGCCCACGACCTGCAGGGGATAGATTACATCCCAGATGCTGACGGCGGCCAGATAGGCGCCGTATGCCAGCAAAACTGCGGGTGAATAGGGCAGCAATCGATTGATGGTCGCCGTCGGAATGTTTCCAAGGTACACGCCCAGCAACCCGATCCCGACCAGCTCGAGGGTGCCGTTCACCCACCCGCAAACATCTGCAACAAAGATGCCGGCAAACAAGATGGCGCAGGTCGCATAGATGGAGTAATCGAACCAGCGGCGCATCAACAGCAGTCCGGAACATAAAATGAGCAGGCAACCAATCGGAACCAGCACCTGAAAGGTGGCCGCCCGGCCTGCTTCCGGGACGTAAAGAGACACAAGATAGGCCGGGAGCGAACTGAATCCGAAGGAGGATCCCTCATGGCTCTTCGGACTGACGAGGCTGGCCCCCAGGTTCAGCAGTGTGAACATCACCAAAATCTTGATTCCCCTTTGCAGGAGCCGTTTCGGGAGCCGCGGATCGTGGACGTCATACTTCGCCAGATATGCCTGGGTGATCAGGAAACCGGTGATGAAAATGAACGACGGTGTGATGAACCTCAAATAGCGGTAAACGTAACCCTCCGTGCTGATGAAATAGTTTATCCAGTGATAAAGCACCATGAACAAAACCAGCACTCCCTTTGTAAAGTCCAGCGCCAGGTTGCGAACCGTCTTGCCGTTGACGTTGCTCATGCGCAGGAGTTGCTGCCAGCCGCGGCTCCGTCCCCGGCGTCAGAACTTGCAGGGCATCCGGATGCCTCGGAAAGGGTGTCTGATTCCGCCGGCTGACGCATTGAATGGGCGCGCGGGTATTGAATGATGACGAGCAACAAAGCAAACCAAACCAAACCCATTTTATTGAAAGCGGCCTCCGTGAAATCGTAAATGATGGCGATCAGCAAGAACATCATCCGAACTTTGGCGTAGTTGCCCGCGGACAGCAGTTCGTACTTGATGCTCTTGCTCGCTGAAAACAGCAGAACCACCAGCAGGAGCACCGCGAGCAGGCCGCCATTCAGGTACGTCTCCAAATATCCGTTGTGCGCCTGGATGATGCCCAATTGAGCGTATATCATCTCCAGCCGGTCACCTGACCAGAAGCTGTTGAAGCCGGCCCCCAGCAGGAAGTTGTCGCTCTGGTGGAGCAGCATCGGCCAGACCTCGGTTCTGGTCGTCAGCGTCAAATCGCGTCCGAGGAAATCGACCAGGATCAGCTTCTGCACATCCACCACCGAGTTCAGCAGCCACATCACAATCACGCCGGCGACCGCATAACACTCAAGACGCCCGGCCCGGGCCCGGACGGCCGGAAGACTCAGGCCGGCGAACACGGCGATGCCCAGCGCCGCGCACCCCAATGCCGTCGCGCTGTGGGCCTTGATGAGCAGCCACGCGCTCATGCCGAGCAGGGAGAGGTCGGTGATGAATCCCGCCCAGTCCTTTGCCTTGGGCTTCATCTGTTGCCGGTCCAGGAAATCCCACAACACAAACAACCCCAGGACCATCACGCAGGAGCCGAGAGAGTTTTTGTGAGTCGTGACTCCGGTATACATCATCTCGCCCGACCAGACGTGGTAAGCCCTCCCGAGTCCGGAAAAGAATTTTATGAACAGCACCGACAACGGCACCAGCACGAAGGCGCACCGGACAAATGCCGCCTTGATGGCCTGGATGGGATCGGACTCCGTGAGAATCAACAACACCATCACGATATTGCCCAAGTCCTTGATCCACCTCTTGACTGCGACCAGCGGGGCGTCGGACCAGAAGATGCTGAGTGCCCAGTACAGGAAAAATACGAACAGCCATTTGTTGTTTTGGATGACCTCCCGCAACCGCAAGCCCCTTTTGAACAGAGAATACAGGCCGGCCACGATCAGGATGAAGTAAATCTGACGCTCGATCGGATTTCCCGCGTCATAAGCTTCCGCCACACTTCCGGCTTCACCCCCGAAATTGAACCAGGAAGAAACCGGTCTGGATCCGATGATGACCAGCCACACCACCACCATCCACAAGGAGCGTGAGAGTCCGGCCCTCCGCCTGGCATCCTTGACAAAAAGCCAGAGGATGTAGAGGAGGAACCCCAATAATGCTGCCTGTTGTGACATCGAATCAGGAGCGTTTCCGGTGTGCGAATCCAGTGGCCAAGGTCAGCCGCTGAGGTACTTGCTGCCCAGCGGCTTCAAACCCATCACTCCCATGAGCCGGCCCGCGTGGTCAAACAGGCGGATCAGATACGCCATAAACCGATGTTGGCCCAGCAGCGCCAGGAAAGGCAGCATGAGTGTGTAGAGCGGCACGGCGAGGATGGATTTGCCGATGCTCCCCAAGTCCGCCAGATGCTTTTCGTTCTGTCCGCGCAACAAGGCGCGCCGGAGCAGGTAGCGGCGCCGGCATCGTTCTGGCGGCACGACCTCGAGTACGGCTGCTTCGTTGCACCAGTTGAACACGGCGCCACGTTCAATCATCCGCCGGAAAAAATCCTGGTCCTCCCCACCGTTGCCGAACTCAGGCCGGAAAGGTTCCGTCATTCCATCCAGCAACCGACGCCGGAATAATACATTTCCCGTGCGGGTTTCCCGCCAGTTCAGCACGTAGCCGGTCCGATGCTCGGGCCGCTCACAAAAACGGCCCCGGACGAGCCAGCGGGGCGGCTCTTGTTCGAAGTGCGGCCGCACGGGTCCCAGCACACCGTCCACGCCGCAGTCATTGCAGGCCTTGAACAACGTCAGCAGCCAGTTCCGGGGCGGGAATTCGTCGTCATCAATGAAAGCAATATAATCGCCCTCCGCGTTCGCAACCGCCTTGTTCCGCACCAAAGCGATGTTCTGCCGGGGCTCGACGCAATACTTGATCGGCACCGGCGAGGTTGCGGCCACTTCCTGCACCACCGGCCCGGCCGACTGCAAATGGTCGTTGTCCGCCACCACGATTGAACAAGTGAATAATCCATCCGAGTCTTGAATGCCAAGATCCTGCAATAATCGCTTGAGCAGACGTGGTCGCTGGTAGGTGCAGACGCACACGGTGATTTTTTCGACCCGGTCAATCATGCTTGAGTAGCCTCCACGGCCGGGCGTGCCAGGGCCCACCGCCGGTCCTTTTGGGCAATGAGATCGTCCAGCTTCTCCAGCAAGTCCGGGGTGCCGTCCTTAAATTTCCGCGCAAACAGAACTTCACCCCGACCGTAAACATCCTCCATGCTCACAGCGTCACAAGCTTCAAACCGGGCCAGATGACGTTCATCGATGTCGGCGGGATGACTGCCAGCGGCCGACCAGTCTTCAAAACACAGATTCCTCCGGATGCGTGATCGAAAAGGCGAGTTGCCCAGGATCGTTTGAAAAAACATTTCGTCCGGCGCGAACGTGTCTTTGAAGAACTGTGCGACCTGCGGGTTCTGCCGATCAAAATCCGAGATGTGCCGGCAGGCTTCCCGGGTCAGAGTCCACCAGGTATGCCCGGCATACGGCTCCAGTTGCCCCAGATACTTTCCATGGTCGCGCCGGCCCAAGCCCATCCGGGCGGCGGCCTTCGAGATCAGACGGGCAACGGGGCGGGTGGACTGGATTCTCACCGTGTCGATTCGGGAGATTGGTTTTCCAGCCTCGGCACTCGGCATTTTCACGACGTTGATGAATTCCGTGCCGCGGTGAACTTCCAGGAACTGGTGAATGTACTCCCGTCCACGCAGCGGGTAATCGCTTCCGCTGATCAGCGCGAAGTAGCCGTAGTCCTCCGGTGTGGTCAAAGCCTGGCGGATCAACGACAAAGTTGCCTCAACCCCTGAGAATTCGCCCCAGTAAACCGCGGTGCGGTTTTCCAGCAGGCGAACATTCTCCCCGCGTAGGGACGCAAACTCCTCCAGGTTGCTCTTGGCGTCAACATGTATGAAGAACACGCATTGGTCGCAGGAAAGGCGTTCGATCACCCGCTTCATCATGCCGGGATTCCGGTGAACGAGATAGAGGTAGGCGATTTTCACTGTAATTCCCGGACGCCCCGGTCTCCGACGCGGCGTGCCGGCGGCGGCGTTTCCATGTCTTGAATCACCGTTGTCGAATTTGGCGGAGAGGGGAAGGATTCGAACCTCCGATACGGCTTTTAACGACCGTATAGCGACCGTTGCCAGCCGCTGCCTTAGGCCACTCAGCCACCTCTCCTATTAAATTATGATATCAACTCCCGCGGCCGCTCCATGGATTCAGGCGGGGTTGACTCGTCCGCTGGCGCGTTGCGCTGCTCGATCAATTGCTGGTAAATCAGCTCGATCGACAGGGCCTGATGCAATTCCGACGTGTAATTCCGCCGGCCGCGAACGTGGTCGTTGATCATTTGCTCAAAACCGGCGCCCTGAAAGCAGGGCCGGCTTCGAGCGTGTGAGTCCAGCAGCATCTCCCGGAGGCAGCGCGCCAGAGCATCGCGATACCAGACGCGAAAATGATAGAACTTATGGCGGCCCAAAAAGAGTTTTTCAAGATGCAACGGAGTGAATGCATGGTCGATCCGGGCCAGCCATTGAGGCATCCCGTAATCGTATGCATACTCGGCCCGGAAAGTGAACTCCTGGTAAAGATGGCGCGCCTGGGTGAACACCGGCGTGGGCCGGTGAACCAGTCCGCGATCGGTTGGAATGCGGCCCAATGCCTGGTTCCCTTCGGCAATCAGCCGGAGGGAGAGTTCTTTGTGTCTGGCGAGTGCCGCCGGCACGCGGTACGCCAGGGCCACGAGGTCATTGTCCAGATAGGGCGCTCGCACCGTGAGCTGCGATTGTTCAACCGCCAGCCGGGAACAGTGGTGCCAGGGCACCTGCTTGAAGGCGATGAATGAAAGCGGATTTCCGCGCGCCTCATCGGCATAAGTCGCAGCCGCCCCGCCGGCCAGGCGCAGAAAATCCGGAGTGTAGAGCGCCTCATTCAATACCGAGGGCTTGAAAGCCACATTGCTCCTCAGAATTTCCGAGCCGTAGTTGCCTGTCAACCTGACCGGCGCGATTTTGCGCGCGATTTCGTTGACATACAACTCCACCGAACCGGTCACGTCCATCGCCCCATCGGAAACATAAACCGCTCTCCTGGCATACGCCGGGAACTGGCGCAGGAAGTCCCCGTCCACCGGAATGATCTGGTGAGGCTGGTGACAGACCCTGGCCACGGCGCGGGCGGCGGTGGCATCGGTGCACTCACGATACGCGCTGCCAAACGTGTAGCACGGCAGTGATTTTGGCGGACAGGTTGCCCACGCCATGATCATTCGGCCGTCCAATCCGCCGGTCAGCGACATGCCCATCGGCCGGTCGCCCCGGAAATAGCGCGGCAGGATGCGGACGAAAACGTCCTTGAGCTGCCCATAATAATCGGCTTCGCTTAGTGGCGGCTGGTTTTCCCAGGTTTCCTTTCGGAAATAGACTTCTTTCCTGGCGGGTTGAGCGCCGGAAAAGGTCCACCGGGAAGCTCCAGGCAGCAACGAAATGCCGGAGAAAAGTGTTCGGTTCTGCAGGGCGCAGCCGCAAGAACAAAACTGGGCCAGGCCCGTGAAATCGATCTGGCGAAGGTGGGGCAAAACCCGCAAGAGCGATTTTGCTTCCGAGGAAAAAAACAGGCCGGTTTCGTTTTCGTGAAGATAGATCCGGTTTAGCCCGTAGCGGTCATTGAACAGGACGATCTTCTCTTCGCGCAGATCCACCAGGATGCCGCTGAACCAGCCGTTCAGCTTCTCGATAAACCCCAACCCCTGGTCTTCATAGAAATGCACCAGACTGCTCGCGTTTTCGGCATCGAAACGGTGACCTTTGGCTTTTAAGTCCTGAAGGTCCGCTGTCTCGGCGAAGTTTTCACCCGAGAAGATCAGGCCGATGTCGTGCGTCTCGTTCCAGACCGGCAGGCAATCGGAGAAGGAACTCTGGTGACAAGTCCAGCCGGACCACAGCCCGAGCCGCTCGTTGACATACTTCCCGGATGAATAAAACGGCTCATGCACCATGCCCTTGACCATCAGGTCAAGCGTGGCAGGGTTGCCGGCGCGGCCATTCCTTGCAATTACGCCTGTGATTCCCGGCATCGGTAATGTTCGTGTGAATGAAGCGGAAGTTTCCGACTTTGCGCCGCCTACCGCATGGTCGTGCCGGCGGCTTTGTCGCCCGGTTCGGAATCGCGTTTCTGGTATCTGAAATCATTCCAGCGGCCGCGCAGGGCCGCCGCCAGCAGGATGCACCGTTCGGGAACGTAATCGACCAGCCGGTGATGGAGATTCAACTTCAGCGCCAGCCGGCCTTTGAAAGTCAATGGAACAAAGTACCTCGGGATTTCAACCCGTTCAAAGCCGCTGGCCACCTTCAAATCATTAAGCCCGCGCCGGCCCCACACTCCATAGTTGAGGCAACTGCTGCCGCGGCCGGCACAAACCTCGACGGTTTTGGCGATGAGCGCGTTGGTCGGAGCCTTGTCGCGATGGGCAATCCGGGCCACGATGTTCATCAGGATCGAGCACTTCTCAACATGCGTGACCTTGGCAAACCCGATCAACTCGTTGTTATGGAAAGCCCCGATGAAATCGCTTCTTTCCAGGAAAGTCTGGTGTTCCCGTTTGACGGTCTCAAAATCCTTTGCATAGTGCCAGTTGCGTTTTCCCTGACGGATGGGAGTCTCATTGTAAATCTCCATGATGCCCTTGACCAGGTCGTCGGTGAATTCGATCAGCCTCGTCTCGACACCGTTCTTCTGCGCTTTGCGAATCTTGTTTCGGGGTTTGAAGTTGATCTGCTTGCCAAACCAATGTTCATACGTCGTTAATGGGAGCACCGCCATGCTGTCCCACTCCTGGCGGAACGGGTATTTGGGTTTTGGGTCATGGAGTTCCTGAACGAAAGTGAACAGGTCGGCCTTGATGCCCGCAGCGATCAATTTTGAGATGAATGCTGTCGGATCCCCGATGGGCACGTAATACTCGTCATTCAATCGCGCCACCTTGAGGAGCCGGCCGCTTGTCTTTAGCGCCTTGCTTTCAACCATTGCCAAATCTTTTGTTTGCATCGTATGGAAAGGCTCTTGATTCAAACGCAGGAACAACCTGCCTGCGGTTTCAAACGATTTTGGAAGTCCGAAACGCGAGCGATTGCGGGAAAGTGCCGGTCTGCAGACCGCGTAATATTTCCCCATGGCCGTCGCTCATCAACCAGGCGCCCTCTTCAGCTTTTTCAGGATGGGCCATGAGTTCCACCACGGCCGTTTTCGCCAACTCGGCGACCCGCACCAGGCGCTGGTGTCGCAAACACTGCGAAAGCGCAAAAAAATAATCCGTCATTCTGTACCTTCGCGACAGCTGTTGATCGACCCACCGGCGGTAGGTTCGATTAAGCAGACTCTTCTCACCCGGCCAGAACGAAAAACTTCTGCGCACGGTCTGGCCTTCAGGAACAATCCGGTCCCAAAGCATGTTTGAACCCAGGTGCATGTGCTGGTGCCCGTCAACGTGCGACGGCGGCTGGCCGTAGAGTCGGACGAATTCTTCGACTTGCGCCTGGAAAACGCACCTAAACTCCGCCCGCAAAAACGGATGGTAGAGCAGCAGCGCGTACTTGCTGCGCTTGAGAAAGCGACGGATTCGGTCCTGACGTTTTGCAAGGAGTGCGGGACAATTGTTGCCGGAAAAAGCGGTGGTGAAATTGATGTGTAATCCCACGTCCAAGCCGGCCTCTTTCGCAAGTGCCGCCGCCCGCCCGGAGTCTTCCATGAAGACCATGGCGCTAACGGACGTGATGCGCCCCGCTTGATAACATGCCAGGGCCGAATCGGTCGCACGCTTCCAACCACCCCAGTCGTCCGCGTTAATGATCAGCATGCCCCGGTTGTGCCGGGCATCAACTGCTCTGGCACGGTGCTGAAGGGTTCGGTCACAGTCATGCGCGGTGCGCTCCGTACGGCAGGAGTTGAAAGTTCGCCGGTCGAGAAAAAACCGCTTCAATCGTGCCATCTGCTCGCGCCGTTGAAACCGCACCAATTCTTTGGATACAGGCCGCTCCACGCGTTTGACCATGGCCCAGACGTAACCGGCCAGCAGCGTGCTGCCGCCGAGGACAAACGGCCGGCGCGTCATCTGGTAGAATGATCGGAACAATTCCCACAACGGATGCCGCCCCAGCACGTAATCCTTCTGCCCCAGGCGGAAACTGATCGTCCCGCTGCCGTATCCGGCGGAACCCATCGATCGATGATGCACACATACTGTCTCGGGAAAGGTTCGCGTCTGCCAGCCATTCATCCTCGCCATCAAGACGGCGACCACATCGATACCGCCTCCCTTGATCGGCATATACCCGCCGATGGCCTCGAAGCATTCGCGCCGGAAGAACTGACAGGCGCCGGAGACGTGCTCCGCGCTGCTGAATCGGAAATCATAGGTTCCTTTCCCTTCGCTGAACGGCGCGCCGCCCACGCCAAGCCTCGGATTCTCAGCAAATCGGTTCAACAAGCAGGCGAACAGGTCGCTTTCAAACGATATGTCCGCATCCAGATTGCCGATGACATCGTACGTCAGGTCCTTCACCCGTTCACAAGCGGCCCTGAAGCAAAGAACCTTGCCTCCGAAATGGCGCTCCTTGCGCTCAGGCATACGCAACAACTCGATCCACGAGTGTTCCGCCGTGTATTTCCTTGCGATCTCGTCGGTGCGGTCCGTTGAACCATCGCTGACGATTATCCACTTCAATGGCCGGACGGTTTGTGCGATCACCGACTTGATCGTCAACTCGATGAACTCCTCTTCGTTCCGCGCCGGAGTGACCAGCACATAAATGAGCGGATTCGGGTTCACGCAATTTTCGAGGTGCTTTGCATTTCCGCGATGGGGCGGGGCGGCCCCTTCAGAGCCGACTCGGCACCCCCGGTGCGTGTCGCTTCCGATGCAAGATATTGATCGAGCAGGGCCAACGCAGCGAACATGGTGGCCTGACCCCAATGCAACGTGGGAGTCTTGTTCGTGATTAACGGATATTTCCGGTAATAAAAATAACCTGTCCGGTCCTGCATGTTGGCGATCGTCCACTCGGCCACCTTCAGGGCCGTGGCCGCGCTTTGTGGGTGCCACTCGCGCAGATTGATCAGGGTCTGAATCGCCTGCGATGCGCACTGGATGTCGATCGGCAGTGTCTTCTGGGCGTAGTAACGCGGCGTGCCGTCAGGTTTGAAAAACGTCTCGACGAAAAACGTATAACCTTTCCTGAGTTGTGTCTGGTATCTGGTCGATCCGGTGCAACGACAAAACGTGTGCAGCGCCTCAAGCACGTAAGCCGAGTGAAATGAATCAATCCATGCCCATTTGGTGCCGACTCCGTAGTACCAGCCGCCTTCCCCGGTTTGATGGTGTAACGTGAACTGGACCGCCTGCTCGGCCATCTCGCGATACCGCGAATTTGCGGAAAACGAGTTGACCCGGGCCAGCAGACCCGCCCCGATCATGTTCGAGTTGTGAACCAGAATGTCGGCGTTCGGGTAATATCGAAGCAGGATGCCTTCGGGAAATTCCATCCAGCCCAGCTCATCTAAAATGAAATCGCACGCGCTTCGGGCCACGTCGAGGTAACGCTCCTCGTCGAGCCCCTCGTACGCGTCGAGAAAAGCGTGGGCAATCAGTCCGGTCCAGACAATCGTGGGCGTCCCCTTCGCGATATTGCCGCCACGCGATTGATAATCGAAATGGTTGCCCCAGCAACATCCTTTGAATCCGGCGCTGCGCTGCTCCATCAGCCACTGCAAACAATACTTCAGCTTTTCCAGGAACGCCGGCGTGCCGTGGGTTTGATACAG
>Ga0182017_10003795_pt1 | contig 11286 bp, 14 predicted proteins | sample 712E3DmetaG_FD_120492 | JGI IMG/M metagenome (GOLD analysis project Ga0182017, IMG submission 120492) | Permafrost microbial communities from Stordalen Mire, Sweden - 712E3D metaG | ecosystem: Environmental > Terrestrial > Soil > Wetlands > Permafrost | place: Sweden: Stordalen | collected... | reverse complement strand
CGGATCATGCGCACAACCACAAGACAACTATCTCCAACGAACTTTTGGAGAGAGCACAGGCGGACATAGCGGCAGTTCTGCAAATACTGCGCACCGAAACGAATGGCCTGACTGCAAAAGAGGCCCGAGCCCGCCTTAAGCAATATGGGCCAAACGAGATCGCGAAAGAAAAAAACAAATCAGCCTTGATACGGTTGATCTCCAATATCAAGAATCCCCTCGTAATCCTCTTATTGGTCCTGGGACTGGTCTCTTACCTGACAGGCGACATGCGGGCAACGATAATGATCTTTGCCATGGTGCTGCTGGGGGTGTTCCTGCGCTTCTTCCAGGAACTTCGGTCCGACAAAGCAGCGGAAAAGCTTAAGGCCATGGTCAGCACGGTAACCGACGTGTTTCGTGCCGGCGAGAAGAAAGAGATTTCTTTGAAGGAGCTGGTCCCGGGCGACATTGTCCTGCTCTCGGCAGGCGATATGGTGCCTGCCGATGTGCGACTTATCTCTGCCAAAGACCTGCATATTAATCAGGCTACCTTGACCGGAGAAGCCCTCCCAATTGAGAAATTGGCAGAGGGGCTCACCAATCCTACTCAGGACCCGTTAGAAATGCCGAATATCTGTTTCCTGGGATCTAACGTCGAAGTCGGCTCCGCCACGGCAGTAGTAGTGGTAACCGGCAGCAGCACCTATCTTGGTTCTCTGGCGACCAGCCTTGCCGGGGAACGCGAACTGACAGCCTTTGACAAAGGTATCAACAAATTTGCCTGGCTCATGATCCAGTTCATGATGGTGATGGTGCCGCTTGTCTTTTTGCTCAACGGGCTCTCCAAGAGCAATTGGTTTGAGGCCTTTCTCTTTGCCATGGCAGTAGCAGTAGGTCTGACCCCCGAGATGTTGCCCATGATTGTCACGGTCAACCTTTCCAAGGGCGCAATCAGTATGTCCCGCAAAAAGGTCATCGTCAAACGGCTCAATGCAATCCAGAACTTCGGCGCCATGGATGTACTGTGCACGGATAAAACCGGGACACTTACCCAGGGGAAAATCGTACTGGTAAAACATCTCGATGTTGACGGCAATGAAGGTGTGCAAATCCTCAACTTCGGCTTTCTGAATAGCTATTTCCAGACGGGATTGAAGAACCTTATGGATGTCGCGGTGCTTAACTACATGCATTTGGAAAAACAGTTAATTGAAGAGCAGCACTATACAAAGATTGATGAAATCCCTTTCGATTTTGTGCGCCGCCGTATGTCGGTGGTAGTAGAAGATAACCAAAACCGTCATATTCTGATTTGTAAAGGCGCTGTAGAAGAAATCCTTGGGCTTTCCACCGGTGTTGAAATTCAGGGCAAAGTACTTACTAAGGACACCACGGAACATCACACAAAGACAGTAGAATTGGTTCAGAAATTAAATGAACAAGGCTTCAGGGTGATCGCCCTGGCCTACAAAATAATGCCGGAAGCGTCGAAAGCCTACCGCATCGAGGATGAGACGAACATGGTTCTTTTGGGTTTTCTGGCCTTTCTGGATCCCCCTAAGGAAACGGCCAAGGAAGCCCTTGAGGCCCTGCGCCGTATTAATGTGCATGTCAAAATTCTCACAGGGGACAATGAAGTGGTGACCCGCAGCATTTGCATGCAGGTCGGGCTCCCGGTCGATCACATCCTACTGGGTCATTCAGTGGAGGAAATGACGGATTCACAATTGGCAGAGGCAAGTGAAGGAGCGACAGTCTTTGCGAAACTGTCTCCAGCTCACAAGGAGCGCATTATTCGCGCCCTGCAGCAACAAGGTCATGTCGTAGGATTTTTGGGAGATGGGATCAACGATGCACCGGCCCTTAAGACTGCGGATGTGGGCATTTCGGTGAACAGCGCCGTTGATATTGCCAAAGAATCATCCGATATCATCCTTCTGAAACAAAGCCTCCTCGTCCTGCAGGAAGGTGTTATCGAAGGCCGTAAGGTCTTCGGCAATATCATCAAGTACATAAAGATGGCTGCCAGTTCCAATTTTGGAAACATGTTCAGCGTGGTAGGCGCCAGTGTCTTTCTGCCGTTCCTGCCTATGTTGCCTTTGCAGGTTTTGGCCAATAACCTGTTGTACGATCTTTCCCAGACAACGATCCCGACGGATGACGTCGATCAGGAGTGGCTGATGAAGCCACGCAAATGGGCCATAGCTGAAATCCGCCGGTTTATCCTCTTCATCGGCCCGATCAGCTCAATATTTGACTATGTGACCTTCTTCATTATGCTCTATGTGTTCAAAGCCTGGAGTAACGGGGCTCTCTTTCATACCGGCTGGTTTATAGAGTCGTTGTTTACACAAACGCTGATCATTCATGTAATCCGCACGAACAAGATCCCCTTTATCCAGAGCAGGGCAAGCCTGCCATTGATCTTAAGCTCGCTCGTCATTGTTGCATTCGGGGCGTGGTTGCCATCATCATCCTTATTGGCAGGGGCTTTGGGTTTTGTGCCGTTGCCCCTGTTGTATTGGCCCCTGTTGGCGGCTATCTTATTCTGCTATATGGTCCTTACCCAGTTGGTCAAGGTCTGGTTCATCCGGAGGTATGCGATTGATTGAAAATATTGAAGATTGCGTATCCGGCAAATCTTGTTTCCTGTTACCGGTCCAATCCCTGTAGCAAAAAAGACGACACGCTCGTGCACAAAAACGCTACAAAATAATTGTCGGTTCTGCGACAGACAGGAGAAACCGTCTGTTGTATCGTATGTACAGAGGTAATAAAACTGTGTTCACAATTAAATACCCTAACGTTTACGCGTGTCTTGTACATCAATCTTTGGTTCCAATTTTTATAGTAAGTCGGGGCGCCCTGCTGGTTGTCCCGCGAATGGAGGTATAAGATGACGAATAAAATGAGGCTAATCTTTGTTATCGCAACCACTGTTTCCGCTGTCCTCCTTGTGCTGATGAGTACGCAGTTTGCCGTTGATATTGCTGACCAGACACTCTCAGCAGTTGCGAATGCACTCGGCTTGCATGAGGCGCCCACACTTTCTGCTCTGGCAGTATTGATAATTCCTGGTCTGTATCTGTCTTTTACCTTCAGACAGAGAAGACACGCATAACTCAGACTTAGTACTTAGTAAGGAAGGATAGGCAGTGACCGAGGAAGAACCTGAGAGAAGCGGGAAGGAGAAACTATTATGAAGAAACAGAACGTGTTAAAGATTTGTTTTGCAGTGGTGTTTTTGCTCGGGCGCTCTATCTTTGGAAAAGGAAGCTAAAAGCTGTAAAGTCCATCAGCATTAGGGGTATATCCGTATTCGGATGTGCCTACCTAACAAAAAAGGAGGATTTATGAAAACAAAGTTTGCAGTTCTGTTACTAACGGTTGGTGTCATCGGATTGTTCTTGGCTGGATGCGCGTGCGTAGGGTGTATGCAAGGCCAGAAGGGTGAAACTGCTGCTGGTGCTGCTGTTCCTCCGCCGCAACCGGTAGTTCAGGAAAAGGTAATTGTCCTTGTCTTTGAGGACATACATTTCGATTTCGACAAGTCGACCCTCAAACCGGAAGCGCAGACGATACTGAAAAGGAATATCCAGGTCCTGAAAGACAACCCTAACACTCAAGTCCGTATTGCAGGATATACTTCTGCATCCGGGACTGACGCCTACAACCAAAAGTTGAGCGAAAGAAGGGCAAATTCCGTCAAAAAATACCTCATTAACGAAGGGCTCATTTCATCGGACAGGATTTCCACGATCGGATATGGTGAGAAGAATCCGGCAATGTCTGAAGCGTCCCCAAAAGACATCAACTCAGATGCAGCAAAGGCAAACATGAGAGTTCTCTTTGAAATAATCGTGCAATAGGAGCACGGGGGTAAGGGTCCAGAAAGGCGTTCTACGTAGAGGAAGTACAGTTAAGTGGTTTAAGGTTTTCTAAGAAAGGAGAAAGCAGATGAAAAAAATGATGTTTGTACTATCAATGGTTATTATGGCAGTTTCTATACTTTTCGCAGGTTCAGGCGTTGCGCAAGCGCAAGGCTCCACCTCTACGCGAGCGCAATGGTCCGATGAAGGTCCGTGGCCCGTGTTTGCTATCACGTATGGCAAGGGCATTATACTGACTTCGCCTGACAGCGAAACCTGGACTGTGAGGAGTTCCGGGACTGATGTGCCTCTTGCCGCCCTGGCATACGGTAACGAGACATATGTGGCGGTGGGCGGCCGTGGTACGATCGTGACAGGCTCAAGGGACGGGTCAATATGGACCATCCGGCAGTCCGGCGTCACCAACGACCTCTGGGCCATCAAGTATGCACGCGGGATCTTCGTGGCGGTCGGTTCTGAGGGTATGGTCATCACGTCGCCAGACGGATACACATGGACCAAAAGGGCGGACTTGACCACCTATGCCCTGAGAAATATCTCCTATGGCAAGGATAATTTTGTTACCATCGGCGAGATGGGCGCCATCTTCAACTCACAGGACGGTATCAACTGGAAACGTCGGAACACGCAATTTACCGACCACCTCTTCGGCATTTTTTATGTGAAGGGAATGTTTACGGCCGTCGGGGGAAACGGAAGAATCCTGACATCACTTGACGACGGGGTAACATGGACTCAGCGTTATTCAGGAACTACGGAGTATCTCTCTGCTATCACGTATGGTAATGAGAGATTTGTGGCCGTGGGCGCATATGGCACGATCGTGACGTCGCCTGATGCATTGAACTGGACCAGAGTAAAGTCGGGTTCGCAAAGCTGGCTTGGGGCAGTTGTTCGTGCGCGTATGAAATTCGTTGTTGTCAGTATGGATGGCACGATATTGACATCGCCCGACGGGGCGAGCTGGTCACCCAAATTCTAAAGGTATTGTCAAAAGTTTTATGAAAACAGGTGAATGCCGTATGAAAACCTGGATATTGAGCGCGACCCCGGTGAAAGTCAGCGAGCACGGCTCGCGAGAAGGGGTGGCCGGGTACCCGCTTGCGGGTGGGGCTTGGCTCGTGGAGGGGGCGACGCAAGCCCCGAAAATAATAGGGAGGAATGCAATGAAAGTAATGTATCGTGTAGTTCTGATGGTGGCAGTGGTGGCTTTGCTGGCGATCAGCGTGCCTGTACCAGCTTTTTCACAGATGATGGATATGTCCATGAGGGGGCATGGACAGATGATGGAAATGGGTAATATGGATAAGATGGGCGATATGATGGGCATGTGTATGTGTATCGAACATGCAGATAAGATGGGGCTTACCGATGACCAGATCATGAAAATGAAGCCTGTACATAGAGAAATGCAAAAAAAGCAGGCCCGATTCAAAGCTGACCTGAGGATTGCAGAGATCGAACTTATGGAAATCATGGAAGTGAAAGATTTTGATCTGGAGAGGGCCAGCTCTGCAGTCAAAAAAATTGCAGAGATAAAAACAGCCGATCATTTGGAAATGTTAAAAGCCATGAAAAAAATGCGGGCTATTTTGACGGACGAACAGTTTAAGCAAATGAAGAGGATGATGTCCATGAAGATGTGTCCATGAAGACGGGTGAGAAAAAACCGGCAAAGAGCGATGACGAAGAAACAATAATGATTAATAAAAGGAGAACGTACAAATGAAAACAATGGATAGACTATTAGTAATGATGGTGGCAGCGGTGGCTCTGCTGACACTCAGCGTGCCTGTGCACGCGGCGAAAATGGACAGCCGCATCGAATTATCTGCAAAGCAGTCGTATGTATTCAAGACCTACCTCCAGGCTGATGATATTAAAATCCAGTCCGTGAATGGCGTTGTTTCCTTAACGGGAACTGTCTCCGAAGAATCCCACAAATCATTGGCCCGGGAGACCGTGGTGAGCTTGCCAGGGGTTAAGAGTGTGGACAACAGGCTGGAAGTCAAAGGGGGACTCCCCGCTGAGAAATCGGATGCGTGGGTCATGATGAAAGTGAAAACCACACTCTGGTTCCATCGCAGCGTGAGCGGCTTCAAAACTGAAGTGAAAGACGTCAAAGACGGAATCGTCACCTTGACCGGCGAAGCGACCAGCCAGGCACAAAAGGATCTGACGACCGAATACGCTAAGGATGTGGAAGGGGTCAAAAACGTAAAAAATGAGATGACAGTAGCAGTAGCAAAGACATCGAGAACAGTAGGCCAAAATATTGATGACGCTTCCATCACCGCCCAGGCCAAGATGATGTTGCTCTATCATCGCTCGACCAGCGCCCTCAATACCTCGGTCACCACGAAGAAAGGCGTAGTTACATTGTCCGGCAAGGCGAAGAATACGGCTGAAAAAGACCGGGCCACCAAACTCGTCAACGACGTAAACGGCGTAAAGAGTGTAAAGAACCTTATGACCATCGAGTAGTTGAGCCTATGTCCGCATAGATTGTCGGACCGATGAGCCCTTGGGCAACGGGTCTGAGTAAAGCCGGAAGGAGAACTAAATGTTGTGGACTATAGCCGTGGTACTGTTAATTCTGGGCAACCTGTCCCGAAGTTGCGTGATAATTATGTGAAACGACATAGTTGAAAGAAACAAGGAGAATTCAATGAGACAACCAAGTATCCAAGTACAAAAGGAGGACTAAATGAGACACGTATCCAAGATTGGATTTATGGTGTTCGCCGTGGCCGTCGTGGCCACCGCAATCGTCGCGGGATGCGCAAATACCCCACTGCGCACAGAGGCATCAACGTCGGGGATCAGCGCCGCTGAGGAAGCCGGGGCGGCCAAAGTACCGCAAGCCTCGCTTCATTTGCAACTGGCCAAGGAGGAGTTGGAACTTGCCAAGGGGCTGTCCGCGAAAGGCGAGAAAGGTCAGGCCGCGTCGATGCTGTTGCGGGCCGAAGCCGATGCCGAGCTGGCTGTCACGCTGTCCCACGAGGATGCCGAGAAGTCGGAGGCTATGGCAGCAGTGGCGCGCGTACGCCAACTCCGGAAAGATAACCAAATAACCCAACCATGACCCCATAAGGAGGCTTTAATGAAAATACTACATTTTTTGATCATAGTCACATTCGTCGCGCTTTTCGTCGGCTGCGCAACCGCGCCGCCAAATGAACTCGTTAACGCTCGTTCGGCCTACCAGCTTGCGAGCGAGGGGCCGGCTGCGCAACTCGTGCCGGCGGAATTGCACAAGGCGCATGAGGCGCTCGTTGTGGCAGAACAGTCATTCCTGAAGGAACCCGACTCGCACAAAACGAAAGATCTCGCTTACGTCGCTCAGCGCAAGTCTGAACAGGCAGGAGCGCTCGGTGCCATGGCCGCCAACAAGGCAAGCAAGGATAACGCGAACGCTGATTTCCAGAAGCAACAAACCGAGATCGTGAAGCAGGGAAAGCAGGACTTGAGCGACTCCGAAAAGCGGACAGCCGACGCAGTGGCTGCACTGGCCACGCTCGCCGCGGTCAGGGAAGAGGAACGAGGACTGGTTGTCACACTCTCCGGGAGCGTCCTCTTTCGATCCGCCAAATCGACCTTGTTGCCCTCTGCGAAGGTAAAGCTTGATCAGGTGGCTACTGCGTTGCTGTCGATCCGCGCGCGCAACCTCATCGTGGAAGGGAATACCGATTCCCAGGGCTCCGAGTCATACAACCAAGATCTCTCACAACGCAGGGCTGACGCAGTCCGCGATTACCTCGTGCAGAAAGGCTACCCAGCCGACCGCATCCAGGCGCGAGGAATGGGCAAGGGTAGCCCGATCGCCGACAACGCTTCACCTGAGGGGCGCGCCAACAACCGCCGCGTCGAGATCGTAATCGAACGTGAACTGCGGACACCCACCCCGTAAGTTGATAAGGAGGAGATCACATGTTATGGACGATTGCTGTAATACTGATAGTGCTGTGGCTGCTGGGGCTGGTGACCGGCTATACGATGGGTTATTTTATTCATATCCTACTGATCGTTGCCATCATCGTCGTGCTGGTCAGAGTCATTCAGGGTAGGCGAGGATAGGCAGGCGCAGGCTTGAAACACCTGCGCAGTTTTCTTGCCCCATTAAAACTAAGGAAACGGGAGGCTCGATGAAACCAAAGATCATGATCGCGATTATACTGATTGTTCTGGGAATAGCGGCGTTCGCTTACCAGGGCATCACCTACACGACCAGAGAGAAAGTCGTCGATCTTGGCCCCATCCAGGTGACGGCTGAGAAAACTAAAACGCTTCCGCTGCCGCCCATTGTGGGGGCTATTGCGCTCGTGGGCGGCATCGTGCTGCTGGTTATGGGAGACAAGAAAGGCTGATGAAAGGGAAACAGTGATGTGTATAGGAGACAATAAAATGAAGAAGTTATTTTTTGGGACATTGCTTTTGGCATTGGTAATTGTAGCTCCTATTCCAACGATGGCAAGGGTAGATGTAAGTGTTAGTATTGCTCTGCCGCCGCCCATCGTATTTGCCGCACCACCGGAGCTGATAGTGCTGCCTGAGACGTATGTCTACGTCGTCCCCGATGTAGACATGGACATCTTCTTCTACAATGGTTGGTGGTGGCGTCCGTGGGAAGGACATTGGTATCGCTCACGGTACTACGACTCAGGTTGGGCCTACTATAAAAGCGTTCCATCTTTTTATAAAAGGATATCCTCAGGCTGGAGGAATGACTACAGGGATCATCGTTGGAAAGGGCATGAGTGGAGCTACCAACGAATACCTCACCAACAAGTTCAACGGAACTGGAACAGCTGGCAAAAGAGCAAACATTGGGAGAAGCAAAATACTTGGGGTGTCCAGGGTTTGCAACCCCAAACGCGATCAAAACAACAGTCTCAAAAGGTGCAACCACGACAGTCCCAACCACAATTAAAAGAGGTCAAACCAGAGCGTTCACAACCACAACACCAAGAGGCAGGTCCACAATCCCGAGAGGATCAGCCACAGCACTCACAGCAACAACAGGGAAACCATGAAAAAGGGGAAGGAGAAAAACAGGATAGAAAATAGGACCATGACGAATAAACGAAAAGCATACGAAGAGAAATTTGATGCGCAGTTGAAGGAATGGAGCGCCGAGATCGCTCTGCTTAACGCTAAAGCAGACAAAGCCAAGGCCGAGGCGAAGATTGAGTATTAAAAAACGATAAAAGCGCAGGGCAAGTAATATGCAGCCAAAACGAAATTTCAGGAGTTGCGGGCCGCCAGCGATGATGCATGGGAAGACCTCTAAACAGGTACAGAAAACGCCTGGGCTGATGTCAAGACTGCCTTCCAAAGCGCGGTGTTGAGGTTTAAATGAGCAAGTATGCTGGACCTATCCGTCTCACGTTTGACACCCCTTATTTGTGTCAAAAAAAGGAGGATGAAATGACCATACTGATGCGTATCACCACCTGTCTCAGTATTACCGGTCGCCTGTGCGCCATCTTTCTCTGTTTCATGCTCCTTTTTTCATCTCCTCCTGCAAGAGCCGCGGACAGGGCCGGCGATGAATTTCTGACCGGCTATGTTGCCTCCGTCCTTGAGCGGGACCTGCACTGGGAGAGGAACAGCTATATTTTGAAAATTGTCAACGGGGTTGCCGTGATTACCCTGTTTAAAGATGACCCGGTTCGACGGGAGGCGGTCGACAAGCAGCTTCGCTCTATCGACGGACTGCAGAAAATAACGATTGCGGTGAAGCCTGCAGACGCTCATAAGCCGGGAGCAATCAGCAGGCTTCTGGGGATAACCGGCGAAGCGGAAGCCTTTCCAACGGGCGATCTGTTCCGGCCACTTATCGCCGACCCGAAGCAGCCGCAGTTCTTTGTCAGCATCGGCAGCTTCAAATCATCGGATGTGCGATACACCATGGCGTCAGTCGGCTTCGGAGAAACATTCGGCCTGTACAGGTTCTTCGGTAGCCGTGAGGGAGACGGCCTGCAAGTGAGCGTGGAAGGCGCCCTGTTCGCCCAGTTCAACCTGAGCACCCCTTCCTACGATCTCATCAACGCGGACTACACCATCGGTTTTCCCGTCACCTACCGGTATGGCGACAATTCGCTCCGCTTCCGCATATATCACCAGAGCTCGCACTTGGGGGATGAATTACTCCTGAGTGCTAATCCGCCGAACCGGGTTAACCTCAGCTTCGAATCTCTTGAGCTTATCTATTCCCGAGAATGGCGCGGATGGCGAGTGTACGGCGGCGGTGAGTATCTGATAGACAAGGAACCGGCTGAGCTAAAGCCGTTGAGCGCACACGGAGGGGTCGAGTATCGCGTCAGCAAGCCGCTTGTGTGGAGCGGCAGACCGATTGTCGGGGTGGACATGAAAAGCTTGGAGGAGCATAACTGGGCCCTCGATACCAGCGTCAAGGCCGGTCTCGAGTTTGGTCATCCCAACCCGGGTCAGCGTCGACTGCGCCTCATGGCCGAGTGGTACAAGGGGTTTGATCCGCACGGCCAGTTTTACGTCCATAAGGTTGAATACTATGGTTTGGGCGTGTCTCTGGGATTCTGACGGAGTTTGTCAAGGAGGAACAATATGCTGGGAACTATTTTGATTATCGTCGTGATTTTGATGCTGGTAGGCGCAATACCCCGATGGCCTCACAGCCGTGGGTGGGGTTACTACCCGAGCGGCGGGCTGGGAATTGCCCTGGTCATTCTGATTATTTTGCTGCTATTGGGTCGGATTTAGGCGGGCGAGCTCTTTTGGTATCAAGCGCAGAAAATGGCGCAAATCGTCTGCACTCAGCAGAACATAAGTGGGAACGAGTTTCTGTGGACTGCTTTTGCCGACAAAACTAGGGAGGATTAGATTATGCCTTTAACTCAAGTACTGGTAGTTTTGATCGTGGTTGGTGTTATTCTCTGGCTCATCAACCGCTATATCCCCATGGCGGGATCCATTAAGTCGATCCTGAATGCCGTTGTGGTAATTGCAGTTGTCTTATGGCTCCTGAGTGTTTTTGGAATTATCGGTTCTCTCTCCAAGATCCACGTGGGGAGGTAACCGTCTAAGCTGGGCGCTTATGGGGCATAATAGCCGCGGCTCCATTCTATCCCACACCCCCGCTGGGAGATTGTCCAGCCAGAGCTGAAAGAGGACAAAAAAAGCGCAAGCAGGAGCAAAAGCAGGCCCGCGGACACGGCTGGGACAAGGATTAGGCTGAACCAAGGGTGTTGTTTGCCCTGAAAAAGTGAATGACACCTCATTCAGATCGGAGATTACAAGTCTTTGAGGTGTCTGGAAAGGAGGTGATGAGCAACTGCGGAAAGATTATGATGAAGCTTACGATATCTTCGGGAGAGAAAGTATTGTACTTAACGATTTTCCAACCAAATTTATTACAAGGAGGAGTACCCGCTAT
>Ga0182017_10003794_pt1 | contig 11287 bp, 7 predicted proteins | sample 712E3DmetaG_FD_120492 | JGI IMG/M metagenome (GOLD analysis project Ga0182017, IMG submission 120492) | Permafrost microbial communities from Stordalen Mire, Sweden - 712E3D metaG | ecosystem: Environmental > Terrestrial > Soil > Wetlands > Permafrost | place: Sweden: Stordalen | collected... | reverse complement strand
TTGGGGGTGAGGTAATTAAAGAAGTTTATGAATAATTCAGGCTAAATTTGTTCCGTTAAATCAAAAAAATCGGTTTATGAATTATTCAGGTTAGAGCCATGAGCCATGAACCAAGACAAAATAATGTATCATAATGCCTTAAGAATTCATTAGTGTAAAGTAATTAAGACGTTTATTATAGTAATTTAGTGAGCCTTATAAAAAATAATTAACTTTGAAATAAAAATGAGTACCGATTTTGACAAAGATAAATTAATTAGATATTAGTTAGATAGTTCGGGTAAAAATTACAAAACATAGATAAAGAAACAGCTATAAAAATAAGCAAAGATTATCTGAGAAAGGTTCGAAACAGCAATATTGACTTTTCGCAAGCATGGTTGTTTTGTTCATTTGCAATAATAGTAGTACCAGCGAAGCTGTCATGTACTGCAAAGTATGGTTGTAATGAATATAATATAAGCTAGTTATGGGGTTTCAATAGTATTTGGACGAAATGTATCGTTAAGTATTTATGGAAGGCTTAACGTGGGTAAAATGCCCCACCTTTAGCCAATTAATTCCTTAGTGTGACTTTTGTCGGAAATGTTGGAGCCCCCCAATAAGATTATTTCTGTGGATAGAGCAAAAGCTACGAATTCACCGTTTTATTTAAATTGTCTTTTGCATCGTCCAACTCCTTCTTGATATCTGAAGTGCTATTATTGATTTCCGATTTGATATCTTCTGTGGCTTTTTTAAATTCACGCACACCTTGACCTAATCCACGCATCAATTCTGGAATCTTTTTTCCACCAAATAATAACATAAATACGGCTAATATTAAAATAAGGTGCATTGGGCTAGTAAAATCCATATAATTTAATTTTAAGATACGTTATTTATAATCACTCTTAAGGGCACCTCTAAAAACTACTTTTTTGATGCCAATGTTTGAGACAAATATAAAACAAGGTTTTCTAAAAATCTAATTCACCTCCCCTCAAATAGACTATTGATTATCTTTGTTTAACCCCAATAACTAAATATAATAAATTGGATATTAATCTGTTAGCCAAGCATATCATTTTGCATCAACTTTTGTATTTTTGTATCAGCTTATGTTTTTGACAACTATCGCTATGAGTAATGAAGAACCACCACCTCTTTTACTATTTCGGGAAACATATTTTTCGATAAACGCTGGCCTATTCTGTGGATTGCTGTAATAGGTTTTATGCTTTACGGACGGACGTTGAACTTTGGTTTTTCGCCACTCGACGAGTCCAATCTGATTATCCAACGTATCGAGTGGTATAAGGATGTGTCGAACCTTCCATCATTATTTTCCAAAGGGGTTTTCGATAATAAAAACAAGGGCGAGCAATACTACAGGCCTGTGCTTATGTTAACGTTTATGACCGACACTCTTATCGGAGGGGGAAGTCTGAATGTTTACCATTTTACCAATGTCTTATTGCATGTTGGGGTAGTTCCAGCATCCATGTAACCAGGGGCAAAGTAAGTTGTAATTATATTAATATAACAATTACTTTGCAGTACATGACACTGATGCTGGTACTGGTACTAGTCCTTTTTGTAACCGCCAATTTTAAATTTATACTTAGGCACTCCTCCAATCGGGATAGTATAGAATCTCAATAGTTCGCCGTATTGGTTTTTTACGTTGATCACTACGTTATTGTTTTTTACCACAGGGTTGCGCTGTTTGATAAATTGGAAATCGAGTGAAGTATTTTTTTCTTCATTAAAAACAGTAAACTCAGACTCTTTCCACTCGGCATTGCCTGAGACCTGAAGTATTTGTCCTTTACGCGCAACTGATACCACACGGATTACGCCATCATCATCCCAGTCAAAATTTGCTACTTTGATGGAGACTGTGCGGTCGTCAACATAAGGATAAATGTGCGAAACCTCATTTGGGTCGTCCCACATACGGAATGTATATTCATAAGCAAAAGCATAAGCGCCTTCAATGGCTTTGTTTTCTGTGGGAGATGAACTCAGATAATACCGGTACAGGTTACCATCATCGCCGGAAATCCCTTCGCAAATTATTTTGAAAATATAACCTGAAAACTTTTTTTCATATTCACCTTCAGTAGGATTAAAAGGGTCAAACGTATACCAATTTTTATCGTACTGGGGATCATTGCCAAATATCTTGGTCTTCAATAAATTTCCGCTTTTATAATTGCCCTTTGGTTCAGTCTCCTGTGCATCGGGGTCTGAATAGGCGCCTTTACCACCATAAACTGAATAGGCCATCTTTGTATCCCAAGCTGCATCTAACTCGTCAATATCACCGCCTGTATCGGGATCGTAAACCCTAATATAGATAGGACTTTTGTAAATTTCGGGAATCACAAAAAAGAAAGTTTGTGAATAGTCATTGTCTCCCCAAGATTTGTCAGCTTTGGGACCAAATGTCACAAGGTAAGGAATGTTTTCGTCGTCACCTGGGACAGGTTGTGCTTGGAGTGTGATGGTAAAAACCAATAAAAAAAAAGTAAAAAAGCCTGAACGTATCATTCTAGATTCTTAGTTTTCATTAGTCAGTTATTATTACAAATGTCACAAATTTTATGCTGTTACTAAAATTACACTATACAGTTTAAACTTAATTTAAACATATTTAACATTTCTAATCCTATTTTAATCTCATTCTTATTCCAGGTTAATATCATAGAGGTAGATTTGTCGGCATATAGTAAATTCAACCAACTATTATGCTTTATAAAAATCGCTTATTTTTACTTCTTTATGCCTTTTGGTCTGTTAATCTATATGGACAAGAAGTTTTTAATGATTCATTAAAAGTTACACTTCAACAAGCCGATAGCATTTTTACAATGCAAAACCTCTTACTACTTGCCGAAAAATGTAATATTGATGCTGCAAAAGCACAAATAATACAGGCAAGACTTTTCAACAATCCTGCATTTACAGTAAATCAAAACGTTATAAACACTGAATACAAAACCAACGGTGGTCGAAAATGGGTTGATTATTCTGATAAAGGTGAAACAAGCGTTCAAATCCAAAAACTTTTTCTCCTTGCCGGAAAGCGAAATAAACAAATTAAACTTGCTGAACTAACCGCCAATAAAGAAGAACAAATCTATTTTGACCTGCTACGCACCCTTAAATATTCACTTCGGAGCGGTTTTTATAATATCTATTATCTTAAGCAAATATTAAAGGTGTATGACAAAGAAATTGCTTCTATGAACAAGCTCATTGAAGCATATCAAGGCCAATTTGAAAAAGGATATATTTCTAAAAAGGAATTGCTCAGGTTGAAGTCAGCACTTTTTTCTTTAGAAAATGAAAAGATTGGTTTCTCATCACAGTTAATCAACAGCCAGGCCGATTTTAATGTTTTGATGCATACTTCTAACATCTTTTACTTACCACAGCCTGACACAAGTGCATTTGACAAGTTTTCTCCTGAGGCTTTTAAATTGCAGACTCTCATTGATACAGCCTATGTACATCGTTACGATCTTAAAATGGCACAATCTGATTTAAGCATTAGCCTGTTAAACCTGACATATCAAAAAGCAATGGCGATACCCGACGTAACATTATCTGCTGGTTGGGACAGAAACGGTAGTTACATTCACGACTACAATTTTATTGGATTGCAAATGGATTTGCCAATTTTTAACCGAAACCAAGGCAATATCAAATCTGCTAAATTTATTGCCGAAAGCAGTAAGTATAAATTACAGAGCGCAGAAGACCAATTGAAGGCGGACGTAATAAGCGCTTATGCAAATGCCATAGAAACAAACCGACTGTATAACAAATTCGACAATAAGTTTGTGGCCGATTTAGACATTTTAAACGAAGAAATGTTAAAAAACTTTGAAAAAAAGAACATTAGCCTCATCGAATTTCTCGATTACTATGATGCGTATAAAGAAAATGTTGTGCAGCTCAATAATCTTTTATACAACCGCATTAATGCATTTGAAAATATAAATTTTAGTGTAGGTAAAGACATTATGCTCAAGTAAAAATAACAAACATGAAAAATATCTTTTTTATCATTATCTCATTATTCTTAACAATGTTTTTAAGCCTCATTTATTACGGATGTGCTCCCAAAAAAAATGAAGCAGAAAACAAACAAAACTGCCTTACTGATTTAATGGAGAAAACAATGACAACGAGCAAAGTAGTAAGTGCGACCGTTGAAAATGAGTTAAGGCTGACAGGAAAAGTTACTTTCGATGAAGAAAAAGTAATAAAGGTATATCCTGTTATAAGCGGAACCGTTACAGAGGTGAGAGTAGGAATTGGCGATCATGTGGAAAAAGGTCAGGTAATAGCTGTAATTAAGAGTTCTGAGATGGCCGGAATAGAAAATGATGTGAATACAGCACAATCGGATTATGAAATAGCATTGAAAAATTATGCAGCAGCTACCGATATGTATAAAAGTGGCATAGCTTCAGAAAAAGAATACATTACCTCTCAAAAAGAATTGCAGAAAGCTAAATCGGTACTTGATAAAGCGACAAATATTTCGAATGTCTATGGCGGAAACGGTAAGACTGATTTTTTTGTTAAAGCTCCGATTACAGGCGTAATTGTCAATAAAACTATAAACACCAATATGCAAATCAGGACAGATTATTCCGATAACCTTTTTACGATTTCAGATTTGAAAAATATTTGGGTGATGGCTAATGTTTTTGAAACAGATATTTCAAAAGTTCAACAGAATTACGTTGTGAAAGTTACTACCCTGAGCTACCCCGATGAAATTATTAAAGGTAAGGTCAATAAAATTTATGATGTACTTGATCCTGTTTCTAAAGCAATGAAAGCTCGAATTAAAATTGAAAATAAAAACTATCAACTTAAACCTGGCATGTTTGCCAATGTCATTTTACATTATGCCGAAAATATTAAAAAGCTTACTATTCCTTCGAAAGCTGTGATATTCGATAATAGTAAAAATTATGTTGTCGTTTATAAAAGTAAATGTGATATGGAACTTAGAGAAGTTACTATCTACAAATCAGTGAATGAAATAACTTATATAGATTCCGGATTAAAAGAAGACGAAAAAATTATAGTTAATAATAATTTACTAATCTATGACCAGCTGACAGATTAATTTGAAACTCTTTTTTTTTCATAGTGGTTATAATATCTAAGTTTCGGTACTCATGAATAAATTTGTTAAAAATATAGTTGCTTTTTCTTTAAGGAACAAGTTCTTTATATATTTTCTCACGATTATACTCATTATTCTTGGAATTGTAAGTTATAGAAACACCCCTATTGAAGCATTTCCTGATTTTACGAATACACAAATAATAATTGTGTCGCAATGGAGGGGCAGAAGCGCTGAAGAAGTAGAGAGATTCGTCACTGTTCCGTTAGAAATAGCAATGACTTCTGTTCAAAAAAAGACAAATATCCGCTCTATTTCTATGTTTGGGTTGTCTGTAATAAAAATTTTATTTGAGGATGATGTTGAAGATTTTTTTGCACGACAACAGGTAAATAATGCCATAGCAACAGTTTCATTGCCCGAGGGGGTAGATGCGGAGGTACAGCCTCCTTATGGCCCGACCGGCGAAATTTTTCGCTACACTATACAAGGCAAGAACAGAGATACACGGGATTTGCTTACTTACCAGGACTGGGTCATCCGTCGGCAATTATTAAGCGTTTCAGGAGTTGCCGACGTTGTAACTTTTGGGGGACAGCAAAAAGTTTTTGAAATAAATGTTAATCCTGGTTTACTTGAAAAATATAACATTTCAGCATTAGATGTTTACAATGCTGTTGCAAAAAGTAATCTGAACGTTGGAGGCGATGTCATTGAAAAAAGCGGACAAGCCTACGTAGTAAGAGGAATTGGGTTAATAAATAATATTGAAGAAATGGGGGATATTGTTGTTGATAATATTGACGATACCCCAGTAACAGTTAAGGATGTTGCAGAGGTAACTTTATCTTCATTACCAAGAGTTGGTCAGGTGGGATTAGATAAAAACGATGATGTAATCGAGGGAATAGTTGTTATGCGGAAAGGGTTAAATCCCCATGAGGTATTAACCAATGTTAAAGAAAAAGTAAATGAATTAAATACAAAAATACTTCCGCCTGATATAAAATTAGTTACGTTTTATGATAGGGACAATCTTATCAATTTCTGTACAAAAACCGTACTTGGAAATCTCACTGAAGGTATTATCCTGGTGACATTAATTGTATTTCTTTTTATGGCCGATTTAAGAGCAACAATTATTGTCTCTATGATCATACCATTATCATTGCTTTTTGCATTTATCTGCATAAAAATTAAAGGCATGTCTGCTAATTTAATTTCAATGGGAGCAATTGATTTCGGGATAATTATTGATGGTGCTGTGGTGATGGTCGAAGGGTTATTTGTTGCCCTCGACCACAAGGCAAAACAAGTTGGTATGCCAAAGTTTAATTTATTGTCAAAGTTAGGGTTAATAAAAAGCACAGGCGGTGAATTGGCAAAAGCTATTTTCTTCTCAAAACTGATAATTATTACAGCTCTCATTCCCATATTTGCTTTCCAGAGAGTTGAAGGGAAAATTTTTTCACCTTTGGCTTATACACTTGGATTTGCATTACTGGGGGCTTTAATTTTCACATTAACGTTAGTGCCTGTTTTGTCAAGTTGGTTATTCCGAAAAAATGTGAGGGAAAGAAAAAATCCTATTGTTGGTTTTATAAATAAATATGCACTTGGTTTTTTTAAGATAACCTATGCCAATAAAAAAGTAAGCTTAATAATTGCCCTGATAGTAATGGTACTAAGCATGTATTCTTTTAAATATCTTGGTACCGAATTCCTGCCTCCTTTAAATGAAGGGGCATTATGGGTAGAAGCGAAAATGCCGATGAGCATGTCGTTGCAGGAAACGGTGAAACTGGAACACAAAATCAGAGAGATTTTATTGAACTTCCCCGAAGTTCAAAGTGTTTTGTCCCAAACAGGCCGTTCTAATGATGGTACAGACCCTTCGGGATTTTTTCTGAACCAGGCATGTGTAAATCTTTACCCGAAAGAAAAATGGAAACGGGCTATTACTACGGACCAACTTATAGATGAGATGGATGTTAAACTGCGACAATTTCAGGGGATAGATTACAATTACTCTCAACCAATACGGGACAATGTTGAAGAAGCTGTTGCAGGGCTGAATTGTAACAATGCAATAAAAATTTTTGGAGACAACCTGGTTATATTGGATTCCCTTTCAAAGAAAGTTTTGAATGCTATTAATAGTGTCAGGGGAATTAGAGAAGCAGGTATTTTAAAAAATATTGGACAACCTGAACTAAGCATTGAATTAGATGAGCATAAATTAGCAGCTTATGGTATAATAAAAGAAGAATGTCAAACAATTATCGAAATGGCAATTGGCGGTAAAGCAGCTACACAATTGTACGATGGGGAAAAGAAATTTGATATTCGCATACGCTATCCGAAAGATTACCGCAAAGATGAAAATGATATTCAAAACATCATGATCCCTACGATCAGAGGTACTAAAGTTCCATTAAAAGAAATTGCCGTTATTACAAAACAAACTGGTTCGGCATTTATTTATCGCGACTTAAACAAACGTTTGATTGCTGTAAAATTTACTGTCAGGGACAGGGATTTAGGTAGTACTATTAAAGAAGCACAGGGAATAATTATTAAAACTGTGAAATTTCCTAAAGGATATTCAATTGTATGGACTGGTGAGTTTGAAAGTCAGGTAAGAGCGACTAACCGGCTCACACAAGTAGTACCCATTTGTCTTATTCTGATTTTTATCCTTTTATTTATAACTTTCGAAAATGCGAAAGATGCCGGACTTGTTTTATTAAATGTGCCTTTTGCCCTTATTGGAGGCATAATAGCACTTCATATTACAGGAGTATTTTTTGGAATTTCTGCCGGGGTCGGTTTTATTGCATTGTTTGGTGTATGTGTTCAGAATGGAGTAATTTTGACTTCTGTATTCAAGAAAAACCTCGAATTGAAAATGCCTATGGATGAGGCCATTTTAAATGGTGTAGCTTCGAGGATACGCCCTGTTATTATGACTGCATTGATGGCAGCCATAGGCCTATTGCCAGCTGCAATGTCAACCGGAATTGGTTCTGAATCCCAAAAGCCATTGGCAATAGTTGTGATTGGTGGTTTAATCACTGCCACTATCCTTACCCTCTTTATTTATCCAATAGTTTTTAATTGGGCGTATAAAAGAAAACATAGTAAATTTGTTTAAAAGTTAGCAGGTGAAAAAAATAATTGATAAGGATTTGTACTCTAAACTGTCTAATACATTCATGCCATCTCAAAAGCTATTATCAGTCGTTGGAGGATTACTACTTTCTTTCAGTTTGATTTCAGCGCAAGGTTTTGTCTCGTACTATGGAAATAACAGAAAGGCAGTAGTTTATGTACAGGTTAGCGATTCCCTGGCTTATGTTGAATACTCTTATAATGATTTGCGAGGGACATATCATTCCAAATTTGACACTTTAAAATGTTATAAAAATAAATACACAGGAAGTTTTTCCCAGATAAGGATTGATTCTAATAAATTACTTTTCAAACCAGGGAAAATAACTTTAAGTCATCAAAAACCAGATAGTTCATTTAATAGGATTAGGAATATGGGCTATTTGCAAATGATAAACTCAAGGTATCAAATGGCTTTGGCATGGACAGGAGCAAACTTGAATGATTTTAGTATAGAAAAATGGAAAAGTGAAAAAATGATCTTGACGAAACCTGAAGATTATAAGAAAATTATTGTTCACACCTATGATTCGTTATATCATTATTATACATCACAAGCTTATGCCCGGAGATTTAATAAAGTGATTATTAAAAATGGCAGGTTATTCTCTAAAAAATGCATTGAAAGCACGGATAGTGTAGAGATTTCTAAAATATGGCAAAAACTTTCCTTTGGAAGCCCTATAAAAAGAAGTCTATTCTGCTATTTAGGCCAATATCCTATAGCAATTTTAATACCAGTAATGTTTACTATTACATTTGAATTTTCTTTGCTGGTATCGCCATTGATATATTCTACATTAATATATGCCGAAAAGTTCGTGGGTAATAGGTTTTCAGCGGGCTCTACATATAAGATTATTTTTCTTTCAACTCAAAACAAAGTGAATAAGTGTTTGATAAAAATCAGAAAATCAAAGATAATAAGAGATGACTATATTTATATTTTACCATTTAACTTTGAAAAAATTCTGTTTAATGGTTTAGAAAAATAAAAATTATACTTTTAATTGCCTACATTGCTGATATTATAGATATTACATAGTTTAGGCAAATATTTGTATTCAAATAAAATGGATGACATTATATGGCAGCAATCCTTGTAATTGAAGATGAAGTAAATGTTTCTTCTTTCATTAAAAAAGGGCTGGAGGAAGAAGGACATGATGCAGACGCGGCTTATGATGGGGCAATGGGGTTGAGCCTTGCCTGTTCAAAGGAATATGATGTTATTGTGCTTGATGTTGTGCTACCACAAATGAACGGAATAGAAGTCTGCCAGCGTTTCAGACAAAAAATGGGTTATGCTGTTCCCATAATTATGCTTACTGCCCTTGGAAATACCGACGATATTGTTAATGGGTTGAATACCGGTGCAAACGATTATCTCGTTAAACCGTTTAAATTTAAAGAATTGTTGGCACGGATTAATGTACTGTTGAGGCCCAAAAATAACAGATTAGCTCCAAAAATATATCAATTTGCAGATATCAAACTAGATACTAGTACAAAAACTGTAACCCGTTCAGGTAAAGTTATAAAGCTTACTTCAAAAGAATTTCGGTTGTTGGAGTTTTTCATGGCAAATCCTTACATGGTACTGTCACGCACAACTATTCTCGAAAATGTTTGGGATAGTAATGTCGATTCAAATACTAATGTTGTCGAGGTATATGTAAATTATCTGAGAAACAAGATAGATAAAGGATTTAAGACAACGCTTATTCATACTTTAATTGGAATGGGGTATGTTTTAAAAGAAGAATAGTATGCAAATCCGTAGAAAAATATCAATTATTTTCACAGCTCTTACCTCTGTAGTATTAATATTTTCTTCATTATTTATTTACTTTTTTTCGGAATATTACACAAAAAATGATTTTTTTACTCGCCTACAGGAAAAAGCTTATCTTATTGCAGATAAATATTTTGAACAAGATGAGTTAAGTAAACAAGTGTATGAAAAAATTATGGAGAAGAATTCAAAAAGTCTTCCAGAAGCTTTTGAAATAGTATTGGATACGAAAAACCCAAAACTTGTCCGTGATTCGCTCAATAAAATTATACCAGAGCAAATTATTAATAAACTCCTGTCGGGTCAAAACGTTAAATTTAACATCGAAGAAAAACAATGTGTTGGATTATACTATCCCGATAATCAGGGTACTTTTATTATAATCGTTACTGCTGTTGATAAAATTGGGATAAAAAAGCAACAAAACCTCTTAAAAATCTTGTTAGGTATATTCTTCGGCAGTATTGTTTTTGTATATTTTATTGGACAGTTTTATGCACGACAGGTACTTTCTCCTGTAGGCCATATCCTTAAAAACGTAAAAAAAATCAGGGCAACCAACCTGAAACTTCGATTAGCAGGAAACAATGGTGCTGACGAATTGGCAGAACTTACCCGTATGCTTAATCAAATGCTTGACAGGTTAGAACATTCATTCGATTTGCAGAAAAATTTCATTAGCAATGCCTCACACGAACTAAAAAATCCATTAACTGCTATTCTTGGTGAAACTGAAATAGCTCTTTCAAAAAAACGGTCATCAGAAGAATATATCATAACGCTTAACAAAATAGCTGCTGAAGCTGAAAGGCTTGATCTTCTTACTCGTAATCTGCTTAATTTAGCTCAGGCTGATTTTGAAATATCTGAATTGAACCATGAAAAAATTCGCGTAGATGAACTGCTTTGGGAGATAAAGGATTATTTCGACAAAACCGAAAATAAGAACCGTTTGGTGTTTCATATTTCAAACCTCCCAGATGACCCTGAATATCTTTCTATTTATGGCATTAATAATCTGTTAAAAACAGCAATTATTAACCTAATTGATAATGCTTGTAAATTTTCTGGTATTCAGTTAGTTGATATAATGCTTAAAGAAGACAATGGGTACATTCTCCTGACTATTTCTGATAAAGGGATAGGCATTCCTGAAAACGAGTTGAACAATCTTTTTCAACCATTTT
>Ga0182017_10003790_pt1 | contig 11288 bp, 8 predicted proteins | sample 712E3DmetaG_FD_120492 | JGI IMG/M metagenome (GOLD analysis project Ga0182017, IMG submission 120492) | Permafrost microbial communities from Stordalen Mire, Sweden - 712E3D metaG | ecosystem: Environmental > Terrestrial > Soil > Wetlands > Permafrost | place: Sweden: Stordalen | collected... | reverse complement strand
TTCAGTCGCGTGGGGAGCCCGCCGGCCCTTCGGGACGGACGGCCCACCCTGCCCGCCCCGCGCGCTTCGCGCGCGCCCTCGCCGGCGGCGGACCATCGCGGGAGGGTATGGCGAGGCCGAGCGAAGCGAGCGGGGTGGGGGTGGCAGGTGGGGGCCGAAGGGCGGAGCGAACCATTTGAGGGTTCCCATGTCAATGCCCGAACAACCGATCGACATTCTCCTTCTCCCAGGCAGAGGCACGCTCGTAGTCGGCAAATTCACGTTCCTCGGCAAGGAACTCGGGCGGATGGAAGCAGCGCCGACTCCCATTCCGACGGATCTCGTACCTTCCGTGAAGCATCTCGTGAAACACAATCCACTCCACGAAGAAAGGCGGCACCTCGGCGCGATCCAACGCGGGATGCACCCGGATGATGCGGTCCTCGACAGAGAAGCTGCCCATTTTGATGGACCGTTGCTGCGCTCGAAGAACCGCAGGACCCCAGGTGATCTGCGCCTGCAGAGTCCCCTCGAAATACCGCTGGTTCAGGCGATCGAAGATTTCCTTCAGATCGTGGAAGCGCCCACCCGGCCGCAGCTTGAGCCGGCGTGGCCGGCGTGGCGCTCGACTGATGATGTGCTCGTGACGCTCGATGAACTCCCCGAGAACTCCGGACGCGCGCCGGTCGTTGTGGACCACGTAGCGCGCAAGCGCCCGGACCAGCCGAGGTTCAGCACCAGCGAATACCTGGTGAATTCTTACCGAGTAGGCTGCCGGCTCGCGTCGCACCGCCACGATGTTGTAGTGATTCTTGGTCAGAGTGAGGCGCAGGCCCTTGCCCGGCGGTAGGTAGGCAGCCACGGCGTGCTCGAGCCGAATCTCCTCCAAGGGGCGGCCGCCATCGGGCAACCGGACGACCCGGCCCGGGTTCTTTGCTCGCGCCGCCCAACGCGACACAGAGGCCGAAGCAGCAACCGCTTGGTCATCGGAATCGGCAAAGCGGAAAGTCAACTGCCGTGGATCCACGCAAGCCGACTCACTGACCGTGGGCGTGGAGTCGGCGCCTCTATGGAGCATCGTGCTCAATTGTTTCCTCGTCGCGTCGCATTTCGCACTTTCGATTCTGCGATCGTATCAACTCGCTGGCTGTGGATCAAAATTCTATCACTTTGAAGTTATTTGACTTTTCCTGTTGATAACTACCTTTCAGCATAAGTAGGGTCCTATGCGACCTTGCAATACAAATACCTCGCCCTGTTCTGCCCCCGGGGAATAGCCCTCAGCCCTGCGGCTTGGGCAAGTCGGTAGCCGCGGAAGCCGCAGTTGTCTCAACCACGACCTGCTGGTCTCCGGAAGGCGCGGGGGCGCTGCCAGAACTGGTCGCGCCACCACGTTGCGACTCGGCAGTAGCCGCGAGCTCGGACGTCGCGGCTTGCGCTCTGGCGTCCGCGGCCGGCGCGGAATCACTAGCGGCTGCATCTATGTCGTGGCCTCGACGGTCTCGTGCGCGCTCATCATTCCGGGAGTCCGGGTCATCTCGCACCGGCTCTTCTTCCTGGTTGGCCGCGCTGCTGCGTTCTTCTTCTTCCAGCATGGCCTCCACCTCAGCCGGCGGGCCAAGCTTCTTGCGCCTGCGCCTGCGCCGATCCGCGCGATCGCCCTCGCGGTCCGCATCCGATCGATCAAGCGGCGTCTTCTGGCTGGGGGAACGCAACTCGAAATCCTCAAGCGCGAACGAGCCACGCGCCTTGACGATGATGCGTTTCTGCAGGCGCTTCTCCATGTCCTCCAGGTAGGCGTGGTCCGTGGTGGCCAGAACCTGCGCGACATCAGGATGAACTTCGACCAGCACAGTGTCCCCTTCGATCAGGTTGCCTTGCCGCCGGAGCTCGCGCAGCAGTTCGTAGGCCACGGTTCGCCGGGACTTGGTGTAGCCCTTGCCCTCGCAGTGTTCGCAGGGCTCGGTCAGGGCGTGCAGCAGCGACTCGCGGGTTCGCTTGCGGGTCATCTCGATCAAACCTAGCTCGGAGATACGAGTGACCGCCGCCTTCGATCGGTCGCGGCGCAAGTGATCGTTGAAGGCGCGCGTGACCCGGTCGCGGTTGGAAGCGCGGTCCATGTCGATGAAGTCGACCACGATCATGCCGCCCAAGGAGCGAATGCGCAGTTGCTCGGCAACCTCGCGACACGCCTCCAAGTTGGTCTGGGTTATGGTGTCTTCCAGACTCTTCTTGCCGACGAAACGGCCAGTGTTGACGTCGATGGCAGTCAATGCCTCCATCTCGTCCACGATGAGATAGCCGCCTGATTTGAGCCAGACCTTGCGCTCCAGCGCCCGGTCGATCTCGATTTCGATGCCGTAGCCGTCGAAGATGGGCTCCGGTCCGTCGTAGATCTCGATCTGCCCGGTGAAGTCCGGCATGAACGCCGCAATGAACTTCTTGATCTTGTCGTATTCGGCGCGGGAATCGATGATCAGTTTGCCAACCTCGGGCGTGAACATGTCGCGCACGGTGCGCAGCAGGAGATCGAGATCGTTGTAGATGAGCGCGGGACAGCGACTGTTCCCGGTGCGGCGAACAATCTCGTTCCACAGTTTGATGAGAAAATCCATGTCCGCGCGGAGATCCTTCTCCGGCACGTTCTCTGCAACCGTACGCACGATGAAACCCGTCCCAGGCGGCCGCATCTGGTCGATGATCTCGCGCAGGCGACGCCGCTCCTTGTCCGAGGAGATGCGCCGGGAGATTCCCACGTGTTCGACGGTGGGCATGAACACCAGATGGCGGCCGGGCAATGAAACGTAGCGGGTGGCCCGGGCGCCCTTGGTGCTGATAGGTTCCTTGGTTACCTGAACGACGATTTCCTGACCCTCTCTCAGCAGATCCTCAATGCGCGCCCCGCCGGGCGGCCCGGAAGGCTCGTTGTCTTCGTCGTTGTCCTGGGCAGCGCCCCGCCCTTGTCCTTCACCCGCTGAAACCAACCGGCGAAGATCGTCTGGCGTCCCACGCACGTCCGAGACGTGGAGATAGGCAGACTTCTCCAGACCGATGTTGACAAAAGCCGCCTGCATTCCCGGCAAGACCCGATCTACCCGGCCCTTGTAGATGTTTCCCGCGATGCCCCGTTCCTGTTTGCGCTCTATGTAGAGCTCAGCCAGTAGGCCGTCCTCCACCAGGGCAACGCGAGTCTCGGGTCCGTCCGCGTTGATGACCAGAAAGCTGTCAGTCATTTAGGACTGTGAAAAACCGGCATCTAGGTTCGACAACCCTGACGCCAATGTCAGGGAGAGCAGACCATCGGGATTGCTTCGTTGTGGCATGTATAGCATGAAAACCTCAAAGATTCCAACAGTTACGAGTCGAGAAGGGATCCCAATCTGGGCCGGCACGGGGGTTGCTAGCCATCTTCCGCAAGCAACGAACGGCGGCACTGACTCCGAGGGTTGCTTCTCCTCCCAACACACCGGCGCAAGTCGGTGTGACCTGACCTCGCGGTTGAAGTATTTCAACCGCTTAACATAGATAGCCAAGCTTAACCAGCCTCGCTTAGGAATTCTGGCAGCCCTCGTGGACAACCACGGGGGCTTTGCCGTTTCTGGACGCGTGGGGAGCCCGCCGGCTCTGCCGGCGGCGCACCATCGCGGGAGGGTTTGGGAACCCTCACAGGGTTCCCATTTCGGCGTGATATTCATTGGCAGAAGAGCGTGACGTGCAGGTAGACGTAGGCGCCTACGAAGAGTAGCGCATCGATGCGATCAAGGATACCGCCGTGGCCGGGAATGGACCGGCCAGAGTCTTTGACGCCTGCCGATCGCTTGATGAGCGACTCGACCAGATCACCTGCCGGCCCGACCACGCCAGCGATCAACCCGATCGCCACCCGGTCAGCAACCGATAGCGATGGCATGAAGGCCCACCCTGCCACAAATGTCACGGTGAGACCCGCAGCCAGGCCGCCCACAGCGCCCTCAACCGTCTTACCTGGCGAAAGCGTTGGGGCAATCTTGTGCCGCCCCCACGCCCGGCCAACGAAATAGGCTCCGGTATCGTTGGCGAATGCAACTGCGATGGCTAGCGCAGTCCATGCCGGCCCAAAGCTGCGGTGCAAGAGAGGCAAAGCGGCCAGCAATCCACCCACGTAGAACACGCCAAATTCCGCGGCGTAGAGCCGCGCACCTGCCGCCGGGATGTCGACTGCGCGCACCAGCATCAACATGGCCACGGCTAGCGTGGCGGCCAAGAACCACAGCGCGCCCATCTCCGGCCGGAGGTAGAGCGCGAGGTACAAGCCCACGCCGACCACCACGACACCCGCGCGCTCGGCCGCGGGTCGACCGGCCATGGTCATGGCGGTGTACTCGCGCAAAGCCAGAACCGCCACCACGAGACACAGGGCCGCCATGCCGAGAGGCTCGCGCCAAAAGACCAACAACCCGACGACGGGCAGCGCCACCAACCCCGTTGTGATCCGGACGAGCAGGTTCTTCTGGTCCGGCCTCACGTCGAGCCCTCCCTAAGCAGCCTACCCCAAACGCCGAAGCTGCTCTCCGGTACGGCCGAAACGTCGCTCGCGGCCTCGGTATGATTCGAGGGCACGCACCAGCTCGTCGCGACCAAACTCGGGCCAGTAGGTATCGGTGAAATAGAGCTCGGCGTAGGCCGATTCCCAGAGCAAGAAGTTCGACAGCCTAACCTCCCCCGAGGTGCGGATGAGAAGGTCTAGTTGGGGCAGGTCAGCAGTTTGCATGGCCGACTGGAAGCACTCCTCTGTGATTTCGCCAGGCGAAAGTGCGCCGCGCTTGACCGACTCACACAAGGCGCGGGTCGTGGCGACAATGGATTCGCGGCCACCGTACGAGAGTGCCAGGCAGAGAATCATGGCTTGGTTGCCAGCCGACTCGCGAACCAGGGCGTCGAGCGGCTCGCGCACCAAGCCGGGCAGCCGGTCCACGTCTCCGATGGTGACCAACCGGATGGCGTTGTCCATGATCTCAGCACGTTCCGCGATCACGTACTCGCGCAGAAGCCGCATCAACGTGCCGACTTCCTCGGGCGGACGAAGCCAGTTCTGCGCCGAGAATGCATACAGAGTCAGGGCCTTGACCCCGATCTCACGCGCGGCTCGCACCACCTCGTGTACCGCGTTCGCCCCCCGACGGTGACCTTCGATGCGCGGCAGCCCCCTGTCCTGCGCCCACCGGCCGTTTCCGTCCATGATAATTGCAACGTGGCGCGGCAAAGCAGCAGGATTGATAGGCATGGACGATTCCGGGTACCACAGGAATGGGTTTGCTTCAACTTCCCCGCGCAGGTCTGCGGCAAGAAAACAGGTTTGTAGGCCGTCCCGGAATCGTCTACCCTTCGCCCAAGGATTGTCTCACAAGCCCCGGGGAACAACTAGAGGTGATTTCCATGAAAACGCGTGAAGATATCGAGTCTTATCTGCTCAAGCTCGGCGTCACTCACGAAAACCTGGGCAACGACGTCTGGCGCATCAAGGACAATGGCTTTGACAACCTCCTCGTCTCCATGGCCGGCCCCGTCGTTGTGTTCCGACTCAAGGTGATGGACCTGCCTCAGGGCCGGCGGGAAGCGCTTTTTGAGACCCTGCTCCGGCTCAACGCCAGGGAGATGGTCTACGCCACCTTTGGCGTCGACGGCAACGCGGTCGTGCTCACGGATTCGCTGCCCTTGGAGGATCTGGACTTCAGCGAACTGCAGGCGGTGGTGGACGACATGGGAATGGCCATCAGCAAGCACTATCCGGCGCTGTCGAAATTCCGCGCAGCGGCCTAGACCGAGAACCAAGCGCCCGGCAAGAAAGAATCAGTCATGGGAATATTCTCGCGCATCGGAACTCTGATCAAGTCGAACCTCAACGATCTCATCTCCAAGGCGGAAGATCCGCAGAAGATGCTCAACCAGCTTGTCGCCGACATGCAGAACCAGCTGGTCGAGGCGAAAAAGCAGGTGGCGGTTTCAATCGCGGACCAGAAACGACTGGAAAAGCAGCGCGATGAGCAGACCGAGCTGGTGCAGGAGTGGGAACGCAAGGCCATGCTCGCGGTGCGCGCCGGCGACGACAACCTGGCGCGAGAGGCGCTCAAGCGCAAGGGCGAGCACGAGGTGCAGGCGGCAGAGTTCATCAAGCAGACGCAGCTACAGAAGGACGCGGTGGAGAAGCTGAAGGAACAGCTCCGCACGCTCAACGACAAGATCGAGGAGGCCAAGCGGAAGAAGAACATCCTCATTGCCCGCCAGAAACGCGCCGAGGCGCAAAAGGCAATCCAAGACACCATGCAAGGTCTGTCAGACACCAGCGCATTCGACACCTTCGAGCGCATGTCGCAGAAGGTGGACCAGATCGAGGCCGAGTCTGATGCCTCGGTGGAGCTCGGCGGCGAGTTGTCCGGGGACACTTTGCAGCAGAAATTCAAAGCCCTGGAGTCTGGCAGCGCCGGCACCGACTCGGCCTTGGCCGAGTTGAAGGCCAAGATGGGCCTTGCTATGCCCGAAGTCAAAACCGCCCTGCCCGCCCAGGTCACCCAGGACGAGTCAAGAATTCCCAGCGTCCTGACGACCGAAAACCGCAACAAATAAGGTGCGACGTGGCTCGCGGACTCTGGTCGCGGGGTTCCGATATCAACACGCAAGCCAGGACGCCGACCAGCCGATGGAATAATCCATGGCATTCACGGTCCTACTGGTCGACGATGACCCCATGGCGCGTAGCGCCATGGAACGGGCCATCCTGGACGACGCCAGGCTGAAGTCTTTCGGACCGAGGGTGCTGCAAGCGGCGAGTGGCGAGCAAGGCCTCGCCATGTTTGTGAACGATCGCCCTGAGGTAGTTGTCACCGACCTCATCATGACCGGCATGGATGGCTTCGCATTCTGTCGAGCCGTGCGCGAAGCCCCGTTTGGACAGGACGTCGGACTCATCGTGATATCCGGCATCTACAAGGATCCCTCCCTGGCCGCCAGTCTTGAGAAAGATGTCCGCGCGACCTTCTTGCGCAAGCCGTTCTCCCGGACTGATCTGGTGGAAGCGATGTTGGCTTGTCTGCGCGTGCCGGGCCGACCCACGGTCTCGATGGCGAATGTCTCTGCCACGGCTCACCCTCTCCCGCCGGTGGTTGAAGGCCGGGCCTTCCCGCCGGAAAACACTCCGCGACCGGTTGTCCCGCCACCTGGGTCGCCGACGCCGCGTCCGATCCTCCACGCCGCGACCGAGCCTGCGCCGGCTCCCGCGCCCGGCCCGCTGCTGCGGACCGCCGCGCAGCCAGCCTCGACACCCGCTGGACTGCCCGCAGCCATTGCAATGGAAGGGACGGAAACCGTGCGCTTCTTCCCGCCTGCTCCTTCCTCACGAACCTTGCCGGGACTGTCGGGATCGCTGGCCGAGCGAGGGGTTTCCAAGCTGCTCTTCGACCTCATGGACGGGTCTCAGACCGGCACGCTGGCTCTGGCTCGCGGCAAGGTACGAAAGGAAATCTATGTGCGCGACGGCAGAATCGTCGCCGCCGACTCGAATCTGCGCCAGGAGGCCCTGGGAACCCTGCTTTGCTCCAAGGGAATTATCGACGAACGACAGCTCGCCTATTTGCTCGCGGAGACCAAAGCCCGCGGCCACAAAATGGGAGCCGTGCTCATCGAACTCGGTTGGCTCTCACCCGACGAGGTGTTGCAGTGTCTGGCCGCTCAGACACGCAAGCGCATTTCCGACTGCCTGCGCTGGGATGAGGGAGGCTGGAGCCTTGTTCCCGGCGACACCTTCGGCGACCGGGTCATCGAGCACCAACTGGACGTCGAGCGCATCATCTTCATGGGGCTGTTCCGCAGCACCACGCCCGAGAAGCTGGTCAGCCGCTTTGACGAAAATGGGGCACGCGAGGTCAAGCTGACCCGTCGCTTCTCGCAGCATCGTACCGGTTTCGAAGCGGTCTTCGGCGCTGAGATCACTCTCGTCCTGACAGCCGGTACCAGCGTGGGCTCGCTCGCGCTGCGGGACGACTCTCATCTAGTCATTGCCGCCATCGATGCCCTGCTCGAGACCGGCCTGGCTGAGCTGTGCGACCCGGTCGGAGAACCTGAAGTAGCTCCCGTGCCCAATGCTTGGCAGTCCTCGCTTTCGTTGGAAAAGTTGGGGACCGAGGTCGGCAAGTCCATCGACACCATCCGCACTGAGACCCCCGACGAGTTGTTCAGTCAGGTTCCGCCGACCCCGACCCCGGCCCCAGAAGCAGAAGCCGCCTTTTCTCAGATGGCAAACACACCGGACTCCGGCGCCCTGGAGGTCGGCCTGCGTGCTATCACCCTGGCGCCCGAAAACGACGGGACGGGCGCAGCTGGCCGCGACTCGCCCAGCGAGGCTTTGCGACAAGCCATCCTGCGCACCTACCTGGCTATTCGTGGCAAGAGCCTGTACGAAGCTTTGGGCGTGTCCCGCGAAGCCCCGACCGCGGAGATTCTTGCGGCCTGCGCGGCCAAGTCTGCCGAGTTCTCGCCCGCCGCGGTAGCCGGGCTCGATCTCAGTTCCACTGATCAGGCCAGGCTCGAGGCTCTGCGCGCAGCCATCGACCACACGGCCAGGGTTCTCGCCAATCCGCAACTTCGGCAGGGCTACGACCGCACGCTAGCGCCACCCTCGTCGTCCGAGACTGATCCTCTGGGCGCAGAGCTGGCCTTCGGCGAGGCCATGCGCCTGTTCAACGCCGAGCAGGCCGCCGAATCACTGCCGAAATTCGAGGCGGCGGTGCGCGCCCGGCCAGACCAGGCGCTGTACCATGCCTACTTGGGCTGGGCACAGTTGGTTGCTTTCGGTCCGCAATGGGGTGGCCCGGCCCGCAACGCCCTACATCACGCGCTTGCGCTCGATCCCGACTTGGCGGAGGCGCACGCCATGCTTGGCCAACTGGCAGCCACGGAGAACGACGCATCCACCGCCCGCAAGCATCTTGAGCGAAGCCTGGAACTGCAGCCGCTCCAGCCTGACACCGTCGATCTGTTGCTGCAGGCCTATCAACGACTCAACGACGCCAAGGGCGCAGAAGGGTTTCTGCGCAGGCTGGTCGCCGCTCTTGGCGAGCGTGCTCAGCCGTTGCGGCAGCGCTTGTGGCGCGAACTGGCCAGCATCTACGAGAATCAACTGGGTGATCGACTTTCCGCGCGCATCGCGTACGACATGGCAGCGCGCCTGGCGCCGGACGACGTGGACCTTCTGAAAAAGTCGGCTGAGATGAACGCCGAGGATCCCGCGCGCTGGCGCGAAATGGCTCGTGCGATCGCTGCGGGATGGCAGCTCCATCCCGAGGACGGCGGTGCCGGGCAACGGCTGGTCGACCTGTTCCTGCAGCAGGGAAGACAGGAGGCGGCGGAAATCGCAGCCGCGGCCATGATGCTGCGCGGGTCGGGCAACGACAGAATTGCCACGCTGGCGAGCCAAGGCCGGCCCGCGGTCTTGCGTTGGATCTCGGGCAAGCTACCCGCCAACTGGCTGGGCCGCATTGGTTACAGCCCCGAGTCAGCTGACGTTGAATCGCTGATCGCGCTTCTGCTTGATTGCGGGGTTCTCCCGCCTGTCACCGGCACAGATGTGGGACTCGACAACCAGTCAGCTATTCCGCCCAGCCAACTGCCCGAGCCGTTCCGTCAGATACTGCACTATATGTGCGACCTCCTGGAAATTCAGGCGCCCCCTGTGCTGTGCCACCCGGTGCTGCGGGGTAGCGCGCGCGTGGCCCTTCTGCAAACGCCCACACTTCTGTGCGGCTCGACGCTTCTCGCAGAGTCCGACTCCGTCGAGCTCGGGTTCAGGTTGGGCCGCGCCCTGGCGCTCGCCACCACGGGACGGATGGCCGGCTCCGTCCGCTCAGGGGGACAGTTGCGCCCCTATGTCATGGCCGCACTCGCCATAGCCCGGGGATCGCTGCGCGTGCAGGAACCAGCGCTCGAAGGCGCGCGGAATGCGATCGCCGCTCTTGATGCACCCGCGCGCGCACGCATCACGGAAGTCAGTCGGCGGCTGGCGGGTAAGTACGAGGCCATCAACTTGACCGCCTGGGGCAAGGGCCTGGGTCGAATGGCCTCACGCCTGTCGCTAGTGATCTGCGGCGATCTGCTGCGAGTTGGGCAGGCTGTGGCCGAAGAGGAGGGCCAAGCTGCCCTCGATGACCTGCTGGCCTTCGCCTTGTCGTTCGACCACCTGGACTTCAGACAGGAGATCCACGAGCGCAAATCTCCTTGAATGCCGATGGCGCGCTGCGTTCCTGGTTTTTCCAGTCTCCGCTGGTAATGATTGTCCCTGGCCCCCAAAGCCTGTTATAGGGTGAAGAAGAGGCAGACTGCACGGTGAAGATGCGGAACGCTCCGGGGCCGCAGTAGGCTAGCGATGGCCTTATCCGTGCTGGTGATAGCATCGAGAAGTCCGGAGAGGAAGAACAAGAATAATGGCCCAAAGTCAGACGCACACGACGGCACGCTTCAATGGAGTCAAGGTTTTCTCAGCCACGATGGCGCAAGAGCGAGAGAACCTCGGCGAGAAGGTTACTGCCTGGATTCGTGAACATCCGCAATGCCAGGTGGTCGATACCATCGTGACCCAGTCCTCCGACGAAGCGTTCCACTGCCTCGCCATAACCGTCTTCTACCTGGAAGACCGGCAGGCGAAGTAGGCTTCTCTCGGGCCCGACAAGCTGGTGGGCGGATAGAGGGGCTCGCAGTCTATCCTGCGGGGCAGGCGTTTATCCGCCAACGAACACGAACGGGTAGCTGATCGAGCCGCCTCCCTTTTGCGACTTGGGAAACGACCATCGCGAGATCTGGGCGGTCACACAACCCGGTAGCGGCGTGTCGCTGAAAGTCGGGGCATCCACGTGCAAGCTGGCTGGGCGGCCGTCAGCGCCGATGGTGAAGCTGACGATGGCTTTGCCTGACTTGGCCTGACCGGTGCGCGCCATGTTCATGTAGCAGCCACGCACGGCCATGAGGTTGCCCCGGATGATGCGCTGGACTTCCTCACCCGCGGGTTGCTCGGGCAGAACCGCCAGCGCCTGATCCCCAGCGGGAGCGGTCAGCACGGGCGAGGGTTCGGCCTTCACTCGAGATGCGCGGCGCACGTTTCCCATTAGGCCTTCACCGCGGTCATCTTCGATATAGGCCACGTCCGCACCGGCCTGGGCCAAGGCAGCCCACTTCTTGTCGAATTCCGGATCAGATGTGGGCGCATTCGCCACCGAGGAAGCGCCCTTGTTTTCGGCGTGCTTCGAGCACGCCACCGCCGAAAAACCCATGAGAAGCCCGATTCC
>Ga0182017_10003788_pt1 | contig 11288 bp, 8 predicted proteins | sample 712E3DmetaG_FD_120492 | JGI IMG/M metagenome (GOLD analysis project Ga0182017, IMG submission 120492) | Permafrost microbial communities from Stordalen Mire, Sweden - 712E3D metaG | ecosystem: Environmental > Terrestrial > Soil > Wetlands > Permafrost | place: Sweden: Stordalen | collected... | reverse complement strand
GGTGGTGCTGACCACCGACACCGATTTCAAAATCTACCGCCGCCACAGCCGCCAGGTCGTGCCTTGCCTGCTGCCCTGAAATTCCCATTGCCGCGCTTACAATCTATTTTATGAGATTGATCAAGAATTGACCGTAGTGGTCTATTGCATCTGAATAGTTATCCTTGATTTCCTTGCGCAACGCCTCCGCTTTCTCATTCTCCCCGGTTTTACTATAGTAATTAGCCAACCAAAACCGTGCAAAGGCTCCAACCTGAACTCCGTCGCCAAAATAGCAATCGTTGTATTTCTCAATGCAGTCTTTGAAATATTTCTCGGATTCCGGTCCGGTTGTGGTTTGCGCCAACTGGAGAAGCAGGCACCCGGTTCGGTTTGCACCGGGGAATTTCTGTAACATTTGATTCACGCTCTCAATGAACTCCGGCGATCTCAACTTGCTCTCCGCCGCCGCGGACATGTTCTCCGCTTCCGCCAATTGCTCCTTGGTGTATTTCTTTTGGTCCAGATCGCAGCGTCGGTCGAATCTTTCCTGATAGGCACGTTGCCTTGCCTGCTGCTCCGCTTGAGATTTCGTCGGTATGATATTGATCAGCAATTGGCCGTTGTGGTCGATGGCATCTGAATAATTATCCTTGATTTCCTTGTACAACGCCTCCGCTTTCTTATCCTCATTGGTTGCGTTATAGTAATTCGCCAGACAAAATCTGGCGAAGGCTCCAACCCGGACTCCGTCGCCATAGTAGCAATCATCGTATTTTTGCATACAATCCATGAAATGCTTCTCCGATTCCGGTCCGGTTGTGCTTTGCGCCAAATAGAGAAGCGCGCACCCGGCCCGGTTTGCGTTGGGAAACTTCTCTACCATTTGTTTCAAAGTCTCAATGCACGCCGCAGAACCAAACTGGCGATCCGCCGTCGCCATCATTTCCTCTGCTTTTGCCAATTGCTCCGGGGTGTATTTCTGTCGGTCCAGTTCGCTGCGTCGGTCGAATCTCTCCCGATAGGCACGTTGCCTTTCCGCCGGTGGCAATGAGTTCTCCATCTCGCTGATTCTCTTCTCCAAAGCCGCCACCTGTGCCTTCAATTGCTTCACTTCCTGGTTGTCTTTCTCTCCGGTCACGTTGCACCCCGCTGAAACCAGGACCATCGCCAATACCAGCCCGAACGCGGCCAGGGAATGCGTTGGTTTCCAGATTCCCAGTTCCTTTCCCAAGCGGCGCAGCCGCTCGGTGATTTGCGCAGTTCCGTTGACGGCGAGTTGGGTTTCCACTTCCGGAATGGCCAGCACGCGAAGAGTGATCCGGGCCAGCAGGCGCGCATAGGAAGCGCGATTTTCCATTTGAGCGGACGCCACGCGATCGGCTTCCTCCTCGCACGCCAGGGTGTGGGCTGCGGCAACTCTCCAAACCAGGGGGTGGAACCAGAAAAGCGCCTTCACCCACCGCCAACCGGCACACCAGAACAAATCGTACCGGCGCAGATGCGCAATTTCATGTCTCAACAGCGCCGCCATTTCCTCGGCCGGCAAGCTTTGCACCAATTTCCCGGGCAGCATGATAGCGGGCTGGATGACTCCAAAAACAAACGGTGAAACAGCCGAATCCGAAACCAGCACTCGAGCGAAACGCCTGATCCGCAATCGCTGCAAAATCTCCCCGGCCAACACCTGGATGGCGGGAGCAGCCGGGATCGCACCTCGCTTCAAAGTGGAGAGTTGAATCACAAGGCGCGCCAGGTGAAGCGCTCCCCAAAGGGCGCCGGTGGCCCAGATGGCGATCAGCATGCCATTCAAAGAAATCGTCGAAAAAAAGCTGCCCGTTGGACGATGAATCCCATCGATTGCCGTACCGTCCTTCGCCGCCTCTACCACCACCGGCGCAACCGGCCGCGCCGGGCCACGCGGAATCGTGCCCTCCGCCAGGCCCGGCGTAGTCACACCCGTTGTCGCCGGGGCGATCCCGGCAAAGTCATGAACCGGGATTTGAAACACCGGCAGCGGGAGAAACTGTATGAGGGGCAGAGCCAGCCAAAAACAGAAAACCCCGCGCCAGAGGATCAGCCGCCACCGGGCATCCCGGGAGCGAAGCAGCGCATGAGCCGTCCATCCCAGCACGAGCAGGACGGTCCACTTCCAGAGGATCTCAAAAACCGGCGACTGGGACAAATCGAGCAGTGATTTCATGGCTATTTCCTTTTTTTCTTTTGTGAGGTGTTGTCAGCCGTGGTGCGGCGGATCAGTTCCAAATCCTCGGGTTTGATGTCTCCGGTCTCCACCAACTGGGCGACCAGTTCCCGGTTCGAACCTCCGGCAAAAACCCGCGCCATCATCTGGAGCATGTTTTGGAGCAAGGTCGTTTTTTTGGCGCACGCGCCGTAGAAAAATGCTTTGCCATGAAGCTTCCGGATGATGTGCCCTTTTTCCACCAGGTTGACGAGAACCGAACGCAACGTTGCGTTTTCAATGGGCCAGGAAAAACGGCTCTGAATCTCAGCGGGCTTCAATTCGCCCCCCTCCCAAAGGATTCTCAAAGCCTCCAGCTCGTTTTGATTCAATGATGTCACTCGCATGTGTGACTTTGTCGCACATTAAAACCAGGTTGTCAACATAAATGTGCGACATGTTCACACTTTTTAGGCAATGCTGCCGCCAACCATTCCAGACCGGGGAATAATATGACGTTACAAATTGAACGAAAGCCACTTACAGAGACAGGATGAAGCTTTCCAAATCCGCCGGGCAGACTCAGAGGAATACCAACCATTGCCCTACTGCTTCTCCGCCGCGGCCTTGATCGCCTCCAGCTCTTCCCAGCGCGCGTAGAGTTTTGCGAGGTTTTCCTTTGCGGCGGCGAGGTCGGCGGTGAGCTGGTTGGTTTGCGTGGCGTGCGTGCGGTGAAAATCCGGAGAGGCGAACAGGCCTTCGATGCGGGCGATTTCCGCGTCCACGGCGTGGATTTGCGCTTCCATGCCTTCCAGCTCGCGCGCTTCCTTGAACGAAAGTTTGCGGGGCTTGGCCGGTTTCGTTGCCTTCGTCGCCTTCGTAGCTGCATCTCGTGAGAGTGCGGAAGATTTGTTCAAGGAAACAATTGCCGCGCTCTCACGAGACGCGGCTACGGTCTGCCGTTGTTTCTTTTCCAGGTAATAATCGTAGTCGCCGACGCTGTGATGGATTTTGCCGTCGCCTTCGAAGGCCAGCACGTCGGTGCAGACACGGTTCAGGAAGTAGCGGTCGTGGCTTACCACCAGCACGGTGCCGGGGAACGCAATCAACGCCTCCTCCAGCACCCGCAACGTCGGCAGGTCGAGATCGTTCGTCGGCTCGTCGAGGATAAGGAAGTTGCCGCCGTTTTTCAGGATGCGCGCGAGCAACAGCCGGCTGCGCTCGCCGCCACTCAAATATTTTACCTGCGTGGTGATGCGGTCGTCGGCGAAAAGGAACCGCTTGAGATAGGAGCGCAGCGAAATCTTGCCGTCGCCGAAGATGACGAATTCCGCGCCGTCGCTGACCTCCTCCAGCGCCGTGCGTTCCTCGCGCAATTGAATCCGGCCCTGGTCCACGTAATTGAACTTCGTGAGCTGGCCGGTTTTCACCGTGCCTTCGGTGGGCGCCAACTGGCCGATGATGATTTTGAGCAGCGTGGTTTTGCCCAGGCCGTTCCGGCCGGCCACGCCGATGCGCTGGCCGTTCTCGAACGTGAAATTGAACCCGCGAAACAGCGTGCGCCCGCCCAAGTCCATGCCGAGGTTGCTCAATTCGACGACGCGATTGCCCAGTTGCGGCGGCGGCGGGATGCAAAGCTCAACGTCCTCCTCGATCACCGGCCCGTCCTGCGCAGCGGTATCGTAGTAACGCTCGAAGCGGTTCTTCTGTTTGCTGCGTTGGGCGCGCGGGCCCTGGCGCACCCAGGCCAGTTCCTTTTTCAGGAACAACTGGCGCTTGTGCTCGATGGTGGCGTCGGCGGCCTGGCGCTCGGCTTTGTCCAGCAGGTAGTCGGTGTAGTTGCCGGCATGCGAGAAAAACCGGCCATCGGACAGCTCGACCATGCGCTTCGCCACCCGGTCGAGAAAATAGCGGTCGTGCGTGACGACCAGGAACGAACCATGGAACTCGTCCAGAAATTCCGCGACCCACTCGATGGATTCCGGGTCCAGATGGTTCGTCGGCTCATCGAGGATCAACAGGTCGGGGTCCGAGACCAGGGCGCGGCACATGGCCACGCGCCGTTTCTCGCCGCCGGAAAGCGTGTCGATGCGCCGATCCGCAGCGGGGCAATTCAGGTGCGACATTGCGGTCTCAATGCGCCGGTCCAACGTCCAGCCTTCCAGCGCGGCGATGCGATGTTCCAGCTCCTCGTGGCGTTTCGAGTCATGCGGCAGCGATTCAAATTCCGCAATCAAATCGAGCACCGGCTTCGCGCCGTCGCGAATGTTTTCGAGCACGTTCCTCGTCGCATCGAGCATGAAATCCTGCGGCAGATAACTGACGACCAGATCGCGCCGCCGGGAGACGTCGCCACCGTCGGGCGCTTGCAGCCCGGCGAGGATGCGGAGGAACGTCGTTTTGCCGCAGCCGTTGCGCCCGACCAGCCCGATGCGGTCGCCCTCGTCAATGGCGAGCGTCGCGTGGTCGAGCACCGTACGGTCACCGTAGGACACGGTGATTTCAGTGGCGGTCAGGATGGTGGACATGTCAGAACGTAAACAATAACAGAGAACCAGGCAGGAACAAGCCGTGAGAGAAACGGGATGGTAGCCAATCCCGTTGTGATTCTCGGACGGTTCAACAGCAGCCTGTTGCGTTTTGCTTCCTTCAAGCGATATTGCGTTGCGTCCCAACATGAAACTCGAAGTACTCAAGCGAGCAAACCGCCGCCATGCTTACATCGTGTTTGTAGATGAAGCGGGCTTCATGCTCAGTCCTTACGTGCGAAGAACATGGGCACGTCGGGGCTGCACTCCAATAATTCGTGTAGCAGAGCAGCACGGACGCATTTCAGTGGTCGGTGCGATTTCAATCAGCCCAAAGAGAAGAATCTTCCGCTTCCATTTTTGGATTTCGGCAGCCAACGCGAACTTCCACGGCCATACACTCGTGCCGTTTTTGGAGTTCTTGCGAAGAAAGATTTCTGGCCCAATCACACTCATCTGGGATCAGATCGCGATTCATCGTGCTGCATCGATCGTCAAGTATTTGGGCCAGCACCGCAGGATCGTTGTTGAACCTTTCCCGCCATACGCACCGGAACTCAATCCAGTTGACAATGCTTGGGGATATGTGAAGTGCGCGCGTTTGGCAAACTACACGCCACCCAACTTGGTCGAGTTGCGCGCGCAGATTACAAAAGAGTTTCGCAGGCTACAGCATAGACCTAATTTACTCCGATCCTTCTTCAATCACACGGGGCTGACCCTTGATCCAAGAGAATGCTACATGGAATCGAAGAATGAGAAGAAAATTCCTGGCGTTTGACATCGAGACGGCGAAGGTCGTCTCGTTTGACGGCTCTGACTGGAGACTGCATCGCCCTCTTGGGATTTGCTGTGCGGCTACTCTCTTGGATGGTGAGGACACGCCGATGATTTGGCACGGAGGAAAGAGCAGAACGCGTCCCGCGAGACAGATGAAACAGCACGAGCTTTCGAAATTGGTTGAATACTTAACCCGCAAATCTGAGAGCGGTTTCACAATCCTCACATGGAATGGTGTTGGGTTCGACTTTGACGTGCTCGCCGAAGAATCTGGTGATTCCAAACATTGTCGCCAACTGGCGATCAACCACGTTGACATGATGTTTCACGTTCTGTGTCGGCTTGGACATGGTATTGCCCTTGATTCTGCGGCCAGAGGCATGGGTATCGAATGTAAACACCAAGGTGTGAACAGCGTGCTTGCTCCCGTGTTTTGGACGAGAGGCAGACACGAAAAAGTTTTCAAATACGTCGAGCAAGATGTTCGCACAACTCTGAATCTCGCGAAAACCTGCGAAGCACATGGCTGCCTCAGCTGGCTAACTCGAAGCGGCAGACAGCGCAATCTGCTGATTCCAAAAGGATGGCTCACTGTCAAGCAGGCCAAGAAGCTGCCTGAGCCGGCAAGCGCTTGGTATTTCAGCCAGTGGAATCGCTACAAGTTCACAAGCTGGATGGAGTAAAGTTTTGGTCACAACCCTGTTGGGGTTGGTTTCCATTTGCAAACCGTGACCCAAGGTATCTGGCTCGTGCAACCTTGGGCTGGAGGACACAATCCCTTTGGGATCGCCGGGCCTCACTTACGGCCGGTCACGTCGGCGACGGCTTTTTGCACAATCTCCAAATCGCTGATGCCGCGAAAACCGCTGAACCCGACGGACAATCTGGTTTGCCCGTCCACGACGATCGGTTGTCCGCCTTCCCAGCCGATGAAGTCCGGCCGGCTGATGCCATACTTGTCCTCATCCACTTTGCCGGCATACACCAGGGTCTCATACTCGCCCGTCTTGAGACCGGTGATCCAAACCTGGCTCGCCTTGATCCAGGCGATGCGAAAGGACTGTCGCTGCCGGATTTTGTCCGAGCCGAACAATTTCCCATGCACACCTCCGGCAGCGTCCACGATGCAAATGGCGCAGTTACCGTTGTTGTTATTCCGATCCTCGTCGATCGCCAGATATTCCGGGACTCGTTTTTCCGCCGCCGCGATGATGTTCTGGATCAGAGTGACAAGTGCTTTTGGTTCCATAAATAAAAGCTGTTGTTGTTTCTCGGACTGGTTCCAAGATGAATCTTCAAGTCCTCGCCCGCGGAACACAAGCCCGAACCGATGGCTTATTCCCTCGCCGTCTGCACCGGCAGCGCTGACAACGGCACGCGCTCGTTGGTTTTGGCGAAATATTCCGCGGACCATTCGTTGGGGAACAGCACGACAGGATTTTTGCCCACATCATAAGCAACACGGCAGCCGGTTGGCAGCGACAGGGCGTCCAGATCGTCTTCTTTCATGTCCACCGGCAGCCAGCGGACAACCGTCCACGGCGTCGATTCAAGTCGCGACACCGCGCCGTATTCGCTTTCGAGTCGGAATTGCACGACCTCGAACTGCAGCGGACCGACGGCCGCAAGCAACGGCACCTTGATGGCGGAATGGCGCAGGTAAAGCGCCTGGATGACCCCTTCCTGCAACAGTTGATCGAGGCCCTGGCGGAATTGCTTGAACTTGGCCGTGTTCGGATTGTGCAGATAACTGAAGGCCTCCGGCGTGAAACGCGGGATCTCTTTGTAAAGAATTTTGGGATCTGTGGTGAGCGTGTCGCCGATGCCGAAGCTGTCGTGGCCGACGAGGCCGATGATGTCGCCGGGATACGCCTCGTCCACCGTCTCACGTTCGTTGCCGAACAGCTTGTGCGAGCTGGAAAGGCGCACCTTCTTCGCGGAACGCGAGTGATGCACCGTCATGTCGCGCTCGAATTTGCCGGAACAAACCCGGACGAACGCAATGCGGTCACGATGCTTCGGATCCATGTTCGCCTGGATTTTGAAAATGAAACCGGAAAAATGCGGGTGCTCCGGCGAAATTTCCAGGCCTCCCATCACGCGCGACCGGGGCGGCGGAGAATGTTTCAGGAAACCTTCGAGCAGGAGCTGCACGCCGAAGTTGTTGCTGGCGCTGCCAAAGAACACCGGTGTGGTTTTTTCCGTGAGCACGGCGGTGTCGTCCCAATCATGTCCGGCGTGTTCGAGCATTTCGAGCTCTTCCACCGTCCGGCGAAAGGTTTCGTCGTCGAGCCGGCCGCGGACCGCCGGATCATGGAGGCCGCCAACCTGCACGGGCGCGCGATATTGGCCCCCGACGGTGCGCTCGAAGAGATGCATCAATTTCGTCTGCCGGTCATAGACACCTTGGAACTCGAAGCCGTTGCCGATGGGCCAATTCACCGGGAATGCGCCGATGCCGAGCACCCGCTCCAATTCGTCGAGCAGCGCGAGCGGGTCCTTCATCGGGCGGTCGCATTTGTTCATGAACGTGAAAATCGGCACGCCGCGCTGGCGGCAGACCTCGAAGAGCTTGCGCGTCTGCGGCTCGATGCCCTTGGCCGAATCAATCACCATTACCACCGAATCCACGGCGGTAAGCACGCGGTAGGTGTCCTCGGAAAAATCCTTGTGCCCGGGCGTGTCGAGCAGGTTGAGACGGTAGCCGTTGTAGTCGAACTGCAGCACCGTGGAACTGATCGAAATGCCGCGCTTCTTTTCCAGGTCCATCCAGTCGGACGTGGTGGCGCGCTGGTTTTTGCGCGCGGTAACCGAGCCGGCGAGCTGCACCGCGCCGCCGTAAAGCAGCAGCTTTTCCGTCAACGTGGTCTTGCCCGCGTCCGGATGCGAGATGATGGCGAACGTGCGCCGCTTCTGAATTTCTTCGGTAATGGTCACAAAGGCCGGGAAGAATAACAGAGAATCCGGCGGTAACAATCCCGGATTTCGCCTGTGGGTGGACCAACTTTCGACCCTTGACGCCATGACAACCTTTTGTCGCATATGCGACAAAAGGTTGTAAGCATGTCAGGCAGGCGGAGGCGAATCAGCCGCCGGGGATCATGGCGGATGAGGCGGGGCATTGGTTTGGCCGGCCTCACGAAAGGGAGTACCTGCCGAGTAGAGCCCGATTTGGACCTGAAGCGCGTTGACCAGATCAGGATTGTTCTGGTCAACGGCCAACTGCCGGGCTTGCCGGGCGGTTTCCACCGCCTCAGGAAATCGTCCCGCCTCCGCATAAGCCGCCGCCAGCGTGCCGACAAATATTGGATCCGGGCCGCCGGAAAGCCGGATCGCTCGTTCGGCCAACCCAACCGCTTTGGCCCCGTTGCGGACGGATGCCTCCGGACTGGTGGCCAGTATCCAGGCCAGGTTCTTGCAGGTAATGGCATTTTGCGGCTGGATTTCCAGGGACTTCTGGTAGTGCGCAATCGCCTCGCGTACTTCTCCCCTTTGGAAGAGCGCATAACCGAGGTTGTTTTGAAATTCCGCGTTGAGGGGCTCCAGTTGCACCGCCTTCTGATAATATATGATCGCCTCGTTGACCTGTCCCTTTTGGAAAAAAACCGCGCCGAGATTGTTGTTGGCCTCGGCAAAGTCGGGGCGGATTCTCAAAACCTCCTGGAATTGAACGATCGCCCCGTCCACCTGCGCCTTCTGAAACAAGGCCATGCCGAGACCCTCATGGCCCTTGGCATAGTCGGGCTGGATTTCCACCACCTTTTGGAAATGGACGATCGCCTCGTCCACCCGCCCGTTCCGGAGCAGAACGATGCCCAGGTTGTTGTGAAACTCGGCGCTGGTCGGCCGGAGGGCCAGGGCTTTTTGATATTGTTCGATAGCTTCGTCCAGTTTCCTCTTTCCCAGCAGGGCGTTGCCGAAGTTGTTGTGAAATTCGGCATTGTCAGGCTGGAGGGCCAGGGCCTTTTGGAAATGGGCGATGGCCTCGTCCACCCGACCTTTTTTGAGCAATACATTGCCGAGATTGTCATGCGTCTCGGCGTCGTCGGGCCGGAGAGCCAGCGCCCTTTCATATTGTTCCATCGCCTCGTCCAACCGCCCGCTCCGTAAAAAAGCGTTGCCAAGATTATTACGGGCTAGGGCATAGCGGGGCCAGATTTCCAAGGCTTTTTGATATTGTTCAATAGCCTCATCCATTCGCCCGTCTCGGAAAAAAATGTTGCCGAGGTTGTTCCGGGCCAGGAAACAATTGGGATTCCGGGCAATGGTCGTCCGCCAAAGTGTGTCGAGGTCGGCATACATTCCGCATTGCCGCCAGGTCAACACGCCGAGGGTCAGCAACAGCATCCCGTAGAATGCCCGTTTCAGGGGCAGCCGACCCTGCTTGACGAAATCAAACGCCGCGTCCATTCCCGCTGCCGCCACCGCAATGACACTCATGCATCCAAAATACTGCCAGTGGTCCGATACAAAGGTAAAAAGCATCATGTAAAGCACCTGGATCAACACCAGCAGGGAGGTCGCCACGTAGAAATGCAGCATCGCCACCGAAAGCCCCTTTCCCACCCGTCTCCGCATCAGCCACAAACCTCCCAATAGTCCCAAGGTCGCCACCGGATACCCATATTGCCACCAGGCGCCGGCGTCTATCTTCCACCGTTCATAAATAAACGTCAGTGGATACGGAAAGAAAAGCTTTCCCAGGTAAAACCAGAACGACCGTCCGGAAACCAGCACCCGTTCCAGCAGGCCCATGTGGAATTCATCACCCATTGCCCCATGGATATGCTCAACGTGCAAGGTCACCAGTCCCATCCCTGCGGCAATCCCGAACATGACCGGCAGCGGCCACACCCACCGCCAGGTGATCCGCCCGCGTTTCCACCACACCAGCAGCAGCAGCGTCACCGGCAGAAAACTCACCGCCGTCTTGGCAAACATCGCCAATTGGAAAAGCGCCAATGACAACAAACCATGACGCCAGGCCGTCCCCTCCGGCGTTGTTGTTTCATAAACACCCAAGCCCGCAAAGCGCAGGTAGGCCCAGACCGCCCCCAAAACCAGCGCCCCGGCCAGCGTGTTTTTCAATTCCGTCATCCAGGCCACGCTCATCACGTTCACCGGATGCAGGGCGAAAATTGCCCCGGCCAGCCAAGCGGCGCGCACCTCCAACCGCTTCAACACCTGCCACAGCAACAACGCCACCAGCCCGTGCAACAATATGTTCTGCAGATGATATCCCAGCGGATTCAAGCCCCAGAGATGGTAGCCCGCCCCAAATATGGTGAAAGTCAGCGGATAATACTGGCAGGTTGTGCCGGGCTTGAACCAGATGTCCCACAGCCCTCGCCCCGAACGCAGCGTCTCGTTGGTGGAAATATGCGTATCATCATCCCAGATAAACCCACCGTGCCAGGCCGGCTGGTAGGCGATGACGACGGCGGCGACGAGCAACAATCCCTTCAACCAGCCCCGTTCCCACAAATCATGCAGCCATCTCATGCTCCCATCCTATGCTGGCGGCGAAATGGTCATTGAATTCCCGGCAAACTGACCAATTTTTCACCGCGCCGCAACTGTGAACGCCCAGCCCCGATCCGTCGAACGGACGGCGCCAGATCAGTCGTTCAGGGTGCCGGCAGGATTTCGATCCCGTTGATCTCGGGGTTTTCCTGCTGGGCGGTGAAGGAAACATCCAGCTTGCCGTCGGTGACTTCCACGTTGACGGTTTCGACGTAGGCGCGTTGCGCACCGCCGGCCTTGACCCAGATATCAAAATCCTTGAACTCCTGGCCTTCGACATTGAACGAAAACACGCG
>Ga0182017_10003787_pt1 | contig 11293 bp, 8 predicted proteins | sample 712E3DmetaG_FD_120492 | JGI IMG/M metagenome (GOLD analysis project Ga0182017, IMG submission 120492) | Permafrost microbial communities from Stordalen Mire, Sweden - 712E3D metaG | ecosystem: Environmental > Terrestrial > Soil > Wetlands > Permafrost | place: Sweden: Stordalen | collected... | reverse complement strand
TAAAAAACGGATGCACGGTAATAGGTATTGATAACTTTGATCCCTTCTACGATCGGGCAATAAAGGAAGACAATCTCAAGAATGCTCTTCAGCATCCAGAGTTTCATTTTCTGGAAGGAGATGTCAGAAATGTTGAACTTGTCAGTAAAAGTTTTTCGGACTTTAAGCCAAGTGTGGTGGTTCACCTAGCTGCAAAAGCAGGTGTTCAGCCATCTCTGGTTAATCCACAGGCATATTTTGATGTTAACCTGATGGGTACACTGAACCTGCTGGAGGTGATGCGTAAAAACAACATAAAAAGATTAATATTTGCATCGTCTTCATCTGTCTATGGTAATAGTCTGAAAGTTCCTTTTTCTGAAAAGGATAATGTTGATTTTCCAATATCTCCGTACGCTGCATCTAAAAAGGCAGGAGAACAGCTTTGTTTCACTTATCATCATCTTTATAACTTTGATATTTTTTGTTTGAGGTTTTTTACGGTATATGGCCCCAGACAAAGGCCTGATTTAGCTATTTGCAAATTCTCAAAGGCTATTCTGAAGGACGAGCCTATATTTTTATATGGAGATGGAACTTCAAGCCGAGACTATACACATATAAGTGACATTATTCAGGGAATTAAATCTGCAATAAAAAAGGTGAAGGGGTATGATATCTTTAACCTGGGCGAATCATCTAGGATATCCTTACGTGACCTGGTATCAATCATTGAGAAATATACTCTGAAAAAAGCAAGGATAGAATATCTGCCTATGAAGGATGGTGATGTTAATCAGACATTTGCGGATATCAGAAAGGCTCAAAAAAAACTCAGTTATAAGCCAGAAGTAGATATTAATACAGGTATAAAAAACTATTTGGCAGGATTAAATAAAGAAATTGATACTAATGGACTAAGTTCATGGTAATATTTGAATCACATGATCCATAAAGAATCAGTTGCTATAGTCAGAATATTAATATCTTTTTCAAAACAGATTAATAGATTGCAATCCGAGAATATATATATATTATGCCGCGTATCATAATAAGCTGTAAAACATTATTAAAAGGAGGCGCTGAAAAACAAGCATTAATTTTATCGAAATTACTTACTGAGAAAAAAGTCGATGTTATTCTTATAAATTGGTACAGGGGAAAAATTGACCCTGAATATTTTAAATACATTGAAGATAATTCCATTAGATATTTAACATTAGAAGGTAGCTTAATTAAAAAATTCTTCCATTTTCTAAAAATTGTCAGAGATGAAAATATATCGGTTATATTATCATACTTGACTTTGTCAAATTTTCTTTCCGGCATTGCCAAATTATTTGTAAAAGAGGTTGTTACAATTGGCGGGATCAGGAACGAAAAACTACCCTATTATAAGTTTATTGTCGAAAAATGGATTCATAACAATTTGAATGATGCAACAATATTTAATAACTTTTCTGCCGGTGATAAGTTTGTTAAAAAGGGTTTTAAATCAGAAAAGATACATGTAATACATAATGCAATTGATAATACTCAAAAAACAAATTCCACAAAAAAATCAAAACCAGATATAAGAATTGTAACAGTTGCACGTTTTGTAAAACAAAAAGATTTTCGAACTGCATTAAATTCTTTCAAAAAACTACTTGACCAAAACAAAAATTTAGATTTAAATTATTATATAGTTGGATATGGTCCTTTGGAAAAGGAAATAAAACTTTTGGCAGAGAAACTGAATATAATTGACAGAATAAAGATTTTTGTTAATCCTTCCAATATTCCGGAAATACTGAATGATTGTGATATTTATCTAAGTACTTCTCTTTTTGAAGGACTTTCTAATTCATTAATGGAGGCAATGGTAATTGGATTACCCATCATAGCTACTGATGTTGGAGATAACAGATATTTGGTTAAAGAAGGTTATAATGGATATTTGGTCGGATGCAAAGACATTAATTCAATAGTTGAAAAATTGGAAATCTTAATTGAATCTGAAGAGCTAAGGAGGAGGTTTGGAGATTTCAATCAGGACAAAATTAAGAAGGAATTCTCACAGGATAACATGTTAAATCAGTATTTGACTTTATTTTCGAAATTTCAGAATTATTGAAAATTGATCTCAAATTGACTAAAGATAAGATTATTAAAGCGGGTATTATTTGGTCAAGAGAATTTCCTTGAAAAAATGAGTATTTATAAAGTTATGGATAGTGTTAATATCCCCTAGTGAATCATCTATTGAAAACGGTTCATACAGATCAAATTAGTTTCTATAAAAAGATGAAAAAAATCATATTCCTTCATCATAGTACAGGTAAGAAAATCTGGCTTGGTAAAACCAATAAGTTGTTAAATAAATTTACACAATCAAATGATGTTCAGAAGTTTTTTAAAGAATATAATAAAAAAAATAATACTGACTATTCAATAACTGAATGTATTTTCCCAAAACCAATTCCGTACGGTTGGAAAAATTATCCGTATGATTACCATAATATATGGGTTAAAAATTCAGGTGATAAACCTTTTAAGGAAGAACCAACATTAGAAATTCTTACAAAAACATATGATGTAATAGTTTTTAAACATTGTTATCCTGTAAGTAACATTATGGCAGATAAAGGTACTCCTGATCCGGACTCTGAAGAGAAGAGCATAGAGAATTATAAAATTCAGTATAATGCATTGAAAAACAAGATGCATGAATTCCCGGATACAAAGTTTATTATCTGGACTCCTGCGATATATAAAAAGTCTCAGATAGCTGAAGATGAAGCCAAGAGGACTAATATGTTTTATAAATGGATGATTAATGAATGGGATGAAAAGGGAGATAATATTTTTGTCTGGGATTTTTATAAATATGAGACTGAAGGAGGATTGTATTTACTAGATAAATATTCTTCGGGAAGATACAATTCACATCCGAACAAGAAGTTTTCAGCCCAGATTGCTCCTTTGTTCTCTAAATACATAATCGATGTCATCGAATCAGCAGTTCAGTAAAATAAGATAACCAATTTATAAGTACCTTATGAGGATGATTATGAGAATTTGGGATACGATCTATAAATTATTAATGCTAAAAGTAAGTGACGCCAGAAGGAATAATTATTTGCGAAACAAAGGTGTGAAGATAGGAGAAGGATGTAAAATTCACACAGTTTCTTTCTCAACAGAACCTTATTTAATCGAAATTGGCAATGGTGCAAGAATAGCAAGTGGTACACAGTTCATTACTCATGATGGATCAGTTAACTGTTTTCCCGGAGAAGTGGACGGAGGCATCTTTGGCAAAATTAAATTAGGTAATAATGTTTTTATAGGGAATAAAAGTATAATTCTATTAAATACAACAATAGGAGATAACTGTGTTATAGGTGCAGGCAGTGTAGTGCGGGGACAATTTCCCAACGATTCTGTCATTGTAGGAAATCCGGCAAAAGTCTTAATGAAAACGAGTGTTCAGAAAATGCTTTTTCGTCAGAGCCCTGGTTTGGTAAAAACAAATAATCTGACTCCAGCTCAAAAAGACAAATTGGTAAGAAAACATTTTGGTATAAAATAAACAGCTTATGAATAATTCTAAAAAAAAATCCGGTAAAGTATCTTTTTTCAAAAGAATAGAGAATAAATTTCGATATGGTCTGGTTTTTCAGACTCTAAGAAATAAGTTAGCAAAAATAGGAATCGAGATCACCCCATACTACTGGGTTGAGGAAGGGATATCCAATCTTGAAATACCTACAATTAAAGGAGAACTTTCTGAATATATTGTTGAATTTATTAATGCCAAAGATATAAAATTAATAGTAGAAAATGCTCGTGGCTATTCAGAGGAGGAATTGATATCGTGGCTGGATCATGGGAAATCATGTCTTGCGTTGAAACACCTTAATGAGATTGTTGCATTTTTCTGGATAAACTTCAAAGAATGTACCTTTGAGCCTTGCCGGTTTTCTTTAAAGAGTAATGAAGCATATTTAGCAGATATGTACACAATGGAGTCTCACAGAGGGAAGAACCTGGCTGTATTTTTACGATTTAAAAGCTATGAAATACTTAAAAATATGGGTCGGGATAAAATATATAGTGTTAGTGAGTTTTTTAATTCTTCTGCAATAAAATATAAAAAGAAATTAAAGGGGAAAATTATTAAGTTGGTTTTATATATCCGGTTATTCTATAAATTGTCATGGAGTATCAAGATTAGATCATTTGATTGACAGGCAATTAAAAGTAAAATTTAAGTGCGAATGCCTGAAAATATTATTAAATACTACTTTTTATATGGAAGAAAAATTAGTAATTGATTTTACTCCTACCGGAATGATTCCAACGAAGAGATTAACCTCATTTGTACCGGTAACTGCATCTGAAATAGTTGAGGATGTACATGCTGCATGGGAACTAGGAATAACAAAAGTACATCTTCATGCCAGAAATCCCAAGACAGAAGATCCTACTTATGAAAAGGATATTTACGCTGAAATAATTGAAGAAATTAGGAAATTTGCCCCATCTCTAGTGGTTTGTGTTTCTCTTAGCGGCAGGACATTCAATAAATTTGAAGAGCGATCAGAGGTTTTAGAATTAAAGGGATCCTTAAAACCAGACATGGGAAGCCTGACTCTTAGTTCGCTAAACTTTAACGAAATTGCAAGTATTAATTCACCGGATATGATTCAATCTCTTGCAAGTAAAATGCTTAAATTTGGAATTGTCCCCGAATTGGAAGCTTTTGATGCAGGCATGATTAATTATTCTAAGTATCTCATTAAGAAAGGATTACTAGAACCTCCTTTTTATTTTAATCTTTTGTTTGGAAATATTGCCTGTGCACAGGCAGATATTTTACATGCAGGTATTATGATCAGAGATTTGCCTGATAATTCTATCTGGAGCCTTGCTGGAATAGGTAGCTGGCAGTTAAAAATGAATTCGGTGGCAATAGCCATTGGCGGTGGAGTGAGGGTAGGTCTTGAAGATAATATCTGGTATGATTCTGCAAGAACTACTTTAGCACGCAATATAGATCTATTAAAAAGGATACATGTTATTGCTAACGCAAACGGAAGGGAGATTATGACTCCTGAAGAATTCAGAACAAAAATGAATCTAGAACAAGGGAATGGTATATATGGACGAAAGCCAAGATAGACACAAAATAGTAGTTTACAGAGATCTGTATGTTTATCACCAGTTTTCTAAAGTTTGTCAAAATAATATTGGAAAGACAAAAAAATAATCTTTATTTGTTTCATTAAATTATACTATAACAGTCGGAAAGTTCGTTTATTTGTTACTTGATTTTAGTTTGGAATTAACTCAAAGATAAAATTTAATCCTTTTTCAATAAATAACTAATAATGTTCAGCATGAAAAGAATAGTACCTCATTTAGTATTAATTTGCTTCCTGATTGGAATTGCAACAATAGAAAGTTGCAAAAAAGAACCTGTAATACCGACTTTAACAACTACTGCCGTATCAAACATAACGGTAAACTCTGTTACAAGCGGTGGCGCAATTACAAAAGACGGTGGTGCCGGAGTAACTGCAAGGGGAATATGTTGGGGAACAAGCGCAATGCCTGCTGTGGCGGGTTCACATACTTCAGATGGTACTGGAATCGGAAGTTTTGTAAGTGATCTTACTGACCTGACTCCAAATACTCTGTATCACATCAGAGCTTATGCTACAAACAAAGCTGGTACTGCATATGGAGCAGATATTTCATTTACAACAACCACGATAGTAGTTCCAACACTTACAACAGCTGATGTTACTTCAATTACATTGACTACAGCGGTTTCTGGTGGAAATATTACGGCTGATGGCAATGCTGCTATAACCGCCAAGGGCGTTTGTTGGGATACAATTTCAGCGCCGACCGTAAGCGGCTCAAAGACTTCAGATGGCATCGGAATCGGAAGTTTTATAAGCTCCGTTACAGGATTACTCCCGGGGACATTGTACCATGTACGCGCGTATGCCACTAATAGTGCAGGAACTGGATATGGTAGTGATGTGACTTTTACCACAACGGCTGTTGGAGTTCCTACCCTTACGACGACTGTAGTTACTTCAATTACTCAGACTGCAGCAGTTTCGGGTGGAAATATTACTTCTGATGGTGGTGGAACAGTCACAGCAAGAGGTATCTGCTGGGCAACCACATCATCCCCGACTCTAAGCAACTTTAAGACTTCAGACGCAAGCGGAACAGGAAGTTTCGTAAGCAACCTAATCGGATTGACTTCAGGGACAACATATTATGTTCGGGCATATGCTACCAATAGTGCCGGTACTGCATATGGCAATGAGGTTTCTTTTACTGCATTACAAATAGTAATTCCAACGCTTACTACAACTGTAATTACTTCGATTACTACTACAACAGCAGTTTCTGGTGGAAATGTTTTAACTGATGGTAGCGGAACAGTCACCGGAAGAGGTGTTTGTTGGGCATTAACAGCAACCCCGACAATTAGCAACTCTTTAACCAGTGACGCAACCGGTACAGGAAGCTATGTAAGCAATATTACAGGATTACTGCCGGGTACAACCTACCATGTTCGTGCATACGCTGTAAATAGTGCAGGTCCTGCATATGGAAATGAACTTACGTTTACAACTTTGGTAGCACTTCCCACCATTACAACCACAGCTGCTACTTCAATTACTCAGACGACAGCGGTTGCAGGTGGAAATGTCACTGCTGATGGCGGAGGAACTATCACAGCAAGAGGTACCTGCTGGGCTTTAACATCAAACCCAACTATTGCCGGTTCAAAGACATCAGAAACTGGTACTACAGGAGTTTTTGTAAGTAATCTTACCCCGTTGCTCCCAGGTTCTATTTACCATATTCGTGCATATGCTACCAATAGTGCAGGTACAGCTTATGGAAGTGACCTTACATTTACAACACTTGTTTCTCTTCCTACCGTAACAACCACTGCTGCTACTTCAATTGCTCAGAAAACAGCGGTTGCCGGTGGAAACGTCACAGCTGATGGAGGCGGATCCATTATTGCAGCAGGAACATGCTGGGCAATAACAGCCAATCCTACAATAGCCAACTCTAAAACTACAGATGCAACCGCTACAGGAAGCTTTATAAGCAATTTAACCGGATTGGATGCAGGAACACTTTATCATATCCGTGCATATGCTACAAACAGCGCCGGTACTTCATATGGATCTGACCTGACATTCACAACCGTTAATCCTACACCTCCTGCAGTTACAACAGCAGTTGTTTCACCGGCATCAATAACTGATGTTGCTGCAGTGTCGGGTGGAAGTATAACAGATGATGGTAATGGGATTATCAGTGCCAAAGGAGCTTGCTGGTCAACATCCACAGCACCTGATCTGACCAATTCTAAAACAAATGAGGGTGGTGGAACAGCCAGCTTTGTAAGTAACCTTGGTCCATTATTACCTGGCACAACTTATTATGTACGTGCATATGCTACCAATAGTTTAGGCACCACTTCTTACGGCAATGAATATAGCTTTAATACCAAGGTCGCTGACGGTGATGGTAATCTTTATACTTATGTTGTAGTAAATTCACAGGTATGGTTGACAGAAGACCTTAAAACTACAAAATATAGTGATGGCTCTGGCGTACCTCTGGTAACTGATAATTCGGCATGGGCGGCTCTGGCAGCACCTGGATATTGCTGGTATAACAATGATATAGCCAATAAGCCTACTTATGGCGCTATATACAACTGGTATGCAGTTGATGCAGCCAGCAATGGTGGTAAAAACGTTTGCCCGGCATTATGGCATGTTGCAACTGAAGCTGAATGGGAAGCAATTATAACATTTGTTGGTGGACCAACTGTTGCCGGAGGAATATTGAAAGAGGCCGGTACAGTACATTGGACAGTGGATAACGGAACAAACACTGTTGGCTTTACTGCTCTTCCAGGTGGTGAGAGAGTTTGGTCAGATGGAGGTTTCGCCGAACTGGGAACTGATAGCTACCATTGGACCTCTACAGAGGATGAGTATTTGAGTACCGACGGATGGGGACAGGGAATATCAAATGCCTCAACTAGTATTGTTAAGAATGGTTATCCAAAGACAGCAGGATCATCTGTACGTTGTCTTAAAAACTGATTCAGATATATTTAAAATATGAAAAGAGGGTGTCTAAAAGGGGCACCCTTCTTTTTTACGGTAGCTGTTCATTTCTTTGTGAGAGTGAATGTTTAAGTTGGATTAAGGCTGGAATATCTTTATTTTTGGGCTAATATGGCTCGTATGTTGTTTGAATTATCTAAAACAGTTTCAATCTGACTGAAGAGCCTGGTCTTTTCACATAATTGTGATATCATCTGGCCCTGTCCTACGCCAACTTCAAAAGCCAACCATCCACCATTAATTAGGAATCTCGGCGCTTCATGAATAAGTTTTTGAATTATTTTTATTCCAAGCATACCTCCATCAAAAGCAAGTTCCGGCTCATTAGAAGCAATTTCGGTATCCATTTTCTTGACTTTTGAGCTTTGTATATATGGCGGATTACAAATTATTAGGTCAGTGTTTGTGTAAAATACGTTTGACTCAAAGCCCGTTAAAAGATCACTCTGTCTGACGTTTATGCGTCGTTTTAACTTTAGGAAGTCAATATTACCCTGAGTAAGGTCAACGGCCTCCTTTGAAATGTCAGCAGAAGAAACTTGACTTATTTTATTATTGTAGGCGACTGCAATACCAAGATTTCCTGACCCGCAGCAAACATCTATAACTTTCACTTTTCCTTTGGTATATGCAATCCTATTGGCAATTTCAACAGCCTTTCTTCCTAAAATCTCGGTTTCTTTTCGTGGTATTAAAGCTCTGTTATCGGAGAGTAATTCAATCCCCATAAAATTTTGCCGTCCTGTGATATGAGCCAGAGGTTTATTATTGAGTCTTAGTTCAATAAACAGGGATAATAGATCAGCCTGTTTTTCAGTAAGATCCGGTAATGGCAAATCAGCTGCATGTTCAGCAGATATATGCATTCCTGAAGCAGTGAGCCACAGCGCCTTTAATGTTGTTTCTACAGTCTCTTCAGGTTTGTCTTCAAGAAGATGAAGCTTGGATCTCAAATCATTGATTAGCTTGTCGAACAGTTTTGACTTATTCATTATCAGTATACATCTTCTTTAGTTCCTTCTTATCTATCTTGCTGTTGGAGTTTTTTGGCATTTCATCTAATTTAATAACATGTTTTGGAATCATGAATATCTCTAGTTTTGACATGCATTCTTTCTGAACATCTTTTTCACCTATTTCCTTATTATTAGGAGTTGTTATAAAAGCCAGGATAGCTTCTCCCATTATCTCATCAGGGATGCCTATAACTGCCACTTCTTTGATACCTGGGATTTTGTAAATCACATTCTCAATTTCAACTGGGCTGACTTTTTCACCTCTGGTTTTAATTATGTCATCTGTTCTGCCAAGAAAATAGAAAAACCCTTCATCATCCATTTTAAACCAGTCATTTGAGCAAAGGATCCTTTCCCCCGGCAGATTTCCCGGTTTCAGCATTTCCCTGCTGAGTTCTTCTTTGTGCCAGTAACCCAGCATTACGTGTGGCCCACGGATATGCAATATCCCTTTTTCACCAGGGGGAACGGGTTCGCCTTCCGGAGATAACAGGAACATTTCTGTCCCGGGTATAGCTTTACCTACTGAATCAGGCTTAATATCAACCAATTCTGGTTCGAGATAGCATACTCTTTTGCACTCGGTCAGACCATACATTTTAAAGATTAATGCCCTGGGGAATAATTTCTTAAGACCGGGCGTAAATTCACCAGGAAGAGCAGCAGCAGTATTTGTCACTTTTTTTATACAATCAAATGAAAGTCCGGTTTTTTTGTTGGTCGCAATCATCATTGCGTAAATAGTTGGTACGCCTGGAAAGACTGTCGGTTTATAAAGTTCTATTTGTTTATATACCGATGCGGGAAAAGTAAAGGATTGTTCAACGATAAGCGAACCGCCTATGGTGATGGCCATAAGCAGTTGGTATAAGCCGTAGTCAAATGCAAGAGGAAGAAGCAATAATATACGATCTTCATCATCCAGTCTTAGGTATTCAATGAGACTCCACGATGCGAATACCATTGATTGATGGGTCATCATAACTCCCTTTGGGAAGCCTGTGCTGCCTGATGTATATATCAGAGCTGCAAGATCATTTGGAATAGCTTTGGGTAATATTGTTGAGGTATTAGCTCCTGTGAGTAGGGCTTCTTCAAAATCCACAGATGCTACTTTTGTTAAACCGGAAATGGCACTTATATCTCCTGTGATTATAACTTCTTCTATATCAGAAGAATCATCCAGGGTAGAAACTAATTCGTTTTTCTGTAAGCTTTCTGTTATTAATATTCTAGCCCCGCTGTCTTTTAAAATATAATGTAATTTACCTGCTTTGGTTTGAGGATTGATTACAAGAAAGACTGCTCCAGAAAGTGTAATACCATAAATTGAGACTATGCTCTGCCAGGAATTGTTCATATACACCGCAACCCGGTCACCTCTTTTGATTCCGGCAAACACCAGGTGACGAGCCATTTTCTCTGCCTCCGTTTTAAGGTCGTAATAGGAATACTCCTTGTTTTTGACAATAACAGCTGTTTTGTTTGTATTTTTACGGGCAGAGATTATTAACGCTTCACCTAGTAGACGTTGTGGTATTTCGATCATACAGTCAGAAATTTAAAAACTTATTGGTGACATTCGGAGATAACCAGTGGTTTTTATCTTACGTTCGAAGCCTGAAAAGACTTTTATGATCTCATCAGCTGTTCTCCCCATTACGCTACCTACCTCTTCTGGGTCATATTCATTCTTAAAAGCATACCAGTAGAGATCCATCTCCTCGAATGGCAATTGAAAGAAAAACTCTTCCTGAGTCTGTTCCGCAGAATATGTATCTGAAGTAGGTGTACGGTTGATAATAACGTCGGGGATGCCAAGGTAATGAGCCATTTGATAAACCTGAGTCTTGTAAAGATGGGCTATTGGCATAACATCAGCACCGCCATCACCATGTTTGACAAAAAATCCCTGTTCCACTTCATGTTTATTTGGAGTACCAATAACTGCATAATATAGTCGTTCGGCATGATAATAAACCATTGACATACGGCAACGTTGTTTAAAATTAGAAGCAGCTTCTATCTGCCTGAGTTCAGGTGCAGGTACCCGCTTTGATTGTTCATTGCCATTACTGTCAACAATTGTGACTGAAAAAAGAGGTGGCAGGTTAGTGTAAAGACCTGAAC
>Ga0182017_10003786_pt1 | contig 11295 bp, 9 predicted proteins | sample 712E3DmetaG_FD_120492 | JGI IMG/M metagenome (GOLD analysis project Ga0182017, IMG submission 120492) | Permafrost microbial communities from Stordalen Mire, Sweden - 712E3D metaG | ecosystem: Environmental > Terrestrial > Soil > Wetlands > Permafrost | place: Sweden: Stordalen | collected... | reverse complement strand
TCAACTCGAGCGGGAGGTTGATCATCTTGGAGCCGCTGCCGGAGAGGACCACCTTGTTCAGGTCACGCTCCTGCGTCTGCGAGATGTAATACTCCAGCGACCTTCTTATCTCACCGACGAACGACTGTATCTCTCTCTGAAGCAGCGCGTTGGCCTGCTCGTCGGAGCTGCGTCCTCTCTTGATCTCCTCCGCGTCCACCGGAGAGAGGTTCAGGTGATCGCAGAGCAGCTTTGTGAAGAAGTCCCCGCCACGCATTATCATCCTCACGAAGCGCGGTGTACCTTCCTTTACGACACAGATGTTACAGATGCCGGAGCCGATGTTGATGAGGCAGACACTGCCCGGCGACTCCCCGCCCTCTTCCTCCAGGAACTGGTACTCCTTTTTGATAAGGGAGCGGGCCATCGCGAAAGCCTTCAGCTCCACGGCGGCCGGGGACAGCCCGGCACCCTTCATCGCATCCATGAACGACTGGATCATCTCGCGGTGAGCCGCGGCGAGGAGCAGCGTCTGCATCCTCTCCTCTTCGCCAGTCATGTACTCGTCGACCACCTCGTAATCGACGATGGCGTCATCAATGGGAATCGGAATGAACTCCTGCACCTGGTACTTGACCGCGCTCTCGAGTTCCTCCTCCGGCATGTACGGCAGGTCCATCGGCCTGACGATAACTTTCTGGTTTGAGATACCGAGGATTATGTTTCGCCTGTTGAGCCCCTCGGTCTTCCAGAGCTCTTTGAGGTAAGCGGCGAGTGTCGTGGAATCGTCGATCTCTCCGTCTCTGACAACGCCTTCGGGAAGCATTCTTATGGCTAGTTTCGTGAGAACGGGCTCTCGGCGAGAGATGTTCATCTCCGCTACCTTTATTGATCCCGTACTGATGTCGAGACCTAGCGCCACTCCCGCCCTTGCCACAACTTACTCCTGGTTCGAAAAGCCACTAATACAACAAAAAGCTTATTCTGATCCCCTGTTCAGGTATTTATCGACGTCGTTCTCTTTGATCCGGTAGTTCTTTCCGACCCGGATCGCAGGAAGCTGCTTGCTCTTTACAAGGCGGTAAACGGTCATGTTGGAGACGCGGAGGATCTTCGCCACCTCGTTCACCGTAAGCAACTTATTGCTCACTTCTGCTCACTTCCCCTACCGACGCGATCTGCCTAAATCTTATTGACTGGTTGAGACAGAACCAATCTATCTTTACGAGAGAATTACATTATCAACTATGAGCAACAATACTGTCAATACTCTCTTTCATCAACTTATTCAACAAACTTAGGCAACTTCAACAGCCGCTACATCTAATCAACAAGATTATCGTTTTATGCGGCCTTCCGGGGAGCTTTCTGAACCTTAAACCCTGTCCTTCAGCGTATAACCGGTGGACTAATCCTCAGCTTAAGAGTTTTACATAGAGGTTAATGATCTGCTGGCCGAGAAAGAGCGTCAGGAGGCCCCCGACCGCGACATAAGGAGCAAATCTTATCTTCCTTCGCTCCGTCCACGGACCGAGCCTAGTGACCAGGACTCCGAGCAGTCCGAACAGCGCACTGAAGAAGAGAACGAGCGCCGCAAAATACCAGTGGAAGTACCCTACCGCGAGTCCCAGGAAGAAGAGCAGCTTCACATCCCCCATGCCACCGCTCATTGGTGGAAGTCCCGAGTCCTCTTCGCCAATGAGGCTGTCTTCTACCTCGAGGTCGCTCTCGCCTGCCAGCCCCGTGGGTCCTGTGTCCTCTTCGTCAATATACCCGTCCCGCTTGAAAACCATCGATCCGACGATCAGCGACAGGGCCAGGAAGAGTCCTCCGAGTAAGAAGGCTGCCAGAAACGAGTAGCCGATGCGCCATGGCTGCCTTCTGTAGATCGCCAGTCCGATCACCAGGCAGATCATCATCACGATACCAGTGTAGGTCACGACGTTCGGGATAATTCCGTGATCGATGTCAGTGCCCGTCGCGATGACGAGGATGGACACGGCTATCAGCGCGATGAAAAGCTCGGGCACGAAAGCTTGGCCTTTTGCGACCGGATGGGACGGCGACGTGACCATCGAGGGGACGAGCTGCGTGCTCCACGGGTAGCTGATAACGAACAGAGCAGCGGTCGAGAACTCGACGAGGGGGTAACGCCAGGAGATATGCGTCGAGCAGTCCCTGCAACGGCCGCGCAGGATAGCGAAGCTGAGGAGCGGAACGTTGTCATACCACCTTATCTGGCTCCCGCACGCAGTGCAGTGAGACCTGCTTCCAAGGCCTTCTTGAAGCGGGAGCCTGTAGATCGCAACGTTGAAAAAGCTGCCTAAGATCAAGCCGAAGCCTGCGACGATCAGATAATAAAACCATGTGAGCGAATGCAACCCAGAGGCTCCTTTTGAATAACAGTTTGGTCGAGTCTATAATCAATATAATGCAAAAAGAAACATCCCCGCGGCCCATTCGGTCCCGCAGCATGAAACTTTTTCGGCATCCTGATGCGCTTTCCATTGGCGCTATTTTCGTCCTGAGTCTGGTATTCCACGTAGCCGCCTCTGCTACGACAGTCACCTTTTCGGATTCGGGAGACTTCCTGATGGCCATTTCTACCGTCGGCAATGCTCACGGCCCCGGTTATCCCCTCTACATCGCGACGTGTAAGCTCTTCACGCTTATTTTCCCGTTCGGTTCGCTGGCCTTCCGGGCAAGCGTCTACTCGTCGCTGTTCGCGGCGCTCACTGCCTGCCTCCTCTACTGGATACTGGTCAAGCTCACCAGAAGCCGTTTGGGCGGCGTTGTGGCCGCTCTAATATTCAGCTTCTCCTTCACATACTTCTACGAGACGGTGATCCCGGAAACGTATGCGCTGGATACTTTTCTGATTGCATTGCTAGTCGTCCTGGCTCTGAGGTGGGAAAGGCAGGTTAGCTCCGGTCAGAAGTCCGGCGCGCTAAACACTCTTTGCCTATTCGCGCTGTTGTATGGCCTTGCCATGTCAAATCACTACACGGTGCTTTTCTTGCTGCCAGCTTTCCTGTACTTCGCAATCGATACCAACTGGAGGGCAGTATTCTCCTGGAGGAACTTGATAAGAGTTGCCGCATTCTTTATTATCGGGCTCCTCCCCTACCTTTATATTCCGGCCGCGGCGTTCCGGGGGCCCGCCTACAACTACGGCGACCCTTCGACGCTAACCAGGTGGCTCCAACTCGTGAGTCTACACTACCAGCAGGGCGGCATCTTCGGTTACCCTATTCAATTCTTTCCCGCTCGTTTCTGGAGGTACTTCGGGACCCTGACTACAGAATTCCCATACTTTGCGTGGCTTGGCGCCGTGGGCTTTATCGGGTCCTTCTTCATTAAAAAATACAAGAACGCTCTGTTCCTTATCCTCCTCTTCCTGCTGTCGTTATTGCCGGTAATGACTTACGGCCAGGTAGAGTCGGTTCTGCGAGCCCACTTCTACTACCCGAGCTACTTGTTCTTCTCGATCTGGATAGGGATAGGGGCAGCGACTCTCGTTAAGTTGGTCAAACGGCTTGTCGAGAAGCGAGACGTGCTGATCAGGGGTTTTGCGGTAAGCTTAATAGCCCTCCTGCTGTTTCTATCCCCTTTGATGGCACTAATCATTCATTACAAGAAAGTTGACAAGAATTCATACGAGTATGCGCGGCAGATTGCAATCAGGATGTTGTCACCGGTCGAGCCGGATTCCCTGATTCTCGTTGACAGTGACAATCTCTACTTCCCGTTACAGTATATGCAGGTTGTCGAACACTTCAGGCCAGACGTGCGGGTGGTCACCGTCACCTCAATCGGAGCCCCGGGATTCCACGGTCTGGACTTGCTGGCCACGCCGACACAGAACAGCCCTGTAACCTCAGATGCAGCGCGATTCTCACAAGTGGTTCTGAACAGCGCGGCAAGTGTGCCCACTTATTCGGCGAATCCGTTCTACACCACGTCGCAATTCGATCTCGTTTGGCTCGGATACCTGATCCGAGTATACCCACGCGGTTCCATCAACAAGTCACCGGGGCGGGTCACACCTGCAATAAAGATCAAAGGATCGTACGGCGACCTGGACTCCGATGGTCGGCAGGCCGTGTTGTCACCCAAAACACTTCTGGCCGCTGTCCATAGCTCCGCCGACAATCTGCCGGCTGCCTCGAGTGACTATCGGAAGGCAATCCTCACTTTTCAAAGAGATCTATACGTACCAACACTTTACAGTTGTGCGGATTTCGCTCAGTTCTATTCTTACTGGGGAAGCATACTCGCGGATCTGGGGAGGAATGCGCTGATCGCAAAGTACTTACCGATGGCGCGTAGCATCGAGCCGGATGCTTTCTATATAGTTCTGGCGCGTGCATATGTCGATGTAGGAAATTACTCAGCCGCCATCAATGAACTAAAAGGCATAATGGCTTTCCAGGAGAAAAACGCCCAGGCACTTCAGCTTCTCGGGGAAACGTATTTCAGACAAGGCAAAGACTCCGCAGCCGTCAAAGAACTCGAAAGGGCGATTCAACAACAACCATCCGATCCCGTCTCCCATTTCTTGAAAGCAGAAGCTCTTTTCGTGATGAAACAGTACTCGAAAGCAGAGGCTGAATATATCGAGGTGACCAAGTTGGATCCTACGGGTCCATTGGGCCAGGCAGCACGCAAGAGACTCGATTCCATCAAGCACTGAGACCGTGCTCTCGATCAAAGCAGAAAAAAGCCAGCCATTTTCATGACTGGCTTTCGCGTCTCCAATGAAGACAACTCGCATCCTATGTGCCTTGCGGCGCATGTAAGGTGCACGACAGGAACGGAGGCGTAGTGCCCGTAATCGTGTAAGCGCCACCGGACGGACATTTCGGCTGCGTCTTCAGCACCTGGTTGGTGCCCGAGGTCATCTGGCCCCACGTCGAGGGATACCGCTGGCTTACATCAGCAGACTGGTAGCTCTCAACCGCGCCGTCAACTGTCCTCTGGTTCGCCTGACAGGTCCTCGTCTCTGCGTTTTTCTTCGAGTTGAGGTACACCGGGACGGCAATCGCTACGAGGATGGCGATGATCAAGATAACAATCATCAGCTCGATGAGCGTGAAGCCCTTCCGGCTGGTCATCAACTTTCGCATTGTTCTTCACCCCCTTTCAACTCCTATGCAAATACAGCTATTCAATTGTTTAATCGGCTATAAAGTCGATTATCTTTAGCACCGGTTGACTGCAAGAAGCCCTATTTAATCATCGTTATGATACGGAATATCGGCAAGTAGAGGCCTATTACGATGGTGCCAACCGTCACGCCTAGAAAACAGACCATAACAGGCTCCAGCATCGATGTCAGGCTGTCCACAGCGGTGTTTACCTCGCTGTCATAGAACTCACTGACCTTGGAGAGCATCACGTCTAGCGCGCCGGTCTCTTCACCGATCGCTATCATCTGGGTAACCATCGGCGGGAACACGTTGGCCTCGGAGAGTGGTTTCGCGATCGTCTCGCCGTCCTTGACTCCGGCCCTGACAGCATCGAGGGCCCTTGTCACGACCATATTCCCGGTCGTCTCTCCGGTTATCTCGAGCGCTCCCAGGATCGGCACACCCGAAGAGATAAGCGTGCCCAGCGTCCTCGAGAACTTCGACATCGCCGCCTTGTGGAACAGGGTTCCCACAACTGGCAGCTTTAACTTCATGGAGTCCAGCATGAACCGGCCCCGGTCGGTCGCCTTGAAACGGCGGAAGAGGATCACGAAGCCGATGATGAAAGCGATTATTATCAGCCCGCCATAACCTCCGACGAAATGGCTGATGTCCACCAGGATCTGTGTGAACGTGGGAAGCTTGCCGCCAAGCTGCGCGAACATGTTTGCGAAACGTGGGACCACGAAAACGATCATCGCTGTTAGCAAGAGGACTGAAATACCCATGACGGCGATCGGGTAAGTAAGGGCCGATTTGACCTTCGCCCTTATTTCCTGCTCGCGCTCCATCTGGCTTGCTACGCGGAGCAGGACATCGTCGAGCATGCCGCCGAGCTCACCCGCCCTGACCATGCTTACATAGAGATTGCTGAACGCTTCAGGATGCTTGCCAAGGGCCTCGGAAAGCGAGCGCCCGCCCTCGACCTCTTTCTGGCAATCTGTGATGATATCGGCGAGAAGCTTGCTCCCGGTCTGCTGCGCGAGGATGTTCAGGCACTTGATCAGCGGAAGACCCGCATTGATCATGGTCGCGAACTGGCGGGTGAAGATCGTGATTTCCTCGGTCTTCACCTTGGCGCCGAAGATATAGATCTCCTTCTTGCGCAGCGAGGTCTTTACTTCGTCGATCTGGACAACGTAGTAGCCGGTCTGCCTCAGACGCGCTGCGAGGACGTCGGCGTTGTCTGCCTCGAGAGAGCCGGTGACCTCTCGACCAGTCCTGTCCTTAACGGTGTAGTTAAATGTTGTGGCCACCGTCTATCCCTCCCGAATAACCAAGCGTTGCCAATTTATTATCGAAAGAACCAATACGATTCTTTACCTCCAGAAAAATGGTCCATATGATATAACGCAACTGGAGTTCCCGGCGTTACCGCCGTTCATGGCATTACCTGCCAACCAACCTCCGGAAATCGTCTTTATTATGGGCCCTGGCCAGGCCTGTCTCGTACGTTATCTCTCCTGCCCGGTAGAGCGCCGCAAGTGATGCGTCCATGGTCTGCATCCGTAGCTGGCCGCCCGACTGCATGGCTGAGTAGATCTGATGGACCCTTGCGTCACGGATCATGTTCCTTATAGCCGATGTTGCGATCATTATCTCTACCGAGGGCACGCGGGCCGATCGGTCTTTCGTCGGCACGAGCTGTTGCGTGACGATCGCCTGTATCGTGGAGGCGAGCTGCAACCTGACCTGTGACTGCTGGTAGGTAGGGAAAACGTCGATCATGCGGTCGATGCTCTGAGGTGCGTCCTGCGTATGGAGTGTCGCAAAGACCAAGTGACCCGTCTCAGCAGCTGTCAGGGCGGTTGATATCGTCTCCAGGTCCCTCATCTCACCGACCAGTATTATGTCGGGGTCCTGGCGCAGAGCATATTTTAGGGCGTTTGCGAATGAATGGGTATCAGACCCGACCTCCCTCTGGTTCACGATGCATTTCTTGTGGAGGTGGAGGAACTCGATCGGGTCCTCGACTGTGATGATGTGCTCCTCGCGGGTCGAGTTAACCAGGTCGATTATCGCGGCCAGCGTGGTCGACTTACCCTGCCCGGTGGGGCCCGTTACCAGGACGAAACCACGCGGCAGCCTGGCGAACTCTTTGACGATCATAGGTAGCTTCAGCTCCTCGACCGTCTTGATCCTGTAAGGGATGATGCGGAAAGCGGCGCCAACGCTGTTGCGCTGGAAGTACGCGTTGACCCTGAAACGCGCGCTACCGGGGACCGAGTACGAAAGGTCATACTCGAGGTTGGTCTCCAGCGACTCGCGCTGTCTCGCGGTAAGGATGCTGTAGACCATCTCCCGTGTATCGTTGCTGGTCAACCTGGGCAGGTCCATCCTCTGGAGCACACCGTTGATCCGGAATACCGGAGGCACGCCCACGGTGATATGCAGGTCGGAAGCGCCTCTTTTGATCACTTCCTCCAGCAGCTCGTTGATATCGAGTCTGAGTCCCTGCTTCGCCAACGCTGGTCACCTCCGTTAAGAACAAGACACACAAAGCCCTTGGGATTTCTTACATTACAACACGAAGAACCTCTTCAATGGAAGTGACCCCGTTTACCACCTTGGCAAAACCATCATCCCGGAGGGTCTTCATGCCCTTCTCCCTGGCCAGGCTTGCCACCTGGTGCGCGGTCGCGTGATCTACGACGAGCCTCTCAATATCCTCGTCTACGATAAGGACTTCATACAAGCCGATCCTGCCCCTGAAACCATTCCCGTTACAGAACGGGCATCCACCCGGCTTCGCCTTGAAGATAGTCCCGCCGTTCAGGTCCGGGAAGCCGACTTTCTTCAAGTATTCCTGCTCGTAAGAGGCTTCCTGCTTGCATCGGCCGCACAGTTTCCTGGCCAGTCTCTGGCTCACAATACCGTCGACGGCTGACGCGATAAGGAACGGTTCGACTCCCATCTCGGTCATTCGTGTCATGGCGGAAGGTGCATCGTTGGTGTGGAGCGTACAGAGGACCATGTGGCCGGTAAGCGCGGACTCGATAGCCATCTTGGCACTCTCCGCGTCACGGATCTCACCGATCATCACGATGTCGGGGTCGCATCGTAGTATCGACCTCAGGGTCGCTGCGAATGTCAGGCCGACCTTTGTGTCGACCTGGACCTGGTTTAGTCCCTGCATCTGGTACTCGACCGGGTCTTCGACTGTAATTACGTTGACCTCTCGCCTGTTCAACTCGGAAAGCGCGGCGTACATGGTGGTTGTCTTTCCCGAGCCGGTAGGCCCCGTGATGATGACCGTGCCGTAAGGCTTGTGGAAAGAGGCCGAGAACGCCGCCAGCGGTTCGGCCTCCATGCCCAGTTCGGTGAGTGTGATGAGGCTGGCGGAGCGGTCGAGGATCCTGAGCACTATCTTCTCCCCGTAGACCGTCGGGAGTGACGCGACACGGAGATCGATCATCCTTCCGCCGACGCTCAGCCCGAACCGCCCGTCCTGAGGTACGCGCCTCTCGGCGATGTTCATGTTGCCCATGATCTTCAGCCTCGAGACGAGCCCGGGATGGATCCTCTTAGGCGAGCGCCTGGTCTCGTGCAGCACTCCGTCGACCCGATACCTTATCCGGACGTCCTTCTCACCGGGCTCGATGTGGACGTCGCTCGAGTTCTCGTGGACCGCCTCAGCGATGATCAGGTTGACGTACTTTACGATCGGGGCGTCCTCCCCGGCTTCCTTCAGTTCATCCTCGTCGGCATTGTCGAAATCGTCCATGGCGGGCAGCTCGTCAAACTCCTGCATCTCGTCCGCAGAGTGCATGTACCGACCTATCGCGCTGACGATGTCGTCCTTCGTGCTGACCACCGGCATTATCTCCATGCCGGTCATGATCCGCATGTCGTCAAGCGCGAACACGTTCGTCGGGTCCGCCATCGCAACGACCAGCTTCCCGCCTTCGTAGTCGATCGGTATCACCATGTAGCGGCGCGCCAGGTTGGCGTCGACGAGGTTGGTGGCGGCCGGGTCGACCGTGTAGGAGTTCAAGTCGACGTAGCGGATTCCGATCTGCTCCGCCAGGACGGATGTCAGTTGCCCTTCCGTCAGCATGCCTTTCTCAATGAGCAGGCGCCCGAGGGACTTGCCGGAAGAGTCCTGTGACTCGAGCGCCTCTTCGAGTTGCTCCTCGGTGATTATCTGGTTCTGGATAAGAAGCCGGCCAAGCCGGTCCTGTTTCGGCTTCTCCATCTTTACACGTCCCTGTCTTTGCAGCCTGTCAGATCCTGGCTTCCTCGAGGGCTTTCAGAAGCGCCATCCTCATGACCTCAACCGGCGCCTCGAGGCCGGTCCATATCTCGAAGGCCGCTGCGGCCTGATAAAGGAGCATTCCTTTACCGTCCACAACCTGTGCGCCTCTTGCCTCGGCTTCCTGCAGAAGCGGCGGCTGGTACAGCGAATAGTTCAGGTCGCATACCAGCTGGTTCCTGTTCAACATCGCGACTGGCACCCTCAGCACCGATCCCTGGAAAGCGGTCAGCGGGGTCGCGTTTATTATTATGTCCGAGTCCGCGACCACAAGGTCATAGTTATCATCCGGTGTCAGCCATGACACGCTTACCTCCGGAGCGCTGCTCTCTATTATCTCGGTGAGCTGGCGGCTCCTGTCCGCCGACCTGTTCACTATCGTAATAGACGATACTCCGGCGAGCGCGAGCGAGACGGTGACGCTCCTCGCCGCTCCGCCGGCCCCGAGTATCAAGACACGACGGCCTTTCACCTCGTAGCCAACATCACGGGCGAGAGAAGTATAGAAACCCCTCCCATCAGTGTTGTAGCCTATCAGCCTTCCCTTGTCCATGAGTACGGTGTTCACGGCACCCACGGACTGGGCGAAAGTCGTGACCTCATCAAGCAGCGGCAGAACGTCCGTCTTGAAAGGCATCGTGACGTTGACGCCACCCAGCCTGAGTGACCTGATCCCATCGATGGCTTCGGTCAGGCGGCCCTCCTCCACCGGGAACGGAACGTAGCACCAGTTCAGTCCCATATAATCGAATGCTGCATTATGAATGGTAGGTGAAAGTGTGTGTCCCAGTGGGTTTCCTATTATCCCTACCACGCGGGTGTCGCCGTCGATCCTCATCGACATCTCCATTGAACTACCCGGCCCGCTCCACCGCCTCGGCGCTCTCCTCCACCTTCTCGAGCAGGCTGATCAATATATTCTTTACATCTGAGACGCTTCTCGCATCACAGCGGATGACATCAATCCCGCTTTTCAGGCCTATCCGGGCGGCCAGTTCCTCGACGTCGGCGCAGTTCCGGTGGTCGCCCCGGGTCATCCCGACGACGAACGGGACCTTAGAAATCCTCAGGAAGCTCTCCAGAATCGACTTCCCGTCCTCGAACGTCTCCGGCGACGAGCCATCGACGAGGACCACGTACCCGAGCATCCCTTCCGACAGGATCTCCCACATGAAATCGAAGCGTCCCTGTCCCGGCGTCCCGTAGAGGTGAAGGATGTAGCCGTCGTCGAAGGTGATCCGTCCGAAGTCCATCGCGACCGTCGTGTTCACCTTCGCCCCGGACTTAGTCCTGGTCGATTTCTCGGTCGACACGACGTCTATTTCGCTTATGCTCCCGATGAACGTCGTCTTGCCCGAGTCGAATGGACCGGTCACGACTATCTTGAAGACACGGTCCAATCAATCCCTCCCAGGCATCACATCTTCTTGAGGTCGTCGATTATCTTCCTGACCGACCCCTTGTCTACCTTACCGCCCTTGCCCCGGCTCTTCGGTTCCTTGTCCTTTTTCCTGGACTTGTCGTCTTTCTCGCGGTCCTCGGCCGTCAGTTTCCTCTTCTGAGGGCCGGTCTTGCCCGCGAGCTCAAGAAGCTCCTGCTCGAGCTCGAACGTCTCGAGGTCCACCAGGCTCGTGCCCTTGCCCCTGCGGCCCCTGACCTTGAGCGACCCCATAAGGCCACCGTCATCGAACTCATCCTCTTCGTCTTCGGCTGAGATCGCCGCCGGCTCCGCTTCGGGAGCGGCCACCTCGGGCTCGGGTCCCTGTTCCTCGACTGGAGGCTCCGGCTCTTCTTCCACCGGCGCCTGTCGAGTCCGGCTGGCTACACTTGAAAGCTCTTCTAAAACTTCAAGCTCATCGAGACCTATACCTGCCT
>Ga0182017_10003785_pt1 | contig 11300 bp, 12 predicted proteins | sample 712E3DmetaG_FD_120492 | JGI IMG/M metagenome (GOLD analysis project Ga0182017, IMG submission 120492) | Permafrost microbial communities from Stordalen Mire, Sweden - 712E3D metaG | ecosystem: Environmental > Terrestrial > Soil > Wetlands > Permafrost | place: Sweden: Stordalen | collected... | reverse complement strand
GCACATTTCGGGCACCAGACCAGCTACTGGCATCCCCGCATGAAGACTTACATCTTCACCAAGCGGGACGGCATCCACATTATTAATCTGGAACAAACTGCCGGTATGCTGGACAAAGCCTGCTTAGTCGTAAAGGACATTGTCGCTTCCGGCGGCACAATACTATTCGTCGGGACTAAAAAACAAGCCCACGATGCAATCGAGGAAGAAGCGAAACGGTGCGGGATGTACTGGGTTAACCAGCGTTGGGTCGGCGGAACACTGACCAACTTCCCTACAATTCAGTCGCGTATCGATCATCTGGTACGGTTGGAAGATTCCCAGTCAAAAGGCGAGTTCGCGCGCTTACCCAAGAAAGAAATCACGGGTATTGATGAAGAGATTGCCAAACTCAATAAACAGATGGGCGGTATTAAGGCAATGACAAGCCTGCCGTCAGCCCTCTTCATTGTGGATACGGTCAAAGAAACCATCGCCATCGCTGAAGCCAAACGTGTTGGTATTCCGGTGGTAGCAATGGTGGATACAAATTCTAATCCCGATGATATCGACCATCCGATTCCGGCAAATGACGATGCGATTAGAGCCGTCAAGCTTATCTGCCATCGAATTGCCGATGCCGTACTTGCCGGCAAAGCAATGATGACACCGATTAAAACAGAGGAAGGAGAAGGGGTAAATCCGACTGAGGCGCCGGCCGCGACCGCACAAGCAAAAGCCTCTGAACCGGAGATTTTCACCCCCGACGATAAATAAGAATGGAAATTTCCACTACCCAACTGAAGGAATTAAGAGATAAATCCGGAGCCGGCATTATGGAATGCCGCACCGCCTTACTGCAACATCAGGGTGACTTTGAAAAAGCCCTTGAAACTTTAAAGACAAATTCAATCAATAAGGTACAGAAGAGAAGCCAACGCACCGTCAACCAGGGGTCTGTGATGACTTACATCCACACCGGCGGTAGAATCGGCGCGATGGTAGAATTGAACTGCGAAACGGACTTTGTTGCCCGCAATGAGATTTTCAAAGAACTGGGGCACAACATCGCTATGCAAGTAGCAGCTCAGGAACCGATCTGTATCTCAGAAGATAAAATGCCTAAGGACAGCGATTTAACACCTGCAGTGGCTTGCCTGCTCCTCCAACCTTACATTAAAAGCCCGGAACTGACAATTCAGGACCTGATCAATGATGCCATCGCGAAAACCGGCGAAAACATCAAGGTCAACCGGTTTGCCCGATTTGAACTTGGTCAGGTAGAATGCAGAATCGCTGGAGTATAGATACCCAGCCCTCAGTATAATTACCTCAAATAGATGCTGAAGGTGGATACCAATGACGGCTCCTAAGTATAAGCGTATCCTGCTCAAACTCAGTGGTGAAGCCTTCAAAGGCAGTTCTGCCTATGGCTTTGAATTCTCCGTAATTTCGAAAATAGCTGCTCAAATTAAGCACGTTTCTGAAATGGGCGTACAGGTTGCTATCGTTGTCGGCGGAGGCAATATCTGGCGCGGCGCCGAGGCCGAAAAAAACGGCATGGACCGGGTTACTGCGGATTACGCCGGTATGCTGGCCACGATCATTAACGCTTTAGCGCTTCAGGACGCCCTGGAAAAGATCGGTGTAGATACCCGCACTCAGACCGCAATCGATGTTACTAAAGTCGCCGAACCGTATATCCGGCGTCGTGCGATCAGTCAACTGGAAAAAGGTATCGTCGTTATTTTTGCGGCGGGGACGGGCAACCCCTATATGACCACAGACACCGCGGCAGCCCTGCGGGCTATCGAGATGGAAGCCGAGGTGGTTTTAAAGGCCACACATCATGTAGATGGAATATATAACACTGATCCTCAAAAAGACCGGTCTGCCAAGAAATTTGATAAACTTACTTTAACCGAAGCTCTACACTTGCGTGTCGGCGTAATTGACGCGACAGCGCTTTCTTTATGCCGGGAAAACAAACTGCCGATCATCGTTTTTGATTTTCGCACAAAAGACAGTATAGAACGTGTAGTGATGGGTGAATCCATTGGTACTATTGTGTCAGGAGAATAAATATGATTAACAATCAAAACATCTCTGGCGCTGAAATAAAGATGAAAAAATCGATTGAAGCGATACAAAAAGAGCTCGCTTCCATACGTACCGGACATGCTTCTCCCAGTCTGATTGAACACCTCCGCATAGATTATGCCGGTGCGGTATTACCCCTGAATCAACTCGCCAGTATCACCGCTCCTCAAGCGAACTTGCTGGTAGTTCAACCTTGGGACAAGGGGAGTATGTCCAGCATCGAAAAAGCCATCCAGAAATCCGAACTTGGATTGAACCCGATCAATGACGGACGGGTTATTCGAATTACGATTCCTTCTCTCAATGAAGAACGCCGCCAGGAATTATTAAAGATAGTTCGCCGGAGAATTGAAGAAGGTAAGATTGCCATCCGCAATGAACGCCGTGATGCCCTGGAACGGCTGAAAACCCAGGAAAAAAATAAGGAAATTTCTCAGGACGAGCACAAACTGTTTCAAAGTCAATTACAAAAAATCACCGATAGCTATACTGTAAACATGGAACAACTGGGTAAAGACAAGGAAAAAGAAGTGATGGCAGTGTAGTTCCAAAACATTTCGATTCACATAGAGAGCCTGAATGAAATTAACCGCAGAAAAGATCTCGTCATTACCGACTCATGTAGCCATTGTGCCAGATGGTAACGGACGGTGGGCCGAGAAACATGGTTTGCCGCGTCTCGCCGGACATCGAGAAGGCGTACTGAGCATGCTGCGCATGATTCAATATATCAGTGAATACCCCATTAAATATGTAACTTTTTACGGTTTTTCTACTGAAAACTGGAACCGCCCTGATCCCGAAGTGACCGGTCTATTTAAAATCGTTGAACATTTTATCGATGAACAACTAGATAAAATCAATGAGAAAAACATCAAAATCCGTCACATCGGCAGGCTGCAGGGATTACCCGACAGTCTGCAAAACGCCATTCGGAAAGCAGTATCACTCACCGCCAACAATACCGGCATGACACTGGGTGTCGCCTGGAATTACGGCGGACGGGCGGAGATCGTGGATGCGATCGCCAAATATACCGCCGATCCGGATAGACCCCAACCGCTGGATGAAAAATCTTTCACCCGCTATCTTTACACCGGCGATATGCCTGATGTCGACCTGCTCATCCGCACCAGTGGTGAGGCGCGCTTGAGCAATTTCTTACTCTGGCAGGCAGCTTACAGCGAGTATTATTTCACTGATGTCCTCTGGCCGGATTTCGGTAAAAAAGATATCGAGGAAGCCTTGCTCGAGTATAGCCGAAGGAACCGCCGTTTTGGCGGCTTATAAGCGGCGCAAATGCTTAAAAACAGAATCGTCACAACAATCTGGGCATTACCGCTTGTAGGCATTATCATCTGGTTCGGTGAGCCGTATTTTACAACCTTCGTCGCTGTTGTCGGTTTGCTGGCAGCGATCGAATTCTACCGTCTGACGAAAGGGATAAAAGCGCAGGCCCTTACTGTTTTTGGAATAATCTGGACCATATTATTAATTCTTATCCGCAATCCGTCAATCTATGCCCGGTTAAGCTCATATATTGATGTTGAATTTATTATGCCGATGATCGTTACTTTGGGGATAGCCGTCTCATTAGTTCTGTTATTAGGAAGGAAGCAAAAACAGGGAGCATTTACTGATTGGTCATGGACATTCGCCGAAATACTTTATGTCGGTTGGCTGTTAGGGTATTTAGTGGCGCTGCGCGGATTGGACAATGGCAGGAGCTGGGTATTCCTGGCAATATTTGTCACCTTCGGTTCCGATTCTACCGCCTACTTTATCGGCTCGTCATTCGGCAAACACAAACTGGCCCCGACGATCAGCCCCAAAAAAACATGGGAAGGCGCCATCGGCGGAATGGCGGGCGCAGCGGCGGTCAGTCTACTCTTTCTTTGCGTTAAACCGGTGCAACTCACGTCTTATCTGAATTGGTGGCAATTGGTCATTATCGCTTTAGCGATCAGTGCTGTCGGACTAATGGGCGATCTGGTTGAATCATTATTCAAACGGAATACCGGTGTTAAGGATTCCGGCAGTATTTTTCCCGGACACGGCGGTATGCTTGACCGCATGGACAGTATCGTCTTTGCCGTTGTTTTAGTATATTACTTCGTGGTGCTGTTCAAACTCTAGTGGTTACTTCTCTTTGAGTTGGCCTCAGCCGGATGACACGACAATCCAGAATTTTTAGACAGCCTCGCTATAATCGCTTCTCCCGGAGGGCGAGGATTAAGGGGGAAATTCCTGAGATTGGATTAACTCGCGTATTAGTACTGCAGTAAAGAATACACCGGCACGCCCTTCAGGTTATTCCGTCCCTTCAACGCCAGCAGCTCAATGACAAAGGCTGCTCCGATGATCTTGCCATCCATTTTCTTGATCAGATTGGTTACGGCTTTGGCGGTGCCGCCGGTGGCCAGAACGTCATCGATTATCAGCACGCGTTGCCCGCGATTAATCGCATCCCGGTGCATTTCTATCGTATCCGTGCCGTATTCCAGCGCATATTCTTCCCGGTGGGTGTCCCGGGGTAACTTACCCGGTTTCCTGACCGGCGCAAATCCGGCACCCAGTTTGTAGGCAATGGCAGGGCCGAAAAGAAACCCTCTGGCTTCCATCGAAACGACGATATCGATATTCATGTTGCTGAAGTGGTCGGCAATGGTATCGATGGTGTAAGCTAATGCCCGCCCGTCCTGTAAAAGGGGAGTGATATCATAAAAATTAATCCCCGCCTTGGGAAAATCCGGAACGGTGCGGATAATGCTTTTCAGGTCTGTTGACGGGATGTTGGATGTTGCTTGCCGCAGTTTTCCTTCAGTCATTTTCATTTCCTCTGAATTTCATTGAGTTACTTATGGATATTAGCATAACCAAATTATAGGTTCAAGCAAGGTATAAAAGATACATTTACTTCGTCCTGCCTGAGGCGTACGATAACTATAGGCGTTTCGCGGGAATGACAGTGGGGAGCATTCAAAGCTGAACGCTGATTGCTTACAGCTTCTCAAGTTGACTGCTACTCCTGTAGTTCAGTAGTATTTACATAGAATTCAAGCGGTAAAATACATCACTTTGTTATAATCAGGTTATATGAGTAACTCAATAAAAAATCTGGCCATTCTCGGTTCTACCGGTTCGATCGGCACGCAGACGCTGCAGGTTGTCCGCAATTTAGCCGGCCGTTTCCGTGTCGTCGGATTGGGAGCGGGACAAAATCTGGGATTGTTATCGGAGCAGATCGCTGAATTCAAGCCAAAATACATCTATTATCAATCCCAAAACCTTGTCCCCGGACCTTCTCACGACCGGGGATCAAAATTATCCGCTCACAATTGCGCCTTTCTCCCGATGGAAGAAATCGCCAGTCACCCGGACGTAGATATTGTGGTTATTGCCACGTCAGGCAAGGCTGGATTAGCAGCCACACTCGCCGCGGTGAGAGCCGGAAAAAAGGTGGCGATTGCTAATAAAGAACCGTTGGTCATGGCCGGTGAAATCATCACCCGTGAAGCCAAAACGAACGGCGCTCAGCTTCTGCCGATCGACAGCGAACACAGCGCTATCTGGCAGTGTCTGAACGGCGATGCTTCGCCGGTAAAAAGGATTCTTTTAACCGCTTCCGGCGGTCCTTTCCGCGGTTTCTCAGTGGAACAATTGGCGAAGGTTACGCCCCAACAGGCATTGAAACACCCCTCGTGGCTGATGGGCAAAAAGGTCACCATCGATTGCGCAACATTAATGAATAAAGGCCTGGAGATAATGGAAGCCCACTGGTTGTTCGGTGTTCAGTGGGAGCAGATAGACGTGATCGTTCATCCCCAGAGTATCATACACTCGATGGTGGAATTTGCGGACGGTTCAATCAAAGCCCAGTTGTCTTTCCCCGACATGCGGCTTCCTATCCAGTATGCCCTGACCTGGCCGGAACGGGCGCCCAATCCGGAATTACCAAAACTCGATTGGACCAAAGTCAAGGATTTAACCTTTGAGCCGCCTGATTTTAAAATGTTCCCCTGTCTGGAATTGGCAATAGAAGCTGCTAAAACAGGCGGCACTGCCCCGACAGCCCTCTGTGCTGCCGATGAATTGGCTGTTGAGCTATTTCTAAAAGAAGCGATTAAATTCACCGATATTGCCCGTCTGGTCGAAGGTGTCCTGAGGGAACATCAAAATATCATTAACCCGACTCTTGATGATATTATGAAGATAGACCGCTGGGCCAGGGAAAAGGCGCTCAATATCTTCAATCAGGATAAAAAATGCTAATTACACTGGTATCGTTTTTTATAATCTTAATCATTCTTATTCTGGCGCATGAACTGGGACATTTCTTTACCGCCAAGCTCTTCAAAGTCAGGGTGGAAGAGTTCGGGATTTTCTATCCGCCGAGAATATTCTCGTTCAAAAAAGGCGAGACGGTTTATTCGCTGAATGCCATCCCCCTCGGAGGATTTAATAAGCTGGCGGGCGAAGAAGATCCTAATGTCCCGGGCAGCCTGGCCAGCAAGAGTATCCCCGTTCGTCTGCTGGTGCTCAGCGCCGGTTCGTTGATGAATATCCTGTTGCCGGTGCTATTGTTATCCATTGCTTTTATGATCCCTCACCTGGAATCAGTGAATCCCAATTCAACCGATAAAGGACAGGTCTTCGTGATCGAAGTGGTGGCAAATTCTCCCGCGGCCAAAGCAGGTATTGAACCAAACGATATCATTTTAAGCGCGAACGGTGAAACGGTTCAGAATGTTACCGATTATGAACGCATCGTAAAGTCAAATTACGGCACAGAAATTGCCGTCGCTGTCAAGCACGATAACGGCAGCCTGGCGGAGGTGAAGTTAACGCCGCAGGCAAATGCTTCGGCCAGTCAGGGCGCCACCGGAGTTGCCATTACCGATGCGGTGAGGAAAACCGATAGTTTCTGGGTTGCCATTCCCAACGGGGCTAAAAGCTTCTGGAACATGATTGTCCTTTTTAAAGATGGCATTATCGGAATGATCAGAGGAACAGTGCCCGTCAATTTGACCGGACCGGTGGGACTGGCGCAGATGACCGGCGAAATTGTGAAGACCGGCATGTCTAATTTGTTAAGTTTTGCTGCTGTGATCAGTCTTAATCTGGGTATTCTTAATATCTTTCCCATTCCTGCGATGGATGGCGGCAGAATTGTCTTTGTTTTGCTGGAATGGGTGCGCCGCGGTAAGAGAGTTTCACCGAAAGTTGAGGGCATGGTACATTCGATCGGCTTCATGCTGTTGATGATCGTGTTTCTAGTGATTTCTTACCATGATATTTTACGTATCATCCAGGGTGGAAGTTTGGGAATGTAAGTTTTCTTGACAGTCTGTTAAAAAGAGAACTATAATGCCTCAATAAGTGTCGTGTCAGGAGCACAAATAAAAATGCCGGCAAAAACTTCGAAAAAAAGTAAAGGTAATTCAATTACTACCAGAATAAAAGCCGCAGTTATCCTGGTTGCGGGCGTTATTATTCTGGTATTGGGCATTGGCATGTGGCAAAGTCCGGAAGTGGACTGGCCCGGTTTTATTGGAGCCTGGCATTCGCTGGGAGATGAGTTCAACCGTTTGAAAGAAGACCCCTTTGCGATACTCGGCATACTGGTAATAATTGTCGGGGTATTTTTAGCTTACTGGGGGATAAAGCGTCTGGTCAGGGGCAAATCCGAGTAACTACAACGCTACATATAAACTGCTACTATCACCGCATCTTTCACATTATGCTCATCAAAGAAGAGTACCGCTAATTTCCTGCCGGCTGACATTTCGATTAACGGTAAATTATACGCTACGGGAACTCCGTCAAGATAAGTCCTGGCGCTTCCCGAAATCTCAATTGTCGCAGTGTAGCTCTCCGCATCAAAACTTCTCAATATTGCTTTCTTTATCGTTACCATCGCTTACACTCCACCCAATAACAGCTTTTGTTCGTATTCTCCGCGCTCCGGCAGGTAACTTACAGATATTCCCATTACCCGTCTTTTAACAGCAGATAATCCGGCTCGCAGGTCAGTGATATCAATGACATCGTATAATTGTTGTCCACAATTGACAGAGGTTTGCAGTATTCCGCTCACCGATTCTATTTCTGCTTTGCGCAGACAGGCGCTGCCAAGCGCCTGTCCTTGTGTCACAGTGCCGATATTCCGGTCCGTGATTTGTTTCACCTTGTCACTGAAAAAGGCCATCTGTTCCCAGGAAAAAACGTCCGTTATTATCGGCGTACCGCTTACGGCATCATTGCCTTCGATACGAACCTGGTTTATCCGCCAGTTGCCGGTATAATATTTGCCCTGTAATATAGCGTGAGATTGTCCGTATGAATATACCGGGCTGTCTGAAGATTGAGGATATATCAGATAGGCCGTAACCCCTTCGATAAATAGCATATCAGGGACCAAGGATAGCAGCCGTTGGACGATAAGGTCGCCTCGATCATCGGGATGAATCGTAAAATCAGGATAAAAACCGCTGACAACTGAGGACTGAGAACGCACTACCAATTTCAAACCAACCCGGGCAAGAACAAATGCCAGGATCTGTTTCACGGACATCTCATCTGAATTTTTATTCCAGCGGAACTCGTATTCGGCACGCCAGGTTTCCAGTAAACGCCAGCCGTCGATACCATGTAGTGTCAGACTGCTTTTTCCGCCGGAACTGATTTGCTCCCATCCCTCCAACCAGAAGATCTGACCGTAACTCGTTTCATTACCGGCTGTGGTAACATAGCCCGGACTGAATTCTAACTGACTGCCGATCTTCAATATTGCCGGATTACCTTCACCCGGAGACTGATACTTATTATCATCATTCCTCATTTCGATGAGAAGACGACTGCTTGTTGGTAAAGTTTCGAATTTTACCGAAAGGACATCGGAGGTAATGTCCAAACATGACTGAGTCAGGCCGGTTCTCCAAACGCCATTGGCGGTTGACAGCCAGCCGGAGTTTAAGGAATGCGTCATTGCCAGACCGTATTCACACGAGGAGTTAAAAGGTATTGGTTCATGCCAGAGACTGTCGTTAAATCCGGTATCGGGAATGGAATGCGTTTGGAAAGGCCGATTGTAACTCTCTACACCTTTGAATTTTTCCACATAGAAAACCCGGTAAACATCAGGTTTATCTATAAATACCTGCCCATACTCAAACTGGCCGCCGGCAGGCGCAGAAGCTAATTCTTGTGGAGACGACCAAACACCGACCGGTACTCCGCCGCCGTTACCGAAAATCAGCGACCAGACTTTGTAATTTCCATCCGTATCTTGTCCTGTTACCAGCAGGTTCCAATCGGTGTTATAGACAGCGCTGACACTGGAAAGATAACCTGTAATTTTGTCCCAGGCAGATCTTGTCTGCCAGTTACCGGCAATACACTCCTTGACGTAAAGGCTGATCTGGTCCGTGAAAAAGATGGCCAGGTCTCCATCAGGTTTATATGCCGCTGTCAGACCGTGAACATCGGTTGAGGGCGAATAATCAAGTAGTTCCGGACTCGACCAGTTTATACCGTAATTCGTACTTTTTAGACGTCTTAATTCACGATTACTGTTGATCCAGAAGATAGAAACCTCCGCTCCGCAAGCAGCCGCTGCCACCGTCAGACAATCATATTGGTTGGTGTAAGTCCAGGCGCTGAAATCAGATTGAGAACCGGGACTGGCGACTCTCTGAATATAAAGTTTACAGCTGTCGGTCGGCAGTGTGATCCTGGTCCTGATGAGTGAGCCGTCACCGGCCAAAGTCATCCCGTGATAATATTCGTCTTCCATCCCCTGATAAAGCCTTTCCCAATTCAGCCGGATGATACCGGTCATCTTGTTTTTGATCTCGATTTTCACAAACGGAGTACGGCAGGACGATCGCTGCGCCAGTAATAGTGTCGGTGATAAAGTCCTCATTTAGCGTTCCTTTTTAAGGTCCGTAATCAATACTTTTAGATATCGGTTGAAAAAATGGTCGATAAAGAGAACGGACTCTAACTCGATTTTTCCTGCCCAATCTCTTTAGTTCTTGCTGAAAGAAATCGAGCTTTTCGCGACCCCACCCGAGTAGTTCGGCAGCAGTTGCAGTACCGCCAACATTAACGCGATTGACGGCATATACTGCCCATTCTACCGCCGCATAACCGCAGGCGCCCGCAGCAATTAAATCCTCGTGCCAGGCGGCAATAGTAGAGCTGCTGATGCTTAGCGTATGCAGGTTGCCGTAGTAGATATAGGCGTTAGCGCCGTCAGGCGTCTCATCGCCGAGTAAGGTGATAGTATCACCCCATAATGCAAAACGCTGGTATCGGCGGGGAAAATTGCCGATCGGATATTCGACGGCTTCTATCATTATCCGGTCGCTCAAATTAGCAATATCAATTTCCCTTGAGCCGGTAACGGTGGTTTTTATAGCTTTTTGCTCATGAGGAATCGCCCCGGAGTAATCTTTCACGGCATGGGAAATGTGCCTGTCCAATTCATCATTGGTCCATCGGTAGTTATTGACATCCTCGTCATGCAGGTCCCGCCGGACAATGGTTCTCATGTCACTTAAGTTCATATTCCACCTCTAAAAATGGAGAAAATTCCAGATTACAAGCGCCAAACTCCAAACAATACTCAATCAATAATTTTCAGGTTTTAATATTAGATATTTGAATTTGTTTGAAATTGGCTATTTAATTATTGGTTATTTCAGTGGGGTTGTCTCAAGACGATCTTTTGTAAATCTGCCTCGGACAACCCCACTGATTTTTAGTTGTCCTGTACGCCGATTAGCGCGGCGGCCTTGATCGTGCTGAAAAGAGCCAACGATACATACCACTTGATTCTGTTGCGACTGGCATCTTTGGTTTCCAGTGAACCGATCGGTTCCACTGTGACAAAACCGGGCGCTGTCAGTCCGCAGAGAGCGTCTTCGCCCATCTGTAAAGCATAAATTGAAGAACACGCGCCACCGGAGATTCCCGTCTCCACACCTCCGGCTATGACATGTGTATCCAGAACCCAATCGCTAATGCCGATGGGGATGCCGTCCCAGTACTGGACGAAATTACCCCAACTGTCCCGGTTGGATTCCATCATGCCGCCCGATGCCCTGACCAGAGCATTAATTTTACGCCGTGAACGGCGGCTCATCAGTAGGATATCCGGCTTACCGCCTTTAACCGCATCGATCAGCTGATCCAGCATCGATAGTGTCAGTGTCGCG
>Ga0182017_10003784_pt1 | contig 11301 bp, 6 predicted proteins | sample 712E3DmetaG_FD_120492 | JGI IMG/M metagenome (GOLD analysis project Ga0182017, IMG submission 120492) | Permafrost microbial communities from Stordalen Mire, Sweden - 712E3D metaG | ecosystem: Environmental > Terrestrial > Soil > Wetlands > Permafrost | place: Sweden: Stordalen | collected... | reverse complement strand
TCGCCGAAGTGCGTCTGCATTTCCGCCATCCATTGCGTGACGAGTCCCTTGGGCACGATGACGAGGATGCGCCGCGCCAAGCCGCGCAGTTTGAGTTCGCGCATGATGAGTCCGGCCTCGATGGTTTTGCCCAGGCCGACTTCATCGCAAAGCAGGAAGCGGACGCGATCCTGCGAGACGGCGCGGCGGAGCGCCTTCAACTGGTGAGGCAGGGGTATCACCGACGCGCTGGCCGGCGCGAGCAGCACGTCTTCGCTCAACAGATTGGCAATGCGGGCAGCGTAGAGAACGTAACGAATGCGAGCCGGGTGGCCGACTTCGGCGGCATCGAGCGGTTTGAGCCGGTCGGACGTGGCTCGGACAATACTTTCCGTGGCTGGCAGCCAGACGTGATAAGTGGCGTCATCCCAAAGGCGCGAAACCTCGACCACCTTGCATGGCTGCCGGTGTTCGATGCTCCATAGCCATTGGCCGGTTTCAAACATGCTGGTTTATCACTCACCGCCACCGCTACGCGTGACAGCAGTGTCGTAAATCATCTGCAACTGTTCGTCTTCGTTCAGCACGCTATCCGGAATCATTTCGGCAACGACGAGAATGGTGGTGTAATCCTTCTGCTGGTAGCAGTGCTTGAAGCCGACACGGACAGCTTCGGTGCGAAGTTCCTTGAGTTTTTTACCCTTGGGAATCTTGGGGCGAGGCACGGTCAGACCGGGCAAGGTCTGACCCTTGGTGGCCGACAGCGCCGGCGGGGTGTAACCTTCCGGCAGATAGGACCAAAATTCTTTGAGCAATTGATTGTTGCGGAGTGTTTCTAAATCCAAGTTCTTTTTTGGATCGGGAACATACCACCGATTCTTGGCTTTGGCTTTCAACTGCGGATGATCCTTGGGCAGGTTACGCAACTCTTTGAACTGCGTGGACAGGTAGCTGTGAATCTGGCTGGGCACTTCGCCGATGCCATCGTAGCACAGAAAATTCTGGTAGAGTAAGGCATTCAATTCCGGCCGCGCTTCCCACTTTTTCCAACTCGCGTTAAGTTGTTGCATGAAATCGGGGTTGAGGTCTTGAGATGTTTGCGGCTTTTCCTTGAGTTTAGCTCTTAACCAGTTCGTGGCACTCCGTTCGTCTTCGACGAAGATGGCCAACTGGCCGATGTTTTCCACCTGTGCTCGCTTTTTGTCATATTCGTTGACCTGTTCGGGCAGGAAAAACATTCCGTCCCGTTCGGGAAATTTTTCGGCCAGATTGGCTTGGAACTCCGCAGAACTGAGCGGGACAGGTGTGGAATGGCCGACGTAAAATGCTACCATGCGGTCATAAAGAATACGCGGATCGCGCTCGGCTATAAATTCCAACTGCCCGCCTTTAGGTTTAATCAAAGGGAGATTATTCAAGTGGGTCCGGATAAAATCCCAGACACCTTCCTCCGTTTCACCGCGCTTGGCAAAACGTTCTTCCAAACCGCCGTTTGGTTTGTAAGCAGTGATTACAAGGTCTTGTTTGGTTGCAGTAGTTGTATTGACGGCTTGGAACGTGTGCATCTGCTTATCCAAAGCTGATACGTTACTAACCACGAACCCTGCTTCTTGAAGAGTGGTTTGTATCGAGTTCCATACACTGTTCTGTGTATTGTGGAATTCGATTGTCATCCATCGTCCAGGCTTAAGAGCCCGATAACACTCCTTAAAACAAGCAAGCATTAACCGACTATAATCAGTCAGAGCTTTCTCGCGCACACGATCGACTATTGCCTCGGACCGCGTATTTGTAAAAACGCCATACCAAGCCTCTATGAAGAAATTGAGGTCTGAGTAATAGATGTTTTCTCCGAACGGGGGATCTACAAAAATGTAATCCAAGCATTTGTCTGGGAGTAGCGGAGCGCTTGCTGAGCAAGTTTGGAGTAAATTTGTTGCATCTTTAATATCCACAAGCGCTGCAACTATTCGACGTATTTTGTTGGAATAAGCAGGATAAACGCATGCCTCACTTACCATCGACGGAACGTAAAAAACGCCTGTCAGGGGATTGTAAGGAAATGAAACTTCTGGCCGATAGCGATTGCGTATCGAAAGATTTACAAAATGACTGTCCAACCAGAATTTCAACAGGGCGCGCGTCCTCGCATCCTCAACTTCACTGACCTTTTCCCATAAACGACCAAGAATTTGAGCTGAGCGCGCCAAGAAGAAATGATGCATGTGTGTAACCGCAGAACCTTTCATGCGGCCAACCCTCATCATTTGCATGTCTGGCAATTGTGTGTCTGGCACTTGTATTGGAAGCGGCAAAGCCTCAATATTTTCAATGGTCTTCAAGTCCGCTTCGTCAGGCTTCTTCTCAAATTTACTTTTCCCAACTGTGTAATTGATAAGAGCGATTACACGTTTCGGACGTTTCACAGTCGTTTTTAAGCGTGGGTCGAAAACATTTTCGTAAACAACCTCAAGTCGGCCCTTCTTCAACGCCGCGCTACAATGTGGACATTTAAATTCCTCTTTGAGCTCGTCACTTTCTGCATCCCGAGCTTCATCGTAAAACACGAATGACTGACCGCACTCAGGACAACTATTTTGCTCACTCCAAACCAAGAAATTGACAACACCTTTGGTCCGGCCATCCTTGTGCTGCGTCTCATACATCCAACCCGTTTCATCTTCGACCTCCTTCAAAATTCGTTTTGCCTCACGGTCGAAGGCTTCTATATCCACCGGCCTATTGTAGTTATGGGCAATAAGTGTAGCAGCAGGGGAAAGATCAGTTAGAACTGCATGTCGTGTGCCAATTTTTGAGAATGGCTTTCCTTCCTCATTGAGAATCGTGCCATCCTCCTGGACGCGATAGCCAAGTGCCTGCACTTCGGCACGATCGCCGCAAAATTGAGCGGCCACTCCGGTCATACCCGTGCCGCAAAAGCCGTCATATACCACGTCACCCGGCTGCGTGTAATACAGGATATACTTCATTATGGCCCGGTGCGGGACTTTGGTGTGGTAGGAGTGGGCGTTGTAAATCGGATGATTTTTGCCCTCGCTGATATCTGCTGTGAACGGCTCGCGATGGTATGGCTGCTTCGGGTCGTAGGGCGTGCCGTAGCCTTTGATAAACTCGCCCAACCAAGGATTCGGGCAGGCGGTATAATATGGCGGATCAGACAGCGCGAGAATGTCCTCGTCTTTGCCGATGGGAAATCCCTCGATCTTGCGGAACTCCGGGTCTTTCAATTTCTGCGCGAGCAGTTTCAGGTAATGCTCGCGCCGCGCCTCGTCGCTGGGAAATTGCTGACCGAGACATTCGACCGGGCCGGTGGTTTTGCTGGCGAGATCAAGTTTGGATTGGTTCATGGGATTTTAAACCGGCAACGATGAATCCGAACGGGGCTTGGTCAATTCTGGAGTGACTAAGCTCCACATAGGACTTCGAGTTTGGTCTGAAAACGAGTTGAAATTCAAGGATTTCATTGTTTTTCGCCGGTTTCCGGCTTGATCACTTTTTCAGTGACTAAGCTACCTGTTGGACTGTCGGTTTGTCCAGCGCCTAAGCTCACAAGCATCGCGATTCCCTTTTCCGTGGTAGCGTAGCCTTGGTCGGGATGGCGTGGATTATCCGGCTGGGTTGGGCGTAGCAGGCCAGCATCTACGAGCGGGTCTAAACTATTCGTTTTGAAGTGACTACGATGGGAAAACCCGGCTTTTTCCATGATGGCAGGAACGCTCCGGCCAGCACCGCGACAAAACTGCAAGATGGTGATGCCAGCCAGCGTCGGTCGGGCAAGTTCCCCGGCTGCTGGCGGGGCAGTGACCGCGCCCGGTGCTGTTGCGGCTGGCTGCGCAGCCTGGCTGGCAACTAAATTGCCGGATGTAACGGGAGTTATTGCTACTGGTGGCGAAGAAATCGGCGCAAGAAGTTCGTGGGCACGCTCCAGGAAAACTGGTTTGGGGCGAAATGAGCGTCCCTGGCCACCGGGATGGATTTCAAGGAGCTGTTGCTGGACGAGCCGTTCCAGAAGTTTGCCGGTATCTGTGGGATTCAGACCAACTATGGAAGCGGTTTCGAGTGGGCCAAGTGCTTCTTCGCGGAGCGCCTGAAGAAAAACCGCCGCCTCGGCGTCGGACAAATTTGCGCCGAGGCGTTGAGCCACCCATTGCTGGCGCTGTGACGCCACGAGTTTCTTTGATAGAATAATTTGGAAGGATTGATCCGAACGGTCGTTGGACAGGGTGGGAGGCAGGCGACCGAGTTTACGCTGGTTGCCATAAATGGCGCGAAAGCCTGTGCCTGCTTGTTCACCGATACCGATGCGCTGAAGCATGGAGCGGATGCGCGGGTTGCGGACGGTTTTTTCACCGGGAGAAAACAGCGCCTCACCACAGACATAGGATGCGCCCGGATTCCAAAAGAGAAGCTGGTCGCGATGAACCGTGATGATGGCTTTGCGACTCGGGTCACCGAAGTCCTGATGTGTGAGCAGATTCAGGAAGGCTTCGCGGAATGCGAGATAGTCCGGTGGTGCGTCGCCGCCGTGCAGTGTGCTGGCATCAAGCGTAAACGGACGATCTCCGATGCGGTCCATGAAAAACTGCACGCCGCGCCGCCAGCACTTGGTCAGGTTTTCCTCCAGCAGCATCCGATGATCCCAGCGTTCCTCCGGCAAGGTTTCATCGGCGGAGGCATTGAGGAGACGAATGTCCGCAACGGCACGGGATAGCGTTTTTTGCAGCGCACCAGAATTGCCAAAGAGCAGAATCGCAGCGCGCGTCAGGTGACGTGATTTTCCGTCGTCAACGAGTAATCCGAAGTGGTGAATAAATCCAAGATCGTCAAGACCTTCAGTTTCATGTGCCGGGGAGCGGCGGTTGAAGATTGCGCGATACCAAGTCAGGCTTTCCGTGTCGAGGCAGGTGGCGGGATCGATGCCAAGCATCGGTTCGCTGTCAAAACTTCGCTGGTCGGCGTCACGAATGAAGCGTTTGATTTCATCTTCATTGCAACGCTCATCCCCTCCGGCACGCCGGATGAATGATTTGCGTAGTTCGCCGCGAAGGTGGACGGGCTTCTGTTCGCGTCGCGCTTCGGGAATGAAAAAAGCCAGAACCACCTTTCCTTCGTCCTCCATGCGCGATTCCTCAGCGGGGATAACACAACTGAGGATTTGACCACTACGCAAGGCGGAGAGGAAATCGCTTTGAATCTTTTCGGGATCAAGAACGCCGACGATTTCAAATTTGCCGTCGCCTTCCTCAACGCCGAAAACGAGATGGCCGCCCGTCGTGTTGGAAAACGCAGCGACAGTCTCAAAGGCGTTCTGTGGGACTCCACCGCGCGCTCGTTTGAATTCGATGTCCCGCCACTCGATTTGGTTGAGGCGTTGTCGGAGTTGTTCAATGGTCATGGGAATTCGTCATTCAATCACCAGCCGAACCTTGGCGGCATCGCGCCCTTTGAGAATCTTGTCCAGATACGCCGTGAACCTTTCCTTGAACTCCTTGGGTGTGGCCGGGCTGCCATCCGGGAACATCGCCTTTTTCAAATCTTCGAGGCTTACGGGGAGTTTGGTCAGACCAGACAGCGCCTGCTGGATGGCCGCAAGAAATTCAGTGGTGATTTCATCGGGAAGTTCCTTGGCCTTCATGAACTCGTTGAGCAGCTTTTTCTGCGCGGCCTTTAGCAGCTCGAAATTACCCTGAATGACCGGGTCGTCCAGGTCTTTGAGCAGATTTTTGGTCCAGCTCTGGTGAATCTTTTCCAAGCCGGTCTTCAGGCCGGCGAGCCGGGCCTCGCATGACACGCTGGTATCCTCCATGCTGGGCCAGAATCCATCCTGTGATTTGGGGTCGTTTTCCAAATCTTTTTCGGTCAGCACGGAGCCGGTTTTTAGTTTGCCGACCTGACTGTCGAAGTCGGTTAGCTGGGCGGAATTGATGGAATCCAAGGTGGCGAGCCGGCGCAAATGCTTTAGGCGGTAATCGTTGAGCAGGTCTTTTTTCTCCTTGTCCTGGGTGAGGTTCAGCCGGGCTTTGGCGTAGAGACCGAGATAAACCTTGATGTAGCCAGCCTTGAGTTTTTTCAACTGCTTCAAGGCGTCGGCTTTGAAGGTTTCGGACTCGCGCTGGGCGGGCTTGCGGATTTCGGACAGCAGTTCGGTGCGTTTCGATTTGCTTTCCGCCACCCACGGATGGTTCTCGGGCAAGATGGACTCGGCGGTGTTAAGATATTGGGTGAAGTGCGCGAGTTCGGCGCAATATGCCTGCAACTGCTCGACTTCTTTCAGCCGCGCGAACGTGGTCGAATAGCCTTTGATGTCGTCGGCGTCGTATTTGAAATTCTTTAGTTTGCCGGGCGAGTTGTAGGCTTGGAGGCTTTCGAGAAATTCCTTGGCTTTGACGAGCAGCGCGGAAAATTTCTCAACCTCGCCATCTGTGAACAGATTCTGCCCCCAAAACGGGATGCCGCTGGCAAGCTGCTGGTTGGCTTTGACGAGTTTTTCGACGCGCTGATTGATGACCGCATGCAACTGCTGGACAGCCTCGACGCTGCCCTGCGTGACCATCACCGCCTGGCCGGGTGACAGATCCATCAGCTCGAACAGGGCTTTGAGGCTTGGGATATTCCAATCCTTGGGCCGTTCGACGTGTTTGAAATTGAGCAGGTCGGCCACCGGCGTGGTGGCGAGCGTGCCGAGACTGGTGGCGTCGAACTTGGCGCCGGGGATGGCCAGCACGGCGTCGCCGGAATGAACCAGCGCGGCGAGCGTGACGGTGACCCAAAGCGGTTCAAGCCGGTATTTATCCGGCAACATAAACTCAATGCCCGGCTCCAGCGTGGTGATGATTTCCGGCCGGTTGACCACCTGGCCCTGGCCCTTGGCTTTCAAGAGCGACAGGACGTGCTTGGCGTAGCGGGATTTCGAGGGGTCAATCTTTTCGGCGTCGAGAAGTTCCAAGGCATCGAGCACGCCATTGGCCTGCTTGGTGCGGTTGGGCTGGGCGATTCCGCGCAGGGCTTCCTGCGCGGCCTGGGTTGCGTTGCCGCCCTGGCCGTAAGTCATGAGCGCGGAGAAATGAGGATACTCCGGGGCGCTGTTGGCGAAGTGTTCGCCGAGACATTTGGAAGCGACGGCATTCACGGCGTCGCGGATGTTCAACGTGCCGCCGCCGCCGGCGACCTTGAGCCATTCGACAAATTTCTTGCGAGATCCCTGATAGCCAACTTCGACGGCCTGAAAAATATGTTCACGCAGCCACTTGGTCAGCGTGGCGAGATGCTCCAGCGCCTTTTTCTCGTAGGTCTGCTTTTTGACGCCCGACGAAATCGAGCCGAGTTCGAGCGCGGCGGCGTAAAGCTTCAAGCTTTGCGTGAACTCGTCGTCCTTGCCGGTGAGCCGGAAAAAGACTTCGTCGGCGCGCTTTTCGTCCGTGTAGTCGGGCTTGTCGAAGGGCTGGATGAAATAGAGATAGAACTCGCGGGTGGGCACCGCCGTCGAGCGGTCATTGGGTGCGCCAAAAAACAGGTAGCCGAGCCGGCCCGCCTTGCGGTCCTGCCACTCAATTTCGTGCTGCCAGATTTGGAAGCCGGTGATGTGCGTCGGGATGTCGGTGCATTCAAGCACCTGCTTGAGCGCGTCGTAGTAATAGCGGTCGAGCACGTCGTCGCTGAGGGTTTCGCTGCGCTTCTCGACGAGCGCGTCGTAATCATCGGTTTTTTTGAGATCGAGAAAATACTGGCGATTGTCCTTGTTGGCGGAAATGAACTGACCGCTGACGGTCTTGTGAATTTCGCGCAGGGTGTTTTCGATGACGGAGAGCAGATCGTCGGCGGGGTCGCCGCCCATGTCGGCAACGCCAGAATGGAAAAGGCACAACTTGTCGCGCAGTTCCTCCGGCGTCAGGCCGATTGGCGCGTCGCCGGTGGTAAGCCGGTGGACGGAAAGCCCCTCGATGATGCGGACGGCCAGCGGCTTATAGGTCTTTTTGGGGAATGCGCTCTGCACCTTGTCTTCGAGCGTGGTGCTGCATTCGATGATGGTTTTGACTTCCGGCAGTGCCCGGTGGGCGGCGTTGTCCTTGAGCGCCTTCCAATAGCTGTCGAAGGCGACGATGCCGGGATGATCCGTCGGCACGGGCTGGCCGACGAGTTCCTTGATGGCGTAGGAAATGATTTGCAGCACGCCGCGCTTCTCAACGATGGGGATGCGCTCAAATGTCTCGACGTAGTCGGGATGGATGGGGAACAGCGCGGCGTAATCGTCCATCCGCTCGGTCATGTTGCCGTAGTATTTGGCGAAGGGGGCGAGATACTCGCGGATGGCGACGAGTTGTTCTGGGGTCTTGTGCAAGAGCCGGTGCGACACGACGAACTTAACGTCCGTGGTGGCAATCTTCACCTGCTGGAACCGGTCTTTGACGCGCCCGAGGCTGTCGGCGACATGGGCAAAACGAGTGTTGTCAAAAATGGCTTCCTGAACTCCGGCCAAGAACCGGAAGCGAAGGTCCTTGCACACCTCACCCACTTCGCGAAGGAAACCCAGGTCCAGGATGAGCGCCTGATCCTTTCGGCTGCGGAGGTAATCCAGCAATTCGTCAACAACGAGGAGCAGGCCGTGATTGGGGAACTTCTTGTGGAAGGCGTCCATCATGGCTTCCAACGAAGTCTTGTTTTCGCGAACCTTGTCCGCTGGAGGGAACTGGAAGGTCACGCCCCACTCGGCGAGCTTTTCCTCCAGGTGGCCGGTGATGATTTCGCGGAGCGACATTTCCGTCGAGCCGATCTCCAGGCGGATGACTTTGAACTTGCCCGCGATGGCCGGGGCGGCTTTGCGAACCTTTTCGTTCAATACCAGCGCGGCCATTTCATCGTTCTCTGCGATGGCGGAGATGACGGACATCAAATGCGATTTGCCCGTGCCGTAATTACCGACGATGAGCAGGCCGCGATTGTCCTGCGGCTTGGCGTATTGAAGCTGCGGAAACACGAGGTCGCACAGGCGGTCGGCCATGTCGGCGGAAATGACGTAGGTGCTGACGAGTTCCTTGGCCTTGGCGCTCTTGTTGGCCTGGCGGAGTTCGATGACCGACTCGATGGGCTGAAAATGGATCAGTTCGCTATATTTCATGTGGTCAGGTGGAGTTGAAGTTTATCCTCGGCGACGAAAACAACAGGGAAACCATTCACGGGCTGGCTGAAATAATCCGGGTGGCCGGTGTGGCCGTAGCGCAACTCGCCGCCAGTGACGACGCCATTCCACGTCGCCACGATGAGGCGGTTGCGGGAAATGTCCTGGAGAAACACCAACGGATTGGTCTTGAGTGTTTTGTCGAACAGCAATTCGGTGTCGTCGAGGCACAGGCCGGACTTGTAATGTTCGTCAATGACTTCGGTGGCGACAGCCTCGGCGTTGAGCGAACGCTGGCGGCAGTTTTGACTGAGCAACCGCTGACTGAGGAGCAGGCTGAGATTGATGGTGGGCAGGCCAGTCTCGGTGGCGACCTGTTTGAGCCAATGCGTCTTCCCGGACTGCGCTCTGCCGGCGAGGATGGTGAGTTTATAGTATGCGCCCGACGTGGCACGGATCGTGTCAACGAGTTGGGGCAAACGAATTTCGGTCATTTGGCAGCACCCTGAAACTTTTGATTTTTAGAAATCCGAAACATGCGCTTCTGCATTGTCATTTTTTAAGCGCGGAGGTGCAAGATTGAAACACGGATTGGGTTTAAGTGCCAAAATTCATGCGGCAAATGCAATGGCCGGACTCCGCCGGGGCGTGCCGGATAACGATTTCGTGGGCGAACAACGAACACCACTCGCGGGCCTCGGCGTGGTCGTCCGCCGTGCCGCCGATGAGCTCGTGCCGGCCATTTAGGTTTCTGACGAGGCGGGCGGTGCCGAAAGTGGCGATAATCTGGCGACCTTTGACTTTTGAAACCTGAAACCGGACTGATGTATTCATTTTCATACCACAAGCATGACAGATGCGGTTGGACACTGGCTGTCCAAGCGACGAATAAATTCGGGGGGGGTATCAGTGGAGCGGGGCGGCGTGAGACGAAGTGGTACCGGGTTTGGCGACGTTGACACCTTTGACCTTCAGCATCGCTTTGGTGTGCGTGCGATGTTCGGTTCCGCTTCGGCTATACTGGCGATAGTTTGCTGCGCACGATGCGAAAGGCAAGAAACGCTTCGGTCTGCGGGCGGCGTGCGAGCGGAAGGCGGAGCGGACGGAACGGAGTTGAGTGAGAGGCCGCGCAGCTCCCAGGGTGCCTTCAAATCAACTGCCGCCATAAAGGAAACCATTTTGGTGTTTCTCCGTCGGCTTCCAATGGCGGCAGCGTGATACGCTGGAAACCCTTTTCGCAGTGGACCAGCACACATTCATGGTCACGCAGGCTGCGGAGCAGATGCGGTTTGATTTTGTGCTCCTCAATTTCGGAATAATTCACAGTGCGCTTTCCCGCACTTGAACCCCAGGAGCGCTTCACAACCTGTTTCTTGCCGAGAAAATCGGCGGCTTGAACGGCGTCCGCTTCATCGGCAGAACGGAAAATTATCCGGTTGCGCAGATTCAACGTCAGCACTTTTGATTTGTCATTGCCAAGCGGCGGGATGAGTGAGGTGGTGGATTGTGCAGCGGCGACAATTGTTGCGCCCGCTTCGCGGATCACGTCCACGCAATTGTAGTCGCTGGTGCCGTCCTCGCTGGCGGTCATGAACCGCTGCGCTTCGTCCGCCCACAGGATAAGCAAATTGTCGTCGGCGCGGTCGGCCTTTGACTTGTCAAACCGGCGAAGCGCGTGATTGTAAAAAAGCAGTTTCAGGAACGTGTTCACATAACGCCGCTCGGTCTGGAACTTCTGCGGCATGGTCACGAGGATGATTTTGCCATCATCAATCGCCGAGAAATCGAACGTGTTTTCCTTGGTGCAAAACACCTCGGCCACTTCCGGTGTCAGGAAGTATTGCAGATAATTCCCGATGGTCTCGCGAACGCCGCCAAGTTGTTCTTCAGGCTGGTTGATAAAACGGTTGGTGAAATGGTCGTGCAACTCCTTGCGCCTGGGGGCGTCAAACAGGTCGTTCAGATTTCGTAATTCTTCCATCAGCAGGATTTTATTGGACAACAGCGCGAATGCGCCGGTCAAAGTGACCGGCTGGTGCAATTCAAAAAGCAATTCCAGCGCGTGGGCAATATGCGTTTGCGCCTGACTTTTGAAAAAACCCTTGTCACCGCCCTGTCCCAGGCTGGTGGCCGTATCCACCACAAATTTTGCATAGGTGGAAAACGGAATGCTGCGGTCGCCGGTG
>Ga0182017_10003783_pt1 | contig 11303 bp, 7 predicted proteins | sample 712E3DmetaG_FD_120492 | JGI IMG/M metagenome (GOLD analysis project Ga0182017, IMG submission 120492) | Permafrost microbial communities from Stordalen Mire, Sweden - 712E3D metaG | ecosystem: Environmental > Terrestrial > Soil > Wetlands > Permafrost | place: Sweden: Stordalen | collected... | reverse complement strand
GGGGGTGCCCCTTTAACCGGGCAGCCATTTCCTCTGAATTGAAAACCACGATCACGTCACCTTCAACGTCTTGGAGATCCGCGAGAAGCGTTGTGATATTGTACGGGCTTGCGGGGGACATATCGAGGACGGGAATCACAAAGCTCCGGCGTGGCACCTGTGCAACCGGTAACGGCATCGGACATGAAGGCGATGCAAGGTTTACTCCCCGTACTGATCGTTCCCTGAGTTCTTCGGCAGAGAATGTGTCACGTTTGCCACCGAGGGCAACGGCAAGGAGGTCTTCGAGACGATGCGCATACGTGTGCGCGGCATGAACGATCTTACGGCCATGGGCGGCAATTCGCTCCCGCTCCTCTTCCTGATCAAGGTAGTACGCCACGGCATCACGGATCTCTTTGTCTCTGTATATCCCCAGTTCTTCCCTGTCATGGAAAAGAGTGTCCTGTCCGCTGTTCTCCGCCATGTCGGTCAGAAGGAATGATCCCGTGGAAAGCACCTCGAAGACTCGCATATTCAGATCATTCTTGATGGCATTGTTGAATACGATGCGGCAACCCGCAAAGAAATCCGCCATATCCACCCAGAAGGAGCGCTCATACGCAACGCGAAAACATGTTTTGACCTGATTCAACAGTGCAACGCGCCGCGCCGTTGTTAATGACCCGATGAAACCGACATCATGCTGTTTATCGCGTGTTGCCTGCCGGTGTATTTCGGGGTCGCAGCCTAGCGGAAGCCAGTGGACGGAGCGGTTTCCTGCAGCGTGAAAGGCTTCAAGATACTCCCGTTGTGCTATGAACACGTGGTCAAACTGCTTCGCCCATTGTACCTGCCAGTCCAATTGGAGATGGCTGTCAATCAAATAACACGCTTTGGGAATCTTTATGGCATCGAGACTTACAGGGAAGTACCCGCTCACAGACTCCACCCAGAGGTACAGATCCGGCCGCAGCTCCTCCGGAAGGCGCCGCCAGAGGGCACGCATATCCGGTTCGTAGCCTGACGGGATATTCTGATCGTGTATGGGCAGCTTCATGTTCTCGAGGTGCCAGGTCGTGATAAGACCGGCATCTATCTTCGGGCCGATGGTGACAACCTGATGATGCCGGCGCAGCACCCGCTCAAAGTACGTGGCGGTCGTCACCGGATAATTGACGTACGCCAGCAAAACGCGTGCATGCTCGATGGATGCAGTGGATCGCATTTCGTCGCTGTGGTTCTTGCTCATGGTCATGCATTCTCTTGTTCAGGAAAAAGTGCTGCGACACGGTCGCCAAAGATCTGCTGTCCCACCCGGAGGAGATCCAGGCTGAGATTCCGGAAGAACCCCCGGCTGTGTATCTGTCGTAGTTCAACTGCACGGACATGCGCTTGTGCTTCTGCCATGCGCCCTTCGCACGCAAGTGAGGCAGCGAGTGCAAGCTGCCCGAAGGGATACTCAGGATGATGAACGCAGAAGCCTTCCAACACCTTCCGCGCATCTCCGGAGTCGCCGCAGTGAAGGGCCACCAGGGAATACTTTACCGGCGCTTCACGCAGCGCAGGATCGTGAGACATCGCCATTGCGAGCACAGCACGGGCGTCAACCCAGCGGTCAAGCGCACACAGACTCACACCCAGACCCAGCTCGGCACGCGCAGTCCCGGGATGGAGATCAAGAAATCGTTGCCATAAGGGAACGGCTTCGCCGTGGTTGCCCAACTCCTGCTCTTGCGCCGCGAGTTCAATGATTGAGCGCGCGTCGTCAAGTGTCCCGGCAGCGAGTTTCCTCCTTCCAATGGTGACATAGTGCTCGGCTTTGCGCCGTGTACGTTCGGCATCCATCCTTCCATAGTGATGGACCGGAATCCCGGAACGAACGAGCGGAAGACCTGCCTGTTGAAGTGATCCTTCAACGATCTCATGAACGGCATGCCGGAATCGAATGTCCGGACGGTTTGGGAAAAGCCGCACCTTGTCGCTGCCAATCCATCCCGTGCCGCCTTCCTCGGCATAGCGACCATCATTCCGTCGCCATCCCTGAAGATCCATCTCGCGAACATAGTTACGGGTCGTAAACACAAGACCGGCCAGCGGCGTCTCAAACGATGTGACGAGACGATGCAAGAGCGGGGCCTCTTCGCGAGCAATAACCTCATCGGCATCCAGCACCAGAATCCACGCACCGTGTGCCTGCTCCAGGCCGGCATTTCGCGCAGCCGAGAAATCATCCTGCCATGTGTGTCTGATCACCTTTGCACCCATCGCTTCAGCAATCATGGGTGTGCGATCGGTAGAACCCGTATCGACAACAATGATTTCGTCCACACTGTCGTGTATGCTCCTCAGACATCGCGCAAGATCATGTTCTTCATTCTTGACAATCATGCAGAGCGTAATGCCTTGACCGGGAGAGGTCTCCATCGGTCCGACATGGCTCCGTAATGCCAGCGCAGCATCAAGCAGCGCACCGTCGGGGCCAAACGTGCCAAGTGCGGATGCCGCCTCGCCCACCGCTTCAGCGGTCCTACCAAGAGAGGCCAGAAACGTGATGTGCCAGTAGGCAAGACGCTTGTGATCCGGAAAGAACCGCCGCGCGTCCTCTATGTGTCTGAGCGCGATTATGACATTGTCATTCCCCTCTATCGTCTGGCAATAGCCGTCGGTGATCTCGGGATGGGTGGGGAAAAGCACAAAGGCGCGCTCGAGACTGGATCGGCCTTCGTCTCTTGCTCCCTGCGCCCACTGCAGCGCCCCGCGCTGAGCATGGGCCTCACCATATCCCGGATCCAGGGCAATCGCCTTGTCGACATATTCGCCAGCCGTTGTGCCATCGCCCTCATCAAGAGCCACCATCCCGAGCAGAAGATGCGCGGGGGCTGACTCCGGATTGAGTGCCAGGGCCTTTGTTGCACATTGCCTCGCCAACGCCAGTTCAGCAAGACCTTCCATGGTAAATCCTGTGATGAGCAGCCACTGGGGATCGCGTTTCACGCTGTCGGGGATCTCCCCAATCAGAGCGGATACTAATGTAAATCGCCTGACGCGGAGCAGAAGCCATGCCAGCGCTGCACGCAGCGCCGGGCTCTCGGGGAAGTGCTCGATTTCCCGCTGCAGTCGAAAGACCGCATCGTCCACGCGATCGGCAAACTCCAGGGTTCGTGCCTCGTCAAGCGCAACGAGGACAGCGCGATCGAATCTTTCCGGTGTGCGCGAGTCAATCATGCAGAACTCCCGGGTTCACACCCACGGCGCACCGTTGGCCGCCTGCGATAACTCCTCGATTGGCAACCTTCTGCTTTTCATGCGCGGGGTGATATACGGTCCCCATCGTGACGCCGATGCTCAGAACTGCAAGACCCTCCTTCAGCTCGGGGAATACTTCTGCAACGAATGCATCAGGCCACGTAGCCCGCCAGTTGCGCAGGGCCTCCTGCTCCGGCTCACGGTTGGCATCATCCAGAATGATCAGTGCATCGGGCGAAAGATATGGCGCCAAGTGATACAGCGGCGCTTCCCGTCCATACCGAAATGCCGGAGGACCGTCGATCAGGACGAGATCGAAGTATATGCCGGGCGGGATGTGGTGCGTGTAGTCCGAGTGATATGTCGTAAAGATGCGCCCACCACATTCCGTTACCGCAAGTGGCGCGTGGAGCAGGAAAACACCCGGTACAGGACCGAGCGCCCTGCGGGTTTCTCCGAGGTACCGCTGGGAATGGTCGATGCACATTACTGATGGTTGCGATGCGCCGCCGAGATCCTGCTGGAGCCGCGACAGAAACAATGTCGAGAGTCCGGTGCCGAATGCGAAGATGTGGCGGGGCTGCTTCCAAATCACGAGCATACCGAGAAATTGCAGCGTCTCTGCGGAGAGGGTCGATGGCGTGATCCGCGACAAGAGATCCGCGTCCAGCGGGAAGGTCTCCTTGCGACGGTACAACTCATGTAAGATGCCGGCGTTCCATGGAGCAGTCATCAGTGCGCTTTTCCCGCTGCTCTCATTCATCTTTGGGCTCAACCGGTTCTGAACAGCATCGTTTTAGAGGATCACGCGGTAAGTTCCATCAATTCAAGTGCCAAACCAGCAGTCCGACCCTTGCTAATTCGCTGTGCCGTTGATGATTAGCAGGAAAAGGTGGCAGAAAACGCTCGCATCAGCGGTTTTCTCAACACGGGAAGGTATCCTACTGCACGCACCCCGAAAATGGCCTCTTGGCACTTTTGCGGCTGTTTTGAGGACATCTCCGCGATGTGTGCGCGCTACTATTCAGCAGATGGCCATTATTGGACACTGATGGAGAAGTCTGACACGGATGGAGAAGTCTGACACACAAGTCTGACACATAAGTCTGACACATACTCTGTCATATGTCTGTCACATGACAGAGTCACATGTCTGTCAAGCAGTCTCTCACACATAAGTCTTGACACGTAAGTCTGACACATAAGTCACACAGAAATCAGACACACTAGCCAGGCATTTTCAAGAAAAGAGTCTGGGTTCAGACTCAGACATGAAAACCAAGCCTGAAATTCAGGTTGGAGGCCCAAGTGGGAGGTTAGACGTGCAAGGACTAGGATCTCCGGAGCATCTCCCTGGCGTTTTGATTCCAGGGCTCCGCTTCCAGGGCGTTCCTGAAGAAGTCGCGTGCATCGTCTGTTCTTCCCATCATATCACAAATCTTCCCTATGCTCACAAGCGTTTCGGCATCACGGGGGTTCTCGCGGAGAAGATCCACAAAAATCCGAAGCGCATCTTCATTGCGACCCTGTGCAACGGAATAGTACTCCGCAAGGTTTTTTTGAAAGGTCATGTTCCCGGGGTCGAGACGCACCGCCTCTTCATAGTGGGCCTGGGCATCTTGCACACGCCCTGTCTGATAGCACAGGACACCAAGATCATTGTGCGCGGCGGCATGGCCGGGAGAGGAGCGAACGAACTCCTCAAGAGCCTGTCGAGCTTCAAGTGTCCGTCCTTCTCCCGCGAGCTTTTGTGCTCGCTCGTAACTGGGCGGGCTCGACCTGGAACTCTGAAGTGCCTCCCGTTGCAGACGTGTCGTTTGATTCCAGGGTTCGATTTCCAGGATCTTGTCGTAGAAGAACCCGGCATCATCCGTTCTCCCGAGCGAAGTGCACACCTGTGCGATTGATCCCAGCGTCTCCACGTCCTTGGGCTTCGCCTTTAAGATTGCCACATACGTTTGTAACGCGCTCTCCGCATCTCCTTCCGCTACGAAGAGCAGATCCGCGAGGTTCTTCTGATAGATGATGGCCTCCGGATCCAGTTCAACTGCGCGGCGGTAGTGCTGCAACGCTTTCTCCGTTTTGCCGCTATTCGCATACAGAACGCCAAGATCGTTGTGGGCTACCGCGTGGTCCGGTGTACGCGACACCAACTGTTCGAGGGCGGCAAGAGCCTGGTCGTGCTGCCCACGTGAGGCCATGTTCTGGATTTCGGCGTACGATGGTTCACGTCGCGCGCTGTCCGTTCCATGCACGGCTTCCTGTTTCATTAGCATGATCCGGTCGAGTGCCGCGTGAACACGGTCGTCCTCCCCTTCATGCACTGATTTCTGTGCCGAGAGAATCTCGGCTTTGAAAGAGTTCGCCGGAGAATCATTCGCGGGGAGTGCTTCAAGGGATTTCTTGATCGTCATGTTCCAGGGCTCGATTTCAAGAAGGCGTGAGAAGTACTGTCGCGCATCAATGGGTTGTTGACGTGATGCGCAGATGTTCCCGAGAATCTGGAGCGTCTCTGCATCATTCGGTTTGAGATCGAGAACGTGCTGATACAGTGGCAAAGCTTCGTCCGCACGGCCCAGGGCCACGTACATGAAATCGGCGTATGCTTTTTGCACAGCGACATCGCCCGGTGACAGACGCGCTGCTTCCTTATACAACTCCAAAGCCCGGTCTTTTTCACCCTGACGATAATGAAGCGCAGCTCTCTGCTCATGTGAGAGCGTGTTGCCCGTTACGACCGGCGAAGTCGACGGAATTGTGCCGGACAGAGATTGCCTGTGCATCGACATGTGCTCTTCTCCTCAATGACGCAAATGGCTGCGCCGGCTGGAACACCGCGGCGCATTGGGCTACCCCACAAGCCGCATGCCAGAGATATCGGTGGCAACTCAACCGAAGACCGAAGAAATGCACACTGGTCTCAAAGGAAGGAACCCTGAAACTCGCAGAAAATCAGCAGAACACGGTTGAAGTGGTGAATAGTGTTGTCCCTGTGGCCAATATTCACCAGTGGAAAGGAAGGGAAGAACCGGGGTGGACGCTGCAGGGATCGAACCTGCGACCTTCGCCTTGTAAGGGCGACGCTCTGAACCAGCTGAGCTAAGCGTCCGAACACATCTCTGTGAAGCTAATCAATTTCTGCCAAACACGCTGCAACGGACGATTAGACATACAACGCGCTGCTGAAGGAGCGACGAAAACTTCGCGTGATCTCGCTCTCTTCTCCGAGGACCTTGAACATGGCAATGCACGCGCGTCGAGCAGCGTCATCGTCATAGTATCGATCCTGGCGAATCACTTCGATGAAGCGCTCAAGAGACACTTCGTACTTCCCCTTTGCGAGTGCTTGCAGGGCTTCCATGTACACCGATTTGGCCGGTTGATCAGGAAGCTCTTCCGGATGCTCAAGTCTCTTCGTCAGCCCGGAAAATGTGCGGATGGCATCAGCCATCTGAAAATGAGGGGAATCTTCTTCGATTCCGTCGACAAGTTCACGCGCCCGATCCGGTGCGCTTTCGAGGTACGTTCCTGCAAGAAGCACGCGGGCATGATGGTTCGCAGGATCATGCTGCAGGACCTTCTGAAGAACGTTCTGGCCCTCGAGCCTCTTCCCTGCTTTGAGAAGCAGATCCGCCCGTTCAATTTCCTTCTTGTGCGGATCCGGAAGCGTTCGTTCAAGCCAGTGGAGTACGGCTGATTCGGGCAGAGCACCATTGAACTCGTTGACGACAACCCCGTCAATGAAGAGCTTCACGCTCGGTATGCTTCGGATTCCAAATCGGGCGGCGATATCCTGGTGTTTGTCAGTATCTACCTTCACCAGAATCCACCGTCCGCCGGCATTTTGTGCGAGCTTTTCCAGAATCGGGCCAAGCACCCGGCAGGGTGCGCACCATTCAGCCCAGAAATCCACCACAACGGGTATGGCAGAACTCCGCTCCAGCACATCCTTCGAAAAGTCCCGAATCTCAAACGCCACGTCTACTCATCCGTGTTCTACATGCTCACATTCTATAGTATACGATTCGCACAACTGACTCACAAGCAGAAAAACCCTTGGACGCTATCCCGGCAGTTCTTCTTACTTCAGCCATCCCCCACTGAACCCGGCCCGCTGGAGCCCTTCAACGAGATGGTCCGTACCTGCAGCGGGTCAAGAAGTTGATTGACAATATCATCTTCAACGGCTGTCCGCAGTCTGGCGCAGTACGCGCGAAAGAGATGATCCTCGGGGAGGAGGGACACAACGACACAGGCCTCCCTGTCCAGATCGAAGAAATGCCCGGGGTACACCAGCACGCCGGACTGCTTCAGGAGATGTACCGCCCATGCTTCATCATTTCGTGTTCGCGGAAGTTGCAGAACAGCGTTCCATCCTCCTTCGGCATGAAGAACAGAGATTGCACTCCCGCCCAGAGCAGCACCGAGGACTCTGTAGTTCTCCGCGACACGTGAGCGGATGCTTTCGCCCACCCCATCCACCGTTGTGAGAATCTCGGGCAGTGCCATTTGGATGGGGGTGTTGACGGAGAGGTAGGTATCCGCCAGAAACTCCAGCCGCTGCATCGCCTGCCGGACCAATGGTTCATCACCGTGCACTGTCAGCCATCCGAGCTTCATCTGCGGCAAGCCTGCCATCTTCGAGACTCCGTTCAGTGTGAAGACAAGAGGCGCGTTGATGTGAGCGCACGAAGGCGTTGTGGAGCGCCGGTCAAACGGGAATGTGAGAAAGACTTCATCTGCGATGATTGCCAGTCCGTACTCCTGCGCAATGCGCCCGATCATTTCCTGCTCGCCCGCTGAAAGAAAATTCCCCGTGGGGTTATTGGGATGAACAACCACGATCGCTCGTGTGGAAGGAGTTACTGCCCGGCGCACACTCTCTGCATCAAGATGCCAGGCGCCTGCATAGTGGAAGCGATAGGTCTGGAGCGCAACGTCGTTGATGCGCGCGAGGTCTTCGAACAGTGGATACCCAGGTTTGGGAATCACAATACTCTCGCCCGGATTACAGAGCAACCGGAACAGGTGGGAATACCCTTCGCTGGAGCTTGCGGTCAAGAGGATACGATCGGAGCTGACCTCGACACCCCGGGAAGCCAGAAATCCTGCAATGGCGTTGCGGGCAGACGGGTGGCCGGCAGGTTCCGGAGCATACACAAACGATGAGGGCTGCATGAGGCCGGCAGCAATGCGCTCCCGGGCATATGCGAATCCGCAGAGCGTGGGGTTGGAGACAGTCCAATCACCTAGCTCTTTCCCTTCCTCCCTCAACTGACGCACAAGGTGCGTAAGGGGGTTCTCTTGGAACTCCCAGACTGTTCGGTGTGAGAACTGCGGGCAAGGCATTCACGGTCCCGGGCTAGTGCACACAATGCAGCGTTCGCTGTGGAATAGAGAGGTATTCCGCCTCGCCAGGCGTTACGATGACCATCTCCTCGATGGTGACAACCCCATGATCGGGCACCGTCAACCGTGGTTCAATAGTGAAGACCATGTTTTCCTCGATCGGAGCGAAGGGCTTGCGGCCGTATTTTTCCCACGCGGGCGCGAGCAATGCCGTGCCGTCATGGGCGAACCGTCCGACTTGATGACCCAACGCATGAGGGAACTCTCCATACCCGGCGGCGGTGATGTGCGATCGGGCGGCTGCATCCACCTCTTTGCCGATGACACCGGGTCTGAGCACGGAGCGTGCTTTCTCGATCGCTTCCACGATGGTATCAAATCCGCGCTGTACAGCGGGAGGAGCGATGGTTTCATCATCGCGCAGGACATAAAATGTCCGCTGGAGATCCGAAACATACCCCTCGACCCTGACGCCGAAATCCATGTTTACCACATGACCCGGCTGAACCACACGATCGGTAGGCTTGTAGTGCGCGGCAGCCGTGTCCGGACCCGCGAAGACTGCCGGGCAGGCAGTGGGATCCCAGGCGAAGCCGAGACCACGTTTGTGCACTTCCGCCCGCATGATGCCTGCAACCTCTTCCTCCGTCATCCCTGCGCGCAGTGTGCGCCCGATAAGAGCATAGATCTCTTCGGTGTGTCGGACAGCTTCCCGCAGACAGGCAATCTCGGAAGCTGACTTGCGTTGCCGGAGCGCCGATATGAGAGTCTCTGCGGAAATAACGCGCTTGTCCAGGCCGGCTTCACGGAGCATGTCCATCATCGCGAGGAACATGCCATGCGTAATCCCATCGCAGATTTCGCTGTCCATGGAGTAGTTGAGTGCAATTGTCCGTGGATTGAGCGCACGCAACTCTGCGAGCAGTGAAGTGCGGATCCCCTCGACGTAGTCGATCACCCGATCATAAGCGCCGGTATCCACCACCGTTTGCCGGTCGTATTTCCCCACAATGGCGATGCTGCTTCCCGTTGAAGTAACGATGAGCGCGCTCTGCCATGTGAGATCCGCGGTGACAAGGAAATCCAGAATGGGATCGCGCACAGCAGCTGTTTCACGCACGAATGTGATCCAACAGTCGATCTGGAACTCTTGCATCAACACGGATGCCTGGCGGACTTTCTCTCTGACAATATCGGTATGCATTTCATGCTTTCCATAACAGGGCCAGACCTACACCGATGGCGCATAGTCCCGCTGCTTTCTGAACGGAGACCTGCTCGCTGAACATCAGTGCAGAGACGAGCGTAATCAGGATGACGCTCCCCGCCATAAACACCGGGTATGCAACACTGAGCGCGTAGTCTTCCAGAGCTTTAATATAGCACAGCGTATTCACCAATCCGATCGCCAGGCCGAGTCCAAAGAGAGAGACCTTATGCATGCTCCACCCGGGCATTCCCGAAGCATGTTTGAAGAGTGCATTGGCAATTACATTGAACGCCACAGCCAGGGCGAGGTATATCGCGCTCATAGTGGTGCCCTCCCAAAAACAGTGTGCGCATCAGGTGCGCCCGGCGTCTTCCGGAGTGGAGAAAGACGCGGCATAAGAATGCTAAACGTCGTTCCATTCCCCCTCCGGATTTCCAGAGTCGCGGTCAGTTGCTGGGTAAGAATGCTGACCAGCTGGAGTCCAAGCGATGTGGTGTTCCGTACATCGAAATCCTGTGGGATGCCAATACCATCGTCAGCAACGCACAGTTCAACATCGCCGTTGCTGCGTGTGGCAAGCGACACCGTGATTATTCCTTGGCGACGATCCGGGAACGCATGCTTGAGCGCATTGGTCACCAACTCGTTGATAATGAGTCCACAGGGGATTGCTGTGTCGATGCTCAGCCGGACATCCTGTACGTCGGCGCTGAAATTGATGTTGGGATGACCGTACAGATGGAAGAGGGACATGACCAGCGATTCGATGTATTCCCGGAATTCAATGCCAGCCAGGTCGTGGGATTTGTAGAGGCGGTCATGAATGAGCGCCATGGAGCGAATACGGTCGACGCTCTCTCCAAACAAAGCGAGATCTATGGGATCACGGATCGATGAAGCCTGAAGGTTCAGCAGGCTGGAGACGATTTGCAGGTTGTTCTTCACGCGATGGTGAATCTCCTTGAGCATCAGCTCCTTCTCGGTCACAGACTTCTGCAGCACTTCTTGAACGCGGCGCAACTCCGAGATATCGACGATGATCCCTCGCATTCCGGAAGGCCGGTCACCATCGCGGACAACTGCCGAATAGACAAGCCCCGGAAACATCGAGCCATCGGTGCGCCTGAACATATATTCGTTCCCCGTGCTCTCGGTGCCTTCAGAGAATTGGCGAGTGGCACGCAACACCCTATCACGATCTTCAGGGGCCATATACTCCAGGAGCGAAAATCCTTCTGCCTGCTTCTCGGGATCAAACCCGAACATCACATAGGCAGCACGATTGGCGAACACGAAGCGGCCTGACAGGTCCAATTCAAAGACGGTTTGCGGCAGCAGGTTCGACATCTCCCTGAATCGACGCTCGCTGGCGCGCAACGCGCGCTCCGTCAAGCGCCGTTCCTCAATTTCTGTCTGCAGCCCCTGGTGGAGGATAGCCAGATTCTCCGTCATGTCGTTGAACGCCTCACCCAGAATTCCCACTTCATCGCTCATCATCTTCGGATTCACACGGGCC
>Ga0182017_10003782_pt1 | contig 11304 bp, 6 predicted proteins | sample 712E3DmetaG_FD_120492 | JGI IMG/M metagenome (GOLD analysis project Ga0182017, IMG submission 120492) | Permafrost microbial communities from Stordalen Mire, Sweden - 712E3D metaG | ecosystem: Environmental > Terrestrial > Soil > Wetlands > Permafrost | place: Sweden: Stordalen | collected... | reverse complement strand
GTGGACGCCGACAGCCGTGAGGAACCCGCTGCAGCCGCTGCGGATCAGCTCCTCGAACACCGCGACCACCGACCAGTAGTCGGAGCCGCCGCCGCCGTACTCCTCCGGCACCCTGATGCCCAGGAAGCCGAGCTCTCCCATCTTCTTGAAGGCGCTCATGTCGTATGCCTGAGCATCTTCCCAGGCATCGACGTTAGGCGTGACCTCTTTTTCCACGAACTCTCTTACTGCTTGCCGGAGCATCTCGTGCTCCTCCGTGAACATCGGGTACTTGGGGTTCAACTCAAACCTCCTTGGCCGGGTGACTGTCCGCAGCGCATTATATTATATTTGCGCAGGGTTCCGCCGCGCGCGTGTCTGATATCATCTTCTGGGCGGCCGCGGCTGCGGTCCGACCACCAGAGATCAGGATTCCAAGAGGAGAAGATATGGAGACCAGGGACGCGATACTCTACACGCTCGCCGCGGTGGGCACAGCTCTCTACGGTTACTACATAAGCGAGGGCCTGAAGACACCGCTACCGGGCCAGGACCAGGACGTAGCTGGAGGCCTCGAGGTCGAATCGCACGAGTTCGCCACTGAAGACGGGGCGCTGCTCAGGGTCAAGCGGTACGCGAACCCGGCCGGGACACCGGTGTTGTTCTGCCACGGCTTCCAGGGGAACGGGTTCGAGTTCGACCTCCCGCGCGAAGGCTATAACATGGCCGTGTACCTGGCACGCAAGGGTTATGACATCTGGATATCGTCATTTCGCGGCTGCGGCCCGAAACCCTATGACTGCACCTGCGACGGCTGGCATCACTCGATCGACGACCTGGCGATATACGACGCGCCGGCCCTGGTGGACGGCATCATCGAGAAGACCGGCAAGAAGCCGTTCTGGATAGGGCACAGCATGGGAGGTATGGTCCTCTACATGTATCTGCAGGGAGTGAAGTTCGAGGGATTCCGCGTGGTCTCGGATCCCAGACTCGTCGAAGAGAGGAACTCGAAGCTCACCGGCGGCATAGCTATCGCGAGCCCCACGGCTCTGTGGTGGCCGAGGTTCCACCCGTTCCATGTCGTGACCGCCTCGAGCATCGGCGGCGCCATCATCGGCGCGAACATCATGTGGGTGCGGGCTCGCAGCCACGTCTCTCCACACATGAAGCTCGGCAGTAATATCAGGAAGTTTGTCGGAAAGAAGCCCAGGCTTTTGCAGCTGATCAGCCGCAGTCCCATCGGCATATTGCTGTACTGCCGCGGCAACACGGACCGCGAGACATCGACTTCGCTCATCAAGTGGGGCGGCGACGACGTGTCAGCGAACATGTACGTGCAGCTGGCGGACGGCATCAGGAACATCCACTTCCGCCAGTACTACCCCCTGACCTTCCGGGACAAGCCCTACGACTACACCATGAACATGGACCTGATAACGACGCCGATGCTGTACATCACAGGGGACAAGGACTTCGCCCACTGGGAAGCCATCAAGCTCTACGGCTACGACCGCATCTCCAGCGACCTGAAGAGCTTCGTGACCTTCCCCGGCTACGGCCACACGGACCTGGTGATGGGGAAGGAAGTCGAGAAAGACGTCTACCCGGTGCTCGCCGAGTGGATGGGCGAGGTGGAGGCCGCGAAGGGCGAGGCCTCAGTCATCATCTGAGTCGAGGGGAGCCGCCTCGAGAAACTCCCGCGCCAGGCGCTCTGCCGCGGCCTTGTCGCCGGGGGCCAGTTCGCCGTCGACCACCTTCCGCTCGAGGTAGGTCTTTACCTCCTTCAGCCAGGGACCCTGCCGCCGCCCGGTCATCTCCATCAGCTCCTTACCGTCCAGCGGCGAGCGCGGGCGCTCGATGGACTCGCGTGTCCCCAGCGACGCGATCCGCTCCTCGAGGGCGCCGACGACCTCGAGCATCTTCGGCACGTTGTCGAGGTTGCCCGCGTGTATGTCCGCCCGTGCGAGCTCGAAGACCTCCGTCAGAGGGACCAGGATCCGATCGTCCTTCACCAGCGTACAGTCCCGCACCAGCCTCCTGACCGCGGCCTCGGTCCAGTTACTGTTGTACTGCATTGGCCTCATGTGGCGGCGGACCAGGAAACTCGTCCGCAGCCTGTCCTCCCCGCTGTATCGCAGCCGCTTCATGGCGGTCCGGGTCAGCTCGGTGCCGATCCTGTCGTGTTCCGGGAACATCACCTTGGGCTCGGTCACTTTTGCCCTGGGCTTGCCCAGGTCATGGAAGAGCGCCGCCCTCCGCAGGAGCGGGTCCGGCCTGCAGTATCCCACGGTCAGCAAGGTATGCTCGAGTACGTCCGCGCGGTGGTAACCGGGCGGCTGCCCGACGCCGCGCATCGCGCTGACCTCCGGGCAGACGAACTCCATCAGGGACGTGTCGACCAGCGTCCTCAGCCCCGCCGGAGCCTCGTCGGCGACCAGGGTCTTCTCGAGCTCGTCACGCCTCCGCTCGCGCGAGATGCCGTCGAGCAGTGAAGCATCGGAACGAAGGACGTCGAGGAGTGCAGGGTCCAGCCCGAACCCCAGCTGCGCCGAGAAGCGGACCGCCCGCATCATCCGGAGCGGGTCTTCGGCCATCGTCCTTCCCGGCTCTCCCGGTGTCCTGATTATTTTTCGCTCGATGTCCTTCACTCCATCGAACGGGTCGACCAGCCGGCCGCGGTCGGGCGTGATGCAGAGCGCGATGGAGTTGACGGTAAAGTCGCGCCGCTCTAGGTCGTCCTCGATGCCGGCCGCTGGAGTGATAGACGGGTGACGGGAGCCGGGCGCATAGCTGTCGGCCCTGAACGTTGTCGATTCGATCACGTGGCCGTCCGACACCAGGCCGACCGTCCCGAACTTCTCGCCGATGTCGTAGATCGAACCCAGGCCCTCGAGCACGAGTTTGACCCGGTCCGGCGCGAGATCGGTGGCGAGGTCTACCTCAGATACTGGCGCGCCCCTGATCATGTCCCTGACCCAACCGCCTACTATATAAAGAGTGCCCCCTGCTGAGGACACTCGCCTACCGATCTCGTCCACCAGCGGAGGTATGCCGGATGTGATATTCGCGCGGACCGTTACGTAATCGACCATAGCTCAATAATAGCAGTGCACCGTTCACGAGATTTGAGGCACGGCGCTGCCGTGCCTCAAATCGAGTCCCAGGGTAGACAAGAAGCGTATGAACGTCTATTGACGTTCATACGCACGAACGCGGCCGCAACCCGGCTCAGTGTTTGTTCAGACTCCGGCTGAGGGGGATCTGAGACTAAAGCAGACTGTTGCGGACGCTCTTATCTACGTCGAACTCAGAGGTTATTCAGAACCGGTGAACCTTCGAACCCAGGGGTAGCCCGGTGTTAGGCGTGAACCTTGGATCATATTCTGACTGAAGCAGAGTCTGCGTGAACCTTAGATTACGGCGAGCCAAACTGATACCTATCGATGATGTCTTCCTGGATGGAGTGCCCGAGGTCACAGAAGTACGCGCTGTAGCCGGCCACCTTCACCACCAGGTCGCGGTAGGAGTCGGGGTCCCTTTGTGCCGCGCGGAGCGTCTCGTTGGACACCACGTTCGGCTGGATGTGCATGCCGCCGAGGTCGAAGTAGGTCCGGAGCAGCGCTGACATCTTCTTCACGCCCTCATCGCTCTCGACGTAGGCGGGGTGTATCTTGACGTTCAGCGAGATGCCCCCGGAGAGGCGGCCTTGCTCCACCGTCGCGACCGACTTCATCATCGCTGTCAGGCCCTTACCTTCACCGACCCTGTTGCACGGCGATATGCCATTCGAGATCGGCTCCCCGCTGCGCCTTCCGTCCGGAGTGGCGCCGATGTAGAACCCGTCGATGACGTGGTTGCCGTACGAGTACATGCCAGAGCGGACCGGCCCGCCCCGGGCGTTCTTATAAGTAGATGCCCGGTCTGCGAACATCTTCACGACACGCGCCGCCATCGCGTCGGCTTCCTCGTCGTCTCTCCCGTACCGGCACGACCTGTTCTCCAGTCGCCTGCGGAGGTCCTCCCGGCCTTTGAAGTTCTTGAGGCAAGCGTCGGTCAGCTCCGACATGCTGAGCTCCCGGCGGTCGTAGACGAACTCCTTGACTGCCAGGAGGGAATCGACGCAGGTGCCGAGGCCGCGGCCGATCATCGACGAGTAGTCGTACTTCGCGCCTCCCCGCGTCATGTCGGTTGCGCTTTCGATGCAGCCGTCCATCATCGCCGACACGTAAGGAGCTGGAAGGAACTCCATGTAAGCCTTGTCCTTGCCCTCCATCGCGATGGCCAGCACGTCCATGTTGTGCTCGAGCTGGCGCTGGAACGCGCCCATGAGATCCTCGAAGGTCGCGAACGTGTCAGGGTCCCCGGTCCTGATGCTCCGCTTCTGTCCGAATATCGGCACCGGGAAGCGGCCGTTGGTCATGGTCATGTAAAGCGCGAGCGGCAGGACGACCTCGTGGCCGCCCGGGCAGGGGAAGCAGTTCGAGCTCCCGCTGGTCTCGATGCATCCTACGATGTTGTAGTCGCGGGCGTCGCCCGGCTCAAACCCGTCGTCGATCATCGCGGGGACTATGACCTCGTCGTTGAAGAAGGCGTGTCCGCTCGCCTTCCTGAACACCTCCACACCGCGCTCCAGGAACTCCGGCGGCGACCCCGCATGAACCCTCAGCGAGAGCTGGTTGATCGCGCCCCGCATCCTCTCGTACGCGTCGATGCAGAGGAACGAGAGCTCGTTCGTCGAGTCGTTCCCGTCCGCGTCCTGTCCGCCGATTATCAGGCAGTGCTGGCTTACCCCGAGCGTCCCGTTGGCCTCCGCCCCTATCTCGGGGACGAGAGACACGTTCGCGGTCAGCTTGAGGTTCAGCTCCTCCAGCAGCTCGAGCGCCTCGAGCGCGTCGAGGGTTCCCTCGTCGACGTCCTTCCTGTAGAGCGGGTACAGGTACTGGTCGAGCCGGCCGATGCCGAGGACGTCGTGCATCCCGTACTGCATCTCTCCGACCATGAGAGCGAACCAGGTCGCCTGGACGCCTTCCATGAAGTTGCGCGCCGGCCGCGCCGGCGAATACTCGAGCGTCTCAGCTATCGCCGAGAGCCTCTCGCGCTCCTCCGGGTCGGATACCTTCTCGGCCTCGGATGACGCGAGTTGACGGAGGCGGTCCGCGTATGTCGCGGCAGCCTCCATGCTGATGCACACGGCCTCGAGGAAATCGTGCTTCTCCTCGAAGTCCGCTTCCCTGTCATCCAGCTCCGCCATCCGCGCGCGCGCCCGGTCCGCGATGCCGAGGAAACCCTCCCGCACGACTTTCTCGACGGCCAGGTGCAGGTGCCCCTGCACGTCGTAGCAGTAGACCCCCATGTTGGGGTTGTTCTTCGAGAGCTCGCCCCTGTTCCGGATGGCGGTGATCGCCCTGCCGGCGTGCTGCTTCTGCCCTTCCTTGATACCGGCCATCATCTGAAGGTTGTCCCGGCCGGCGCTCATCGCGAAGCGCAGCATCTCTCCGACCTGGCGGAGCGTCCGCCAGATCCCGTCGGCCGGCTCGATTATCCCCGATGCCAGCCAGTTATCGGCCTTGCGGTCGCGGACGCTCTTTCCCTCCCAGTAGGGCAGTATCTCGCCCAGGAACTCCTTGCGATCGGCCTCGCTCATCTTGAACGGGCGGCCCTTCTCGGAGAGTATCTCCATCTCCATCTGGAGAGACCTCATCGAGTCGCCGCGCTCGGGCGCGATGACGGGGGAGATGAACTTGTCGGTTTTGTTGCCGACGATCCGCTCGTCGGCGTAGATGTGCACAGGCTGGTTTTCGCAGGTCGCTTTCAGGGCCAGCGCGTTCCTGATAGCGGGGTTCCTGCCCTCGGTCTCTTTATACACTCGGGTGTAGTGGCGAGCCCTCTCGATGCAGATGTCGTACTCCGCCGTGAGCAGCCGCCGCTTCAACCGCTCGATGCGAGGGCTGTCCTCGGAGAGCAGAGACGTCGTGTCCAGATGGCTGACGGCCATTGTCGCTATCCCTTCCTCGCTACCTGCGACTGATCAAGCTGCCTGGCGGCGTCCAATATTATAAACCCGCGAACGTCGGCGGTCATTGATTCATCCGTGTATGGCGGAGCCTTTACGGTGTCGACCGGCCACTGTGACGAGGACGCCTTCGGCCGTGCCTTTACTTGTATGGAAGCACCCAGCACTCGGTCGTCTTCGGAAGGTCGATGTGTTTGAGGAGGAGCGGCCGCTTGTCCACTTCTACGACGGGCCCGATGAACTGTTTCAGGAACGGGGTCAGCGGCTGAACGGCTGTGACTCCGTCCGGGGTCTTGTAATGCATTGGCATCACGATCTTCGGCTCGAGCACCTCTATCTGACAGTTCGCCTGCTCACCGTCGATCGTAAACACTCCGCCGACCGGGATCATCAGGATGTCGAGCTCGCCGAGCTGGTCGCATACCGATGGCGAGAGCCGCTCTCCCAGGTCGCCGAAGTGCGCGATCCTGAAGTTCTCCTGCTCCCAGGAGAAGATCAGGTTGGGCCCTCGCTCCGCGCCACCGGCATCGTCGTGGAAAGTATGGAAGGCTTGCACCCTCAGGCCGCCGGCCTCGTGCTCGCCGGGCTTCCTGATGACCTCGGGCTTGCCGGCGACGCCGTCAAGGAAGTTGTGGTCGAAATGGTCGTGCGTGACGAACACCAGGTCGGCGGTGACCGGGCTGTAGTCGTACCCGGTCTGTGGGTTAGTGGGATCCACGACGACGGTGACGCCGCTGCTGGTTATCCTGAACATGGACTGCCCGAACCACTCGATCTCGATGGTATTGAACGCCGGCATCGTTTTCACCTCTCGCCTCGTCAGCCGGCACCCGCGGGTCCGGCACCTGTCCGCCTTCTCTCAGATGAGATCGTTCTTACGCAGGAAGGTCTCCACTCTATAAGCCACCAGCTCCGGCTGCTCGATCAGCGTCGCGTGCGTGCCGTCCGGCACCACGAAGAGCTCGGCCCCTTCTATTCCCTCGTAGATCCTCTCGACGAGGTGCTTCGGGCACATGCCGTCTTTCTCACCGGCGATGACCAGCGTCGGCACTTTCACGGTCAGCAGAACGTCCTCGGCCGAGTGCCTTGCCATCCCCAGCACCGACCGCAGCTCGTCGTCAAAACCCATCTTCGCGATGTGCTCGAAGTAAAGCTCCATGTCCTCGCGGGTCGCCCTGTGCCTGTCGACCTCGACCAGCTTGGCAACCGGCCAGGCGATCGGCGACGTCAGGAGCGGGACACCGATCGCGGTCAGGCCCCTGGGGTGGTCGATGAAGTAACCCAGTACTTTCTCGTAAAGCTTCCTGAAACCGTCCGAGGTACCGAATGCCTCCAGCGGGTTCGCGCACGGGCCGTTCAGCGGTATCAGCCCCATGACCTTGTCGGGGAAGCTCCTGTAGAACTCGAGGACGACCTGCGCACCCATCGAGAATCCGACGAGGACGGCCTGCTCGACACCGGCCGCTTCGAGGACCGCGTCGAGGTCGCGAGCGAAGCATTCGATGGTGAAAGTATCTTTGTCACGAGGGCCGTCGGAGCGCCCGTGCCCGCGGTAGTCCCAGCAGATTACACGGGATATCTTCGAGAAGTGGTCCTCGAACCCGTGCCAGAAAGTAGTGGTGTTAGCGACACCGTTGCACACGACGATCGGCGTGCCGCGGCCGCGTGAAGAGTAGCGGATGACGGTGCCGTCGAAGCTCTTTGCGCGCTGCACCTTCCCCTTGACCAGGTATTGCATGTCAACGGTTCCGGCCAACTGCCACCTCCTGCTGTTGCGGACGAAGAAAAAGAGTCAGTATCCCAGTTGCTCACCGATGAGGACGACGAGGAAGTCTACACTGGCCGGTTTCCTGGTGACGATCGTCGAGACGGCGCACATGGACGGCGGCGAGTCGCACTCGACGCAATGCTCTTCCTGCGCGCACCGTGTATCCATTCGCAGCAGACTGGCGGAGCGTGGCATGAACGCATCGCGGGCCCGCGCGAGGCCGTCCTCGAGGTCATCGACTATCTTGTTGACGCCGGCGACCACTATCACCTGGCCGGGAGAGCCGCCGCGAGAGAACACCGGCAGGTTCTCCGGCTCCAGCTTCACGAGCACGCCGTCCATCGTCACGGCGCCGACCGTCGTCATGAAGCAGTCGGAACCGCGCATGGCGCGCCTGCGCCTGCGCATGCTCCTGCCCCCGAGCAGCGGGATGACGCTCCGGACCGAGTTTCCTCGCGCCGAAAGCGTCTCGAGGATGCCCAGATCCTTGAGGGTGGCTTCCTCCCAGTAGTAGACGGTGCTCGTCCTTCTCACCTCGCCCACAATGAGCCTGTTCGCCTCGGATATCGTCGGGACCGGCAGGACCGAAAAATCGCGGCGGGCGAGCGCATCGGCGCACGCGAGCACCCGCTCCTTCACGTAGCGGTCGCGTCCACGCTCCCAGAGGTCGAGTATGCTCCTGTCGATGTCACGGCCGGCCAATGCGCCTCCCGGGCAGGTCCTTCCCGCGGGTGAAAACCCGCTCGAACAGCTAATAATAAATGTTTCGAGGACGTATTGCATCGCGAGTGCGCGGAAAAGGTGCTGGGGGAAGCCCGGGATCGCGAGAGCGGCGCAGCTAGATGTCTATGTCTCTGAGTGTGAACTCGAAGACGGCTCCATTCCCGCTCGACACCTGGATGTCACCGTCGTAGATGCTGACTATCTTCTTCACGGTTGACAGCCCGATGCCGCTCTCACCCGTGGGACCCATGGAGTAGAAGGGCGTGAAGATATTCTCGAACTCGTCCTCGGGGATGCCCGGTCCGTTGTCACTTACCCTGTAGCGGTGGATACCGGTGTCCGGCTCGTGGTCGTGGGAGATCCTGACCGCCGGGCCCTCGTTGTCGTTGTGTATGATAGCGTTCCGGATCAGGTTGCTGAACAGCTGGTACATCTGTGTGTCGTTGGCGACCAGGCTGCCGAGGTCCCTGCCCACCTCGACCAGCACGTTGTTCTCGGCTATCAGGACCGAGTTGTCGTCCAGCACACGCGACACTATTCCCGATATGTCGACTTCCTCGATCTCCAGCGGCATCTGCGAAGCCTCGGCAAGCTCGAGGACGTCCTCTATCAGCTTGCTCGATTTGCGGACGTTCCCCTCGATGATGTGAGTGACGTTCATGATCTCGCTGTCCTGGTCCAGTCCTTTGTTCTTCACCATTTCGACCAGCGTCGCCGCCGCCAGGCCGATGTTGGTGAGCGGGCTTCTCAGGTCGTGCGATACCGCATGCGCGTATCCTTCGAGCTCGATGTTGAGGCGCTGCAACTCCTGCTCGGCGCGCTTGCGCTCGGTGGTGTCGCGGATCGTGCCGATGAAACCCCGTCGCTGCCCGTTGGAGTCGTAGAGCACCGTGGCGTTCAGCTCGCCTATGAACCAGGACCCGTCTTTGCGGCTCATCGTGTATTCCTGACTGTTGAGGCTCCCGAAGCGCAGCGTCTCGATGAGCCCCTTCCGCATCAGCTCGCGCTCGGAGGAGATGACAAAACTCTCGGCGCTCTTTCCGACGATCTCCGACTCGTCGAATCCGCTCATCTCTATCATGCTGTCCGACATGTACAGGATCGTTCCTTCGAGGTCTGTCAGGACGACCGCGTCGGGCGATGCCTTGACCAGCCCGCGGTAGAGCTCCTCAGACTCTACGAGCTCGAGCTCCGCTACCTTCCGGCTGGTGACGTCGCGGCCCACTCCCTGCATCTCGACGAGGTTGCCGTCGTCGTCGAAGAAGCCCCTGTTGGTCCAGTGAGTCCAGTACTCGTTCCCGTTGACGAGGATGCGGTGTTCGGTATCCACGACGGGGTTCTCGACGCTTATCTTCGCCAGTTCCTCCCACACCCGTTCGGCGTCATCGGGATGTATGGTGTCGGGAAAGACACGGCCGATCAGGTCCTCGCGGTCCACGCTCAGGAACCGCGCGGCCGCATCGTTCACGAAGGTCAGGATACCTTCAGGCTGCCAGCGCGTTATCATCTCGACCTGGTCTTCGACCACGGCGCGGTAGATCGCCTCGCTCACCTTGAGCGCCGACATGTTCTGCTCGCTCCTCAGAGCGAGCGAGAGTATCTCTCCGAAAGCCTGCGCCATCATCAGGTCCTGCCTGTCGAAGCCGTCGGGTTTGTCCGCCAGCATCATGAGCCCGCGGGCCTCGCTCTCTATCATCAGGGGAGCGAAAAGGACGTTGTTGAACGTGGGGTGCTTCCTGGGGACCTTCTTACCCGTCGGGCTTTTCATGAAGTCGTTCACGTACGAAGCCTTGCGGCTCGAGAGCACGGCCAGTGCCGGGCCGACGGCCGGCATGGACCCATGGGCTTCACTGAACTCGATGAGGTCTTCGGGGTGAGTGAACAGCAGCTCCAGGCTGCCGACCTCAGCGGTCCCCAGCGCGAGGTACCCGGCGCTCGCCCCGACCAGGTTTCGGCACACGTTGAAGACAGTCCGGGCGGCTGGTTCGAACTCGGTGCTCTCAAGCACCGTGCGCGTGCTCTCGAGAAGCGCCGTGATCTCTTCCCGCCTCTGGTTGGTCTCGTGGATCATCGAATGCAGGCGCTCTTCGGTGCGCTTGCGCTCGCTTGCGTCTACTACGACGCCTACGATCCCGATCGCCGTACCGCCGTGTATTATGGGTGACTTGTGCACCAGCGCCGTGAACCTGGTCCGGTCTTTGCGTACAAGCTCGACCTCTCCGGACCACGTGTCACCAGCTTCCGCGCGCAACCTCTCGGCCGTTTGCTTCCGGGCCTCCGGTAAGAGCATCTCGATCACGTTCTCGCCGATCGCCTCGTCAGCCTTGTAGCCGAACAGCTTCTCGGCGAAATTGTTCCAGTAGGTGATGGTTCCGCCCGGCTCCGCGGCGATGACGGCCGAGTCAACGCAGTTCAACAGGTGCGCCTGGAAGTTTATCCTGTCGCGGTCGATGGCCTGCTCCGATATATTTCGCCCGACGCCGCATATCGCGAGGGGGTTTCCCATGCTGTCGGACAGCAGGTCTCCTCTCATCTCGAACGGTATAAGCCGCCCGTCCTTGGTTCTGGCATGTGTCTCGAGGGTCACGCTCTCGCCTCCGAGCACCCTCGACATGCACCTCTTAAGCGCTTCGATATCCTTAGCAGAGTGCATCTCGGTTATGTTCATTGAAGAGATCTCTTCATCGGAATATCCCGTGATGTCGCTGAGCCTCTTGTTCCAGAAGATGTAGCGCCCCGTGAGGTCCACCATCGCGATAGTGTCCTGCATCTTGTCCAGGGCCAGGCCCATGAGCTCCATCTGCGTCGTCGCGCCGGG
>Ga0182017_10003781_pt1 | contig 11304 bp, 10 predicted proteins | sample 712E3DmetaG_FD_120492 | JGI IMG/M metagenome (GOLD analysis project Ga0182017, IMG submission 120492) | Permafrost microbial communities from Stordalen Mire, Sweden - 712E3D metaG | ecosystem: Environmental > Terrestrial > Soil > Wetlands > Permafrost | place: Sweden: Stordalen | collected... | reverse complement strand
GCACCGGAGTGCTCGAATCCCTGGTGGAAACCTATCAGCGGCTGGGCCTGCAGCGCGAAGCCGCCGCGACCTGTGAGCGCCTGGCCCGCAAGCTTGACGATCCACACAAGAAGGCCGAGGTTCTCTATCGCCGGGGAGAGATTCTGCGGGTTGCCCTGAGCGACCTGGAGGGCGCCAACGACGCGTACCTGCGCTCGTCGGATATGGATCCCAGCTTTGCCCCCACACTGGCTCGCCTGGTGACCTACTACTGGGAACGAGGCGATCTCAGCAACCTGGCCGAGGTGGGCAGTGGCCTGATGCGCACGAGCGCGCGGCCCTTGCCGGGCGAGCCGGACCTTCCCTTCTTGGTCGCGGTGGCCGCCATCCTGGCCAGCAAGGAAGAAGAACTCGTCAGCAAGGCGCTGGCCGAGGTGCGCTTCGAGGTGGACCCGGTGGCCCGCCGCCTGGGCGAGCTCGTCCGCCTGAGCAACAAGCCCGCCGCGCCGACCGTGCCTGCATCCGGTGGCGGTGAAAGTGGTGCGCGCAAGCTGCCTGACGAGCGAGGTATTTTTGAGAAACTGGACGCGGTTATTGCGACCATGCGCACGGCCACGCCGCTGCAATTCGAGGCCGACTTGTGCGCTGCCGCGCTTCACGGTGTGCTGGGCGACCCGGCGGATGTCGGCCTCGCGCTGCTGGCGGCCTATCTGCAACAGCGCTGCGGTCGGCTGGCCCTGGCGCGCGCGGCGCGGGATCTGGCGCTGTTTCTCGAGCCGGATCTGGCGCTCAAGGGCAGCCTCGAGAGCCTGGGCGGCGAGAATCCCGCCCTCCCGGCCGCCTGGAGCCCGACGGTGGCCGAGCATCCCCTGTGCCACGGGCCCTTGCGCCGCGTGCTGCGCGCTCTAGCGCCCGCTTTGGCTGAGATACCCCGTGCGGGGGGCGCTCCCGTGGAAGGGACTCCGCTTCAGCCCAAGGCCGAGGCTGTCTTCCGGGAGCTACGCGACCAACTGGGGGCTCCGGTTTCGCGAGCCGTGGTGCGAGGTACGGGGGCCGATGTCACCTTCGCTGCCACACAGCCGCTGACCGTCGTCATGGGACAGCGGACCGAGAAACTGGATGATGCCGAGTTGCGCTTCTTCGTCGGGCGCGCGTTGGAGCAGGCGCGCGCAGGAACGCTGGCCGTGGCGCGCCTGTCGGTCGACAATCTGCGCGGGCTTCTGCGCGGGGTGATCCGCGTGGTGTCTCTGGGAGGCTCCGACGGGGAAGTGAGCGAGCCGGACAGCGAGAGCGAGCGCGCAGCCACCTGGGCGGCGCTGCTGTCCCAGCCCCAGATCGCCAGGCTTATGCCCACGGGAAAGGTCCGCGCCGACTTGCTGGTCGATGCCGGCGAGGCGCTCGCGCGGCCGCCGGATCTGGAAGGCTACGTGCGGGGCTGTCGTCACACCGCCGACCGGGTCGGACTGCTCTGTTGTGGCAGTCCTTTGGTGGCGCTGCGCGCGCTGACCGGCCAGTTCAAGCGCGAGGGAACCTCCCCGGCCGAGGAGGGCACGCGACAGGAGCGGGTGCGCAGCTCGACGGCATTGCGGGAGATGGTCGCGTTCATGCTCTCCGATGAATACGCGTCTCTAGTCGAGGACTAAAATGATTGGAGTCTTTGACTCTGGCTTTGGCGGGCTGACGGTGCTGTCCGCGCTGCTGCGGCGGCTGCCGGAGTATGACTATCTCTATCTCGGCGACAGCGCGCGGGCGCCCTACGGCCCGCGCAGCCTCGAGGTCGTGCACAGCTTCACGCGCGAGGCGGTGGAGTTTCTGTTCGACGCCGGTTGTCCCTTGGTCGTGTTGGCGTGCAACACCGCTTCTGCGCAAGCCCTGCGCACCCTCCAGCAGCGGCACCTACCGGCGCACCGGCCGGACCGGCGCATCCTGGGTGTGGTGCGGCCCTCGGCCGAGGCGCTGGCCGGACTGGCCCCAGGCGCCATTCCGGGCGTGACCGAGCCGGCCCTCACCACAGGCACAGTGGCGGTGTTGGGAACAGTCGGCACAGTGGCGTCGGGATCCTACGCGCTGGAATTGGCCAAACTCGCGCCCGGGCTACGACTGATCCAGCAAGCGTGCCCGCTGTGGGTTCCCCTGGTGGAAGCGGGTGAGCTGTCCGGGCTTGGCACCGAGTATTTCTTGCACAAGAACCTGGATCCGCTGTTTGCGGCGGCTGATCCGCCGAGCCGCGTCCTGCTCGGGTGCACGCACTACCCGTTGTTGCTGCCTTTGCTTCGCACCATGGTGCCGCCCTCGGTGGAGATCATCGCGCAGGGCGGGCTGGTCGCGGATCGCCTGGCCGACTGGCTGCAACGGCACCCCGAGATGGAACGGCGGCTGTCGCGCAAGCGCACCCGGCGCTACTCAACCACCGACGATCCGGTGTGGTTCGCGCGCCAGGGCCAGGCCATCCTGTCGACGGCCATCGAGGTAGAACGGGTGCGGCTGAAACCGTTTGTCGGGTAGCCCAGGAATTCGGACTAGGACTAAAACAGCGGCGGATTGGCGTTCTGGGCCAGCTGCAGCGCCTGCGCCGTGAACCAATACCCAGCCATAGGGTCAATCATGCCCCACAGGGGATCGAACTGGTTTTGCGCATCCCCGACCAGGCCCCAGGGATTGTAGGCCGAAAAATCCCAGGCGCGCGCGCCACCCGCAATGTCACAGTTGCCGTCGGATTCGCCGGGAATCTTCAGCCAAAGGTAGGCATCGAGGAGCGCCACATGGGTATTGGCGGACGGCCGCAGTCCCACGCCCGCGCCGTAGGCATTGCACCAGTTCCCGCCATTGAGCCCACTGATGACTGTGGCAGATTGATTGTAGGGCGCCAGTGCATACGGCGCAGTCTTCATCGGGCCCTGTCCGTTGCGACCGGTGTCGACCACAAAATGCGTGCTGGCCACCGCGCTGCCCATGAAGGCCTGGATTCCGGCTGTGACTGTCGCCGCATAGGCCGGGCTGTAGTTGACCGTGCTGTAGTTGGTCGCGGGATCCCGTTGACTGGGCAGCCAATCAAAGTGGAAGTTGCCATTTGCATCGTAGGCCCATGACGGAGCCCCTGTCGACGCGGCAATGGCATCAGAAACCCAGGTTCCGTACTGAATCAAATCGCTGGTCAATTGATAGTTCGACACATTGAGGAAGAAGCCCTGCGCGCGCCGTACGCCGGCCTTGACCAAACGATAGGCCGCTTCCCCCACCCCGAGCCACGCGCTGTTGGATGAATCGAGATACACCGACGCCTGTGGGGCATGGCTCTCGATGCTGTCGACTGCGTAGTTGATCTGCGCGTAGCGCTCATCCGGACTCGCCCCGGGGGCTGGAGTCGAGTTACCTGCTGCATCAGTCACGGTGGGTTTGCACCACTCGGCGGTGCCGTCAATTCCTGTATTGTAGGGAATGAGACCGAGGCCATCTGGTTCCAGGATGACGACCGCTTTGCCTGTGCCGATGCCCTGCGCGAAGCCGTCAATCCACGCCTTGTACGCGGCTGTGTCCACGGCACCGCCCCCCGAATACTGCGCACAATCGCGATACGGAAGATTATAGGCCACCAGCACGGGCACGCTGCGATCACGCTCGGCGGCCACCATGGTTTGATGGACGGCCTTCTTCACTTCGCACGGAGTTCCGTCCAAAAACCAAGCCGCATGCGGTGTGTTGGTCAGCGCCATCAACTTAAGCGCATCGGAGATCTTCCTTGTTGCGACTAGTTTCTTGATCTGCGCCACCGCCGCATCATCCGGTGCCGGCAGGTAGAATTCCGTACGCGGATCAAGACCTCGGCCCCGTGCCGGGCTTAGCGCCAGCGCGTTCGCCGTGCCCTCAGTCTGGTCGGCGACCGGCGCCTCGGCGCCACAGCCCGGGATTCCGAGTGAACCGCCTACAACCATTGCTGCTGCAATTACCCGTGTCTTCATCGCTGTCTCCTTTCCATTGGTGCACGCGACAGACGACCGCCCGCGTCCGCCCCACGTCTGGAACTACCGTGATCGGGGCGTGGCGCTCTCTGAAGATCGTCTCTGCGTTCGGAAGGCTAAGAGTCGCAGTCCTGGGGGAACGGGTCAGCTTTTCCTGGGCACTGCCGAGCACTGTTCTGGTTGATGGGCTCGCGAGAGGGCGCGCGCTCAGAGCTGGGCTCTTGGCGTGCGGGATGTTTGTGGGCGTGGCGCTCGGCGTGTTTCTGCCGTTTCGTCTTGCCTGGGGGCCGAGGGTCTGAGACTTTCTTGCTTATCATAGCCAGCGTGGTCTGCAGATCTTTGCTGGTTTCTCCCCGGATTCTTGTTGGTGGAACAACCCCACTCTCGGCGTGCCGCCGCCGCGCCGTTGGCTTTCTTGCTGGCGTGCGGTCTTACCGCAGTCACTTTTTCTGGCCTGTGGGCCAAGTAGAAATGTCCGCTTCCGCCGCCCTGGTCAGAAGAACCGGTACGAGAAGCTGGCAAACGGGTAGACTGCGTGCGTGGCTGGGCCGAGGAGGTAGACTGCGTGCGTGGCTGGGCCGAGGAACGAGGCCGCAAGACCGAGGTCGCCCGCCATCCGTCCCCCGTGGAGGCGGAGTCCGGCGCTCAGCTGAGCCCCGTCGAGGGACGCGTGCCACTCACCGCGGCGATTGTAGGAGCCCCAGCTCGCCTCAAGAAAGGCCTTGATGTGTGGCGCGATCCTCTCCAGGAGGAGGGCCCCGACGACGACATCGTCGAGGACGAGGGCATTGTCGTCAAATCCCCAGGCGCCGGTGACGGTGGCAGAGAGCAGGGAATGGCAGTCCTCGTCGAGGCAGCGGGTCGCCATGACCCCGAGCCCACCGACCGCATAGTGGGTGTAGCGTCCGTCGTTGGCGATTAGCGCCGAGACCTGCAGGGACAGGCGAAATCGCGGCATCGCGATCACTTGCCCGAATAGTTTGGCCCGATCATGTCGGCGCGAAGGCGATCCCAGGTGGGAGTCTGCAGGGGATAGAACATTAACCAGCCGGACCACGGTACTACGGTGAGGGTGGCCTGGACCCGATCCGTGAACCCGTAGGTCAACCGGTGCAGGCGCAGCTCGTAGTTGCTGTAAGTGAGGGTGCCGCGCGGCTGGGTCATGGCCGTGGAAACCAAGAAGCCGCGGTCTAGATTGGGGTCCGCGAGCGAGCCCGGCGCAGCCCCGGAGGCGCGGGTGGCCACAGGGGCCGCGCTTTCGGGCTGGGCGGACGGTTCGGCGGCACCCGCCGCGGCGACGCTGAACAAGCCCAGCAGACCGCCAAGGAGCAGCGGCAATGAACGGAAGTGCTCGCAGGAAGCCCTGGTCATCGATTACCTGCGGCGAGGGATGGGCCGGGGTCGAGGCCCACGAAATGGATCCGCAGGTCGGGCAGCATGAGCAGGAGACGAGACCAGCGAACGGTTCATGTGCAGCTCCTGACGTGAAGGCAACAGGTGCGATGTACAATGGGTTCGATCCCGGGCTGACGCAAGCTGAGTTCGATCGTCGTAGGAATTCACCCCGGGTCATTCCCAGGCGTGGTCGACCAGCGGATCCTTGACCAGGTTGGTGAGCGCGTAGAGCATTCTGTCGATGATGTCGCTGGAACTCATCCTCGTCCTGCACGACCTCGACCGCATTGAGCGGCTCGTATTGCGCACAGTGCGCTCTGCCTATTTCCGCTTGCCGACCTTTGAGCCTGAGGCCGACCTCGCCGCCACAGATAGCGTCTCTCAAGGTGCAAGCGCGCCGATTGAGGGCTTCTTGCGCTTCTTGCCCAGGACGTCGCGGAGCGGAAGCTGTTTCGCGTCGCCTCGGCGCCCGAACAAGGTCGACCCGACCTTGGGACGGAAATCTGGCCGATTGGCGCTGAGCTGCCACCAGTTGCCCGAGATCGTGACCCAAGGCTCTTGCCCATAGCGCACGAACTGCGCGGCCGCTCTCTCCAGCGTGATTCCGCTGACATTGGACGGGCCTTCGGGCAAGCTGACCGCCAGGCTTCTCAATGGCTCGACCGCGCCCGGGTAGCTGACGGTGCGGAAGACATTGAAGGCGGCTTCGAGTTGGTAGATGCTGGTATTGAAGATCTCGATGGAAGAGGGCTCGTCATTGATGAAGATGTTGTTGTACAACCTGGTCCCCCAACTTCCGTTGCGACATTGCATAGCGGCGCGTTCTGGGTTGGCCATAAGTACGGTGTTGTTCCGGATCAAATTGCCGTGACAGCCCCACAGCGGCAGGTCCCTTGGGTTCGCCACCTGGCTTGGCGATTGTGGCCCAGGCTCAGCATAGGCTCGGTCATAGGGATTCCCGTCGTCCCATTGGGCAATTCCATGATTGAAGTTGCCGTAGATGAGGTTGTTCTGGATCAAGGAATCCTGCAGACCGGCCAGGTTGAGCGAACCTCCTCCGATTTTTCCATTTTGGTTGATGACATTCTCCTCAATGATGAAGTTGACCCCTCTGCCATCAGGAAAGTTGTTCTCTCCAAATTTCTGCGTCGCCAGTCTGACCAGACCTAGCGCCCACTCGCGCGTGGGTTCTTCCTTGCGGTAGTTCTTCAGCGAGGCGTTCTTGAGCAACTCGTGGAATGAACTGACTGGATCGAGATTGCACTGCAATCCGCCAGAACTGCTGCCGAAAAGGACATTGCGACGGATGACATAATTGTCAGAACCGTCCGAAACGTAGGCCGAATGCTCAAGCGCAGACAGGGCAAATACATTGTCCTGCAGCAAAACCGAGTGCGTGTCAGTGGAATGAAGTCCCCATTTGCGGTGATTGTGCGAGAAGGTGTCAACGATGACAATGTGATGGGTCAGCTTGCCACTGCGTCCGAAGTCTCCGTCCAGCATGATTCCGGCTCGCGGGCCCCTGGGTTCCTGACCGGGTCCAGTGCTGCCCGCAATGTTGAAGCCCTGGACAATCACGTGATGGGTCGATTGCAGCAAGATCATCCAGTCTGGATCTGGCGATGGCTGGTCAATCGTCACGTCCCCGGGCTTTCCCATGGCCTTGAAATGGATGTATCGCTGGTCATCTGCGCCGGGCCTTTCGCGCAGGATGAAGCCAGCGTACCGGCCCGGCATGACAGCCACCAGGTCGCCGCCCTGGGCCATGTCCGCGGCGTTCTGGAGGCTACGAAAAACCGCGTGAACGGAATACTTCTGCGCGCTGCCTCTGTGGTCTTTGCTTCGCGCGTTCAGGTCGAGTGCGCCGACGCTTACAGTCTGGGGTGGGTGTTCAGAAGCATCCACCAGGAGCACCCGCGAATACACCTTCTGCACGTGCAGGGTGTGTCTCACCCACTCATCGGAGTCTTGGGTTTTGTAGAAGACTGGCGAGGGTGGTGGCTGAGCCATGAGGCTCTCTGAACCCCAAAGCAGGGACGCCGAGAAAAGCGTGAGAAGAGCTTTGATTCGCACCGCTGGCATGGCGCAGCCCACGCGGAGACTCTACTACAGGTGCCGAGGCGACGATTGCTTCCTCGCCCACTCATTTTGGTGGCCGTCGCCTGGCCGGAGGGCCCATGAAGGGCCACCAGGAAGGAGAGAGAGTGCCGACGGGACTTGACCCGGAACCACAACCTGCCGATGCTTGCAGGAGAGGCCAATTCCATGCGCAGCCATCTGCTTTCCCTGCTCGCGATTGTTTGCTTTGACGTAATGGCCTGCCGGCCCTCGGGACCTCGCCTTTGTCCTGAGGGAATGTCCTTGGACGGCAAGCAGTCAAAGCCTGGACAGGTGGAGTGGTGTCGCAGCAGGGACGGCCGGCGGGCTCAGTACACAGAGTTCTTGCCGGGCGGAAAAGAGAAGCGGCAGATCTGCGAGTTTCGCGAGGGCCGGGCCGACGGGCCTTTCGTTGCCTGGTTTCCCGGCGGGACAGTGTGGATCAGGGGCCAATTCACGGCCGGTCGTCCCGACGGCCGTTGGAATCAGTGGGACAAGTCTGGCTCGCGGGTCGCCGAGGGCGAGTACCGCGGCGGTCGGTTCATTGCGGGCGCGCCTGTGGCTAGCGCCGCGGCCTGCGACAAGCTGAACGTGCCGTAGGCCGTCGGCCGGAAGTCTCTCTCAGCCTGGCGGCACCAGGGCGCGCCACTGGCCGGCGGCGAGATCGCCGAGAGTGTAGTCGCCGAAGCGGGACCGGTGCAGACGGCACACCTCGTATCCAAAATGGGCGAACATCCGCTTCACCTGGTGAAAACGGCCCTCGGTCAGCGTGATCTCCACCTCGGCGCCGCCGCGAAGCACGAGCTGGGCGGTGGCGCATGGCTTGTCCTCGCCCGCGAGCAGGAGAGCGCCGCTGGCAAATTCCTCCACCAAGCGCGGCTCAGGCGCACGATCGAGTGTGGCTTGATAGACCTTTTCCACGTGACGCCGAGGTGACGTCAGACGGTGGACCAGCGCGTGGTTGTCGGTGACGAGCAACGCGCCGGTGGTGTCGCGGTCCAGCCGGCCGATGCTGGTGACCGCCGGACTGCGCTGCAGCCAGCGCGGCGGCAGCAGATCGTAGACGCGCCTGCCTTCGCGCAGGTCATGCGAGCACACGCAGCCCGTAGGCTTGTGGAAGATAACGAAGATCCCCTCGGGGAACTCCAGCGGCGCGCCGTCCAGTTGAACAGAGGCTGGCTCGGCCTTGCCGCCAGGATCGTCCTGCACCCCACCGGAGACCGTCACCCGTCCGTCGACGACAAACCTGCGGACCTTGCGGCGCGAGCCGTAGCCGAGGCTAGCGAGTATCTGATCGATCCGGCGAAGCGGTTGCATTGATGTGCGAGAGCCTAGACGGCAATTGCCGTGCGGACAAACTAGCAGCATTGCTTCGGCGTCAGCGCCGGTCGGGTCCTGAGGGCAGAAGCACCACGGCGTCGCTGCCAAAGAGGATCTGGCTGCTCTTCAGTCGCGCCGTGAACATCGAAGCGCGACTGTTGGGTCTAAGGCCGGTCTTTGCTACGACGAAGGTCGCGACCAGGTCGGCGAATCCGTCGCCGTTGACGTCGCTGAGTGAAACGCTCTCAGCCAGCGCGCGCCCCAGCCGGATTGACGCCGGATCGATCTGCTCAACATCAAGACCCGCTGCTCCGTAGACTACCACGGGCAAGTCCGACCATGAGCTGGTCGTGTTTCAATAGTGGTGGTGGTCGGGGCGCACGGAAACGTTGATGGATCGATCGCGCAAGAGCATGCCGTGCTTCTTGGCCTCGGCGATGGTTTGCTCTCGCTGCGCGTAGGTCCTTTTCGCGCTGCCGGAACTGCCGGCCAGACGGGGGGCGCACTGAAAGCGGTAGCTGAACATCGATCGCCCAGGCGCCCAGCCCCAGTCAGCGTGACCAAGGTGAACCTCGTCGGTCACCTCGCCGCAATTCCGAGTGGGGTCTTCGTTCGGGTTGAGGTCCGCCGTGGCCGCGGTGTTGTCGGCCACGCCGTCACCGTCCCAGTCCACCGGCCCAGTGGCAGGAGCCCGCCGGGGCGAGCAGGCGCCGTTCATGTAAGTGAAGTAGTCGCTATTCCCCGAACCGAGGCCGGCCGGCTCGTTGAGCTGGGTTTCGTCGAGCCTGTAGGGCGTGTTGCCCCCCGTTGGCAGAACCTGGACCGCGTAGTCCAACCGCCGCCCTCCGCTCGAGCACGAGCCGACGGGAGTCGAGGCTGTGTAGATGCCCACGAACTGGTAGCGGTAGTTCATGATGGAAAGGTAGTTGGGCTTGAAGCCAGGCAGATCCTCGGCGAGGTTGCCTTGGCACATGCCGCCCTCGCAGAATTCTCCGACGTGTTGTGAGCCCAAGCTGGTGCAGTCGCTCGAAAAGGTGCAGGCATGGACGCAGCCGAATCTTCGACATGTGCCTTGGTCGCATTTATCCCCGGGGTCGCACTGTGCATCGTTGTCGCAGCCCCAGGATTCTTGCCAGGAGCGGCAGGTTTCGCCTGCATGGTCGGGACCGTATGCCGCGCAATCGGCATCCTTGCTGCAGGGTACGGGGTCCACCCCACCGCCGTGGTGCAAGCCGAGATTGTGCCCGAGCTCATGCATGAAGGTGCCGGCCATGAAGAATCTCCTGTCATCAAGACATGTCAGTTCTTCGACATCGGTACTCAAGGAAACCATGGTGTTGTTGCCGGACATCTCTGCCTGCCCCGTCGCGGTGAAGGCCACGGGATCCGGACAAGACGCGCAATGATCGTCGCTGTCACATGAACTGTAATGGGCGAAGAGCATGTAGTGGTAGATGCGGTCGTAGGCATGGTCGAACGGGAATGGCGCCGCGTTTTTCAGGTCGTCGAGATTGACGGCGTAGGCGCCCAGAGTGCCGGGCGCGACGTCGGCGCCTTCGCAGCCTGCGGTTGGTGTGCGGAATGAGGCGACGTGCGAATGGGGGCGTGCATGGCCGCGGATGATGTGCAGATTGAACCCGCGCGCAGCGAATTGCGCCGAAACGAGGTCGAGCGTGCCTGGTGCGAGCGCCTCTGGATCGTGGGTGTGTCCCGTGCAGGTGCCGGCCGTACACTTCTCATCCACGGCGCAGGGTGCAGTCCAATGATCGGAAGATTGGACGTGGGTATTGAGGCGGCCGTTGGGGCGATTCATGAATCGGCCCTGCCAGAATTCTCGCCGCTACGCCGACATGTCGAAGCCGAGCTGCTCGGCGAGAGCGCGCAGGGCTTTGCCAGGACGGCGGCGGTTGTCCCGAAGGTGGCGCAGGTGTTCCCACAGCGCCTCCTGGGCGCGGCGGCCATGTTCGCCGCCGGGCTGCAGGGCCGCGCGCTCGAGCAGCACCAGCGCGACTTCCCAGGCTGGTGCGCCGGTGTCGTCGGGCGGCGAATTCTCCAGGAAAGTGATCAACGCGATTGCATGGAGGCGCGCCAGCGGATTGGCCTGGTCGTCGGGCAGCGGCTGGACCAGTTCGGCCGTGTCCAGAAACGCCTGGCACCTGGCCATGGTGGTGGCTTGCTCGGCCAGGTGCCCCAGGGCGCACATGCGCAGGGATTGAACGGCCTCTGTGTCGAGATCGGTCAGGGTTAGCCGCTCTTCGCCGATCTGGCACTTGAAACCCGCCTTGCCGTCATACTGGGCAGAGAAGGCAAGCACTGTGGTTTCTCCGGTGCGGCGGTGTATCACGGTGGCCTGGCCGGCCAGCCCGGCCCGAGCAGAGGCTTCGGGAACGATCGCGACGTCGAAGCCGGGCACCTGCAAGTCGTGTGGCTCGGCTGGCCCCGAGGCCAGGGCAGTAAAGGCCACGCGCGCAACCGCGCGGGCCGGGGTGACGCGCGCCTGGCTCGCCCGGCGAAATACATCGGCACCAGTTCCCAGGGCAGGTTCGTTGCTCTT
>Ga0182017_10003780_pt1 | contig 11305 bp, 12 predicted proteins | sample 712E3DmetaG_FD_120492 | JGI IMG/M metagenome (GOLD analysis project Ga0182017, IMG submission 120492) | Permafrost microbial communities from Stordalen Mire, Sweden - 712E3D metaG | ecosystem: Environmental > Terrestrial > Soil > Wetlands > Permafrost | place: Sweden: Stordalen | collected... | reverse complement strand
TCAGTTTTTGGGAGCCAACAGACTTATATTTACAGGCTTATCTCTATCACAGACAATCTGACCATCTTTATATTCAAGTTCAGCCACTTGGATTGAACTCCTTCTGCAATCTGCTGAAAACCAAAAAATAACGGTATACATGCAAAAACTATCTGAGAAGGTTTATGAACTTTTTTTATTGTTATAACGCCAATTGCCGATATTATAATACCACCTGCAAAACTTGCTCCCGCTGAAAAACACATTTCATTTCCCTCTCTGTTAATTCAAACCTGATACAAGAAAATAGACCTTCACCAGTACAGAAAACCTATATTTCACAAGATATGTCTTATAAAATGTTATACCACCTATTCCTTTAATAATATTGATGAAAATCAAATCAAGAGGTTTCTATTATCAAAATTGAATGTTTAAACAAAGGATCAGGTTTGAAATCTAAATTTCTTTTCAAAATAGCATGATTTTTTGCTAAGTTTACTTTCCTAAACCCGACTTGATGAAACTTTACGGATTACTTCCAGTTTTGTTTATTTTCTCTCTGTTTGGATGCAAACAAGCACCCAGTTGTAGTAAGCTGCTTGGCCAGATTGAGAATGACATTACAACCGGCAATCTGAAGCATGCAAAATTATTTGCCGATTCAGTGAAAAGATTATGCAAGGGAGAAAACCGATTGGTGGACAAAGCCGATTCACTTTCACAAATAGCTGAACGAATTGCCATTGATTTTTCACTCCCCGAGGAACAGATTATTTCAAAACTGAATAAGAATATTGGCAGTTTTTCGCCGGAAGATAAAGCAACATGGGAAAAACTGAACTGGCTTGAATACCGTATCATTAACGGAGAAAAAAAGTATTTTAAAAGGGCAGCCTCAAACCTTTTGCTCCTGAAAAATTTCAACCTCGACAGGGCAAACCGCGACTCTCTTAAAGCAAAAGACAAGAATGTAATCTTTCGTAAAAATCACACACAGAGCATTATAAATGCTTCCGGTTCAAATATTTTACCGGTTGTCCCGGTCGAAATGGTAATAGATTACACAATAACTGTCAAAGCTGATGCCGTTCCGGACGGCGAAACAGTTCGTTGCTGGATGCCCTGGCCAAAAGAGGGCCATCAAAGGCAGCAGGATATTAAATTGATCTCAACGTCACATGATAATTATAAAATAGCTCCCGATTCAGCACTTCAACGGACCATTTATTTGGAAGGCAAATCTGAAAAAGGAGTCCCGCTTGTTTTCCGAGTATCTTACAGCTACATGTCATACGGGCAGTATTTCAATATGGAAAACCTGAAAATCAAACCTTATGACAGAACATCCGGGTTATATAAAAAGTACACGTCCGAAGAGCTTCCCCAGATATGTTTCACGGAAAAAATAAAACACCTCGCGGATAGTATTACCGGTTCTGAAAATAACCCTGCAGAAGTCGTTAAGAAGATCTTTTACTGGTTTAATAAAAACATACCATGGGCTGGCGCACTGGAGTATTCAATTATACCGAATATTCCGGAATATGTCCTGCAATACAGGAAAGGAGATTGCGGCTTGCAGACGTTCCTTTTTATGTCAATGCTCCGATCTAAAGGTATTCCCGTAAAATGGCAGAGCGGCTGGATGGTGCCTCCCGGAGACGCAGACCTTCATGACTGGTGCGAAGTTTATTATGAAGGTGCAGGATGGATCCCGGTTGATATCTTTTGCGGGCTTCAATATTCTGTCGATCTGAGAACCAAAGAATTCTACATTTCCGGAATTGATTCTTACAGGCTTATTGTCAACGATGGCATCTCAGGGACATTTTACCCTGCGAAGAAATTTTTAAGGAGCGATCCATTCGACTTTCAGCGGGGCGAAGTAGAATGGAAAGGCGGAAACCTTTACTTCGATAAATGGGATTATGATATGAAAATTGAATATAAAGGAGAATGATTACCTATTCTCGTGAGACTGTTGATAAAGTACTTTGTGAACCTTCGTGCTAACCTTTGTGTGCCTTTGTGGTAAAATCTAAATCATTGGACCACAAAGGATCACAAAGGACAACACTAAGTAACACAAAGTAAAAAAGTCAAGAGTTGTCTCTTTTTCAACACTCCTAATGATTCATTTAAATATAAGATTTTATCAATTCATGGCACCTTCCCATAAAACTATCGACTGCCATTTTATCAATATGGTTCACAAATTTATATCTGCTTTCACTTTTATAAACTGTGCCATTTACTATCTCCTTCCGTGCAATTATTTCTTTAAGGATCATTGCAACTTTTGAAGGATCGCGCATAAGGGGTGAACCAATTCTGTACATCTTCTTAAACCACCTCTTCTTCAATCTGGAAATACCTGACCTGAATATTCCCGGATTAAAGCTAAAATAGGTCAGGGTTTTCTCAGGATATTTTTCAGCAAGAAATCCACCAATAAGAAGAAGGTAAATTTTTGACTCAGAATATGACCTGAAAGAATTGAAATTCTTTTCAGATCTTGATTCAAAACAAGGTGTGTAATACCTGTAAACAGGAGAAGTTATTGAAACTAAAATCAATGGATCAGAGTCAACCTTTCTGCTCAATATCATCGCATCAATTAAGAGATGAGACAGAAAATTTACCTGGAAAGTATATTCAAACCCATCTTTCGTAGTCTCGAATTTTGATGGTCCCAGGACACCGGCATTATTTATCACAATATCAAACACTATCTGTTGTTCCAAAAGATCATGTATCGTTACGGATAATTGACTGAGATCAGCAAGATCAGACTTTATAAAATGAAATTTATTTTTATTCAGGGAAATGTTTTTTAAATCCCTGCCGATTGTATAAACCTCATACCCGGATGACAAAAAATGTTTTACCAGCTCAAGCCCCAAACCTGACGTGCCACCGGTTATTAAGATGCTTTTTGAAGGGACTGTCATCACCCAAATAAATAATTGATCTGACAAATATAAGAATACCATCTTTAAGTATTGCCGTCGACCATAATTGCACAATTTTCATTTTTGGATATTAATTGAAATTCACATAAATTTACAATCATGGAGAATCTCAATATTAAATATATGGCTATGAAAAAGTTTCATCTGGTATTAAGTGTAATAATTACACTTATTTTCTTAAGTTCAGTAAATGTTTATTCACAGGATTGGCCGCAGTTCCGTGGCATTAACCGCGACGGGAAAGTTACAGGATTCACTGCGCCTCAGGCATGGCCTAAGGAGCTTACCCAGGTCTGGAAAATAAATGTTGGTTTCGGTGATGCATCACCTGTTCTCGTCGGAAAGAATATTTATTTGTCAACCCGTCAGGGAACCGATGAGGTTATCTTATGCTTAGATGCAACTACGGGGAAAGAGCTCTGGAAAAATACCTATGCAGCAATGGCAGTCACCGGGCCATCAGCTTCACAGCATCCCGGCCCAAGAAGCACACCTGCAGTAGCAAATGGTAAGATTGTCACATTAGGAGCATCAGGTGTCCTTTCCTGCCTTGATGCTGCAACAGGAAAGTTGCTCTGGAGAAAAGAGAATACTACTAATGCTTTGCCTACATTTTTCACCGGAATGTCTCCACTGATTGTGGATGGAATGTGTATTGTCCATGTCGGGAAGAAGGATGATGGTCAGGTAATTGCATACGACATGAACACAGGTAACGAAAAGTGGAAATGGGCCGGTGATGGTCCTGCCTATTCTTCACCATCGGTTATGGTTATTGAGGGTAAGAAGCTTTTGATTGTTTTCACAGAAAAAAACGTCATGGCTCTTGGTTTGTCAGACGGAAAACTACTTTTTCAAATAGCTGCGATTCCTCAACGCATGTTCTATAACTGTGTCAGTCCGTTTATTGACGGACAGACTTTAGTATATTCCAGCCAGGGACTGGGGTCAAAGGCACTTAAAGTTGAAAAGCAGGGTGACCAGTATACAACCAAAGATTTATGGGCAAACGCTCAAGTCGGTGCCAAATGGAACACTCCTGTCCTAAAAGATGGATTTCTTTATGGATTTACAGATCAGAGGAGACTCTATTGTCTGAATTATTCTACCGGACAGACTGCCTGGATCGATAATGTAGTCAACAGTGATTTTTCCACAATAGTCGACTGTGGTTCAGTTATTATAGGTCTCACAAGTACTGACTACCTTATTGTTCTTAAACCTGACGGGAAAGCTTATACTGAACTTGCCAAATTCAAAGTGTCGGAAACGCCCATCTATGCATTTCCAGTTATCGCCGGGAATAATATTTATATAAAGGATGCTGAATCGCTGATATTATATAAGATAAAATAAAACCTTTTTGACCTCTCCCTAAAGGGGATGAGGCAACGGTCTATCTAAACTAGAATTCCTGCCAGAGTGGCAGAAATATAAGATGCCATTGTCCCGCAAATCATTGCTTTAAGTCCAAGGCTTGCAAGGTCTGCCTTCCGGCTTGGAGCCAGAGCGCCAATACCCCCGAGTTGAATTGCCACAGAACTGAAGTTGGCGAAACCGCAAAGAGCAAAACTTGCAATTACAACTGATTTAGCACTGAGAATTCCATGCTGAATCATGGGTGAGAGATCGGTATAAGCCACAAATTCATTGATAACCATTTTTGTTCCCATAAGGGAGCCCACTGATAATGATTCTTTTACAGGCACTCCCATTACAATTGCAAAAAGTGAAAAGAACGAACCTACAACATCTTTCAGTCTTAAATGATCTACATTCAGCCCTACAATATTAAGAGAGACACCTATCCATGAAAGGAAATGCCCGAAGTATCCCAGTAATGCATCGATCAGAGCTATCAGTGCTATAACCCCGATAAGCATTGCTACGACATTAATTGAAACTTTCATGCCATCGCTTGCACCCTGGGAAATTGCATCCATTATATTTGAATGCTCTTTTTTGACTTCTAGTTTAACGATTCCCTGTGTCTCAGATTCTTCCGTTTCAGGATAAACAATTTTTGCGATTACCAATGCCCCCGGAGCGGCCATCAGACTGGCAGCAAGAAGATAAGATGCAGGAACACCCATTGAGATATAGACAGCCATAACTCCACCGGCTATGCAAGCCATACTGCCGGTCATCGAGGCAAGAAGTTCGGATCGTGTCATTCCCGGAAGGTAAGGACGTATCATAATCTGAGCCTCAACCTGGCCTACAAATGCACTGGCTACATTCGAAAGGGCTTCACTCCCACTTACTCTCATTGCCCAATGCACAAACCTGGCTATACCGGCTACAACTCTTTGCATCAGTCCAATATGATATGCAATTGCTACCAGGACGCATACAAAAATTATTGTAGGCAGAAGAATAAACAGGAAAATTCCGCTTTTTACGACGCCTTCAGGAAGTATCTGGGTGACTTTTGTAAGATCACCAAAAATGAATAAGGCACCTTCCTTCGAAAAATCAAGCAATTTATTAATTGCTTTACCAAGCCAGTAAAAGATTTCCTGGCCAATCGGAACTTTCAGGATAAAAATCGCCAGTACGATCTGTAAGATTAAACCGGTTATGACAAGCCTGTAATTTATGGCTTTACGATTATTTGACCACAAGAATGCTAGTCCCAGTATTATAACAATGCCGATTATTCCTGTAAATCTTCCCATAACGAAATAATTAATATAGTAGTCTCTTCAAACCTACATTATTTTTTGAAATATACCTATGGTTTAAAAGAAAAAGGTTTAGAATTCCCAACGGAGATTCTTCAGATTAAATTCCTTCAATAAATAATGTTTATCAAAAGAATAAATAAGTTTCCAACTACTTTTTATTGACGGAGTTCAAAGAGTCAGCCCAATTTTTAATCAATCCAATCTGCTCTTTTGTCAGAATAATTTCAGGCCTGCTTTCGCGTGCACTTTTGGGTGGCATTTTTTCTTTCTCCAGCACTGAACGAATCAGGTCAGCCTTTTCTTTTTGTTTTTCAGGAGAGTATAGTGTCCAGTCGTTAAAATTTAGTCTGGACCTGGACATCAAGCCCCCTTTATTTGTATGACAAGGAGTACAGGAATTCGAGAAGATTCTATTTAAAGTTTCGGGGAATGGCGCAGTAGATTTGCCCGCCTGCTGACCCCGGGTTTCTGTCTCCCCTAATAGTAAAATCAAAACCAGGGAAAGAAGAAACGTTCTTGCAAGAGTTTTTAATATTTTCATGATTTCAGGAATTAATTTATTAGTAATCAATATAAAGATAATAAGATTACCTGGACAAGATCCGAATCATTCCCATTCCTGAAGTACGGATTATTAACTACCAGAAAACTGAAATCAACCCGTGTTTGGGCAATGCCCTGTAAATAATTTTAGCGTCGGCTTTTGCCAGATATATTCTGATTGAAGGATGGTATTCCGATACTTTCAGATCAATGATGCTTTTAAGATTATGTTTGAAATTCCTTAATTTGTCGTTCAGGTCAAACTTGAAACGGTTTAATTTGTCTCCCTTATTTTCTTCTAAATTCTGATACACATATAATCTGGTCCCATTCGACATTTCAAAAATATAATTTACGGCTTCGGAATTAGTTGTATCCGGCAGGATGTCGGGTTTGTACTCTGATGTATCTTTAGGCGCCATCTTTATCATCACCGGCTCTTTTCTTATAGTGGAATAATCATTCATGATAGCAAAAGGAGTTGCCAGCATCGAAGTGACTGAATATTCATTCGCTTTTCGAAATACTTTACTGACCGTTATTTCTGATATTTTTGCTTTATGCACTGAAACACCTTCTATTTCAAGAACAGCAGTACTGTCTGAAAGATTTAATGCAAGGCAGATAGAGTCTGATTCGGCCATCAGTACCCTTGCCTGGTAAAATGACTTTTCACGGTTAATCGATTTGAAGACTGAGTCAGAAAATATTCTTTCATCAGTTTTTGAATTTTCAGGTACTTTATACCCATATTCGTTGTTAATCTCAGCAATCTTTCTTCCGGGACCTAAAACTGACATCACCGCATAATATGTCATGAAGACAAGAAGTAAAGAACACAGAACGTAAAATACTGTTTTTATGATGTTTGATTTCTTTTCAATTTCTGTTTCCATGATATCTCTATTTCAGTCAGACTAAAAGATATAAACTTTAGATCCGATATTCAGAGTGTTGTAGATTGCTTCCAGATCATCATCATTTAATCTGACACAACCATGTGTTACAGGCATGCCAAGGAAGCGTTTATAAATAGTACCATGAATGAGGTAACCATCTCCCAGACTCATTGCATAATCACCAAGGACTCCATATTCATATCGCGATTCATCATTTGCGGGTGGTATAGGAATACCCTCCTCAACAAATGACCAATCGGGTCTTACCCACAGCGGGGATGTGATCTTTTCATGAATCCAGAATCGTCCTTTTGGTGTTTTAAAAATCCACTGCCTTGATCCTTCTGCATTGGTCAGTCTTGTGTAACTGCCTGTGCTGCAAAACCCATCCCTGATAAGTGTTCTGTTTCTATATAGAGAAAACCTGTTATCGGTAGTGTTAATGACTAAATATGATTGCCCGGGAGTATAAGCATTGAATTTCCTTGACAATCTTTGAGTATCTTTTCCAAGTTGCAATATTTGTTTTTTATAGGCAGCATCATTCTTTAATTCAGCAATATTTACCGGTTGGACTTTTTCGCCTTTGCCGGTTTCCTGCAAACAGGGAACTATATAAATGAACCATAAAAAAATGAATAGAACTGTGGAAAAAATCAGTATGACAAAAAGTGTCTTCCTGATAATCAGTCTCAATATAGCATTATAGTAGGTCTTCTGAAAAGATCGTAGAAGCATCCGGACCAATTCGCTACGTTCATCAACAGGTTCCAGGACAGGTTTTTCAATATTATTACCGTCATTTTCCATTTCGGAACGTCTAATTATCAAGTATCTGACTAATATTTTTTATTGATCCGACTATGGTCACAGGAGTTCCGACTTTTGCAATATTATATACAAGGTCTATTTCAGAATCAGTCAGAGCTATGCATCCTTCTGTCCAGTCAACACCTTTCCCTCCCCCGCCATGTATTTCAATACCCCCACCGATTTTTGCCCAGGCGGGTAATGTCCCTTTCGACATCTCATCCTGAAACCTTTCTTTATCTCTGGCATTTGGATAATCAAGGGAAAGTGACTTATAATATTCAGTCTCCTTTCCATGGAATTTATTTACAATTTTGTAATTACCTTCGGGAGTGGCTAAATCACCCATCCTTCTTTTGTCGCCGACCCAGTTTCTTCCAAGTTCTGCCTCGAATTCATATTTTTTTTCACCCCTCAGGTAAACATAACATTTCCTTGAGAACTTATCCACAATGATTGAGTAACTTCTGCTCTTTTTTGATTCATCGATTGCTGACTGGGTCCATTGTTTCCAGGTTGAAAATGATTTAAAATAATCCTTTAGTTCTGCAATTGCATTGTCATAAACGCCTGTAAGCAGGTATTCAGATTCTGTAATTTTTGTATTTGCAGGGAGGTACTGGCCTTTATTATAAGCAACTTCGCCCTCCTGAAGTAAAAAGTTACCCTTTGAAATACGGTTTCTTATTTCAGTTGGCATCGGGTAACGGCCAAAGAATTTATTAATGTTATACGCGGTTTTGGTAATCGAGTCAATCTTATCTTTTAGCCTGATCTTCAGAGTGCTACTGTTTGTCTCAGAACTTTCATTAGCCTGGTTGGCTGTTTTTGCCGAAAGTTTTGCATACGTTTCAACCTTTTCGTAATGCCTGAAAAAGAGAAACCGCTTATTTTCTCTTCTCCAGATAGCCATAGCTGAATCATAATCGGCTTTAGCTTCGGAATAAAGTTTTTTTGAGTATGTGTCAGCTTTACCACGTCCGGCTTCAGAGAGAGTTTGTCGCGCATAAGTCATTTCATCTTCAGGAGGTAAAGGTGTTATATGGATCAATAACAAGATGACCAACCAAATTAAAGCTGCTGTTGACAGAATAAATATCAGCCACCTTAAAATCTTTCTCATATCCTACAGTCCGCTCTTAAAAAAAACCCCGGGGATTTCCCGGGGATTTATATAAAGTAACAATTTTATTAATTACTTCTTAACTGCTGGTTTTGCAGCTGGTTTTGCAGCTGGCTTTGCAGCTGGTTTTGCCGGTTGTTTTGCAGTTACTTTTGCGATAGCTTCCTTCAGTTCTGCATTAATGCTGTCAGCGCTTGCTTTTGCAGCTTTAATCTTGGTATCAGCATCCATGTATGCACCTTTATCGTACAAACCTTGTGCTTCAACAACAGATGCATCGATAGTTGCCATATCAGCTTTGATTTTGTCAAGAACCTGGGCGCCTTCTTTACCTCTTGGAGCTTTTTTGAAAAGTTTTGCGTTTTCTTCATTAACTGCTTTGATGTCAGTCATTAAAGTTTCAACTTCTTTCTTAACTACTGCTTTCTTAGCAACTGCGTCAGCTGTCACTTGTCTTGCTTTAACAATTGTTTGATCCAGTTTAAGTGCTATAGGACCATACTTGTGGAACATTTTTGATTTCTGAACTTCAACAGCAGCATTAATAGCTTTCATTGAATCCTGAACAGCTGCTAATTCAGCTGGAACATAAACACTAGCTTCTGCAACTTTTGCGCTGTCAATAGCTGCATTAGTAGCATCAATTTTTGCCTGTGGGACTTTGCCACAACTTGAAAGGAAAGCAACTATTGCTAAAGCTGCTAAACCCATTAAAACTTTGTTCTTCATTTTTTAACCTTTTTAATACTTTGTTTTATTTAACAGTTTATGATTGTTTACCTTTATTCTTTACAGTCATAAAATCTGGCGCAAATATATATAAAAAAAAGAAATCAACAAAACAATAACCCGATAATCTTTTTTAAACACAATTATAAAGTTTTGAACATCTTACGAATTTCTATTTAGTTGACCTGTTATATATATGTAAACAAAACATGAGATTGAGCTATTTTTCTTTGCTGCAATGACGGAAAAGGCGCAAAAATGTGAGATGAAAAACCAGATCCATGATTTGTTTTTGATTCTTATGATAATAAAATATCAGCCGGAATTCCTAATTCATTGTGAAACAACCTGGCAATTTCAAGCGTAAGCGGCTTGCGTTTATTCAAAATAGCAGAAACATATCCTTTTGAACCTACTTTACCTACAAAATATTTGTTTTTAATTCCTAAATCGACCATTTTATTTTTTATGGCATCAATGGGATCTGGTCTTGGAACAGGATAGTGCTGATCTTCATATTGCTTAATTAATAACAATACAACCTGAAGTTTTTCTCCTTCAGGTGTTTCAGGTGATATTTTCTTATTAAACATTTCATCTGCCCATGCAAGGTATTGTTGATATTCTTTTTTCGATCTGATGATTTTTAAATTCATGATTTCTTCTTTTTAAAATTTGTACTTGTCACATCTACTTCATCGTATTCTGCATGCGTGCCAAACCATTTAATCTGGATAGCCCTGAATTGGAATATAATTCTCACTACCAATCTGTACTTGTTCCCCATGATATTAAATACTACCCTGTCATCGGCAACGAGACTGGCATTTCCATATACCATTTTAAGCTCGTTAAAACTTTTAAAGTTGCATTGAATCATCTCATGATACCATTCCTGCAACGCGACCTCTGCCAAAGGATATTTTTTACAATAATCCAACAATGTTTTTCTGGCGATAATATTAAACATCATACAAAAATAGACAATAGTTTGCTAATAGAAAACATTTTCCCTGATTTATTTTATGAATAGTCATCATATAGCTCAAGACAGCACCGAAGGAATATGAAACCACAGGCCAGGTACCCTTCAGCTCTTCCTGGCTATATGTCAGAAATTTTGTATCTTGTGACAGGATTAGCTAGAAAGGGGTCTTTTTATAAAATTATTTTCTGGCAGACAACATTTCAATCAGACTTCAATTTCATGGTATAAATTTTTGGAAATCACCATTTTCATGGCCAAAGAAGATAAAACGGCGGAAGTACTCATCAAAGAATTAAGTGAGTTAAAACGAACTTACTTTTCTTTGAAGGAATCATCCGAAACAGAGATCAACAGACTCAGACTGTCAGAAGAAAAATTCAGGAAAGCATACCTGACAAGCCCGGATTCGATTAATATCAACCGGCTCTCCGATGGGATGTATATATCTATTAATGAAGGGTTCACGAGGATAATGGGATATACTGAGGAGGAGGCTGTCGGTAAAACCTCGCTTGAAATGAATATCTGGGCAAATCCTGTTGACCGTATAAATCTTGTAAAAGAGCTTGAAG